>Ga0318553_10000010_pt1 | contig 52135 bp, 51 predicted proteins | sample GRESIP082b2f21_FD_203686 | JGI IMG/M metagenome (GOLD analysis project Ga0318553, IMG submission 203686) | Tropical soil microbial communities from Luquillo Experimental Forest, Puerto Rico - GRE.SIPMG.082b2f21 | ecosystem: Environmental > Terrestrial > Soil > Tropical forest > Bulk soil...
GGCCGGCCGCGACGCCTTGCGCGGCGCCGGCGCGATCGACGCGCTCTTCTTCGCCACCACCAGCGCGCCCTACGCGGAGAAGCTCAACGCGGCGACCATCGCCGCGGCCCTGGACCTGCCGCGCACCGTGCGCGCGCTCGAGCTCGCGAGCTCGACGCGGATGGGGCTCGGGGCGCTGCTCGCGGGCGCAGACGCGGCGGCGGCAGGCGCGCGCGCGCTGGTGCTCGCCTCCGACGTCGTGATCGGCGCGCCGGGCGGCGCGCGCGAGGCCGGAGGCGGCGACGGCGCGGCGGCGTTCGCGCTCGGCCCCGACAGCGAATCGCTGGCCCGCTTCATCGGGCGCGCGTCGGCGACGAGCGAGCTGCTCGACGTCTGGCGGCTGCCGAGCGATCCGTTCGCCAAGCAGTGGGAGGAGCGCTTCGGCGCCGAGGCGCTGGGCCCGATCGCCGTCGACACGGCCACGCGCGCGCTCAAGAGCGCGGGCATCGGACCCGCCGACCTGCGCACCGTGGTGCTCGACGGCACCAACGCGCGCGCAGTGGCGTTCGTGCCCGAGGCGCTGCGGCTGAAGCCCGAGCAGCTCGCCGATCCGTTGCTCGCGGCGGTCGGCCGCACCGGCAGCGCGCACGCAGGGCTCGTGCTCGCGCGCGCGCTCGACCGCGCGAACCCGGGCGACAAGATCCTGGTGCTGTGCTCCGCGGACGGCTGCGACGCCGCGGTGCTCGAGGTGACCGAGCGCGTCGCGGGCGCACGGCCGGCGCACTCGGTCGACCGCTGGCTCGGCTCCAAGCGCAACGAGCTGCCCTACAACACCTACCTGAAGTGGCGCGGGATTCTGCCCTTCGAGCCGCCGCGCCGGCCCGAGCCCGAGCGCCCGGCCGCTCCGCCGATGAAGCGCGCCGACCACTGGAAGTACGCGTTCGTGGGCTCGCGCTGCGAGAAGTGCAACACCGGGCACCTGCCGCCGCAGCGCGTGTGCGTGAAGTGCAGCGCGGTCGACCAGATGCGCGAGGAGCGCTTCGCCGACACCTCGTGCAAGGTGGCGACCTACACGCTCGACCACCTCGCCTACACGTTGCAGCCCCCGGTGGTCGCAGCGATCGTCGACTACGAGGGCGGCGGGCGGCTGTCCTGCGAGCTCACCGACGTCGACCCCAAGGAGGTCGCGATCGGCAACGAGCTCGAAATGACCTTCCGCCGGCTGTACACCGGCCAGGGCGTGCACAACTACTTCTGGAAGGCGCGACCGAAGCGCTAGATTACGAGCATGCCGAGCGAGGGCCGTCCCGAGCGAGGCAGCAAGCGCCGCAGGCGAGCGAAGGGAGTCAGTATGGCGAGTAGAGGCATCAAAGATCGAGTGGCGATCGTCGGCATGGGGTGCACCCCGTTCGGCGAGCACTGGGACAAGGGCGCCGAGGATCTGTTGGTCGACGCCGCGACCGAGGCCTACAAGTCGGCCAAGGTCGATCCCGAGCAGGTCGACGCCTACTGGCTCGGCACCATGGGCAGCGGCGTCTCCGGGCTGATGCTGTCCGAGGCGCTGAAGCTCGACTACAAGCCGGTGACGCGGCTCGAGAACATGTGCGCCACCGGCTCCGAGGCGATGCGCAACGCGGCCTACGCGGTGGCGAGCGGCGCCTACGACCTGGTGATGGCGATCGGCGTCGAGAAGCTGAAGGACTCGGGCTACTCCGGGCTCACCGGCTCGCGGCCGCCGTCCGACGGCACGGACTCGTCGATGACCGCGCCCGCGACCTTCTCCCTGCTCGCGCCGGCGTACGCCAAGAAGTACGGCGTCGACGAGGCCACGCTGAAGCAGGTGCTCGCGCGCATCGCCTGGAAGAACCACAAGAACGGCGCGAAGAACCCCAAGGCGCAGTTCCGCAAGGAAGTGCCGATGGACAAGATCTGCGCCTCGCCGTCGGTCGCCGGCATGCTCGGCATCTTCGACTGCTCGGGCGTCTCGGACGGCTCTGCCGCCGCACTTCTGTGTCGGGCCGAGGACGCGCACAAGTACACCGACCACCCGATCTACCTGAAGGCGCTGTCCTTCGCCGCGGGACCGGCCGAGGGCTACTTCAGCCAGGACTACGACTTCACCACCTTCCCCGAAGTCGTCGCGAGCTCGACCGACGCCTACAAGCAGGCCGGCGTGACCAACCCGCGCGAGCAGATCAGCATGGCCGAGGTGCACGACTGCTTCACCCCGACCGAGCTCGTGCTGATGGAGGACATGGGCTTCTCGCCGCGCGGCCAGGCCTGGAAGGACGAGCAGGAGGGCCGCTTCGACCTCGAGGGCGCCCAGCCGGTGAACCCGGACGGCGGGCTGAAGTCGTTCGGCCATCCGATCGGCGCATCGGGGCTGCGCATGATGTACGAGATGTGGCTGCAGCTCCGCGGCGAGGCCGGTCCGCGGCAGATCAAGAGCCCGAAGCTCGGACTCACCCACAACCTCGGCGGCGCGCCGGGACGCTGCGTCAGCTTCGTCTCCATCGTCGGGAACAGCCTGGGCTAAACCACTGACCTCGGAACCGATTCCTCCGCGGGCCCCCGCGCCGTTCTCGGAAAAGGAATTCTATCTCGAGGAATTCCACGGGAAGACGGTTGCGATCGCGGCGCCCGCGGCGGACCTGCGCCAGCCGGCGCGGCTCGCGGCGGTGATCGAGGAGCTGGTTCGCAACGAGACCAACGTCGTGCTGCTCTCGACCGAGCGCTCGGTGCTCGATCCGCTCGTCGGCGGCCACGTGCTGTCGATGGCGACGCCGCGGCTCGAGGGCACCGTGTGGCGCCAGCTGCGCGAGTCGTTCCGGCTCGGCCTGGTGGTGGCGGGGTCGCTCGCGTTCGCGCCCGCGTGCCGCGAGGCGATCGTGCGGCTCGGGATCTCGAAGCTGGTCTGGATCGACCGCGATGGCGGGATCGTGCGCCCGAGCGGCGAGCGCGTCTCGTTCGTGCACCTGGCGGAGCTGCGCGAGATCCTCGCGGCCGGTGCGCCGCGCAACGAGCGCCGCGCCGCGCTGCTGCGCGAGGTCGAGGCGATGCTCGTGGCGGGCGTGCCGGCCGTGAACGTGTGCACGCTCGAGGGGCTCTCCGACGAGCTGTTCTCGTACGCGGGCTCGGGGACGCTCTTCACCGAGCAGCGCTACGTGGTGGTGCGGAAGCTCGGCCTCGACGACTACGACCCTGCCAGCGACCTGGTCGCGCGCGGCACGGCCGAGGGCTATCTCGCGCCGCGCACGGACGAGCAGCACGACGCCGTGCTGGCCAGCGGCTTCGGCGCCTTCGTCGAGGGCTACCACCTGGCGGGCATCGGGGCGCTGCTCGTGGACGAGTCCGGCAAGTGCGCCGAGATCGCCTCGCTCTACACCATGACGCGGTTCCTGGGCGAAGGCGTCGGCGGGCACCTGGTCGCGTATGCGCTCGCCCGCGCGCGCGAGCGCGGGTTGTCCTACGTGTACGCGTGCACCACCAGCGACGGCGTCGGACGCTTCTTCGCCCTGCACGGCTTCCGCGCCGCGCGGCCCGACGAGGTGCCGGCGGCCAAGTGGCGGGGCTACGACCCGGAGCGCCGCGCGCGCGTGCGCTGCTACCGGCTGGAGCTCGCGCCGCCGCCCGCGCTGAATCCGGAGATCTGAGCGGGCCCGGTCGCGAGCGCGACCTCGCACTCCGCGAGCACGCCCGCCGGCGCGACCAGCGCCCGCGCGTGGAGCGCCATGCGCTCGCCCGCGACGCACGCGGGGTCGTAGAGCGGATCGCCCGCGATCGGGTGGCCCAGGTGCGCCAGGTGCACGCGCAGCTGGTGCTGCCGGCCCGTCACCGGTTCGAGCTCGAGCTCGCTGGCCGCGGCGTCCGAGCGCTCCAGGCGGACGCGCGTCTCCGCCGGGATGCCGGAGCGGGAGACGGCGAAGCGCGGGGGGCGGTGCCCCACCCGCGCGATCCGGCCGCGCAGCACCAGCTCCGGCGCCGACGCAGGAAAGTGTCGGCTCGCGTTTCCCCGGACTCGCGCGGCGTAGAGCCGCCGCACCGCTCCACGAGCGAACGCGGCCGCGATCCGCCGCTGGACCTCGCGCCGCAGCGCGACCAGCACCAGCCCCGACGTCTCGCGGTCGAGGCGATGCGGCAGCCAGGGGCCGCCGGGGTCGGCGTCGCGCGCCTGGCCGAGCGCGAGCGCGGTGAGCAGCGTGCGCTTGATCTCGTTCCCCGCCGGGTGGCACGGCACCCCGGCCGGCTTCTCCAGCGCGAGCCAGCCGTCCCCGCGCGCGAGCACCGGCAGCGCGAGCAGGTCGTCGAGCGGGGCGTCGGCGTCGCGCGGGCGCTTCTCGATCGAGAGCTCGATCCGCTGGCCGGCCGCGGCTGGCGCGGACGTGCGCTTCACCACGGCACCTTCGACCTGCGCGCGCCCGGCGCGGATCCAGCCGGCGACGCGCGTCCGCGACGCGAACGGCAGCCGCGCCGCGAGCAGGCGATCGAGCCGCAGGCCGGCCTCGCTGCGCTGGACGACGAACGCGACGGATTCCTCGGCTGCGAGCAGGCGTTCGACGTCCATGCGCCGGCTCGCCCCGCTAGTCGCCCGACGGGTCCTCGGTCGCCTCGCCGTGGGCCTCGTGGTCGGCGATGCGCCGGCGCACCTCGGCCATGTCGAGCTCCTTCACGCGCTGGATCACCTGCTCCAGCGCGGACGCGGGCAAGGCGCCCGGCTGCATGAACACGCAGATCTGCTCGCGGAAGACTGCCAGCGTCGGGATCGACTGGATCTCGAACATGGCGGCGAGCTCCTGCTGCTCGTCCGTGTTGACCTTGGCAAAGACCGCGTCGGGGTGGCGGGCAGAAGCCGCCTCGAACACCGGTGCGAAGTTCCGACAGGGACCGCACCAAGGCGCCCAGAAGTCGATCAGCACGATCTCGTTTCCGGCGACGGTGCGCTCGAAGGTGTCGTTGGTCAGCTCGAGCGCGGCCATGGGCCTCCTATTTGGTCGGCGCAGCGGGGGGCGCTTCGTGAGGCTTCACGAACTCGCCGGCCACCCAGCCCTCCGGGGCGGCGCCATCCGATTGGACGCGCTTCCACCCGTTCTTGGTTTCCAGGACGCGGACTTCCTGGCCCTTCTTCAAGGTGCCGAGGACCGTGCCCTTGGTCGAGGGCAGCGCCCTGACATTCAGGCTCTTCGCCGTCACCACTTCCATCGGCAACATCGGGACGTCCGGGCTCGCCTCGGTCGAAGCGCCCTCTGCGGTCGTCCCGGACGACGTGTCCCCGCTGGTGTGCTTGCACGCGCCGGTGACGCCCACCAGCAACACGAGCGCAGCGAAACACGCGACCCCACGCGTTCTCTGGAACCCCACGACTTTCCCCCTGGCCGAGACCGGCAGGCGCCAAGATGCACGCGCAGGAGGGCGAGTTCAATGGCGGATCCGCTCGAATTCGCAGCGCCGGAAGGCCGTCTCGATGGCTGCGCCGCGGGCGATCCGCGGTAGACTCACGCCACCCCCGACCGGCAAAGCACCACTTCCCCTCCGCCAGGGGCACGCTCCGCGCGAGGCACAGCTTGAATATCCTAGGGATCTCGGCCTTTTATCACGACAGCGCGGCGTGCCTCGTGCGCGACGGCGAGATCGTGGCCGCGGCCCAGGAAGAGCGCTTCACCCGCAAGAAGCACGACTACCGCTTCCCCACCCGGGCGATCGAGTACTGCCTGGCGGAGGGCGGGATCAGCGCCGCGCAGCTCGACTTGGTCGCGTTCTACGACAAGCCGCTCCTGAAGTTCGACCGGTTGATCGAGACCTACGTCGCCTACGCGCCCCAGGGCTTCCGGCTGTTCCTGATGGGGCTGCCGCTGTGGCTGAAGCAGAAGCTGTACACCCCTCGCGAGCTCGACGAGGGGCTCTCCAACCAGTACACGGGCCGCTACGTCTTCCTCGAGCACCACGAGTCGCACGCGGCCAGCGCCTTCTTCCCTTCGCCCTTCGACGAGGCGGCGATCCTGACACTCGATGGTGTCGGCGAGTGGGCCACCGGCTCGATCGCGGTGGGGCGCGGCAACCAGATCCAGATGCTGAAGGAGCTGCGCTTCCCCCACTCGCTCGGCCTGCTCTACTCGGCCTTCACCTACTTCACCGGCTTCAAGGTGAACAGCGGCGAGTACAAGCTGATGGGGCTGGCGCCGTACGGCGAGCCGGTCTACGCCGACCTGATCCGCGAGAAGATGCTCGACCTGAAGCCCGACGGCTCGTTCCGCATGGACATGTCGTACTTCGCGTACACGCATCGCGACGTGATGACGTCGGCGAAGTTCGACCGGCTGTTCGGCGGCCCGCCGCGCAAGCCGGAGAGCCCGATCACCCAGCGCGAGATGGACCTCGCGGCGTCGATCCAGGGGGTGACCGAGGAGATCATGCTGGGCATCGCGCGCACCGCGCACGAGCTCACCGGCATGGACAACCTCTGCCTCGCCGGCGGCGTGGCGCTGAACTGCGTGGGCAACGGCAAGATCCTGCGCGAGGGTCCGTTCGACCGGGTGTGGATCCAGCCCGCGGCCGGCGACGCCGGCGGTGCGCTCGGTGCCGCGCTGTTCGTGTGGCACCAGCTGCTCGAGAACAAGCGCGAGCCGCGCGGGCGCGACGCGCAGAAGGGCTCGCTGCTCGGCCCGGCCTACTCGGCCGCGGAGATCCAGCGCTTCCTCGACGCCAAGGGCGCGGTGTACCGCAAGTACGAGAACGAGGACGCGCTCTGCGACGCGATCGCCGAGCTGGTCGCACAGGAGAACGTGGTCGGCCACTGCGCCGGGCGCATGGAGTTCGGCCCGCGGGCACTGGGCGCGCGCTCGATCTTGGGCGACGCGCGCTCGCGGAAGATGCAGGCCACGATGAACGTGAAGATCAAGTTCCGCGAGTCGTTCCGGCCGTTCGCGCCCGCGGTACTGCGCGAGGACGTGGCGGAGTACTTCGAGATGCGCCCGGACGAGGACTCGCCCTACATGCTGCTGGTCGCCCCGGTGCGCGACGACAAACGCCTGGCGATCGAGTCGCGCGGCGAGAAGGGCCTCGACAAGCTGCGCCAGGTCCGCTCGGTGGTGCCGGCGATCACGCACGTCGACTACTCCGCGCGCGTGCAGACGATCGACGCCGAGCGCAACCCCCGCTTCACCAAGATCCTGCAGGCCTTCAAGCGCAAGACCGGCTCGCCGGTGCTGATCAACACCAGCTTCAACGTCCGCGGCGAGCCGATCGTCAACACGCCCGAGGACTCGTACCGCTGCTTCATGCACACGAACATGGATGCGCTGGTGCTCGAGAACTTCGTGCTGCTCAAGAAGGACCAGCCGGAGGCGAAGGAGATCGACATCGACGCCTACCTGGCGGAGTTCGGGCTGGACTAGCCGCGGTGTCGAAGCTGGTCGAGATCAACTTCCACCCGAACGAGCGCACGCTGCGCCAGTTCGGCTGGATCGCGCTCGGGGGCTTCGGCCTGCTCGCGCTCTTCGCCTGGAACGAGTGGCTGGTGTTCCGCCACGGCCTCGGCACCGCGCGCGAGCCCGTGGCGCTGGCGCTGCTGGCGCTGGGCGGCGTGTCGGCGCTGTTCTCGCTGGTCTACCCGAAGGCGAACGCGCCGCTCTACGTGGGCCTCTCGCTGGCGGCGTTCCCGATCGGGTTCGTGCTCTCGTACGTGATCATGGCGACCTTGTTCTACCTGGTGATCGCGCCGGTGGGGTTCGCGATGCGCCTGTTCGGCTTCGACCCGATGCAGCGGCGCATGCTCCCCGGAGCCACGACCTACTGGGTCGACGCGCGCCCGGCGCGCGCCAAGGCCGACTACTTCAAGCAGTTCTAGTGTCCTGAGGAGGGGATCCCGTGGCCGACGCCCTGGAGAAGCGACCGAATGACGACTTCGCCGCCGAGGCCGCCAAGCCGAAAATCGGCCTGGCGAGCGAGTTCGTGCAGTTCCTGCGCGACAACAAGAAGTGGTGGCTGGCCCCGATCGTGCTCTCGATCCTGGGGCTCGGGCTGCTCGTGCTGCTGGGCGGGACCGCGGCGGCCCCCTTCATCTACACGCTCTTCTAGTCGGGCGGCGCCCCGGCGAAGACGGTGACGAACACGTCGCCCTGGGTGATGGCAGCGCCCGTGGTCGAAGTGAAGGCGTTCACGCCGACCACGATCTGCGCGTTGGTGGCGGTGACCACCACCGCGTTCGCGACCGCGGCCGTGCCGCCCTCCGCCGTGGCTTGAACGATCACGCAGTCGGGCGCGATGTTCTTCGGATACCTCCCCGCGAACAGCACGATCACTCCGGGACCGGGCGACATGCCCACGGAGGCGCTCTTGGTGCCCCTTCCGCCGAACGACACGATGGTCGGGTCGTTGGCGTCGGCCAGGTGCACGCGCGCGAACCCGAGCGCGACGCCCGATGCGCCGATGTTGCCGGCGTGCGCGGCTGGCGCCGCCAAGGCGAGCGCGGCGACGAAGACGGGAACGGACCAGAAGCGCATGTCCAACCTCCACGAGAGACAGTGACTCGACTGAATCGCGCAGTCGAGAGACTTTTGCAACCCGACGCGAGCGGGGCGCGGCGCGCCCGTGCTCGAACGTCGCCGGAGCGGCATCGATGAGCAGCCGCCGCGCGATGGTCGTGGTCGTGCTCGCCGGCTGCGCGCTCCTGCTGGTGCACGCGGCCTACCGGCTGCGCCATCCAATCGCGGTGGACGACGCGTACATGGTGCTCCGCTACGCCAAGCAGATGCTCGCCGGGCACGGCCACGCCTGGAACCCGGACGGGCGCCAGGTGTTCGGCGTGACCGGCACGCTGCACCTCCTGCTCGTGACCGTGCTCGCGGGCCTGTTGCCGCTGGGCGACAGCAGCGTGCTGGCGCTCGCGTCGCTCGGCTTCACGGTGCTCGCCCTGGGCGCGCTCGCATTCGTCTCGGTCGGGCTCGTGCGCAGCCCCCGCCTGCGCGAAAAGCCCTGGCTCGCCGTCGCGGGGATGTGGCTGTTCGTGCTGCCGCAGCGGCTGTTCATCTCCCAGGCGCTGAACGGCATGGACTGCATGTCGGCGCTGTTCGCCAACACGCTGGTCGCCGGCGCGGCGCTGTGGCTCGGGCGCAGCGGCGAGCCCCGCGCGCTCGCGGCGGCCGTCGGCGCCGCATTCCTCGCGCTGGTCGCGCGGCCGGACGACGGCATCTACGCGATCCTGACCCCGCTGCTCGCGGTGCTGCTCGGCGAAGCTCCACAGCGCGGGCGGCTCCTGCTCCGGCTCTCCGCCGGCCTCGCGCTCGCGCTCGCGCTCTATCTCGGCATCGCGGCGGCTGTGTTCGGCAATCCGCTGCCGCTGCCCTTCTACGCCAAGAGCTTCGGCTACTTCACCGAGTACACCGCCGCGCGCGCCTGGAATCCGTTCGACTATCTCGGGCTGATCGCGTCGGCGTGGATGCCCGTGGCGATCGTGGTGCTGTTCGGAATCACGCGCCGCAGCGCGCCCGAGCTGGTGGCCCTGGGCGCGCCGGTCGCGCTCACCTTCGGCTACTACTTCACGGTGATCCAGATCATGGGCATGGGCGCGCGCTACTACATGCCCGCGACCCCGTTCGCCGCGCTCGCGGCGTTGATCGTGGTCGACGACCTGCTCGCGGCCCCCGACGGAGCCGCCGAGGTGCTGCGCGCGCTGCGCCGGCGCTGGCCGCTGGCGCTGCTGCTCGCGATCGGGGTGCCCACCGCGCTGCGCGACGCCGAGGCGGCCTACGCCCCGCCGTTCACCGCGCAGAACCCCGGGTTCCCCGGCGCGTGCTACGAGCGCTCCGCACAGGGCCGGCTGCCCCCGGTGAACTACGACCGGGTGATCAGCGACCTGTCACACCTGCTCAAGTCATTGCCGTCGGGAGCGCGCGTCGCGCTGTCCGAGCACGGCCGCATCGGCGCCGCGGCGCCGCAGGTCTCGCTCGACGACTTGATCGCGCTCCACGACCCCGAGTTCGCGCACCGCGGCTTCGACCCGGAGCTCGAGCTCGCACGCAAGCCCGACGCGATCTGGCTGCCGCACTACTTCTTCGTGCCGCTCTGGCACGGGCTCGCGGCCGACCCGCGGCTGTGGGACGAGTACGAGGTCTGGCCGGACGCGCTGCTCTACGGCTTCGCGATCCGCCGCGACAGCCCCTACCGTGCGCAGCTGCGCGCCGGCTTCGCGCAGATCTTCAGGGAGCTCTATCCCGGCGAGGACCTCGAAGCCTGGCGAGCGACGCGCCTGCGCAGCGAGCGGCCCGAGTGCCGGCGCGACTCCCGCGTCCCGGCCGTGGCCGAGCCCCAGAACGACGGCTCCTAGAGCGAGTACAATCGCCGGGTCCAAGGGAGGGATCCGCGATGGCGACCAAGAAGTTCCCGGTCGAGGCGAGCCACATCCTGATGTTCGCCCGGGCGGTGAACGACCCGAACCCGATCTATTCGGACGCCGAGTACGCGCGCAAGACCGAGGTGGGCGCGATCCTGGCGCCGCCGACCTTCACCCAGTCGAGCGCGCAGTTCGACCCCGACTACTTCCTGCGCCCGAAGATCGGCCAGCCCTGGTTCGGCTCGGGCAAGGAGCCGAGCGGCGCGGTCCGCCGCGCACCCGCGGGCGGCGGGGGCTCGAGCGAGTCGCGGCCTTCCGGCGCCGCTGCAGGCGGCCTCCACGCGGAGCAGCACTTCGAGTACCACCGGCCGCTCCTCGCGGGCGACGTGCTCACCGGCGAGAACAAGCCCGGCAAGACCTGGGAGCGCGAAGGCCGGCGCGGCGGCAAGCTGCACTTCTCGGAGTCCATCACCGAGTACCGCAACCAGCGGGGCGAGCTCGTCGTCACCGCGCGCGGCGTGGGCGTGCGCACCGAGCGCGTGATCGAGCAGAAGTAGGAGATCGAGATGGCGCTGTCGGTGAAGCAGCTGAAGGTGGGAGACACGCGGGAGGAGGTCGTGATCGACAATCTCACGCGCACGCAGCTGGTGATGTACGCGGGTGCGTCGGGTGACTACAACCCGGTGCACACCGACGAGGTGTTCGCGACCAAGGTGGCGGGCTATCCGACCGTGTTCGCGCACGGCATGCTGTCGATGGGCGCGACCGCGCGCATGCTGACCAACTGGGTCGGCGACGGCCGGCTCACCAAGTACGGCGTGCGCTTCGTGTCGCAGGTCTGGCCCGGCGACACGCTGACCGCGCGCGCGACGGTCGAGGCGCTGCGCAGCGAGGGCGGACAGAGCTTCGTCGACCTGCGCGTGGTCACCACCAACCAGAGCGGGCAAGAGGTCGTCGCCGGCTACGCCAGCGCGCGCCTCGACCCGTAGCCGCCGCACCATGCGCTTCGGCAGGTTCACCGGCTTCGAGCTGTCCCGGCACGAGCCGGGCATCGCCTGGGTGCAGTTCGACGAGCCCGCCCGGCTGAACGGCATGACCCAGGCGCTGAAGCGCGACCTGGTCGAGACGCTGCTGCAGGCGCAGATGGACGACTCGGTGCGCGTGGTGGTGTTCACCGGGTCGGGCCGCGCGTTCTCCGCAGGCGACGACCTCTCCGGCACCTCGCGCGACGGCGCGGGGCGCGAGCGGCTGACCGCGCCGATCCCGCCCGGCCACGACACCGAGATCGGCACCTACGAGGGGCTGCGCGGGATCTCGCAGCCCTTGAACCTGGCCGTGCGCAGCCTCGACAAGCTGTCGATCGCGGCGCTGAACGGCATCGCGATCCAGACCGGCTTCTCGCTCGCGCTCGCCTGTGACTTCCGCATCGCCGCCGAGAGCGCGCGCATGGGCAGTGCGACGCTGCGCTTCGGCCTGCTGCCCGACGAGGGCGGCCAGTACCTGCTGGTGCAGCACGTGGGCGTGGCGCGGACGCTCGACTTCTTGATGCGCAAACGGATCGTCTCAGCCGCCGAGGCGCACGCGCTCGGGCTGGTGCACGAGGTCGTGCCCGACGAGCAGCTCGCCGCGCGCGCGCTCGAGCTCGCGCGCGAGCTAGCCGAAGGGCCGCAGGTGTCGATGCGCCTGCTGAAGCGCTCGGTCTACAACGCCGCGCAGCTGACCTTCGAGCTGGCATGCGACGAGATCGCCGCCAAGACCGCGATCTCCGACCACCACCCCGACGCGCGCGAAGGCGTGCGCGCGTTCCGCGAGAAGCGCATGCCGCAGTTCAACCGCTGGCTGGAGCAGCGCGAGAAGTGAGCGCTCCGCCGGGCTCTCTCGCCGTGCGCGCGCCGCTGCAGGGTACCGTGGTCTCGCTCGAGGTGGCCGAGGGCGGCGCCGTGCACGCGGGCCAGCCGCTCGCGGTGCTCGAAGCGATGAAGCTCGAGCACCTGATCGAAGCGCCGGAGGCCGGGATCGTGCGCGGCTTTGCGGCGGCGGTCGGCGACCTGGTGAACGAGGGCCAGGCGCTGGTCTGGCTGGAGCGCGCCGAGGTCGGCGGCACGCGCGCCGCCGACGAGGGCGCGGTCGACCCCGCGCGCATCCGGCCCGACCTGGCCGAGGCGCAGGAGCGCCACGCGGTGGGGCTCGACGCCCGCCGCCCCGACGCCGTCGCGCGCCGGCGCAAGACCGGCCAGCGCACTGCGCGCGAGAACGTCGACGAGCTCGTCGACCCCGGCAGCTTCGTCGAGTACGGACCGCTGGTGATCGCCGCGCAGCGGCGCCGCCGCGCGCTCGACGACCTGATTGCGCGCACGCCCGCCGACGGCCTGGTCGCGGGCGTCGGCAGCGTGAACGGCGCGCTGTTCGGCACCGAGCGCACGCAGTGCGTGGTGATGTCGTACGACTACACCGTGCTGGCCGGCACGCAGGGCCAGCAGAACCACCGCAAGAAGGACCGCATGTTCGAGGTCGCGCGCGAGCAGCGGCTGCCGATCGTGTTCCTCACCGAGGGCGGCGGCGGCCGCCCCGGCGACACCGACGGCTCGGGCGTGTCGGGCCTCGACTGCCTGGCGTTCCAGCTGTTCGCGGAGCTCTCCGGCTGGGTGCCGCTGGTCGGCATCACCTCCGGCCGCTGCTTCGCCGGGAACGCCGTCCTGCTCGGCTGCTGCGACGTGATCATCGCGACCGAGGGCTCGAACATCGGCATCGGCGGCCCCGCGATGATCGAGGGCGGCGGGCTCGGCGTGGTGCGGCCCGAGGAGGTCGGCCCGCTCGACGTGCAGACACAGAACGGTGTCGTCGACGTCGCGGTCGCCGACGAGGCCGAGGCCGTGCGCGTGGCGAAGCAGTACCTCTCTTACTTCCAGGGCGCGCTCTCGAGCTGGGACTGCCCGGACCAGCGCGCACTGCGCAGCGCGGTGCCCGAGAACCGGCTGCGCGCCTACGACGTGCGCAAGCTGCTCGACACGCTCGCCGACACCGGCACGCTGCTCGAGCTCCGCCGCGGCTTCGGCCACGGCATGATCACCGCCTTCCTGCGCGTCGAGGGCCGTCCGCTCGGCGTGATCGCCAACAACCCCAACCACCTCGCGGGCGCGATCGACCGCGACGGCGCCGACAAGGCCACGCGCTTCATGCAGCTCTGCGACGCCTTCGACCTGCCGATCCTGTTCCTGTGCGACTGCCCCGGCATCATGGTCGGGCCCGAGATCGAGAAGACGGCGCTGGTGCGCCACGCCTCGCGCATGTTCGTGAACGCCGCGAGCCTGACCGTCCCCTTCTTCACCATCGTGCTGCGCAAGGGCTACGGCCTCGGCGCGCAGGCGATGGCCGGCGGCAGCTTCAAGGCCCCGCTCTTCACCGTCTCGTGGCCCACCGGCGAGTTCGGCGGCATGGGCCTCGAGGGCGCTGTGAAGCTCGGCTACCGCAACGAGCTCGCCGCGATCGAAGACCCCGCACAGCGCGAGGCGCTCTACGAGCAGATGGTCGAGCGCATGTACCAGATCGGCAAAGCCGTGAACGTCGCCTCGCACTTCGAGATCGACGACGTGATCGACCCTGCGGACTCGCGGCGCTGGATCTCGAACGCGCTGCGCTCGGCGCCGCCCCCGCCCCCGCGCACGGCGAAGAAGAGGCCGTGCGTCGACACGTGGTGATCTAGCCAGCTGTCACCCGCCGGCGGCTTGCCATGAACCCCATGGCCCCGAGACCGAGACAAGCGACCCCGTCGGGCTCCGGCACGATCCGGAAGTCGTCCGTGATTGCAATCGTGAAAGTTGGGTCGTACACGGTCGAGTAGGGCGCATAGGACACAGGATCCTCATAGAGACAGTTCGCCGCTGTGCAGGTGCCGGTCCGCACGGACTGAGGTGGGCGCCGGTGAAGTTACCGAGCAGGAACCAACCCGTGTGACTCGTGCCGTCATTGAATGGCAGAACCGGCGCATTGAAGGTCGAGGGCCCGCCAACCAGAATGATGTATTCGCCGTTGATCACCGAATTGGAGATGGAGACCAGGGGGCCAGGTGTGAACTCCTGACCCGCAGACGGATCTAGGTGCAGTTGGATCACTGCGGGCCTCGACGCCGCATCGTCCACGAAGATGCCCAGGTCGTTCTGGTTCAGCTGCACGGTCGGCTCGCCCGGAAGCGAAAGGGTGGTGACACCGGGCGCCGCGGAAGCCACGATGCGAACCGCGGGGGTCGACAGGGGCAGCCTTCGCAAGACCCACGGCGAAAGCCGCAGCGAAGAACGCGGTGATCGCGACCGATCTCCTCATCTCCAGACCTCCGCCCACGGGTGCATGATAGCCGACGCATACTTGGGCTGGAGACGAATTCGAGTCGCGGGTCTGTGACTCACTTCGCCGGCGGATTGGGCTCCGCGGCCCCACTCCCGTGCGCCGCGATCTTCGCTCTCACCAGCGCCATGGTCGAGAAGTACTCCTCGGGGATCGGCACGTCGTAGTCGACCTCGGCCACGCGCAACAGCACCTTGCGCCTGTCGATGGTGTTCTCGAACTCCATCCGCGTCGGCGTCGCGACGCCGCGGACGTCGCGGATCTCGGTGGTGCGGGCGACCAGGCGCTTGGCGCCGGCGCGGAACTGCTCGGTGCGCACGGGGATGAAGGAGCTGGCGTCGATCCAGGTGAGCCGCTCTTCGAAGCGCGGATTTGGTCGCAGGGCGCGCTCGCGCAGGCGGTAGGTGGGGCGGCCGTCGAGCGTCTCGGGCGCCATGTCGAGGATCTCGGTCGGCTCGGACTGCGCCACGCCGAAGCCGAGGAACTCGAGGTCGATCCCGTACACGTCGTCGCTCGCGATCGCCTCGGGCAGGCGGCGCACGCGGCGCAGCTCCGGCTGGTAGAGGAAGTAGTCGTTCGGCCGGCCCTGCTGCTCGAGGAAGAGCACGCCCACGTTGCGCACGCTCTCGGGCTGGGTGAAGCGCACCATCACGCGCTCCGCGCCGACCGCCTCGTCGGTGCGCCAGACCAGGAGCTCGCGCTCCTCGTGGATCCCGCCCATGTCCATCGACAGCTGCACGCGCGCCGAGAAGTGCATGCCGGCGAGGCGGGAGTGCCAGCGCTTCTTCACCGCTTCGGGTCCGAGCGAGCCCGACTCGATGGCGGCCGCGCTGGCGGCGAGCGCGAGCAGCGCGGCGAAAACCATGGCGCTGCGGATGCGGCGATTCATGCGACTCCCCCGAGACTGCGCCGCGCCCGCGCGCCGAGCGCGAGACAGACGATCGCGCTCGCAGCCTGAAGCAAGATCGGGACCCGGTACCACAGCGCGCCGCGGTCACTGCTAGGGACGGCGACAGCGAGCGACACCACCACCGCAATCCCCGAGACCAGCGCGTAGACGATCCCGATCTCGCCGAGATCGCGCAGGCTTGCGCTCGACGACGCGCGCGGCGGGGGAATCGGCAGCAACAGGCCCGCGCCCCCGATCGCCCACAACGGCAGGCTCAGCGCGAGCCGCACGGGGGCGGACAGGCCGATCTGGCTCGCCATCACCGACCAGTCCCCGACCGCCGAATGCGGTCGCCAGAAGGTGTTGTTCAACAGGTCGAGGCACGCGCCGAGCAGCCACAGCCGCGCGAGCAGCGCCCAGCGCTCGTCGTCTGTGCGCCGCGCGGCGAGCTGCAGGGCGACGATCAGGACCGCGGCCACCGCCTGCGGCGCGACGATCGCCGCGACGGGCAGCTCCTCGTCGCTCGCGCTCTCCGTGACTCCGAACAGCGCGGCGCGTCCGATCGAGACCGGGAACGGCGCCAGCACGCGGCAGCGCACGCCCAGCGACTTCATCGCGAGGCAGTGAGAGCCCTCGTGCACCGCCGTCTGGAAGAAGAGCAGCGGCAGGAGCCCGAGCAGAAGCCACACGACGGCCCGTCCGCTCCAGAGCCACGATCGCCGCAGCCGGGACCAGTACCCTCGCGCCATCGCACAGTGAGTCTATCAACTCGCCGCGAGCCGCGGCCGTGCGCGGCGCAGCGCGAGCGCACCGACCGCGATGCAGCCGAGCGCGATTCCCTGCGACGTGGTGAGCGGCCCGAGCGTGCGCGGATTGGTGCGCACCAGCTCGATCGCGAAGCGGCCCGCTCCCTGCAGCAGGAGATACTCGCCGAACAGGAGGCGCGAGCGGCCGATCCGCCGCCACAGCACCACCGCAGCGGCGAAGAGCCAGAGCGACTCGTACAGCTGCGCGGGATGCACGCGCTCCAGCGTCGGCGGCGCGCCGTGCGGGAACGCCATTCCCCACGGCAGCGAGGTGGGAACGCCGTAGTCGTCGCCGACGAGGAAGCAGCCGATCCGCCCGATCGCCTGCCCCAGCGCGAGGCCGGGGGCGATCGCCTGGGTCACCGCGCGCAGCGGCGCGCGGTCCCAGGCGATCTTCGCCAGCACCGCTGCCGCGCCGAGTGCGAGGCCCCCGTAGAAGGTCGCGCCGCCGCGGCTCGCGAGCACGGTCCAGAAGTCGGGCTCGCCCGGCGTGAAGAACGTCTCGATCCCGGCCCAGAGCTTCGCGCCCGCTGTTCCGCCGATCACTGCGAACGGCAACAGCTCCCAGGCGTACTCCGCAGCGAGCCCCACGCGCGAGAGCGCGCGGCTGGTGGCGAGCGCGGCCGCGAGCGCGCCGAGCAGGATCGAGACGCCGAGCCAGCTGACCATCGGCGCCGACGTCGAGCAAGCGCCGTGCCCCCGCGCGCCGCCGCTGCGGCGCGCGCACGCCGTGGTGTGAACTCCGGTCTACGCGGCGTTGCGCTGGCGCTTCTTCGCGTCGTGCGCCTGCTGCATGCGCACGAGCTCCTCCCAGCCGAGGTACGAGCTGAAGCCGTTCTCGTCGAAGAACAGCACCGGACCGTCGCAGATGAACAGGTAGTCGGTGTCCTCGAGCGCCGTGGTCGCGCCGTGGATCATGCCGTTCTGCTCGTAGGTGTAGTCGCCCGTGTTCAGCACGTCGCCGCGGATCTCGAGCTTGCCCTTCAGGATGAAGGTGTGCGCCGCAGACAGGTGCTTGTGCTGCGGGGCGACGTAGCCTTTGAGCCAGCGGAACAGCACGGCCCAGCGGCCGGTCTCGGCGCCGGTCCAGAGGATCTTGATGAACGCGCGCTGGGGATCCATGTCCATCGGGATCCACTCGGCGTCGGCGCGGATGATGGCGTCGACCATGGTCGGGTTGAGCGGTGCGATCTCCTGGGGAAGTGCCATGTCGTTCTCCCTTCGCTGTACCATTCTACGCCCCGAGCCAGAGGAGGGCCCATGGACCTGTCCGAGGCGATCCACAGCACGGGCACCTGCCGCTACTTCAAGCCCGATCCGGTCCCACGCGAGGTGATGCGGCGCGCGCTCGAAGCCGCGCGCTTCGCGCCCAGCGGCGGCAACCGCCAGCCCGTGCGCTTCGTGGTGGTGACCGACCCGGGCCTGCGCCAGAAGCTCGCCGGGCTCTACCTGCCGCGCTGGCAGGCCTACATCGGCCAGATGACCCGGGGCCAGGTCCGCGTCGACACCCTGCCCGCGATGGTCCGCAACGCCGACCATTTCGCGAACCACCTCGCCGAGGTTCCCGCGCTGGTGGTGGTGGGCGCGCGGCTTGCCGACTGCTACGCGACCGACACCGAGCTGGGTCGGCTGTCGGTGGTCGGCGGCGCGTCGATCTACCCGGCGGTGCAGAACTTCCTGCTCGGCTGCCGCGCACAGGGTCTGGGTACGGCGCTCACCACGTTGCTCGTCGCCGAAGAGCCGAAGATCCGCCCGCTGCTCGGGCTGCCCGACGAGATCGCGACCGCCGCGTTCATCGCCGTCGGCTATCCCGCCAAGCCCTTCCCGAAGCGGCTGCGCCGGCGCGAGCTCGACGAGTTCTGCTTCGCGAACCGCTGGGGCCAGCCGCTCTAGAACTCGAGCCCGAGCTCGCGCGCCAGGTGCGCGCGTACGGCCGCTTCGAGCTCGCTCGGCCAGGGCACGCCGAGCTTCTCGGCGATCGGCCGGCCGTGCGCGCAGAGCGCGCGGAACACCGCGCGGTGCGCGGCGAGGAGCGACTCGCGCGTCGCCTCCGGCCAGGGCAGCGCCTCGAGCACCGCGTACTGCTCGGCAGTGAGCTTGTCGCGCCAGTGCTTCACGCCGGTGGCGGGCAGCGGCGCGTTGGACTCGAGGAAGAGCTCCGAGATCCTCCGGCGCATGTGCCCGTAGCCCTCCTGGCTGAGCAGGAGCTCCCCGCGGCCGAGCACGGCGGGCAGGAGCGCCAGGTAGCGCAGTGGCTCCTCGATCGCTGTCGTCACCTTCGCCCGGTCGGGCGCTGCGGGCGGCGGCGGCGGCGGGCGCTGGGCGTCGAGGCCATCGCGGTCGAATACGCAGGCCCGCGGACCGCGCGCCATCTTCGCCGTGCTCGCGCGCTCGACGATCACGTCGAGCCGCTCGCAGCCGGGCGTGAGCGTGTACACGCTGCCGCGCAGGAACGGGATCTCGCGCGCGAGCACCGTCGGCGTGATCTCCGCGAGCCAGCTCCGCCAGTCGGCCGCGAAGGCATCGAACTCTGCGTCGGCGATTGCGGCGACGAGGTCGAGGTCCGAGTGCGCGTCCGCGTCGGCGCGTGCCAGCGAGCCCGAGACCCAGAGCGCCCGCACGCGCGGGTCGGCCCAGAAGACCGCTGCCGCGCGGTCGAACAGCGCCTGGTAGGCCGCGGGGAGCGCTGCGAGCGAGGCGGGCCGCGAGAACGCGCCCGGGGCCACTACTGGTGGCGCAGCGTGAGCTGGAACGTGCTGAACTGCCGGTCGGTCAGGTGGACGTTCGGGTCCAGCGCCTCGATGTAGATCGTGGTCGAGGTCTTCTCGCGCAGGTTGTACATCGTCGACTTGGTCGGCACCCAGGCGCCGTCGAAGTCCTGCACCGTGGTCGAGTCCGCGATCATCTCGCGCATGTCCACGCCCTTCAGGTCGCGGTAGATCGAGCGCAGCGGGATGTAGTGCTGCTTGTCGATCCAGGTGCGCATGGTGCGGTACTCCGACTGCACGAACGGCTTCACCGTCACCTCGAGCACGTAGGTGGGGATGCCGTCGATCACGTCGTCGGGCAACCGCTTGTACTCGGCGTCCTCGATGTTCTTCCAGCCGATGTCGTCGAAGGTGTAGTCGGTGCCCATGATGCCGACGCCGCGAAGCTGCAACCTCCGCACCTTCTGGATCGACGGGCTCCAGATGAACTCGTCGTTGGAGCGGTTGGCGTTGACGACCATCAGGTAGCCGGTGTCGAGCATGTCCTCGGGCTCCTGGAACTTGACCAGCACCTTCGCGATCACGCCGTCCGTGGGGTTCTTGTTCTTGTCGCGGTAGTCCTTCCAGCGCACCCAGAAGCGGGTGCGCTGCTCGTTCCCGCCCGGGTCGCGCGAGACCACCGTCTGGTACTGGATGCAGGTGCGCATCCGGTTGTCGAGGAACTTGTCGAAGATCTCGCGGCCGGTGAGCGAGCCGCCCTGGGGGAGCGCGTCTTCGATGTCCTTCTGCGTGGGCAGCTTCACCTGGTCGGCGGCGCGCCCGAGCGGGGCGAAGGCAGAGCCGAGCGCGAGGGCGAGCGCAAGTGCGAGTGCGAGCGGGAGGGAGCGAGGCATCCGCCTTCTATCGCCGACACGCGACCCCCGCGTCAAGGCGCTCCCTCCCCCGCCGCGCGCGGCGCGCTGCGCAAGCTCTCGAGCTTGCGGCGCAGGATGCGCAGCAGGAAGCCGATCGAGGCGAAATCGAGCAGGAACGCCGGCCCGAGCGTGATGCCGGTGTTGTTCAACAGGTCGACGCCGAAGGTCAGCACCAGTCGCTTCATGCCCTCCGGGTCGGCGCGGAAGCGGCCGTTGACGGTCAGGGTGTCGATCCCCCAGGCCTGGCGGAACACGAAGGCCAGGCTGTCGGACCCCATCGCCAGGTCGTAGCCCGGGTCGCGGCGTTCGATCTTCTCGAGCCCGCGCTCGAACGAGAAGCGCACGTCCTGGTCCAGGTCCCAGAGGTGCACGTCGACCGGCCGCAGCGTCGGCAGGATCGGGTTCCAGCGCAGCGCCTCGAGCAGCCAGCCGGCGTTGGCGGCGCGGATGCGCTTCAGGTAGGCCTGCGCCGCCTCGGCCAGCGCCTCGAACGGGACCGACACGCCGCGGTGTAGGGGGCGCGCGGCCAGGCCCGCATAGTCGCGCCGGTAGGCGGCGACGGCCGCGGCGTCGTCGTGCGCTGCGCCGACCTCCCAGACGTCGCCCGGGTAGAGCAGCACCGGGCCCGAGCCCTGCTCCGCGATCGCGTCCAGCACCTCCCAGGGATGGTTGATCGCGTCGCTGGTGAAGGCGTTCTCCTCGTGCGAGAAGAAGCTCATGCTCGCGAACGGCACGGTGAAGCGCGGCGCCAGCCCGCGCACCTGCGCACGCACCACGTCGAGCTTGCGGCGCGCGTCGGCGCGGCGGAGCTCGGTGTCCTCGCGGTTGCCGCGCCAGGCGGCGTAGCTGAACTGGGTCAGCAGCACGTCGAGCGCGCCGATCCGCTGCGCCAGCCGGCGGATCTCGGCGGGCGTCTGCACCACCGCGTCGTTCAGGTTCAACAGCCGCTTGCCGCCCGCCTCGAGGAGCAGCCACGAGTCGAACAGCGGCACACTCTGGCTGGTGACCCGGAAGCCTGGCTCGAGCTCCACCGGCTCACCGTCCAGGAGCTCGCGCGTGCGGTAGCCGAGCTTCTTGCAGAAGCCGATCACCTTGCCGTCGCGGGTCTCGCGGTAGAGCACCGTGAGCGCGGGCCGGCGCTCCGCGGGCACGTCCTGCAGCACGCGGGGGCTGAAGTGGTCGGGGTGCTCGTGCGAGTACCAGATGTGCGTCAGCTCGCCGAGCTCCGCGGCGCCGAGCGCCGACTTGCACACCAGGTCCCAACCCTCGTTGAACGCCGTGCCGTAGAGCCAGGGGTCCGAGATCAGGCGGATCCCGCCGTGCTCAAACACGACCGAGGCGTGGTTCACGAAGCGCAGGCGCATGCGAAGGGATCAGTGTGCACCGGCCGGCGGGGTTCGGCACGTCGTCGCCGAGCGCAGGTAGGCGATCACGCGCCAGATGTCGTCGTCGCCCTCCGGCAACACGCCCTTCCAGGCAGGCATGCGCGTACCCGGCACGCCTTCGGAGATGGTCTTGAAGATCTCCGCGTCGCTTCCGCCGTGGCGCCACTCGCAGTCGAACAGCGACGGCGCGTCGCGCTCGACGTCGTGGGTCGAGTGGCAGTACGCCCCGCAGGTGCCGATGAAGAGCTGCTTGCCGCGCTCGACCGCCGCCGGGTCGCGCAGGAAGCGCTGCGCCGGCGACTCGGGCGCAGAGGGCTTGCTGCAGGCGACCAGCGCCAGCAGCAGCGCGGCGCTCGTTCGCCTCACTTGGGCAATGCGAACACGAACAGCGTCCCGCCCTCGGGCACGCGCGTGATCCCCGCCGCGAACGAGTCGAGCGTGGAGAAGCTCCCCGTCGGCACGGCCACGTAGGTGCGGCCGTCGAGCTGGTACGCGACCGGCTGGCTGCGCATGCCCCCGCCCGAGCGGAAGCGCCACACGATCTTGCCCGTCTTCGCGTCGAAGGCGAGCACCTCGCCCTCGAGCGTGCCGCTGAACACCACGCCGCCTGCGGTGCTGAGCGTCCCGCCCATCATCGGGCGCGGGTCGCGGTAGCGCCACTTCACCTTGCCCGTGGCGACGTCGATCGCCGCCATGTTGCCGTAGGCCTTGCCCGCGGTGGCGTCGACCGTGTCCGGCAGCCCGCCCAGGTAGGGCAGGCCCTCGCGGTAGGCGCCGATGCCCTTGGTGAAGACCTGACAGGCCTCGGACGACGGAATGAACGCGAGCCCGAGCTCGGGGTTCAGCGCGCCCGTGAACGAGCCGTTCATGCCGCCGAGGTTGCTGGGACAGGTGCGGAACTTCGCGTCCGTCTTCGGCTCCGCGTCGGGATTCACCTTGGGCCGGCCCTTGTCGTCGATCGTCGCCCAGTTCACCTGCTCGAGATAAGGCGTCGCGCGCACGAAGCTCCCGTTGGTGCGGTCGAGCACGTAGAAGAAGCCGTTGCGGTTGGCCTGGACGATCAGCTTGCGCGGCTTGCCGTCGAGCTTGGTGTCGAACAGGAAGATCTGGGTGTTTCCGTCGTAGTCCCACACGTCGTGGGGGGTGAACTGGAAGTACCACTTCATGTTCCCGGTCTTCGGATCGACGGCGAGCAGGCAGTCGGAGTACAGGTTGTCGCCCACGCGCCCGTCGCCGTCCCAGTCGGGCGACGGATTGCCGGTGGTCCAGTACAGCGTGTCGGTCTCGGGGTCGTATGCGCCGTACGTCCAGGCCGGTGACCCGCCGCGCTGGTACGAGTCACCCGACCAGCTGTCCGCGCCCGGCTCACCCTTGGCGGGGATGGTGTAGTGCCGCCACACGCGCTTCCCGGTCGCCGCGTCGTAGGCGTCGAAGAAGCCGCGCACGCCGTACTCGCCGCCGGCGACGCCGATGATCGCCATGCCGTCGGCGATCAGCGGCGCCGAGGTCAGGCTGTAGCCGGATTCGTAGGGGGCCACCTCGACGTTCCAGGCGATCTCGCCCGTCTTGCGGTCGAAGGCGATCAGGTGCGCGTCGAGCGTGCCCATGATCACGAGGTCGCCCGAGATGCCCACGCCCCGGTTCGGCGGACCGCAGCACAGCCGCAGGTTCTCGCCGTTCTTGTGGTCGTAGCGCCAGAGCAGCTCGCCGGTCTTCGCGTCGAGCGCGAACAGCCGGTTGTACGACGAGGTCACGTACATCACGCCCCCGTAGATCACCGGCGAAGCCTCGAACTGACCGGTCGTCCCGGTCGGGAACGCCCACGCCACCGACAGCTTCTTCACGCTCTCGGGCGTCAGCGTCTTGAGCGGGGAGTGGCGGAAGTTGCGGTAGTTCCCGCCGTACTGGATCCAGTGGTCCGCGGGCGTGTTCGGCGCAGTGAGCATCGCGGCAGTGACCGGCCCCGCCGACGTCCCGACCGGCTTCTCGGCCTTCCAGTGCGTCGGCACGGGCGGAAGCTGGATCTCCGCCGGCGCCTCCTCCTTCTTCTCCTCCGCAACCCCGAGCGGAGAAGCCGCACACACGACCACGAGCGCGACTCCGAACACCAGCCCCCGGCCTCGAACCATGGACGTCCCCTCCCCGTTTCGAGCCCGAATCGTAGCCGAGCGCCACTTTCGTTGCGCGCCGCGCTCCGCGCAGAACCCGCCGGTCGAGGTCGCGAGTACGCTGCACTCTCCCTCTGGGTTCAGCGCGGCCGCGTGGCGCGAAGCACATTTCGCTGCACCCCAAAAATATTCCAGCCGCGCCGACCATCGATCCAATTCCAACTCCTCGTCCGCGCCCGATGAGCCGTCGGGCGCGGACGGAAAGAGCGCGGTGAGGAGGCGATCGCCGCGGCTCCAAATTCTTCTGGGGTGGAGAGATCGCATTCGCGCGCGCGGCCGGCGCGGAACCCGGAGGGAGCGTGCAGCGTACTCGCGACCGCGAGCGGAGGGTTCTGCGCCGGCCGCGCGACGCGCCGGTGCTAGCCTGTCCTTCCGATGGAGCGACTCTTCACCGGCACCAGCGGGTTCGCTTACAAGGAGTGGAAGGGACCGTTCTACCCGGGTGACCTTCCCGAGGCGAAGATGCTCGACTTCTACGGCGGGCACTTCCGCTCGGTCGAGATCAACAACACGTTCTACCGCATGCCGCGCGCCTCGGTGCTCGAGGACTGGGCTTCGCGCGTGCCCGCGGACTTTCGCTTCGTGCTCAAGGCGTCGCGGCAGATCACGCACATGAAGCGGCTGAAGGAGCAGGCGCCGCTCGACTACCTCTTGCAGACGTCCGCGGCACTCGGCGAGAAGCGCGGGCCGTTCCTGTTCCAGCTGCCGCCCAACATGAAGCAGGACCTCGAGCGACTGCGCGCGTTCCTGGCCTGGCTGCCCGAGAACGTGCGCGCCGCGTTCGAGTTCCGCCACGAGAGCTGGCACGACGACGCGGTGTTCGCTGCGCTGCGCGAGCGCAACGCCGCGCTCTGCATCGCGCAGACCGAAGAGGAGGAGGGCGCGGTGCAGACGCCGTTCGTCGCGACCGCCGACTGGGCGTACCTGCGGCTGCGCAAGGTCGCGTACGGCCCGGGCGAGCTCGACGACTGGGCGGCGCGGATCGGCGAGCCGGCGTGGGGTGACGTGTTCGTGTTCTTCAAGCACGAGGACGAGGGCACGGGGCCGAAGCTCGCGAAGCAGTTCGAGGGCATCATCGCGAAGGCGCGCTGAGCGGGCGCATCCAGGCAGCGATCGCCGCCGCGAGCTCCGCCTGGACCATGGGCTCGCTCCGGCCAGCGGACTTCGGCAGCGCGAAGGAGTGATCGCCGCCCTCGACCGCGCGCAGGGCCGCGCGCGCACCGAGCGACGCCACGAGCTCGCGCACCAGGCCGATCTCGGCCAGCTCGTCGCGCGTCCCCTGCACGAACAGGAGCGGCAGTGCGACCGCCTTCAAGTGCTCGGCGCGCGCAAGCGAGGGCGACTTGCGCGCGTGCAGCGGGAAGCCCAGGAACACCAGCCCGCGCACCCCGGCGAGCGGCTCGTGCGCCGCGGCGTTCGAGCTCATGCGTCCACCCATCGACTTCCCTCCCGCGAACAGCGGGAGCTCGGGCGCGAGCGCGCGCGCCTCGGCGCAGGCCGAGCGGACGTAGGCCTCCAGCACCGGCTGCGGATCGGGACGCCGCCGACGCTTCTCGGTGTAGGGGAAGTCGAAGCGCAGCGTGGCCACGCCGTCGGCCGCCAGCGCCTCGGCCATGCCCTGCATGAAGCGGTGGTGCATGCCGGCGCCCGCCCCGTGCGCCATCACGTACGCCGCGAATGCGTTCGCCGGACGTTCCCACAGCCCGCTGACCGGGCCGTGGCTGCGCTCGCCTGCGAGGGCACGCTCTTCCGGCACTCGCAGGAGACTCCGCTAGGCCTTCGCAGAGGGCAAGACACCCGCGCTCGCCTGCGCCCGCGCCGGGTAGCGGCGCGTGAACGCGATCGCGGCCGCGAGCGCGCCCACGGTCGCGGCGACGTCCGCGCCCACGGGCACCTGCGGCAGGAACAGCGCCGAGGCGTCGGCGGCGACGAGCACTGCGAACGCCGCAGCCCAGACCGCCGTGATCGTGCGATTCGCGCGGAAGAACGCGGGCGACGACCACAGCTCGGGCGGCACCTGCTCGCGCGCGATCTGCAGCGTGAACGGCCGCCCGATCGCGAGCGAGACGAGCGCGATCGCGAGCAGCCCGGAGTCGACCACGAGCCGCACGCCGGCGATCGTCCAGGCGATCGCGCCGAAGCGCGTCGCCAGCGCCAGCGCGCCAAACAGGATCACCGCGCCGACCTCGAGCACCTTCACGGGACGGCCGCGGGCCAGGTCGCGCCCGGCCACGAGCAATGCGGTGACGGCCGCGGCGACGAGCCCGGCCTCGACCGAGACCATGCGCAGCACGGACGCGAACACGATGAACGGGGCGAGCGCGAGGAGGATGGCCATCTCTGCTCCGATCCGGCAATCTGGTACCGGTTGGTACCAGGATATGGTACCGCCGGGTACCAGCGCAAGGGAAGTGCGACGAGGGGAACAGCGATGGAGTCGACCGACCGGCCGCGCCGCGCGCGCATCCTGGGAGCCGCGTTCGAGCTGTTCCTGCGCCGCGGCTACGCGGGCACGAACACGCTCGAGATCGCGCGTGATGCGCAGGTCTCGAAGCGCGAGCTGTACGCGCTCTTCGGCAGCAAGCAGTCGATCCTCACCAGCTGCATCGCCGAGCGCACGCGCGAGATGCGCCTGTCGCTCGAGCTTCCCGAGCCAAAAGGCCGGGCCGAGCTCGCCGAGACGCTCGGCCGCTTCGGCCGTGCCGTGCTGCAGGTGATCTGCGATCCGACCGTGGTCGGGCTCTACCGCCTGGCCGCCTCCGAGTCGCAGCGAGCACCCGAGATCGCGCGCGCACTCGACGGCAACGGGCGTCGCGCGAACCGCGAGGCGCTCCTGCGCGTGGTGGAGCGCGCGCAGGGCGCGGGCCTGCTGCGCGACGGCGATGCGAAGGCGTTGACCGAGAGCTTCTTCGCGCTGCTCCACGGCGACCTGCAGCTGCCGCTGATCCTGCGCCTCGTGCCCCGCCCTGCCCCCGCCGAGCTCGACGCCCGCGCTCGCGCCGCGAGCGCGAGCTTCCTCTCGTTGTACGCGCGCTAGCCTTCAGCGCGCGCCGCGCAGCCACACGTCGAGCCAGGGCGCGCGCTCGAGCTCGCGCGCGAAGCGGCTGCGCTGACGCGCCTTCACGGCGCGCTCCTCGAGCCGTGCCCAGCGCGCGTAGCCGCGGTCGGCGAGCGTGCCCAGCGTGTCGCCTTCGACACGGATCCGTGTCAGCGCGAACGGCGCGACCAGGCGGTCGAGCGCGGCGACCCCGTAGCCGTTCGGATCGGGGAAGCCGAGCAGGTTGTTCCACGCGAGCGCGCGGAGCGGGAGCGGCTGGCGCGCCATCAGCCGGCGGAAGCAGGCGCCGTGCGGGAAGCGCAGCGCCAGCAATCCGCCCGGCCGCAGCAGCCGCTGCACCGCCGCCAGCGCGACGCGGGGGCGCGGCAGCTGGTCGAAGGCGTTCCAGATCGCGATCGCGTCGTAGCAGCTCGGGCGCTCGCTGCGCGCGTGCTCCTCGAGCGTCGCTCGGATCACGCGCAGGCCCGAGCCGCGGCAGAAGGCGGACAGCTGCGCGCTCGGGTCGGGGCCGACCGCGTCGAGCCCGGCCTCCCGCGCCGCTGCGAGAAAGCCGCCGACGAAGGCCCCGACCTCGAGCACGCGGCCACCCGCTCGGACCTCGCGCGCGAGCGCCGCCGCCTTCGGCCGGAACAGCGCCCGCTGCGAGCCGACCATCTGGGGCAGTCGCTCGGCGGCGTAGCGCTCGTCCTCGTAGGCATGGATCAGCGCGGCCGTCGACGGCCGCGGGGAGCGGTAGACCAGCCCGCAAGTTCTACAAGCGAGCAGCTCGGTCGGGTAGTGGTGGGTGAACGTGGCGCGCTCTTCCAGCGCCGCGCGCGAGCGGCGGCGCTGGCGCGCGCGGTGGAAGGCGCGGGCAGCCGCCAGCTGCGCTGCGAGCCCGGCTGCGTCGCAGATGCAGTCCGCCACCTCGCCGCCGCACGCGGCGCAAGCGACCTCGACCTCGGGCTCGAGCGCAGGCTGCGAGTCGGCCATCGCTTCGGTCTTCAGCGCGACTCGTGCCAGCGCGCCGCGCTAGCATGTACGCCGTGTGGAACGGCCAGCCTGCGTGAGTGACTCGATCCGCCCTCCGACTCCGCACACCGCGGAACACGAGCGCATCGCGTGTTCGGGCGATACCGATCCCGGCCCGTGGAAGCGGATCGGCCCGTACCTCTCCGAGCGCGCCTGGGGCACGGTGCGCGAGGACTACAGCGCCGATGGTCACGCCTGGGAGTACTTCCCGCACGAGCAGGCGCGCTCGCGCGCGTACCGCTGGAGCGAGGACGGCCTGGCTGGCATCTGCGACCTCGACCAGCGGCTGTGCTTCGCGCTCGCGTTCTGGAACGGCCGCGATCCGTTCCTGAAGGAGCGGCTGTTCGGGCTGAGCGGCAACGAGGGCAACCACGGCGAGGACGCGAAGGAGTACTGGTGGTACGTCGACGCGACGCCGAGCTCCGCCTGGCTGCGCTGGCGCTACCACTATCCACAGGCGGAGTTCCCCTACGCGCGCCTGCGCGCCGAGAACGCGAAGCGCAGCAAGCTCGAGGGCGAGTTCGAGCTCGCCGACACCGGCGTGTTCACCGACGACCGCTACTGGCAGATCGACGCCTGCTACGCGAAGGCCGCGCCCGACGACGTCTGCCTGCGCATCCGCGTGCGCAACGCAGGCCCGGACGAGGCGGAGCTCCACGTGCTCCCGACGCTCTGGTTCCGAAACCGCTGGTCGTGGTTCGAAGACTGTCCGCGGCCGAAGCTGCGCGCCGACGCCGGGGCGATCGCCGCCGAAGAGGAGGAGCTGGGTGCCTGGCAGCTCGTGCCCGGCCCCGATCCCGCGGGCCGCGCGCCCGAGCTCCTGTTCTGCGAGAACGACACGCACCTGCGCCGGGTGTTCGGCACGAACACCGACGTGGCGTTCCCCAAAGACGCCATCCACGACCGCGTGGTCGCCGGCGCAGCGACGGTGAACCCAGCGCAGCAGGGGACCAAGGCGGCGTGCTGGTACCGCCTGCGCGTCGCACCCGGCGCGAGCGCGGAGCTGCGGCTGCGCTTCGCGTCGGCCGCCAAGCCGCGCGCATTCGACCTCGGCGACGAGTTCGAGCGCGCCCTCGCCCAGCGCGAGCGCGAGGCCGACGAGTTCTACGCCGCGCTCGCACCGCCGGACGCGAGCGACGACGAGCGGCGCGTGATGCGCCAGGCGTTCGCGGGGCTGATCTGGAGCCAGCAGTACTACCACTTCGACGTCGCCACCTGGCTCGACGGAGACCCGGGCCAGCCGAAGCCTCCCGAGTCGCGCAAACGCGGGCGCAACCGCGACTGGAGGCACCTGGCCAACCGCGACATCCTGGTGATGCCCGACAAGTGGGAGTACCCCTGGTACGCCTCGTGGGATCTCGCGTTCCACTGCGCGATCCTGGCCCACGTCGACCCGGCCGCCGCCAAGCACCAGCTGCTGCTGCTGCTGCGCGAGTGGTACATGCACCCGAACGGCCAGATCCCGGCGTACGAGTGGGCGTTCGGCGAGGTGAACCCGCCGATCCAGGCCTGGGCGGTGCTCGCGGTGTTCCGCATCGACGGCGGCACCGACTTCGACTTCCTGAGCCGCGCGTTCCTGAAGCTCTTGATCAACTTCACCTGGTGGGTGAACCGCGAGGACGCGCTGGGCGACAACATCTTCGAGGGCGGCTTCCTCGGGCTCGACAACATCGGGCCGATCGACCGCAGCGCGATGCTGCCCAAGGGCGAGCTGCTGGAGCAGTCCGACGGCACCGCCTGGATGGCGAAGTTCTGCCTGAACATGCTCGAGATCGCGCTGCGCCTGGCCAACCGCGACCGCGCGTACGAGGGCGTGGCGCTCAAGTTCTTCGAGCACTTCGCGGTGATCGCGCAGGCGATGGACGAGCTCTGGGACGAGCAGGACGGCTTCTTCTACGACCGCCTGCGCCAGCCCGACGGAACGGTGCAGCCGGTGCGCGCGCGCTCGGCAGTGGGGCTCCTGCCGCTGTTCGCGGCGGTGACGGTCGACAGCTCGCTGTGGGAGAAGCTGCCGGACTTCACCAAGCGTTCGCGCTGGTTCCTCGCCCACCGGCCGCACCTGCGCGAGCTGCTCGCCCCGTACATGCGCGACGGGCTCCCGCAGCTGATCGCGCTCGTGGGAAAGACCCGGATGCGGCGGCTCCTCTCGCGCATGCTCGACGAGAGCGAGTTCCTCTCGGACCACGGGCTGCGCTCGCTGTCGCGCTACCACAAGGACCACCCGCTCGAGGTCCAGCTCGACGGCTCCACCCGGCGGCTCGACTACGAGCCCGGGGACTCGACCACCGCGATCTTCGGCGGGAACTCGAACTGGCGCGGCCCGGTGTGGTTCCCGCTGAACTTCCTCGCACTCGAGTCGCTGCGCCACCTGCACGCGGCGCTGGGCGACGCGTTCACGGTCGAGCTCCCGACCGGCTCGGGCAAGCAGGCGCACCTGGGCCAGGTTGCCGACGAGCTCGAGCGGAGGCTCTTGAAGCTGTTCCTGCTCGACGCAGGCCGGCGTCCGATCTACGGCGACTCCGCGCTCTTCCAGCGCCCCGAGTGGCGCGACCAGCTGCTGTTCCACGAGTTCTTCCACGGCGACACGGGCCAGGGCCTCGGCGCCTCGCACCAGACCGGCTGGACCGCCCTCGCGGGGCTCATGATCGCGCGGCGCGGCTGCTGGAAGCTGGTCTGACTCAGACCTGCGGGTCGAACCAGCCGCCGACGTCGGCGGTGAGCTCGCTCGCCGCCTCGGGTCCCCAGGTCTTCGGCTTGTACGGGAGCACCGGCGTCACGGCACCGAGCACGGGATCGACGATCGCCCAGGCCGCCTCGACCGCGTCCTGGCGGGCGAACAGGGTCTGGTCGCCGTCCATGGCGTCGCCGAGCAGCCGCTCGTAGGCGTCCATCTCGTCGGAGTCGGCGCGGTGCATGAACGAGAGCTCGGTCGGCATGCCGACCATGTGCTCGCCGGGCTGCTTCACGCGCGCGCCGAGGGCGATCTGCAGCTCGGGAGTGAGCCTGAAGCGCAGGTAGTTGCTCTGGTGCGGCGCCCGGCGCTGCAGCGGCGGACGGCGCAGCACCACGCGCACCTCGGTCGCCGTCACCGGCAGGTTCTTCCCGGCGCGGATGAAGAACGGCACGCCTTCCCAGCGCCACGAGTCGATCTCGAGCCGCACCGCCGCGAAGGTCTCCACCTGCGACTCGGGCGCGACACCCTCCTCCTGGCGGTAGCCCTCGAACTGGCCGCGCACCAGCTTCGCCGGATCGATCGGCGGGATCGCGCGGAACACCTTCACCTGCTCGTCGTGGATGGCGTCGGCATAGGTGCTGATCGGCGGCTCCATTGCCAGGAAACCGATCACCTGCAAGAGGTGGTTCTGGATCACGTCGCGGATCGCGCCGGCCTCTTCGTAGAACTTCCCGCGGCCCTCGACGCCGAAGCTCTCGGCCATGGTGATCTGCACGCCGCGCACGTAGTTGCGGTTCCAGATCGGCTCGAGGAACGAGTTGCCGAAGCGGAAGAACAACAGGTTCTGCACCGCCTCCTTGCCCAGGTAGTGGTCGATGCGGAAGATCCGCGACTCGTCGAACACGCGGTGCAGGATGCGGTTCAGCTCGCGCGCCGAGGCCAGGTCGCGCCCGAACGGCTTCTCCAGCACCACCCGCGCACCGCCGGCACAGCCCGACTTCTCCAGGCCCTCGACCACCGTCTCGAACAGGCTCGGCGGGATGGCGAGATAGTGAGTCGCGTGGACCGCGCCGCCCAGCGCCTGCTTCAGCCGGTCGAAGGTGGTCGGGTCGGAGTAGTCGCCCTCCACGTAGCGCAAGAGCGACGCCAGCTTGTGGAACGCCGCGGCGTCGACGCCGCCGCCGTGGTCGACGAGGCTCGCGCGCGCGTGCTCGCGCAGCTGCTGCAGGCTCCAGCCGGGCCGCGCGACGCCGACGATGGGGGCGTCGAGGTGGCCGCGCCGGATCATGTTCTGCAGCGCCGGGAAGATCTTCTTGTACGCCAGGTCCCCCGTCGCACCGAAGAACACCAGGGCGTCGGAACGGTTCTCTTCCATGGCTAGCTCTCCTTGCCCGCCTCCGCGAGCTTCCCGCGCGGGTGCTCCCACAAGATGAAGCCGCCGCGGAAGGCGTTGCCATTCTTGCCGCGGAGCACGTTCTTCGGAAGCGAGCCGAGCAGCCGCGAGTTCCCGCCGCCGATCACCACGTACTCCGGCTCGAGCGCGTCCGAGAGCCGCGCCACCACGTCGCCGACGGTCTTGCGCCACTGCTTCTTGCCCTGCCGCTTCAGGGCGCGCTCGCCGACGTAGTCCTCGAAGCTCTTGTCGCGCTTGTAGGGCAGGTGCGCCAGCTCCATCGGCTCGAGCACGCCGTTGACGATCATGGCCGAACCCAGACCCGTGCCCAGGCCGAGGAACAGCATGCGGCCTCCGCGGTAGCTGCCGATCGCCTGCATCGCCGCGTCGTTCACCATGCGCACGGGCTTGCCGAACGCCTTCGCGTAGTCGAATCCGACCCAGCCGGGACCGAGATTCTTCGGCTCGGCGACCGGGCGCCCGTGCAGCACCGGGCCCGGGTAGCCGATCGAGACCACCTGGTAGGTCCAATCCGAGGCGAGCGCCTGCGCCGCCGAGACCATCTCGCGCGCAGTCATGGTCGGCCCCGAGTCGACCTTGCGATGCTTGCGCTTCCCCGTCGCGAGCACCTTCACGTGCGTACCGCCGACGTCGACCACCAACACACTGCGCTTCCGCCGGCTCATCGAAGGGCGGCGGCCTTGGTCTCGACCGCGGCCACCAGCTCGTCCCAGGACTTCACGAACGCCGCCGCGCCGTCCTTCTGCAGCTGCGTAGCGAGCGCCTCGCGGTCGACGCCGGCGTCCCTGAACGCGGCGAAGGTGGCCTCGGCCTCGCGGTCGTCCTCGGAGAGCGGCGGGCCGATCCGCCCGTGGTCGGCGAGGGCCAGCAGCGTGGCCTCGGGCATGGTGTTGACCGTGTACGGCGCGGCGAGTGACTCGATGTAGAGCAGGTCGCTCGCCTTGGGGTCCTTGGTGCCGGTGCTGGCCCACAACGGCCGCTGCGGCCGGGCGCCGAAGTTGTACAGCCGCTGCCAGCGCGGCGAGCTGATCCGCTTGCGCGCGGCGGCGTAGGTGCTGTGCGTGACCGCGACCCCGATCCGGTTCCGGAGCGACTCGGGCACCTTGCTCGCGACCGCGACGTCCCAGCGGCTGATGAAGAGCGAGTTCACCGAAGACACGTTCGCGGGCAGCCCCGCTTCGATCCGGCGCTCGATCCCGCGGGCCCAGGCGTCCGCCGCCGCGAGATACTGCTCCCGCGAGAAGATGAGCGTCACGTTGATCGGCACACCGGCGAAGATCGACTCCTCGATCGCGGGCAGCCCTTCCTTGGTCCCCGGGATCTTGATGTACAGGTTCGGCCGCGCGGCGCGCTGCGACAGCGACTTCGCCGCGGCGATGGTGCGCGGGGTGTCGAACGCCAGCGCGGGCGCCACCTCGAGCGACACCCAGCCGTCCACGCCGCCGGTTCGCTCGTGCACCGGCCGGAACAGATCGGCCGCGCGGGTCAGGTCCTCGAGGATCAGCCCGAACACGAGCTCGTCCTTGGTCCGGCCCGCGCGCGCGTGACGCTGGATCGAGGCGTCGTAGGCGCTGCTCTTGCGGATGGCGTTGTCGAAGATGGTCGGGTTCGAGGTCAGCCCGGTCACCGAGTGCTCGGCGATGTAGCGCGCGAGCGTGCCCTTTTCGAGCATGTCGCGGGTGATGTTGTCGAGCCAGAGACTCTGACCCATGTCGTGCAAGCGCTTCGTGGCGTTCATGGAACGACCTCCTCAGGGTGGACGAGCTCGCCGAATGCAGTTTCGGCGAGCTCGCCGATGCGGGTGAAGCTGCGGTCGGCCGGCGGGTTGGCGGCGAGCGCCTCGGGATCGCGCGCGTACATGCCCTGGCGGACGAACACCGTGGTCACGCGTCCGCCCCAGATCTTCTTGACCGCAGTCAGGATGCGCAGCTTGTCGTCGACCAGCACGTAGTGCCGCGCGGGAAAGCGGCGCTCCACGTCGTCGAGCGAGTCCTCCTTGTGCACGTAGATGAGGACGCGCCCGCCGACGGCTTCGGCGATGCCGGAGCGCTCGACCTTGCGCGGCTGGAACACCACGTCGCCGTCCGTCAGCACCACGGTGGTGCCAAAGCCGGACAGCCGTTCCAGCGCGTCGAGCGCGCCGGGAAACAGCCGGTTGGCAAAGGGGTAGTCGACCAGGTACGAGGACATGCGCAGCAGGTGGGGCTCGTGCGGGTGCTCGACCCGGTAGCGCTGTAGCGCGCCGAGATAGTCGCGGTAGCCGAGCTCCTCGAACAGCTCCTCGAGGATCGCCCAGTAGCGCTCGCGCGCTGCGACCCCGAACTCGCGGTCCAGGCGCTGGCGCAGGTCCTCCTGCACGCGGTCGTTGTCGAGCAGCGTGTTGTCGACGTCGACCAGGAACACGATTCCCGACCGGCCGCTCACGGCGGACACTCGTTCCACAGCGCCACCACCGGCTCGGACAGCGCGTGCTCGTAGCCGAGCTTGGAGAGACTCGCGGTGCCAAGCACGAAGTAGCCGCCGGCCCCCGGCTCGAGCCCGAGCCAGCGCGCGGTGAGGGTGCGCAGGAAGTGGGCGCTCGAGAACAAGAGCACGTCACCGCCGCACGCGCGCACCCGCGCCACCACCCGGTCGGCGCGCGCCGCGACCTGCGCGGGAGACTCACCGCCCGGGCAGCCGTCGCGGAACAGGTTCCAGCCGGGCCGCTCGGCGTGGATCTCGGCGCTGGTGCGGCCCTCGTACTTGCCGTAGTCCCACTCGAGGAGGTCGGCGTCGGTCTCGGCGGACGCGCCGAAGCCCGCGAGCTCGCAGGTCTTTGCGGCGCGCAGCAGCGGGCTCGTCCAGACCCGGACGAAGCGCTGCCCGCGCAGCCGTGCCCCCAGCCGGCGCGCATCGGCCTCACCGCGCTCGGTGAGCGGCAGATCGGTCCGGCCGGTGTGTTGCTTGCTGACGGTCCACGCCGTCTCGCCGTGCCGCGCCAGAGTGACGAACGGAAGCGCCGCGCTCATCTCGGACACGAAGCGTAGCAGCTGCCGTGCCGCGGATATCGCCGAGCGCGACATCGACGTGTAGGATCCCGGTCGAGGAGAGTCGATTGTCCTCCCGAGGCTCCCCGGCGAAACGCGCGGCCTGGCAAGCGCTCGAGGCCCATCTTGCGAAGGTCCGGGAGCTCCACCTGCGCGAGCTGTTCGCCTCCGACCCGCGGCGCGGCGAGCGGATGGCGCTGGAGCAGGCCGGCCTCCATCTCGACTATTCGAAGAACCGCGTCAGCGACGAGACGCTCGCGCTGCTCTTCGAGCTCGCGCGCGCGTGCGGCCTGCGCGAGCGGATCGACGCGATGTTCCGCGGCGAGAAGATCAACGCGACCGAGGGTCGCGCCGTGCTGCACGTGGCGCTGCGCGCGCCCCGCGGCGCATCGATCGCGGTGGACGGCCAGAACGTGGTGCCGCAGGTCCACGCGGTGCTCGACCGCATGAGCGAGTTCGCCCGCCGCATGCGCGACGGCTCCTGGAAGGGACACGGCGGCAAGCGCATCCGCAACGTGGTGAACATCGGCATCGGCGGCTCGGACCTCGGCCCGGTGATGGCCTACGAGGCGCTCCGGCACTACAGCCTGCGCGACCTCAGCTTCCGCTTCATCTCGAACGTGGACTCCAGCGACTTCGTCGAGGCGGTGCGCGACCTCGACGCCGCCGAGACGCTGTTCATCGTCTCGTCCAAGACCTTCACCACGCTCGAGACCATGACCAACGCGCAGAGCGCGCGGGCCTGGTCGCTGGCGGGGCTGGGCGGCGACGAGTCTGCGGTGGCGAAGCACTTCGTCGCGGTGTCCACCAACGCTGCCGAGGTCGCGAAGTTCGGGATCGACCCGGCGAACATGTTCGGCTTCTGGGACTGGGTCGGCGGGCGCTACTCGATGGACTCCGCGATCGGGCTGTCGACCATGATCGCGATCGGCCCCGAGGCCTTCGGCTCGATGCTCGGCGGCTTCCGCGCGCTGGACGAGCACTTCCGGACGGCGCCCTTCGAGCGCAACCTGCCGGTCCTGCTGGGGCTGCTCTCGGTCTGGTACAACGACTTCTTCGGCGCGCAGACGGTGGCCGTGCTGCCCTACGAGCAGTACCTCAAGCGCTTTCCCGCCTACTTGCAGCAGCTCACCATGGAGAGCAACGGCAAGTTCGTGGATCTCGACGGCGCGCCCGTCGGCGTCGACACCGGGCCGATCTACTTCGGTGAGCCCGGCACGAACGGCCAGCACTCGTTCTACCAGCTGATCCACCAAGGCACGCGGCTGATTCCGTGCGACTTCATCGCGTTCGACGAGCCGCTCAACCCGCTGGGCCGTCACCACGACCTGTTGATCGCCAACGTGATCGCCCAGGCCGAGGCGCTGGCCTTCGGCAAGACGGCAGAGCAGGTGAAGGCGGAGGGCACGCCCGACTGGCTGGTGCCGCACCGGACCTTCCCGGGCAACCGGCCCTCGAACGTGATCCTGGCGCAGCGACTCACTCCGGAGACGCTGGGAAAGCTCGTCGCGCTGTACGAGCACAGCGTGTTCACGCAGGGCGTGATCTGGAACATCGACTCGTTCGACCAGTGGGGCGTCGAGCTCGGCAAGGCGCTCGCGCAGCGGATCGTGCCCGAGCTCGAGAGCGCGGGCGAGCCGAAGCTCGCCCACGACAGCTCGACCAACGCGCTGATCCGCCGTTACCGCAAAGCGAGGAAGTGATGCAGCTGGGGATGATCGGCCTGGGCCGCATGGGTGCGAACATGGTGCGCCGCCTGCACAAGGGCGGACACGAGTGCGTGGTGTTCGATCGCTCCGCCCAGGCCGCGCAAGAGCTCGCGCGCGAGGGGGCCATCGGGGCGAGCTCGCTCGCCGATTTCGCGCGCCGGCTCGAGAAGCCGCGCGCCGCCTGGCTGATGCTGCCGGTGGCCGCGGTCGACGCGGCGATCGCGGAGCTGGTGACGAGCCTCGAGCCCGGCGACGTGGTGATCGACGGTGGGAACTCGTTCTACGGCGACGACCTCCGCCGCGCCCGCGAGCTCGCGGCGAAGCACATCGACTACGTCGACGTGGGCACCAGCGGCGGCGTGTTCGGGCTCGAGCGCGGCTACTGCATGATGATCGGCGGCCCCGACGCAGCCGTGCGCCGGCTCGACCCGATCTTCCGCACGCTCGCTCCCGGCATCGGCGACGTGCCGCGCACGCCGGGGCGCGAGTCGCTGCGCAGCACGGCGGAGCTCGGCTACCTGCACTGCGGCGCGAACGGCGCCGGCCACTTCGTGAAGATGGTCCACAATGGCATCGAGTACGGGATCATGGCGGCCTACGCCGAGGGCTTCGGGATCCTCCGTCACGCCAACGCCGGCAAGCAGGGGCACGAGGTCGACGCCGAGACCACACCGCTGCGCGACCCCGAGCGCTACGCCTACGACTTCGACCTGCGCGACGTCGCGGAGGTGTGGCGGCGGGGCAGCGTGATCAGCTCGTGGCTGCTCGACCTGACCGCGGCCGCGCTCGCCGGAGATCCGCAGCTGGCGAAGTTCCAGGGCCGGGTGTCCGACTCGGGCGAAGGCCGCTGGACGATCCAGGCCGCGATCGACGTGGCGGCGCCGGTGCCGGTGCTGTCGGCGGCGCTCTACCAGCGCTTCACGTCGCGCGGATACGCCGACTTCCCGGACAAGCTGCTGTCCGCGATGCGCTTCCAGTTCGGGGGTCACGTCGAGAAGAGGGAGAAGTGAGTCCGCGTCCACCGTGAAGATCGAGGTGCTGCCCGACGCCGATGCGGTCGCACGCCGCGCCGCCGAGCGCATTGCCGCGTCCGCCCGCGCCGCGGTCGCCGACCGACGCCGGTTCACGGCCGCGCTGAGCGGCGGCCACACGCCCTGGGCCATGCTGCGCGCGCTGGCGGAGCTCCCCGGCGTTCCCTGGCCCGGGCTCGAGCTCTTCCAGGTCGACGAGCGCGTCGCGCCGGACGGCCATCCCGAGCGCAACCTCACCCAGCTGCGCGCGAGCCTGCTCGCCCGTGCGCCGCTGCGACCCGAGCAGGTGCACGCGATGCCGGTCGCCGCCGCCGACCTCGAGGCCGGCGCCGCGGCCTACGCGCGCGAGCTCAAGCGCGTCTGCGGCGCGCCGGCGGTGCTCGACCTCGTGCACCTGGGCCTCGGCCCCGACGGCCACACCGCTTCGCTCGTTCCCGGTGACCCGGTGCTCGACGTCGAGGACCGCGACGTCGCAGTCACCGGCCCCTATCAGGAGAGACGGCGCATGACCCTCACCTACCCCGTGCTCGACCGCGCGCGCGAGCTCTTGTGGCTGGCGACCGGCGCCGACAAGGCGCCGATGCTCGCCCGCCTGCGCGACGGCGACCGCGCCATCCCGGCCGGCCGCGTGCGCTCCGACCGCGCGCTGGCGCTGGTGGACCGCGCCGCCGCCGACGCGCTGGAGCGACACTGATGCGTGTCGGAATCGCGACCGACCACGGCGGCTTCCTGCTGAAGGAGCTGCTCGCGCAGCGGCTGCGCGCCGCCGGGCACGGCCTGGTCGACTTCGGCGCCCGCGCGCTCGAGGACAGCGACGACTATCCCGACTTCGTGATCCCGCTCGCGCGCGCGGTGGCGGCGGGCGAGGTCGAGCGCGCGGTGGTGTGCTGCGGCAGCGGCGTGGGGGCGTCGATCTGCGCCAACAAGGTGAAGGGCGTGCGGGCCGCGCTCGTCGCCGACCACTTCTCGGCGCACCAGGGCGTCGAGGACGACCACATGAACGTGCTCTGCCTGGGCGGGCGCACGATCGGCGCCGCGTCGGCGTGGGAGCTGGTCGAGGCGTTCCTCGCCGCCCGGCCCAGCTCCGCGGAGCGTCACCTGCGGCGGCTCGCGAAGGTCGCCGCGCTGGAGAAGCCATGACCGACCTCACCCCCGAGGCCCTCGACCAGCTCGCGATCGACACCATCCGCACGCTCTCGATCGACGCGGTGCAGAAGGCGAACTCCGGCCACCCCGGCACGCCGATGGCGCTGGCGCCGCTGGTGTACACGCTGTGGAACAAGCTGCTGCGCTTCGATCCCGAGGACCCGATCTGGCCGAACCGCGACCGCTTCGTGCTCTCGAACGGACACGCCTCGATGCTGCTCTGGTCACTGCTGCACCTCTCGGGCACGCGCGCGGTGAACGCCGAGTACGAGCGGCTGGGAGAGCTCGCGGTGACGCTCGACGACATCCGCCGCTTCCGCCAGCTCGACAGCCACGCGCCCGGTCACCCCGAGTACCGTCTGGTGTCGGGCGTCGAGGCGACGACCGGGCCGCTGGGCCAGGGCATCGCAACCAGCGCCGGCATGGCGATCGGCCAGGACTGGCTCGCCGCACGCTACAACCGGCCCGGCTTCGACGTGTTCGACTACCGCATCTGGGTGGTCTGCGGCGACGGCGACATGATGGAGGGCGTCGGCTCCGAAGCGGCCTCGCTCGCCGGCCACCTGGCGCTCGACCGGCTGTGCTGGATCTACGACAACAACCACATCACGATCGACGGCCACACGTCGCTCGCGTTCAGCGAGGACGTCGCTGCGCGCTTCCTCGGCTACGGCTGGCACGTGCTGCGGCAGTCCGATGCAAACGACACCGCGGCGATCGAACGGGTGCTCGGGCTCGCCGCCGCGACCACGGGCCGCCCCAGCCTCATCATCCTCGACAGCCACATCGGCTACGGCTCGCCGCACAAGCAGGACACCGCGGCCGCGCACGGCGAGCCGCTGGGAGAGGAAGAGGTGCGGCTGACCAAGCGCGCCTACGGCTGGCCCGAGGACGCGCAGTTCTGGGTGCCCGACGGCGTGCGAGAGCGCTTCGCCGCCGGCGTCGGCGCGCGCGGCGCCGCGGCGAACGCGCAGTGGAAGGAGCTGTTCGAGCGCTATCGCGCGAAGTACCCGGAGCTCGCGGCCGAGATCGAGATGATGCAGCGCCGCGACCTGCCCGCCGGCTGGGACCGCGACCTGCCGGCGTTTCCCGCCGATCCGAAGGGCGTCGCCGGCCGCGACGTCTCGAGCCAGGTGCTGAACGCGCTGGGGAAGAACGTGCCCTGGCTGGTCGGAGGCGCGGCCGACCTGGCGTCGTCCACCCGCAGCGCGCTGAAGTTCGCAGGCGCCGGCGACTTCGAGGCGGGCTCTCCAGGCGGAAGGAACGTGCACTTCGGCATCCGCGAGCACGCGATGGCCGCGATCGCGAACGGGCTGTCGCTGACCAAGCTGCGCCCGTTCGCCTCCACGTTCCTGATCTTCAGCGACTACCTGCGCCCATCGCTGCGGCTCTCGGCGATCATGGAGCTGCCGGTCCTGTACGTCTTCTCGCACGACGCCATGGGCGACGGCGAGGACGGCCCGACGCACCAGCCGGTCGAGCAGCTCGCCTCGCTGCGAGCGATCCCGGGGCTGGTCACGCTGCGGCCTGCCGATGCGAACGAGGTGGTCGAGGCCTATCGCACCGTGCTGCCCTTCCGCCACGAGCCGGTCGCGCTCGCGCTCTCGCGCCAGCCTCTGCCCACGCTCGACCGCAAGCGCTACGCCGACGCCAGCGGCGTGGCGCACGGCGCCTACGTGCTCGCCGACTCCGCGGGCGCCGGTCTTCCCGAGGTGATCCTGATCGCGACCGGGAGCGAGGTGATCCTCGCCGTGGAGGCGCACGAGAAGCTCACCACCGAGGGCGTCCGCTCGCGCGTGGTGTCGATGCCGTCGTGGGAGCTGTTCGACCGCCAGCCGCCCGAGTACCGCGAGCGCGTGCTGCCGCCGTCGGTGCGCGCGCGCATTGCGGTCGAGCAGGCCTCGACGCTCGGCTGGGACCGCTGGGTCGGGCCCGAGGGCCGCATCATCGGCATGCGGACCTTCGGGAAGTCCGCGCCGCTGAAGGAGCTGCAGAAGCGCTTCGGCTTCGAGCCCGAGCACGTGGTCGCGGCCGCGCACGAGGTGCTGGGGCGGGCCTAGACCGGGGGCCCGGCACGCAGCCGTCTCACTTCGGGGACCAGCAGCACCGCGAGGGTCGGCAGCACGATCGCAGCAGACGAGGCGAGCAGTGTCGGACGGCTGCCGAACGAGTCGAGCGCGAAGCCGGCGAGCACCTCGCCCATGGGCACCAGCGCGATCGAGCCCACCGCGTCGTAGGCCGAGACGCGCGAGAGCGCTGCGTGATCCACGTGGGTGTGCAGTGCCGTGTACCAGAGCACGCCGAACAGCTCCCCGCTCATCCCGGCCGCAAACGCAGCGGCGGCGATGATGGCGACCGGCTGCGGTGCCATCAGGGTGAGTGGCAGCAGGGCGAACGGGAAGCAGCACAGCGTCGCCACGAGGATCGGGCGCGCGAAGCGTACGCGCAGCGCGACGAACCCGCCGGCGATGAGACCAAAGCCGTTGGCGCTGGCGATGGTGCCCCAGGCGGCAGCCCCGCCGAGCGCGCGCTTCGCGATCACCGGGCCCACGACCGCATAGGTGCCGAACCAGCCGACCAGCATCACGGTGAACTGCAGGACGATCGTCCACAGCCAGCGATGACTGGTGAACTCGCGCCACCCGCCCCGCAGCGCCGCGAGCAACGACTCGGTCTCCGTGGGCTCGCGGGGGCGCTCGCGCACGCCCGAGATCAGCAGCGCGCTCGCGAGGAAGGTCATCGCGTCGATGGCGAGCGCCGCGCGCGCGCCCAGCCGCGCCGCGACCAGCCCCGCGACCGCCGCGCCCAGGCCCATGGCCGTGCTGTTCGCGATGGCGAGGAGCGCGTTCGCGGAGTGGAGCGCGTCGCGCTCGACCACCTGGGGCACGATCCCGATCATGGCGGGGTGGTGCAGCGCGATCGCGGTCCCGATCACCAGCTCGAGCGCGATCAGCGCCGGCACCGACGCCCAGTGGAACGCCAGCAGGAGCGCGATCGCGGCCTGGGCGGCGGCTGCCGCCAGGTCGCCGGTGACCATCTGTGTCCGCCGCGAGCCGCGGTCCGCCAGCGCCCCGGCGAAGATCTGGAACACCACTTGCGCACCGGAGGCCGCCGCGATCACCAGCCCCACGTCCCGCGCCGAGCCGTGCAGGTCTTCCAGCACCGCGAACGGCAGGGCCACAGGGGCCATCGGCGTGCCGAAGGCGGAGATCAGCCGCGCCGCGAAGACGCGTGCGAAGTTCGGGTCTCGCAGCGGCGCGAAGGGGGACGGCAACGCCGCGACAGCTTAGCCGACCGATTTCCGGCGCCACTCGACACTCGAGGGTGTAGAGTGGCCGTGGCTCGAGGGAGGGGCCCGAGATGAAGTCGCGCCTGATTCTCGTGTTGGCGTCGCTCGTTGCGTGCGCGGTTGCCGCTCGCCCGGCGTCCGCCGCGGCGGTCGACTACCTGCTGGAGATCGACGGGATCAAGGGCGAGACCAGCAAATCCGGCTTCGTCGACTCGATCCAGATGCGCTCGTTCACGGTGTCGAACGGGAGCCTGTCCGAGACACAGGGGTCCGACTCCACCGCGCCGGCGCTCAACAACGACCTGGTGAGCGCAACGCTCATCCCCCACGCCGCGATCGGGCTGTACGACGATCCGAACACCGCGACCCACCCGGATGCGCAGCTGTCGTTCCACAACGTCTTGATCAGCAGCATCCAGCTCGTGACGATGGGCTCGCTGCTCAGCGAGACCGTCGGCTTGCAGTTCGCCTCGCCCGCGCTCTCGCTCTACCTCGTGCTGCCCGGGATCCCGGGGGAGAGCTCGCCGCCGGGCGCGCCGAACGCGATCGCGATCGACTCGCTCACGGTCTCCGGCAACAGCTTCTCGGTGCACAAGGCGGTCGACTCGACCTCGCCGGCGCTCCAGTCCGCGCTGCTCGGCGCTCACGATTTCGTCACCGCGTCGCTCTTGCTCTACTCGAGCATCTCGACCGAGACGAAGCCCGACTTCTCGATCGTGTTCAGCCACGCGTTGATCTCGAGCATCGCCGGCAACGGGGCCTCGGGACAGCCGACGCAGACCGTCAGCTTCGACGCGACGGGATCGGCCGTCCCGGAGCCTGGCCCGCTCGCGCTGATCGCGCTCGTCGTGGCGTGCCTGCTGCGGAGCCGATCGCTCAGCGCCGGAGCTTGAGCAGGGTCGCCAGCAGCACCGCGATCAGTCCCACTCCGCCCGGCTCGGGCGCACTCAACGACGACCCCGCGCCGAGGAAGTCGACCGACGACAGGGAGTAGCCCAATAGGATCGGCTGCGAGCTCCCGGTGCTCATGGTCACGGCAAAGCCCTGGGCCACCTGGTTCGCGAACTCGGGAACGACCCCGAGCGCGCCTCCGAAGCCGACGTCGAGCGAGCCGATCGAGGCATAGCCGTTGATCGTCACCTCGGGCGTGATCGGCGTCCCGCCGGAGTCGACCAGCGCAATCTGCCCGGAAGTGAACAGGAACACGTTGAAATCGGCCGGCTGCTTCTGGAACTCCCCGCTGACCTGGACCGTGACCTCGGGGCCGAGGTGGAGCGACTGGCCGAACAGCACCGTGAACGTCTCCGCGCCCGGAGCGATGCCTCCGGCGCTGGCGCCGATCCCGTCCACCGTGCACCCGGTCCCGTCACAGATCGGTGTGGCGTAGAGCGGCGCTGCCGGCTGGTGAACGGGACCAGCAGCAGAGTGAACGCGAGCGCAAAGGAGAGACGGCGCGGCATGTCGACAGCATAGCCGTGGAGCCGACTCAGTAGCGCTCCTCGACGTACTTGTACGAGTAGTGGGGCTCCTTGTAGCCGTGGGGCTTCTGTCTCTTGGGCAGCTTCACTTTCTCGCGCGGAGCGCTCTTGTAGGGGATCTGGTCGAGGAAGTGACTGATCAGGTTCAGGCGCGCCCGCTTCTTGTCGTCCGAGCGCGCCACGTACCAGGGTGCGTAGCCCACGTCGGTGGCCGCGAACATCTCGTCGCGCGCGCGGGAGTAGTCGTACCAGCGGCTGTAGGAGAGGAGATCCATCGGCGACAGCTTCCAGATCTTGCGCCCGTCGTCGATGCGCGACTCGAGCCGACGGGTCTGCTCCTTCTCACTCACCTCCAGCCAGTACTTGAGCAGGACGACGCCGGAGTCGACGATCGCCTTCTCGATCAACGGCACGCCCGCCAGGAACTTCCGGGCCTGCTCGTCGGTGCAGAATCCCATGACCCGCTCGACGCCCGCGCGGTTGTACCAGCTGCGGTCGAAGATCACGATCTCGCCGGCTGCCGGCAGGTGCCGCACGTAGCGCTGCAGGTACATCTGGCTCTTCTCGCGCTCGGTCGGGGCCGGCAGCGCGACCACGCGGAAGACCCGGGGACTCACGCGCTCGGTGATCGCCTTGATCGTGCCGCCCTTCCCCGCGCCGTCGCGGCCCTCGAACACCACGCAGACCTTGAGGCCCTTGTACTTCACCCACTCCTGCAGCTTCACCAGCTCCACGTGCAGGCGCTCTAGCTCGTTGTCGTACTCCTTGCGGCCGAGCTTCTTCTTCTCGCTCTCCGCGGAGACGTCGACCGTCTCCTGTTCGCCTCTTCCGTTGCCGTTCCGCTTATGCTTCTTCACGATTCCAACTCCTCATGATCCGCCAGATCACCATGTCGAAATACCTCGAGCCCGGGGACAGCCTCTCGGAGATCCTGTTCGGGCTGATCATGACCCTCACCTTCACTACCGGTATGGGCCTGGCGGTGCGGCAGAGCCCGGACGCGGTCCGCGAGCTGCTCGTCGCGACGATCGGTTGCAACGTCGCCTGGGGCATCATCGACGCCGCATTCTACGTGAGCGGACAGGTCTATGAGCGTGCGCGGCTGGCCCGCCTGGGCGACCTGATCCGGAGAGCTGGAAGCGAGGACGCTGCGGCGGGCGTCGTGGAGCACGAGCTCGGCGAGCTGATGGAGCTGGTGGTCGATCCAGGCGAGCGCCCCGCCCTCTACCTGCGCATGGCGCAGCACGTGCGCAGCTCCGAGACCCGTTCGCGCGCGCTCACGGGCGCGGACCTGCGCGGCGCGCTGGCGAGCTTCTGGATGGTCTTCTTCGCGAGCATCCCGGCCGCGGTGCCGTTCCTGGTGATGCGCGATGCCTGGCTGGCGCTGCGCATCTCGAACGGGATCCTGGTGTTCCTGCTCTTCCTGACCGGCTTCCTCTGGGCGCGCTACACCAACCTGCGCCCCTGGCTCACGGGCACGGTCTTCCTGCTCGCAGGGCTCGCGCTGGTCGCCGTCGCGGTGGCGCTCGGCGGCTGACTAGCGGGCGCCCCGCTCGAACTGCTCGACCGCCCGCTGCAGGTTGAACAGCATCCGTTCGCGCCCCAGCGCCTGACCGAGCTTCGAACGCGCGACCGCTGCGTACACCTCGGGGTTCAGCGCGGCGAGCCAGAGCGTCACGCCTTCGCGGCGCAGGTGCTCGTCGGCCTCGGAAAGCATCTTCAGCGCGGTGTATTCCAGGTCGATCACCGCGCTGAAGTCGAGCACCAGCACCTTCGGCTTCGCGGCCTGGATCATCGCCCAGATCTTGTCGCCGACGCGCTGCGCGTTCGCGAAGAACAAGCGCCCGTCGGTGCGCACCAGCAAGAGCCCCGGCCAGGTCTCGTCGTCGGGGTGCTCCGCCGACGGCGGCCGGAAGACATCGGTGCCGCGCTTGCGGCCGAGCAGGTACACCGGCGGATCGTAGGCCTGCTGGGCGAGCGAGAGCAGCGACGCGATCACCGCCACCACGATCCCGCGCAGCGTCCCGAGCAGCGCCACTCCGGCCAGCGCGATCACCGCCCAGACGGTCTCGGTCCGGCGGAAGCGCCCGAGCTCGCGGAAGTCCGCCGGCTTGATCAGCGGGACCGAGTACACCACCACCACCGCCGCGAGCACCGCGTTGGGCATCGCGCCAATCAGCGGAGCCAACAGAAACCCCGTCGCGAGCGAGATGGCAGCGACCACGACTCCCGTCACCTGCGTCCGCGCGCCCGCGCTGCGGTTCACCGCGGTCTGGCTCGTTCCCCCGCCCGCGACCATCGCGCCCAGAAACCCACCGGCGACGTTCGCGGCTCCGATCGCCAGGAGCTCGCGGTTCGGCTGCGGACGCGGCTCCTCGGGCTGCGCGAACGCACGCGCCGCGGCGATGCTCTCGGTGAAGCTCATGAGCGCAATTCCCACGGCACTGGGCCAGAGCGCGAGCAGCAGATCGAGCCGCGGCCACACCAGCGTCGGCAGCGCGCGCGGGACCTCGCCGACCGTCTCGACGCCCATCGCGTGGAGCCCCAGTGCGCTCGACAGCGCGACGCCGACGGCGACCGCGACCAGCGGAGCCGGTGCGCGCGGTGCGAAGTGCTCGAGCGCCACGAGCAGCGCGATGATCCCCGCGGCGAGAGCGAGCGTCGGCAGCGACGTCGCGGGCAGATGGCTCGCGATCGCGACCAGATCGCGGAAGAACCCCTCCTTGTGGATGTGGAAGCCGAGCAGCTTCGGGAGCTGGTCGGCGACGATCACGAGCCCGACGCCTGCCTTGAACCCGGTGAGCACCGGATCCGAGATGAAGTTCGCCACGAAGCCCAGCCGCAGGAGCGACGCTGCGATCAGCATCACGCCGACCAGCACCGACAGCGTCGCGCTCGCAGTCAGGATCTCGCCGGGCCCCGCGTGTGCGACCGTGGCGTCGCCCGCGATCAGGATCGCGATGGTCGAGGTCGTGGTCACGCTGAGCGGCCGCGAGGTCCCGAGCAGCGCGTAGGCGAGCAGCGGCGCGAACGCGGTGTAGAGGCCCACCTGGATCGGAAGACCGGCGATGGTCGCGTAGGCCAGCGCCTTGGGAATCACCACCGCCGCCGCGGTGAGCCCGGCGGTGACGTCCGCGCGAAGCAGCTCCCCGCCGTACCGGCGCGGAGCCACCGCTCCAGCCGTCAAGGCCGGGCGACCTCGGTCTCGGCGGGCTCGGCCATCCACTCCTGGAGCAGCATGTACGCCACCGCGAGCACGACCGGGCCGATGAACAGCCCGATCACGCCGAACGCCACGAGGCCTCCGATCACGCCGCCGAAGATCAACAGCAGCGGCAGGTCTGCGCCGCGCTTGATCAGCAGCGGCCGCACCAGGTTGTCGATCGTGCCGCAGAGGATCGCCCAGACCAGGTACGCAGTTCCCCAGGCTGCGCCCTCGTACGAGTAGACCCAGATCACGGCGCCGACCAGGATCGGCAGGGGACCGATCTGTGCGATCGACAGGATGAACGAAAGCGCGGTGAGGATCGCCGCGAACGGCACGCCCACTACGCCGAGCCCGAGCCCGACGAGTACGGTCTGCAGCACCGCGGTGACCACCACGCCGAGCGCCACGGCGCGGACGGCCTGGCCGGCGAGAACGGCCGCGCTCTCGCCCTGCGCGCCTGCCAGGCGCCTCGCGAAGCGGATCGCCGAGCTCGCGGCCGACTCGCCGCTGCCCCAGAAGATCGCGGTGAAGACCACGGTGAGCAGGAAATTCAACAGCAGCCCGCCGAAGCTGCCGACCTCGGCGACGAACCAACGCGCGAGATCGCGCGCGTAGGGCGTGACCTTCTCGGCGAGCGCCAGCGGACCCTGCGCCGCGATCGCGCTCCACTCGGCCGCGGCCTTCGCACCGAGCAGCGGGATGCCGGGCAGCCAGCTGGGCGGCTCCGGCAAGGTCCAGTTCGCCATCTGGCGCGACCAGCTCGCGATGTCGTCGATGTTGTCGACGATCGCGCCGATGCCGATGTAGAGCGGCACCACCAGCGCGAGCAGGAGCACGAGGGTGAGAAGAGTCACTGCGAATGCGCGCCTTCCGCCCAGCAAGCCCTGCAGCTGCAGCAGCAGGGGCCAGGTCGCGATCGCGATCATCGCGGCCCAGGTCCCGGCAATCAGGAAGGGCCGGAGGATCCAGAGACTGGTGAAGATCAGCGTGCTCAGCGCCGCGAGCTGCAGCATCGCGCGCGCCAGCCGTGCCGAACGATCGTCGTGGTCCCGACTCATCGGAGCCCTCCCCTCACAGGCCGCCTCCCCAGCGCACCTGCCATGCGATGCCCATCGAATCGAAGCGGCCTCCGGCACGCGCGGTGACGCCCGTGCTGCCGAACAGCTTGATCGAGTTGTAGCGGTTCACCGGGATCGCGATCGTACCGCCGACGCGCGTGTTCTCCTGCAGGTCGCGCCCCGCCCGGCCGTCGACCAGGTTCTTGCCGCCGGCGTAGTAGGTGAAGTCGAGCGAGCCCCAGATCCCGCTGCGGAACGCGTAGATCGCGTGGGCCTGCGCCGAGCCGACCGGGTTCTGCGCGCGCGTGTGGATGTGGACGATGCCGTTGTGGTCGGGGAACGCGAGAAATTCGTGGTTGTCGGTGTAGAAGCTGCCTGCGATCGAGGCCTCGAGGATCAGCGGGGCGAAGCTCTTCGAGACGCCGAGTTCCGGCTTGAAGGTCCAGCGGTGGCTGCTGATGTTCAGCAGGTGGTCGGACTCGTACTGTCCGACCGGCGCAGTCACCTGGAGGCTCGCGCCCACGATCCAGTCCTGCTCGTAGCTCTGGAAGTGCTCGAGGTCGAGCGCGGGCGCACCCCAGAGATTCACCGACACCCGCATCTGCGCGTCGCCGAGGCCGCTCACGTTGCGCGACTCGCTCTCGCCCTGGAAGTCGGCGTGGCCCGACGCCCACGCATAGGGCAGCACCACATCGATCTTCCCCGACTTGCCCCAGAAGTCGACCGAGCGGGCGTAGGCCAGGAACGCGCCGTTCACCTCGACATCGGCACCCTTGATCGGCAGCGAGCCGCTCGAATCCACGCTGCCGTGCACGTAGCCGTAGCCGACGATCGCGAAGTTCATGCCGACGGGGGTATTCGCGTACGCCCGCGGCTCCAGGTTCTGGGCGGCCGCGCTCGCGGCCACGATCGAGAGGAGCGACGCGACGAGCGGGATCTTCGCGAGCTTCGGCATGTCCCGCGCCTCTCATACCGCGAAGCGCTCGGGTTTGCCTAGCGAGGCGCATCGCCTCGCAGCTAATGAGAGGGCCTCGCGCCGAGGCGCGCGAACCGCGCTGCGCGCTTCTCGAGCAGTGCCTGCGCGCCCTCGCGCGCGTCGGAGCGGTCGATCGCGCGCCATGCCGTGGCGTCGGCGTCGGGCAGCGCTTCGGCGTAGCCCTGACCGAGATGCGCGTACACCATGCGCTTGGTATCGGCGAGCGCCGCCGGAGACACGGTCGCGGCAAGCTCCGCCACGTAGCGGCTCGCCGCGGCGACGAGCTCGCCCGGCTCGACCACGTACTCGACCAGTCCGATGCGCGCGGCTTCCGCCGCGTCGATGCGGCGCGAGGTCCACAACAGGTCGAGCGCACGGCCCACACCGACCAGCCGCGGGATCGTCCAGGTGGTGCCGTGCTCGGCCACCAGCCCGCGCTTGGTGAAGACCGAGGTGAAGCTCGCCGCAGTCGAGGCGAAGCGCACGTCGCACATCGCGGCCAGCACGAACCCGCCGCCCGCGGCGACGCCGTTCACCGCGGCGATCACGGGCTTGGGCACGCGCAGGAAGTACGAGAACAGGCCGGGCAGCTCGTCGTCGCCGGCGGCCGGCGGCTGCGCGCGCGAGCCCGAGCCGCGCGCGGCGGTGGCCGCCAGCACCTCGGCGTCGAGCCCGGCGCAGAAGCCGCGGCCGTTGCCGGTGATCACGATCCCGACCACGCGCGGGTCGGCGGACGCGGCATCCACCGCGGCGCGGATCTCGGCGAGCGTGGCGTAGGTGAAGGCGTTCAGCTTCTGGGGCCGGTCCAGCCGCAAGAGCGCGACCGGATCGGCGATCTCGAGCTCGATGTCCTTGTACGCGCCCTGCGCCATCGCACTTGCCTCCTACACCAGGTTCATGCGCAGCCCGCCGAGCAACAGCTGGTCTTCGCACGCGAGGCACCCGCGCGCGCGGGCGGCGGCGCGCAGCGCGTCTCGGTCATGCGCCACGAGGTCGATCGCGCCGAGCCCTTCGCCGCGGCCGTCCGCGCCCGCGACGAAGCGCAGGCTCGCGCCGTCCAGTGGGAGCGTGTGACGACCGCGCGAGTCACTCGCGAGCGGAATCTCGACGATCTCGCTCCAGCGCGCAGCCGTTTTCGCCGGGTCGTCGCACTGGATCTCCGCCGCGGCGATGCCGCCCACCCGCTCGGTCCGCCGCGCGCGCTGCCAGTCGTGACCCGCCGGATGCCACGGCCCGTCGACGTCGTGCGCGCGGGCACCGAGCTGCTCGTCGATCTCGAGGAACGAGCCGCCAGTGTCCTTCGGATGCAGCTGCATGTCGCGGAATTCGCCGGGGACCTCGAACTCGAGCACCTTGCGGATGCCCAGCGCCTCGATCCGCCGCCGCCGCGGGGCGTGGTCGTCGCACTGGGTGATCACCATGTAGCCGCCGTCACCGCCCCGGCGCTCGAGCTGGCGGCCACCCGCAGTGCCCGCGCGCGTGGGGGCGACCACCTCCAGGATCTGGTTCCCCACCGGTAGGAGCGTGTTCTCGAGCCCGAACGCCGCGACGCCGGGGTCCACCCAGCACGGCTCGATCCCGAGCACCGCGCGCAGGTCGTCGACGACCGGTGCGAGCTCCCGCGCGACCAGAGCGATCTGGCGCAGCCGCAGCCACATGCCGCGATCATACCTGCAGGCGTAGACTCGCTGCATGAGCGCGTACTCGACCATCCTGTGCGAAGTCGCCGGCGGGATCGCACGCCTCACGCTGAACCGTCCCGAGCGGCTGAACGGCATGACCAACCGCATGGTGATCGAGACCGGCGACGCGCTGGCGCGCGTGACGGCGGATCCGAACGTGCGCGTGCTGCTGCTCACCGGCGCGGGCCGGGGCTTCTGCCCCGGCGCGGACCTCGGTCATTTCAGCTCGGGCGGCGCGGCTTCGGACGACCGGCTCCTGCCCGAGCACTTGGCGGTGCCGCGGCTCTTGCACGAGATGCCGGCGGTCACGATCGCCGCGGTGAACGGCGCCTGCGCGGGCGCGGGTCTCGGCTGGGCCTGCGGCTGCGACCTGCGCGTGGCGGCGCGCTCGGCGAACTTCTCGACCGCTTTCCTGCGCGTGGCCGTCGCCGGCGACATGGCCCTGCCCTGGACGCTTCCGCGACTGGTCGGCGCTGCCAAGGCGCGCGAGCTCTCCTTCCTGTGCGAGAAGTTCTCCGCCGAGGAGGCCGCGCGGATCGGACTGGTTGCGCGCGTCTGGGACGACGCGAGCTTCCGCGGCGAGGTCGACGCGCTCGCGGAGCGCCTGCTGCGCTGCTCGCCGACCGCGCTGCGCGCGCTGAAGGCGCACTATCTCGCCGCCGAGGTGCTCGGCCTGGACGAGTTCCTGGCGCTCGAGAGCGAGGCGCACCTGCGCATCGCGAGCGGAGCGCATGCCGCCGAGGCGTTCCGCGCCTTCGTCGAGAAGCGCGAGCCGAAGTTCGACTAGGCTACGGCCCCGCCGCGCGCAGCGCCGCGCGATACGCCTTCTGCGCCGCCTTCGCGGCCGCCTTCGCCGCCTTGAGCTGTGCCTTCGCGGCCTTCACGCTCGCCCTCTTCGCGAGGTCGATCTGCTTCTTGCCGTTCTTTCCGCCGTCGCCGCCTCCGGCCTTCGCGCCGTGGCCCATGTCGTGCGGAACGACCACGGTTACCAGCGAGTCGCTGTGGTTCCCGGCGAGGTCGGTCGCGCGATAGAGCGCGGAGTAGACGCGGCCCGAGCCGGGGCCCGCGCGCTCGGCGCGCAGCGCGAAGTCGACGTCGTCCGTGCCGACGTCCGCACCCTGGATGTCTCCGCCGGTGTGGCCGCTGCCCTTGGCGTCGTCCGCCTCGTTGCTCGAGATCGAGACCAGCTCGACCGCGGGGGTCGCGTCGCAGGCGTCGAACACCGTGACGTCGACGTGCACCGGTACGAGCTTGTGGTTGGGCGGCCAGAGCTGCGCGGGATCCGGAGAGGCGAACAGCAGCGGCGGCGTGGTGTCGGTCACCGTCACCAGCGCGGTGTCCGAGGCGCTGGTCTGAACAGCGGTGTTGGGGTCGGTGAAGGTGACCGTGAGCGTGACCTCGGTGGTGCCGACCGGGAAGACACCGATCGGTGTCAGGCTGGTGGGGTCGTTGAACGTCACGCCCGGTGCGCTCCACAGGAAGCTGAAGTCCGGTCCGATGCTGGAGCCCATGCCGGAGAGGTTGATCGGCGTGCCGTTCTGACCGGCGCAGGCAATGGTCTGGTCCGGCCCGGCGTTGGCCACCGGGGTCGTCTGCGCCGCCGCGGCGCTCGCGAACGAGAGACAGGCCGCGAACGCGATTGCGTGGAGTCGCATCGTTCCTCTCCTTCTGACACTCCACGCACATCATCGCGCCGCGCGCGTGCATCCGTCCAGCGCGACGCGACGCCCGTCGCAGCAACGGACCGGCAACTCGACTCGCAAGCCGCCGTCAGACCAGCACGGCCGCGACCACGGCCACGGCGATCATCACGGCCGCTGAAAACAGGATGGTGTTGCGCAGCCCGGCGGCGCCGAGG
>Ga0318553_10000029_pt1 | contig 35793 bp, 35 predicted proteins | sample GRESIP082b2f21_FD_203686 | JGI IMG/M metagenome (GOLD analysis project Ga0318553, IMG submission 203686) | Tropical soil microbial communities from Luquillo Experimental Forest, Puerto Rico - GRE.SIPMG.082b2f21 | ecosystem: Environmental > Terrestrial > Soil > Tropical forest > Bulk soil...
CCAAGGAGAAGCCGGGCAAGCACAAGCGCGTCGACGGGCTGCCACACCTGGACAAGGTGATCGACGTGTCGCAGGACCCGATCGGGCGCACCTCGCGCTCGAACCCGGCCACCTACACCGGGATCTTCACCGGCATTCGCGAGCTGTTCACGCAGCTGCCCGAGAGCCGGCAGCGCGGCTACCAGCCCGGGCGCTTCTCGTTCAACGTGAAGGGCGGGCGCTGCGAGGCGTGCCAGGGCGACGGCATCCTGCGCATCGAGATGCACTTCCTGCCCGACGTGTACGTGACCTGCGAGGAGTGCCAGGGCAAGCGCTACAACCCGCAGACGCTCGAGGTGAAGTACAAGGGCAAGTCGATCGCCGACGTGCTGGAGATGACCGTCGACGAGGCGCTCGAGGTGCTCGGCAACATCCCCTCGATCCGGCCGGGGCTGCAGACGCTGGCCGAGGTGGGGCTGGGCTACGTGCACCTGGGCCAGCAGGCGACCACGCTCTCGGGCGGCGAGGCGCAGCGCATCAAGCTCGCGAAGGAGCTGTCCAAGCGCGCCACCGGCCGCACCATGTACATCCTCGACGAGCCGACCACCGGGCTCCACTTCGCCGACGTGGAGAAGCTGCTCGAGGTGTTGAAGAAGCTGGTCGACCGCGGCAACACCGTGGTCGTGATCGAGCACAACCTCGACGTGATCAAGACCGCCGACTACCTGATCGACCTCGGGCCCGAAGGCGGCGACAAGGGCGGCGAGATCATCGCCACCGGCACGCCCGAAGAGGTCGCGAACAACCCGCTCTCCTACACCGGTCAGGCGCTGCGGCCGATCCTGTTCGGGTCATGATCCCAGAGCGCGAATCGGGGCCGCGGCCCGCCGTCTCGCTCGAGCTCGCCTTCCTGCTGGCGCTGCTGGCGCCGCTGGTCCACCTGCTGTGGACGATCCTGTTCGGCCAGATCGGCTTCCAGCTGGTGATCTCGAGCCTGGGCATGGGAGCGCTGGTCACCTACGGCGGGCTGTTCGCGCTGTGCGCCTCGCGCTTCCGCGCTCCGCCTGCGCGCCAGCTCGGCTTCGTGGCGGCGCCGGGACCGGCGTGGCTCGCCGTCGTCTTCCTCACCAGCGCGCTCGTGCTGTCGAGCGAGGTCGACAACGTGGTGAAGAGCCTCGCGCCGCCGCCCCCGCCTCCCGCGCCGTCGGGCGCGGTGACCACGCCGCCGTTCTTCGGCATCGCGCTCGCGCTGGTGTACATCGGCGTGTACCCGCTGGTGTACGACGTGTTCTTCCGCGGCGTGCTGCAGCCGCTCGCGACCGCGCGCTTCGGCGCGGCGCCGGGCGTGCTGCTGACGACGGTGATGTCGGGCTTCGCCGCCGCCTTCCTGCCCGCGATCATGAACGGCGGCGCCGGTGCGCTCGCGCCGGCCTTCACGGACGCGCTGGTGCTCTGCATCCTGCGCCAGTCCGCGGGCTCGCTCTGGCCGGTGCTCGCGCTGCACGTGCTCTGGGGAGTCGGGCTGATCTGCGCGCAGTACCAGGTGTTCGGCCTGGCGGGCTTCGACGCGGGCGGCGCCCACACGCCGATGCCGTGGGTCGCCGGCGCGGCCCTGCTCACGGGGGTCGGGCTGGGTCTGTGCCGCGCCGCTGCGCGCGGCAGCGCCCGCTCGTCCAGCCCGGCGCGAGGGTGAGGCCGTGGGCGGGGTCGTCGTTGCGCTCTCGGCGAGCGCGGGTCACACCATGTCGAAGCAGTGCCGCGCGGCGCTCGTGCTCGTCGCCGGGCTCGGCGTCCTTGGCGACGCGCACGCGGGCGAGCGCGTGAAGCACCGCTCGCGGGTGGCGCGCGACCCGAGCCAGCCCAACCTGCGCCAGGTCCATCTGATCCACGCCGAGCTCCACGACGAGCTGCGCCTGCGCGGCTTCGCGCTCGCGCCGGGCCAGATGGGCGAGAACGTGACCACGCGCGGGATCGACCTGCTCGCGCTGCCGACGGGCACGCGGCTGCGGCTGGGCGCCGAGGCCCTGGTCGAGATCACGGGCCTGCGCAATCCCTGCGCCCAGCTCGACGGCATCCAGCCCGGGCTGATGAAGGCGGTGCTCGACCGCGACGCGGACGGGAACCTGGTGCGCAAGGCGGGGGTGATGGGCATCGTGCTCGCCGGCGGCGAGGTGCGCACCGGCGAGGCGATCGCCGTGGAGCTGCCGGACGGCCCACGCCGGCGGCTCGCGCCGGTCTGACACCGCGGAGTGTCGGCGGGACTTCCGGTCGTCGTCTCGGTCGCCGCGGCGCTGGTGCTCGCGCTGGCGCTGGAGCGGCTGTTTCCGCACGAGCCTGCGCGCGCGAGCTGGCTCGCGAACGCCGGGCTGTGGGCGGTGGCCACGGGACTGCGCGCGCTCGTGTTCGGCGGCGCCGAGTGGCAGGTCGCCGCCTGGACCGAGAGCGCGCGCTTCGGCCTGCTCGCACGAGCCCCCGCGCCGGTCCTCGTCGCCGTTCCGATGACCGTCTTAGGGCTCGACCTGGTGTCGTACCTGTGGCATCGGGCGAACCACCGGCTCGCACTGCTCTGGCGCTTCCACCGCGTGCACCACGCCGACCCGGCGTTGACGGCGGTCACCTCGCTGCGCTTCCACCCGGGCGAGATCCTGTCGTCGCTGCCGGTGCGGCTGGCCGCGATCGCGCTGCTCGGCGCACCGCTCGGAGCGGTGGTGGCGTTCGAGGCGGTGTTCGGCGCGGCCAACGCGCTGGAGCACGCGAACGTCGACCTGCCCGCGCGGCTCGAGCGCGCGCTCGAGCTGGGACTGATCACCCCGGCGCTGCACCGCCGACACCATTCGGTGTCGCGCGCGGAGCACGACGCGAACTACGGCACGATCTTCTCGTTCTGGGACCGGCTCGGCCGCTCGCGCTGCCCGGGCGCGTCGAGCGACCGCTTTCCGCTCGGGCTGGCCGCAGGCTCGACGGGCGCGCCGCGCTCGCTCGCCGCCATGCTGCTCGAGCCGTTCCGCCGGGCTACGCGCTGATCGACATCGCGATCCCGTGCGCGTCGCGCGGCGGATCCGCGGGCAGCGTGACCGCCTCGCCCCGCGCGATCCGCTCCGCGCTCCACAGCGCCGCGAAGGCGTCGAGGACGTCGTCGGGCCGGCAGCCGAGATCTCTCGGGCTCGCTTCGCGCACGAGCGCACCGAACGGTGCCTCCAGCAACGCGCGTCGCTGCGCGCCGCCCGCGGCCGTGCGCTTCCGCTCCGCGAGCGCGCCTCCGTTCATGAGCGCGAACGCGAGCTCGGGATGAACCTCGTGGAGCGCGCGGCGCGCCGCGGGCTCGTCGCGCACCAGTTCGTCGACCTCGCGGATCTTGTCGGCGATGGCCCAGCACTGCGCGGAGACTCCCTTCCCGTCGAGCGAGCGCCCGATGGCGCTGGCCTCGGACTGCGAGCGCGCGACCAACATGGGACGGATCGGCGGCCGGAACACGCTGCTCGCGCGCCCGGGCAGGCGCCGTCGCGCCTCCTCGTCGCAGCGCCGCGCGCCGCGGTCGGCGAGCCCGATCGGGATGTCGATGGCGACCACCGCAGGTGCGTCCGAGCCGCGGAACAGCTCGGCGACCCGCTCGACCAGGCGCACGCCCTGGCGGGTCGCAGCGATCCACCCGCCACGGCAGCCATCGACGCCGACGAGCTTCTGCGCGCTCACCCCAGCGGCTCCGCCAGCGCCCAGCCCTCCGCGAGCCAGCGATCGACCGCGGCGCAGGCGCGCCGAAGCCGCTCGGCGCGCACACCGCGCAGCAGCTCGAAGCGGTGCGGGCTCGCGGCGATGCGCTCGAGGAAGGCACCGGTCATCCACGCGCGCAGGTGCTCGCCATCGCGGATCCCGTCCTCCTCGAACGGGACGTCCTCGTGGTGGGTGACCAGGTAGAGGCGCGGACGGGAGTCGGCGAGCGCCTCCACGTCGGGCGCGCGCTCGCCGCGGTAGCGCTCGTGCCAGATCGCGGTCGCGAACGCGTCCGTGTCGCACACCAGCACCGGGCCTCCGCTGCGCGCCTCGCGTTCCTCGAGCGCGTTCTGCGCGCGCGCGATCTCGACGAAGTCCTCGTGGCCCCAGACGAGCGCGTCCATGCCGGGCTCTGGCGCGCCGCGCCAGGACGCCTCGGCGCGCGCGAGCGCGAGCTTGTCCAGGGTGTAGTCGCGGCCGAGCTCCGGCACCCAGCGCGTCTCGGCGAAGACGCCGCCTCGGGCCGCGAGCGCGTCGCGCAGCTCGCGCGCGAGCGTGGTCTTGCCGGTCGACTCGGCGCCGACGATGACCAGCCGCTTGGCGAGGCCCGCGCGCACGGGCGGCTCGAGCCAGCACCAGCTCGCGAGCGGGTCCGCGCGCACCTGGGTGCCCGAGACGGGGACGAGTTCGCGCCCGGGATCGAGCGCGACGTGCCGCGCCGACAGCCGCCGCGCGAGCTCGGGGCCGTACGCCTCGGAGCTGAACACCGCATCGACCGGCGGACCGCCCGCACCCGCGAGCAGCGCCTCGAACACCGCCATGTGCGCGTCCCACAGCTTCGGATCGGCGTAGTCGACGCGGTGCTCGTCCATGCCGGCGACGAACGCGACGTTGCGCTCGTCGCGGTGCGCCTCGCGCAGCCAGGCGACGCGCGCGTCGAGCGCGATGCTCTCCACCGAGGCCGCGAGCACCAGCACGGTCACGCGCTCGCACGCGCGGCTGGCGGTGCGCACGAGCAGGTGGTGGCCTGCGTGCGGCGGGTAGAACTTCCCGAGCACCAGCCCGTGGCGGGGCTTCACGCCGCGATGCCCGCGGGCGCGCGCAGCAGCCGCTGCCACTCGCGCAGGCCCATGACGCAGAGCGCGAGGAAGAGCGCGTAGAGCAGCGCGGTGGGATAGAGCGCGCGCACCACGTAGAGCGGAACGGAGATCACGTCCACCGCGATCCACAGCCACCACGACTCGAGCAGCTTCTCCGCCTGCGCCCAGGTCGCGACCAGGCTCAAGACCAGCACGCTCGCGTCCCACAGCGGGACCGGTGAGTCGGTCTTGCGCGCGAGGATCAGTGCCGCGGCCGCGGTGCCGGCGAGCGAGACCGCGGCGCAGCCCGCGCGCTCGGCGGCGCTGGCGCGCCGCACCGGCAGCTCGCCACCCTCGGCGCCGCCGCGCGTCCAGCTCCACCAGCCGTAGACGCCGAGCGCCGTGAACACCACCTGCAGCAGCGCGTCGCCGTAGAGCCGGGCGCGCACGAACACGAAGAAAAAGAGCACCGTGTTCGCGATTCCGACCGGCCAGTTCCACACGTGCGCCCGGGCAACGAGATACACACACAGGAGTCCCGTGGCGTCGCCGAGGAGCTCGATCCAGGTGACCGCGCTCCCCGCCACGGCGAATGCGACCGCGTCCACACGCGCAGCTTCACGCGGCCGGAACGCGCGGTCAAGGAACCCGGGCGCGCCCCAGCGTGCGCTGCACGCGCGCGCGCAGCTCGAGCTCCACCGCCTCGGGCGAGCCGCTGGCGTCGATCGGCACGAGCCCCAGGCGCTCGTACTCGGCGTCGACGCGGAAGAGGAAATCGCCGCGCTCGAAGCGCTCGGCCGCGCGCGGCCCCAGCCGCGCGAGCGCGGTCGCGACCGGTACCCGGAGCCAGAGCACCAGGTCCGGCGCGGGGAACTCGTCTCCCGCGAACAGCTCGGCCAGCCGCCCGCGGTCCAGCCCCTGCGCGCCCTGGTAGGCGCGCGTCGAGTCGCGGTAGCGGTCGCACACCACCACGTCGCCGCGCTCGAGCGCCGGAAGGACGACCCGTGCCACGTGCTCGCGTCGGTCGTCCGCGAACCAGCGCAGCACCTCGTCGGGCGAGGCCTCGAACTCGCCGCGCGCCCAGGCGCGGTAGGTGCGGCCCCAATGGCCGTCGGTCGGCTCGCGGGTCTCGACCACGGAGTGGCGCTCCGAACGCAGCCAGCGCGCGAGCCGCCGCGCCTGCTCGGACTTCCCCGAGCCGTCGATTCCCTCGAGCACGATGAACCAGCCGCGCCGGGTCACGCCGGTGTCTCCGCGCAGAGTCTCTCCCGGGGAAGCCGGATGGGGAAGGCGCACGCCTCACCCCGTTGATCGCACGCCATTCCCCGTGTCCCCATCCGGCATGGGCTTCCGGGGATCCCTGGTCCCGTGAGAGGGCATCCCCTTCCACCCGCGCCGTGAGTGAGCAACGCGCGTGCCGCGGCGAAGTGCGCGAAAAGCGAGAGCGCCCGCGCGTCGCTGTGAACGCGCGAGCGCTCCGCCGTGAATCGTGCGCTCTGTCTCAGACCCTGAAGGTGAGCAGGATCGCGATCACGAACGAGATCAGCGCCAGCGACTCGATCAGCGCCAGGCCGATGATCATCTGGGTGGCGATTGTGCCGCCCGCTCCCGGATTGCGCGCGATGCCGGCCACGGCGTTGCCGGCGGCGATTCCCTGGCCGATGCCGGCTCCGAGCACGGCGAGCCCCATCGCGAGGCCAGCGCCGACGGCGATGCCCCAGTTGGGCGACGCGCCGGCCGCCTCGTCGGCGGCGAACGCGAGGTCCGGCACCAGGCAGAGGGCGACCAGGGCGAGGGCGATGGTAAGCGGGCGCATTCCGTTCTCCTTTCAGTGACTCAGTGGGATTCCTCGACGCCCATGCCGATGTAGAGCATGGAGAGGAACGTGAAAATGAACGCCTGCACGAAGCAGATGAACATGCCCAACCCCAGCACGGCCCACGGGATCACCAGCGCGATGAAGGCGCCGAAGCTGCCCAGAAACATGGTGAGCAGCGTGTGGTCGGCGAACATGTTCGCGGTGAGCCGGATGGTGAGCGAGAAGAAGCGCACCAGGTGGCTGAAGAACTCGATCGGGAAGATCAGCGGCGCGAGCCAGATCGGCCCCGGCGCCATGTGCCTCGCCCAGCCCGCGAGCCCCTGCACGCGCATGCTCGCGATCTCGGAGGTCATCACCGAGATGATCGCCCAGGCCAGGTTGGTCTCGATGAAACCGGTGGGCGCGCCGAAGCCCGGCACCAGATTCAGCAGGTTCGAGATCAGGATGAACAGCCCGAGCGTGCCGAGATAGGGCATGTACTTCGCCCAGTCGTGGCCGATCGAATCCTCCGCCAGACCGCAGATGCCCTCGAACAGCACCTCGATCATGTTGCGGAGCGAGATGCCCGGAGACGGGACGAGCGAGTCCCCGGTCACGGTCGCGCCGACGCGCCAGGCGACGAGCAGCGTGAGCACCACGGAGACCCCGACCGCCGCCAGCGGCGGGATCGCGAACGCGTTGAAGATCGAGGGGGCGTGGACCATGCGGCTACGCCTCGCGCGCTTTCGCCAGACCGTGCCACAGTGCGGCCGGCACGATCGCGAGCAGCCCGAGCGCGAACGGAACGGGCTCCGCGCCTGCTTTCAGCGCGAGAAACACCGCGGCGAGCACGACCAGCAGGCGCAGGAACAGCACGCCCTGTGCGGCGAACCCCGACGGGCCCGCGGCGAGCACCAGGCGCACGCTCCGCTCCGTGACCGCGAGATTCACGACCTGGATCCCTCCCGCCAGCGCCAGGCTCCAAACGGCGTGGCATCCATACGGAATCGCCCCTGCGATTGCAAGCGCGAGCACCACGGCGTGCCTCGCCTGCAACGAAGCGCTGCGGAGCTTCAATCGGGCGGCGCGGCTCCGTCGCCGCGCGGCGGATCCTTTGGCGTCTCCGAGCCGCCCGCCGAGCGGTCGGCCGCGGACAAGCGGAGCAGCCGCCGAAAGCCGGCGATCATGCCCACGACCAACAGCACGATCGTGAACACCGGGCCCGTGCCCAGCCACTTGTCGGCGTAGTAGCCGAGGAACGCGCCCACCACCACGGAGAACGCGGCCTCCCAGGCGGCCTCGGCAGAGCGACCCATGCGGATCGGCGCGTAGCGCGGCCGGCGGCGTCCCGGCCCGGGAATCAATCGACCTTCCGGAACGCGCGCCGCGCGGCCTCGAGCGTCTGGTCGATCTCGGCGTCGCCGTGCGCGGTGGTCACGAAGCCGGCCTCGAACGGCGACGGCGCCAGGTAGATGCCCTGGTCGAGCATCGCGTGGAAGAACGTCCGGAATCGCTCGGCGTCGGCCTTCTGCGCGTCGGCGTAGCTCTCGACCGGACCGGGGTGGAAGAAGAAACCGAACAGTCCGCCCAGCGCACTCGCCGTGAACGGCACGCCGGCCTCGCGCGCGAGCGCCTCGAGCCCGCTCGCGACCCGCTTCGCGCTCGCCTCAAGCGCGTCGTAGATGCCGTCGCGCGCGGCGAGCTCGAGCACCGCGAGCCCTGCTGCGGTGGCGAGCGGGTTCCCCGAGAGCGTGCCGGCCTGGTAGACGGGGCCGACCGGCGCCATGCGCTCGAGCAGCGCACGGCGACCGCCGTAGGCGCCGACCGGCAGGCCGCCGCCGATCACCTTGCCGAAGGTCGACAGGTCGGGGATCACGCCGAAGCGCGCCTGTGCGCCGCCGAGCGCGACGCGGAAGCCGGTGATCACCTCGTCGAAGATCAACACCGAGCCGTGTCGGTCGCAGAGCGCGCGCAGCCCGGCGAGGAACTCGGGCCTGGGCAGCACCACGCCCATGTTCGCCGCGACCGGCTCGACGATCACCGCCGCGATCTCGCCGCCGCGCTCGCCCATCACGGAGCCGATGCGCTCGAGGTCGTTGAACGGCAGCACGATGGTGTCGGCGACCGCCGCGCGCGGCACGCCGTCGGTGCCGGGGATGCCGAGCGTTGCGACGCCAGAGCCCGCAGCGGCGAGCATGTGGTCGGGGTGGCCGTGATAGCAGCCGTCGAACTTCACGATCCGTTCGCGGCCGGTGGCGCCGCGCGCGAGCCGGATCGCGCTCATGGTCGCCTCGGTCCCCGACGAGACCAGCCGCAGCATCTCGACTCCGGGCACGAGCTCGACCACGCGCTCGGCCAGCGCGATCTCCGCCTCGGTGGGCGCGCCGAAGCTGGTGCCGCGCGCCGCCGCGGCGCGCACCGCTTCGAGCACGACCGGGTGCGCGTGACCCACCAGCACCGCGCCCCAGGACGCCACCCAGTCGACGTAGCGGTTGCCGTCCTCGTCCTCGATGCGCGCGCCCGACGCCGAGCGGATGAAGCGGGCCTGGCCGCCGACGTAGCCGAACGCTCGCACCGGGCTGTTCACGCCGCCCGGGATGACTTCGCGGGCGCGCTTCATGAGCCGCTTCGAGCGGCCTGTCTTCACCCCGGTGCTCCGGCGTCGCCGTCGTCGGCGTCGTCTTCCTCTTCGGCGAGCTTCGCCACGGAGACGACGTGCTCGCCCTCGGAGGGCTCCATCAGCCGCACGCCCTGGGTGTTGCGGCTCATGGTGGGGATCTCGGCCACGCGGGTGCGGATCATCTTGCCGCCGCTCGTGATCAACATGATCTCGTCGCCGTCGGAGACCTGCAGGATGCCCACGACCTGGCCGTTCCGCTCGGTGGTCTTGATGGTGATGATCCCCTGCCCGCCGCGGTTCTGCTCGCGGTAGTCCTCGAGCGGCGTGCGCTTGCCGAAGCCGTTCTCGGACACGGTCAGGATGGTCTTGCCGGGCTTCAGCACCTCCATGCCGACGGTGGCGTCGCCCTCGCGCGTGGCGATGCCGCGCACTCCGGTGGCGCTGCGGCCCATCGCGCGGACCTGCTCCTCGGGGAAGCGGATGGACTTGCCGTCCTGCGTGGCCAGGAGGATCTGCTCCCCGCCGCTGGTGCGCGCGGCGGCGATCAGCTCGTCGCCCTGCGAGATGTTGATCGCGATGATGCCGCTGGGGCGCGGGTTCGAGAACGCGGCGAGCTCCGTCTTCTTGATCGTGCCCTGCCGGGTCGCCAGCACCACGAAGCCGCCCTCGTCGAAGTCGCGCACCGCGAGGATCGCCTGGATGCGCTCGCCCTCGCCGAGCCGCAGCAGGTTCACCAGCGCCTTGCCCTTGGCGGCGCGCGACAGCTCGGGCAGCTCGAACACCTTCAGCCAGTACACCCGGCCGAGGTTGGTGAAGCAGAGCAGGTAGGCGTGCGTGGAGGCGACGATCACCTGCTCGACGAAATCCTCGTCGGCGGTGGCGGCGGCCACCTTGCCTTTGCCGCCGCGGCGCTGCGCGCGGTAGAGCCGCGGCACGTGGCGCTTGGCGTAGCCGCGGTGGGTGATGGTCACCACCATGTCCTCTTCCGCGATCAGGTCCTCGGTGGTGAAGTCCTCGACCGGCGCGGCGAGCTCGGTGCGGCGCGGGTCGGCGTACTTCTCGCGGATCTCGGTCAGCTCTTCGACGATCTTGTCGGTCACCAGCTGGTCGCTGGCGAGCAGCGCCTTCAGTTCCTCGATCTTGGCGCGCACCTCGGCGAGCTCGTCGAGCGTCTTCTGCCGCTCCATCGCGGTGAGCCGCTGCAGCCGCAGCTCGAGGATCGCCTGCGCCTGTCGCTCCGAGAGCGAGAAGCGCGACATCAGACCGTCGCGCGCCTCGGAGGGCGACTGGCTCGCGCGGATCAGCGCGATCACCGCGTCGAGGTTCTCGAGCGCGATCGCGAAGCCTTCCAGGATGTGCGCGCGCGCCTCGGCCTGGCGCAGGTCGTAGGCGGCGCGGCGGCGCACCACCTCGCGGCGGAAGTCGAGGAAGTGCTGCAAGAGCGCGATCAGCCCCAGCGTCTGCGGGCGGTTGCGCACCAGCGCGACCATGTTCACCGCGAAGGTGGTCTGCATCGGCGTCAGCTTGAACAGCTGGTTCAGCACGACCTGGTCGTCGGCGTCCTTCTTCAGCTCGACCACCACGCGCATGCCGCGGCGGTCCGACTCGTCGCGCACGTCGGCGATCCCGTCGATGCGCCCGTCGCGCACCAGCTCGGCGATCTTCTCGATCATCGAGGCCTTGTTGATCAGGTACGGGATCTCGTCCACCACGATGCGGCGCTTGCCGCCGCGCGCCTCCTCGATCTCCGCGCGCGCCCTCACGGTGAGGTGGCCGCGCCCGGTCCGGTACGCCTCGCGGATCGGGCCCGAGCCGCAGATCAGCGCGCCGGTCGGGAAGTCCGGACCGGGCAGCTTCTCCATCAGCTCTTCGAGTGACGCGCGCGGGTTGCGCGCGAGCAGCACCAGCGCGTCGACGGTCTCGGCGACGTTGTGCGGCGGGATGTTGGTCGCCATGCCCACCGCGATCCCGTTCGACCCGTTCACGATCAGGTTCGGGATGCGCGTCGGGAGCACCACCGGCTCCTGGCGCGTGTTGTCGTAGTTCGGGACGAAGTCGACCGTCTCGCGCTCGAGGTCGGCGAGCATCTCGCCGGCGATGCGCGTGAGCCGCGCCTCGGTGTAGCGCATGGCCGCGGGCGGATCGCCGTCGATCGAGCCGAAGTTGCCCTGACCGTCGACCAGCGGGTAGCGCATGGTGAACGGCTGGGCGAGCCGCACCAGCGACGGGTAGACCACCGCCTCGCCGTGCGGGTGGTAGTTGCCCGAGACGTCGCCGGAGATCTTGGCGCACTTGCGGTACGGCCGATCGGAGGCGAGGCCCAGGTCGTTGAAGGTGACCAGGATGCGGCGCTGCGACGGCTTCAGCCCGTCGCGCACGTCGGGCAGCGCGCGGGCGACGATGACCGACATCGAGTAGTCGAGGAACGAGCGGCGCATCTCGTCCTCGATCGCGACCGGCGTCGGCGGATTGACTGGCGGGAGCTCGGGTGTCTCTGGCGTCTCGGTGTCCGACATGCGCTGGCCGCTAGACGTCGAGGTTCACGACGTTGAGCGCGTTCTTCTCGATGAAGTCCTTGCGCGGCTCCACCAGGTCGCCCATCAGGATGCTGAAAGTCTGCTCGGCCTCGGGCTTGTCCTCGACGTGCACCTGCAGCAGCACCCGCTTCGCCGGGTCCATGGTGGTCTCCCAGAGCTGCTCCGCGTTCATCTCGCCCAGGCCCTTGTAGCGCTGGATGTACTGGCCCTTGCTGGCCAGCCCGAGCAGCGCGTTGAGCAGGTGTCGCGGCCCGGCGATCTCGCGCGGCTCACCGCCGGTGACCAGGCGGTAGGGCCCGGGGGCGAGGTCGCGCGCATGCTCGGCCAGCGAGACGAAGCGCTGGTAGTCCGGCGACTCGAGCAGGGTCTGGTCGAAGTCGACCGAGCGCTGCACCACCGCGTGCGGCACCGCGACGTTGGCCTGCCAGCGGCTGTGCTCCTCGTCCTGCGCCCAGGTGACCCGGATCGGGACGACCTCGGGGTAGGCGCGCTCGAGATACGCGGTGACCCGCGCCTCGAACTCGGCCCGCTCGCGCGGCTCGGCGAAGCGCGCGGCCGCGGTCATGCCCGAGGCCGCCGCCGCCTCGACGATGCGCGCGTCGATCGCACGCCGCTCCATCGCCGCCGCGACGCGCTCGCAGCGCTGGGCGTCGGCGAGCAGCTCGCGCAGCGACGGCTCCACCAACGCCGCCTCCTGGCCCGCGCCGAACACCTGGGTCTCGGCCAGGCCGATGCCGAGCAGGTGCTGCGAGAGCTCCGTGTCGGTCTGGATGTACTGCTCGCTCTTGCCGCGCTTCACCTTGTAGAGCGGCGGCTGCGCCAGGAACAGGTGGCCGCGGGTGATCAGGTCCGGCATGTGCCGGAAGAAGAACGTGAGCAGGAGCGTCTGGATGTGCGAGCCGTCGACGTCGGCGTCGGTCATCAGGATGACCTTGTGATAGCGGAGCTTGCTGGCGTCGAAGTCCTCGCCGATGCCGACGCCGAGCGCCGCGATCATGGTCTGGATCTCGTTGTTGGCCAGCATGCGGTCGAGCCGCGCCTTCTCGACGTTGATGAGCTTGCCGCGGATCGGCAGGATCGCCTGGTTCGAGCGGTCGCGGCCCTGCTTCGCGGTTCCGCCTGCGGAGTCGCCCTCGACGATGAAGATCTCCGAGCGCGCGGGATCGCGCTCCTGGCAGTCGGCCAGCTTGCCGGGCAGGCTGGCTCCGTCGAGCGCGCCCTTGCGGCGCGTGAGCTCGCGCGCCTTGCGCGCCGCTTCGCGCGCGCGCACCGCCTCGGCCGCCTTCTGCGCGATCGCCTTCGCGGCGACCGGGTTCTCCTCGAGATACGCCGAGAGCGAGTCGTAGACCAGGTTGGCGACCAGACCGGTCACCTCGCTATTGCCGAGCTTGGACTTGGTCTGCCCCTCGAACTGCGGATGCGAGAGCTTCACCGAGACCACCGCCGCGAGCCCCTCGCGCGCGTCCTCGCCGGTGACGGTGACGGCTTCCTTCTCGGCAAGGTGGCCCGAGATCCACTTGTTCAGCCCCCGCGTCAGCGCGTTGCGGAAGCCGGTCAGGTGCGCTCCGCCCTCCACCGTGTTCACGTTGTTGGCGAAGCTGTAGACGCTCTCGTTGTAGCCGTCGTTGTACTGCAGCGCGACCTCGATGTGGACGTCGGTCGTGACCATGCCGTCGCCGGTCGACTGCTCGTAGCTGCGGTCGCCGGAGAGGAAGATCACGGGGTGCAGCGCGACAGTGCCGCGGTTCAGGTACTCCACGAACGAGGCGATCCCGCCCTCGTAGTGCAGCTCGTGCTTCTTGCCGCTGCGCTCGTCCTCGAGGTCGATGCGGATGCCCGCGTTCAGGAACGACAGCTCGCGCAAGCGGTTCGCGAGCGTGTCGAAGCTGTATTCGGTCAGCTCGAAGATCTTGGGGTCGGGGTGGAAGGTGATCTTCGTGCCGGTCTTGTCGGTGACGCCGACGGTGCGCAGGTCCTCTTGCGGCACGCCGCGCTCGTAGCGCTGCTGGTAGACCTTGCCGTCCTTCTTGATCTCGAGGTCGAGCCGGTCGGAGAGCGCGTTCACGCACGACACGCCGACGCCGTGGAGGCCGCTCGAGACCTTGTACGCCTTGTTGCTGAACTTGCCGCCGGAGTGGAGCGTGGTCATCACCACTTCCACCGCCGGGCGGCCGAGCTTGGCGTGGGGATCGACCGGGATCCCGCGCCCGTTGTCCTCGACGGTGACCGAGCTGTCGGTGTGGATCGTGACGCGGATGGCGTCGCAGAAGCCGGCGACCGCCTCGTCGATCGAGTTGTCGACCACCTCGTAGACGAGATGGTGCAGCCCGGCCGGTCCGGTCGAGCCGATGTACATGGCCGGTCGCTTGCGGACCGGATCGAGACCCTCGAGAACCTCGATGGATCTCGCGTCATATTCGGTCATTCGTGTTTCCGAACCCCCGGGGACCGACGTTTACAAGGCCGTTTCCGAGCGCGGGGAGGACCGAAGCCCTGGCTAGAATCGAATCGCACCACGTCGCGGCGCGGCCCTGCGAAACGCAGGATCCCCGTGCGTCGCAACGTGCGGCAAACGCTCGGTAAAGTAGCCGAAAAAGGGTCGTCCGGCTACAGCCGCATGGGCATGATCACGGCGCTCTCGTCGGCGTCGTCGGCCGGCCGGATCTGCGCCGGGCTGAGCTCCTCGGAGAGCTCGATCGCGACCTCCTTGGCGGTCATCGCGCCCAGCACGTCCAGCACGTAGCGCGCGTTGAAGGCGGTCTCGAAACGCTCGCCCTGGTACTCGACGGGAACGAGCTCGCGCGCCTCGCCCAGGTCGGGATTGCTGGCCGAGAGGTCGAGCTGGCCGTCGGCGAGCACGAAGCGGAACCCGCGCGACCGCTCGTGCGCCATCAGCGCGATGCGGCGCACAGCGTGCAGCACGCGCTCGCGCTCGACCAGGAGCCGGATGCGGTGGCTCTTGGGGAGGATCTGGCGGTAGTTCGGGAACTCTCCGTCGATCAGCCGCGTCGTGAGCAGCAGATCGGGCCTGCGCACGTGCAGGAAGCCGTCCGCGGCGCCGATCTCGAGCGCGCCCTCGGACTCGTCGCAGAGCTTGCGGATCTCGCTGATCCCCTTGCGCGGCACGATGATGCCCTTGCCGAGGAATGCGACCGGATTCGGCACCGCGCGCTCGATCAGCGAGATGCGATAGCCGTCGGTGGCGACGAAGCGCACGCGTTTGCCGTCCGCGCTCTCGACGAAGACGCCGTTCAGGTTGTAGCGGGTCTCGTCGGTGGAGGTGGCGTAGAGCGTGTGGTCGATCAGCTCCGCGACGAGCGCCGTGTCGAGCTGCGCGAAGCTGGCGCTGTCGGAGCCCGGCACGCTCGGGTACTCCTCGGGCGAGGTCGACAGCAGGTTGAACTTGGCGGGCCCGCAGGTGACCGTCACGCGCGCGTCGTCGGCTGCGAGCGCGACCTCGCCGTGCTCGAGCTCGCGGACGATCTCGTACAGCTTCTTCGCGCCCAACGTGACCGAGCCCGCCGTCTTCACCTTTGCGGGATGGCGTGCGACCACCGCGACCTCGAGGTCCGTCGCCGCCAGGGTGATGCCCTCGTCGCGCGCTTCGAGCAGGACGTTCGCCAGGATCGGCATCGTCCCGCGGCGCTCGACGATGGCCTGTACGCGGCCGAGACCGCGCAGCAGCTCTTCGCGTTCGATCGTGAGCTTCATACCAACCTCCGCCCTCTGCTCCTGATCTTATGACATGAAATGCAGGAGGAGGAGAGAGCGCGGTGGAAATCTGGAGAACGGCTCGCCGCCCGCGTCGGCGCTGGTGATTTCATCCACCGCGCGGGTGGGCGGTCTGCGCTCCGTCGGTGGAGCCCGGTGCCGAGCGGGCTCGGCAGCCGCGTTTTCCACCGCTCACCCACCTCCCTCGGACAGCCGCAAGAGCTCTTTTTCGACCAGCACCACGGCGGCGCGCAGGCTCGTGTTGTCGGCGAGCTGGCCCTGGACCACGCGGTCCGAATGGAGTGCGGTGGTGTGGTGGCGTGCGAAGAGGCGGCCGATCTCGGGGTAGGAGAGCCCGCAGTAGCGGCGCACCAGGTACATCGCGACCTGGCGCGGCACGGTGACCCGGGCGCTGCGGCTCTGCGAGCGCAGGTCGCGAACGCGCACGTCGAACTGGCGCGCCACCGCGTTGAAGACGTCGCCCGTCGAGATCTCCGCCGGCTTCTCGCCGGTCTCGTTCAGCAGGCGTTTCACCACCTCGAGATCGAAGAGGGCATTGCCCGCCGACGCCCGCGTCATGAGGCGAGTCAGCGTGGCGTCGAGGTGGCCGAGCACGGAGCGCAGCTTGGTGGCGAGGAACGCGGCGACGGGATCGCTCGGCTCCGCGCCCCAGCGTCGGGCGTGCGCGACCACGATCGCGACGCGGGTCTCCCACTCGGGCGCGCGCGTCTCCAGCGGCGTGAACCGGGCGAGCGCCGCGCGCAGCGACTCCACCAGGCCCGGGAGGCGGTCGGCCGGGCGCGACAGTGCGACGGCGATCGGGACGCCGCGGTCGCACAGTGCGTGAAGCGCGCGCGCCAGCTCCTCCTGTGTGGCATCCCGCCCGACGAGGGACTCGAGATCGTCGACGACCAGCGCGGCCGCCTCGTCGAAATGCGCCCGGAATCGGTCCACGTCGTCGCGCCCGATCGCCGCGATCAGGTCGAGCGAGAGCCGCTCTGCTCCACACGCGACGAGCGGCTCCTTGCCCTGCTCGGTGAGCTGGGTCGCGATCGCGCGCAACAGGTGCGTCTTCCCGGAGCCGCGGCCGCCGTGGATGGCGAGCGCGGCGCCATCCGCTCCTGCGCTGCGCGCGAAAGCGAGAGCGCGAGCCCTGGTGGCGGCGTTCACGGGGCTCGCGATGAACGAGGCGAAGCTGAAGCCGGGGTCCGCGATCGATCCGACCCGGTCCGTTGGCACCAGCGCGAGCGCAGTCGCCCCGTCGGTCAGCGTCTGGAGCGAGGTCTCGAGCGCCGCGAGCTGACCGCCGCGCAGCCAGCTCTCGAGCTCGGCGGAGTCGATCGCGACGCGGAGCTCGTCGGTGCGGCGCTCGAGCGGGCGCGTGTGCTGCGCGAGCGCCTCCCTCGTCGCTGCCGAGAGTCTCGGCGAGGGCGCGTGGAGCACCGACTTCCACAGCGAAGTCGCCTCGTCGGGGTGGACGAGAAGAGACGGATTCGAAGTCATCTGGGGGCGTCGGACCTTTCGCGAGCGCGAACGAGTGGGATGCGACCTGCTTATCAAAGCGGCGCGCAGCAATGCAAGAACGGATCGCGGGTCTCGTTGACACCCCTCGGGGCCGATGCTTTCATACACGCCCGCTGGCGATCAGACCTCGCCGGACGACTCCCCATGAAGCGCACCTTTCAGCCCAGCCGCATTCGCCGAGCCCGCAACCACGGGTTCCGCGCTCGCATGAGCTCCTCGGGCGGACGACGCGTGCTCTCGCAGCGCCGCGCGAAGGGTCGTCATGCGCTCACGCGAGTGACCAAGAGGAAGTAGCGATCCCGAGGGCATGGCCGATTCCCGCGGCGCAGTCGGGCGGCGGATGCGGCGACGCGACTTTCTCACGTCGACTCGCGAAGGAACACGCCGTGCCACGCGGTTCTTCACCGTCTTCGTGTTCGATCGAAGGGATGGCCGCGAGAGCCGTCTCGGCGTCACGGTCACGCGCAAGGTCGGCGGGGCCGTGCTGCGCAACCGCATCAAGCGGCTGGCGCGCGAGTGGTTCCGCGGCCGCAAAGCCGAGTTCGGATCATGCGATCTGGTGTTGATCGCCAAGCGGGATTTCCCGCGCTCGGTGCGCCTCGACGCGCTCCGGCTGGATCTCGACCGGGCTTTGCCGTCGCGTCGACCGCGACTTTGACGCGGCTCCTGGTCGGCCTGATCCGCGCGTACCAGCTCGCGCTGTCGCCGGCGTTCGGCCCCGCCTGCCGCTTCCATCCGAGCTGCTCCAGCTACGCCATTGCGGTGATCGAACGCGACGGTCCGTGGCGGGGCGGACTGCGGGCGCTGCGCCGGCTGGGGCGTTGCCATCCCTGGGGGGATGGCGGCCTCGATCTGCCCTAGCGGCATGGAGGGACGCGATGGATAAGCTGCAGATCGTCGCGATCGCGTTGGCCGTCGCGCTGCTCGCGGGCTCTCTCCTGTTCCGCCCGACGCCGCCGCCTCCCGCGCCCGAGCCCCCGCGCGCCGAGGAGGCCGCGCCGCCCGCGGTACCCACGGCACCGGCCACGCCGCACGCGATGATGCAGGAGAACGAGACCGTGACGCAGGGTGGTACACCCGAGCAGGTCTTGACGCTTCACAATGACGCGGTCGAGGTTGGTGTCAGCTCCGTCGGTGCGCGCGTCGGAGAGGTCGACCTGCTGCAGTACCCGGCGACGATCGATCGCGACTCCGGGCCCGTCCAGCTCCAGACCAGTGAGCACCGCGGGACGATGTTCCTCTTCCTCGGTCCCGAGCCGCTGCGCTCACTCGAGGCGGCGCCGTGCCAAGTGGTGAGCTCGAATCCGCACAAGGTCGAGCTTCGCGCGGAGCGCGACGGGGTCAGTGTGACGCGAACCTTGGAGCTCGATGACGCAGGTTACGGCGGGCTCTTCACCGTGCACATCCAGAACGCCGGGCGGGAAGCGGTCCATCCCAAGCTCGACCTCGTGCTCTACGGGCACGATCGGGCGGTGACGGCGCCGGACCACTTTCCCAAGTACAGCCTGGTCGCGTCGGTCGACGGAGCGGTCAAACGCACGCCGATCCAGGGGATTTCGTCCACGGGCCTCGTCGGGACGCTGCTCGGGCGCGGCGCTCCGACGGGCACGCCCTACCCCGCGCCGGTGGATTGGGTCGGCGTGGACAGCCAGTACTTCCTGCTCGCGGCTCTACCCCAGAACGCCGCTGATGCATCGGCGTTCCTCGGTCCGACGGGAGTCGACAGCGGGCAGGCGGCGCTCGGCCTGCAGCCGTTCGACGTCCCGCCCGGAACGGGCATCGAGCGCAGCTACCGGCTGTACTTCGGGCCGAAGATCGAGGCGACCGTTGCCGCGGTCGATCCGCGCCTGTCGCGCGGCATCGACATGGGCTGGTCGTTCGTGAAGCCGCTCGTGAGCGTGTTCGCCGCGATGCTGCACTGGACGCACGATCACATCGTCCCGAACTACGGCGTCGCCATCATCCTCTTGACGATCCTGGTCCGCGTCGTGGCCTTCCCGCTGACGCAGCGCTCGATGAAGTCGATGAAGAAGGTCAGCGCGCTCGCGCCGCAGATGAAGGAGATCCAGGAGAAGTACGCCAACGACCGCGAGAAGATGCAGCAGGAGCTGATGAAGCTGTACAGCCAGAAGGGGGCAAACCCGCTGACGCCGCTCGCCGGTGGCTGCCTGCCGATGCTGATCCAGATGCCGGTGATGTTCGGTCTCTACTACGCACTGCAGAGCTCGATCGACCTGCGCCATGCGCCATTCGCGCTGTGGATTCGCGACCTCTCGGCGCCCGAGAACTTCTTCTCCGTCGCCGGCGTGCCGATCCGGCTGCTCCCGCTCTTGATGGGCGGCTCGATGTTCCTGCAGCAGCGGCTCAGCCCCGCGCCGAACGCGGACCCGCAGCAGCGCCAGATGATGACACTGATGAGTGTCATGTTCACTTTCATGTTCTATCAGTTCCCGTCCGGACTCGTGCTCTACTGGTTCGTCAGCAACCTGCTCGGCATCGGACAGCAGCTGCTGGTGAACCGGGCCCCTGCCACCGCAACCGCTCCATCGGAGAGAACCGCATGAACGCATCCGTCGACGACGTGAAGGAATTCGTGGCCGAGAACCGCGAGGCCGCGCTGGCCATGGCCGCGGGACACTTCCGGACCAGCGAGGATCAGCTCGAGACATGGGTGGTTCCACCCACGATTCACATCTCGGGTCTTGGCGATCGCGTGCTGCTGATCGCGGCGCTCCGCTCCGAGCGCAGCAGTCGAGCAGCGGAGCCGCGCCGCGAGGAGCGCCGTGATGAGCGCCGCGACGGCGGCCGCGGGGGCCGCGACCGCGACAGGGATCGGGATCGCGGCGGCCGGGATCGCGATCGCGGTGACCGCGATCGGGGACGCGAGCGCCGGTCGTTCCGTGGAAACGGCGAGGACGAGGCGCCGAGGCGCACGTTCGACCGCGCTCCCGCAGCAGCTGAAGCAGCCGAAGAGCCGGCGCCAGCCGCCACCGTGCGCAGCGAGCTCGGTCAAGTGGGCGTTTTCGTTGCGGGTCTGGTCGAGCGGATGGGTCTGCGCGAAGTCGCCGTGACCGAGGCCGAGACCGAGGACGGCGAGATCGTGATCACTCTGGCTGGCCGTGCGATCTCGGGGCTCGTCGACCGCGATCCGCGGGTGATCGCCGCACTCTCCCATCTTGCCCACCGCGCGGCCGAGGCGCTGCTCGAAGAAGGCGCGTCGGCCCATGTCCTGGTGAAGGGCGCGCGCCGCCCTCGCGAGGAGGGCCGCGATCGCGACCGCGATCGCCCGCAGCGCGATGGCCGGCGGGATCGCCGGGAGGGCCGGGACGGTCGCGGAGATCGATCGAGCCGCGGACGTGACTCCGACGACCGCGACATCGATGAGGCAGAGCTCGAGCGGCTCGCCAAGTCGGCCGCGAAGTCGGTGCGCGAGACCGGCGAGTCCGAGCTGCTGCCCCCGATGAACTCGCGCGAGCGCTGGTTCATCCACAACGCGCTCAAGGACGAGCGCGGGGTGCGCTCGGAGAGCGAGGGCGAGGGCGCGCGCAAGCGGGTCAAGATCTTCCCCGCGTGAGCGAGAGCCCCGGGCTCGAGGCCACGCTCGCCGCATACACGCGGGAGCTCGCGCGCTGGGGCCAGCGGATGAACCTCGTCGGCTCCACCGAGCCGTCGGCGATCGCGCGCCACCTCGAGGACTCGCTCGCCGCGGCGAGCGAGCTTCCCCCGCACGCCACGGTCGTCGATCTCGGCAGTGGCGCGGGATTCCCGGGCTTTCCGATCGCCCTCGCCCGGCACGACCTCTCCGTCGTGCTGGTCGAGATCCGCGAGAAACGCCTCGCCTTCCTGCGCCACGTGGCGCGCGAGCTCGCGCCCCGGGTCGAGGTGCTCGAGAGCTCGATCGAGTCGGACCCGCCGCACGCGTTCGATTTCGCTCTGCTGCGCGCGGTCGCGAAGCCAAAGCGCAGCCTCGAGATCGCGATCCCGTGGGTAGCACCCTCGGGAGAGATCTGGATCTGGGCCGGCCCCGCGGACGATCTCCCGGGCGCGCGTCCGCTCGCCCTTCGCTCGGGCGGGAAGATCCTGCGCCTGCGTGCGTCCGATTTTTCCCGTGGAACGACCTGAAGTCGCTCGAGTTCCCGTACTCGCACGTGGAACGATGGGATAGAATCGCTCTGCGGGGTCACCCGCGGGGTGAAGAGTGGCTCGGGTCATCGTTGTCGCGAACCAGAAGGGCGGCGTCGGGAAGACCACGACCGCGGTGAATCTCGCGGCGTCGCTCGCCGCTGCCGAGACCCCGACGCTCCTGGTCGATTTCGACCCGCAGGCGAACGCCACCTCGAGCCTTGGCGTCTCGCCCGCGGAGGTGGAGCACGACGTCTACGACCTGCTGATGGGCGAGGTCTCGCTCGCGCAAGCGGCTCGCGAGACCCAGCTTCAGTTCCTCCGGCTCGTCCCGTCTTCGACCGACCTCGTCGGCGCCGAGGTCGAGCTCGCTTCGGCGCCCGAGCGCGAGCGGCGGCTCCAGCGGGCTTTGGTGCGGGCCCGTGACGAGTTCGAAGTCGTGCTGATCGACACGCCTCCCTCGCTCGGCCTGTTGACGCTCAATGCCTTGGTCGCGGCAGACGCGGTGCTCGTACCCCTGCAGTGTGAGTACCTTGCGCTCGAGGGCCTCGCCAAGCTCACGCAGACCGTCGATCTCGTGCGCGGCAGCCTGAATCCGAAGCTCGCGATCGCGGGCCTAGTCCTCACCATGTACGACGTCCGCAACAACCTCGCGCTGCAGGTCGCGCGCGAGACGCGCGAGCACTTCCGAGACCAGGTCTTCCGAACGGTGATCCCGCGCAACGTGCGGCTCTCCGAGGCGCCGAGCCATGGCAAGCCCGCACTGCTGTACGACATCAACTCCAAGGGTGCGTTGAGTTACCTACAGCTCGCAGAAGAGCTTCTGGAAAGGATCAAGAGTGGCCAGTCGTAAAGGTCTGGGCCGAGGGCTCTCGGCGCTGATCCCGACGCCGTCCTCGACGCGCGTTGAGCGCAGCGCGTCAGAAGGCGAAGATGCGGCGAATGCGCCGCTCTACATCGCGATCGCGCGCATCGCGCCGAACCCGTCCCAGCCGCGCAAGGTGTTCCGCGAGAGCGAGCTCGCCAGCCTCGCCGCGTCCATCCGCGAGCAGGGCGTGCTGCAGCCGCTCGTCGTACGGAAGCGCGGCGACGGCTACGAGCTGATCATCGGCGAGCGCCGTTGGCGTGCGTCACAGCTCGCCGGTCTCGACGAGGTCCCGGCCGTCGTCCTCGACGCGACGGACCGCCAGGTCGTGGAGATGGCGCTGGTCGAGAACGTGCAGCGCGCCGACCTCAACCCGATGGAGCTGGCCGAGGCCTTCCGGGTGCTGATCGATGACGAGGGCATGACGCAGGAAGAGGCGGGCCGGCGCGTCGGTCTCGACCGCTCGAGCGTCGCGAACCACCTGCGGCTGCTCGAGCTCCCGACGGAGATCCAGCAGGACCTGATCGACCAACGCCTGACCATGGGGCACGCGAAAGCCATCCTCCAGGTCCCGTCACAGCAGCGGGTGCTGGTGCGCGACCAGATCATCCGCTCGGCGCTCTCGGTGCGCGCGGCCGAAGAGCTGAGCCGCCGCGCGGCGTCATCGGCGCCGCGTCATCCGCGTCCCGGGCCGGTCCGCGACCTCCATGTCGCAGATCTGGAAGAGCGGCTGCGAAAGAAGGTCCAGACCAAGGTCCGCATCATCGGACGGCGCGCGCGCGGCCGGATCGAGCTGCACTACTTCGGCGAGGCCGAGCTCGAGCGGCTCGCCGCGCTCTTGCTCGGAGAAGCGCCGTGAAGGGCGAGCTGCAGACCTTCCTCAACAGCGGGACGTCGTTCGAGGGCAAGATCTCCTTCACCGGGGCCGTCCGGATCGACGGTCACTTTCGCGGCACGGCGAGCGCGGACGGGACGCTCGTCGTCGGCGAGACGGGAACGATCGACGCCCGGCTCGAGGTACGCGCGCTGCTGGTGCTCGGCTCGGTCGTGGGCGAGGTCACCGCCAAGGAACGGGTCGAGGTCGGCCCGCACGGCCGGATCGACGGAGTGGTCCGTGCGCCTCGCTTTCGCGTCGAGGAGGGCGCCCAGGTGAACGCTCGCATCGAGATGGGCGAGCCTGGCGGCGCCCGACGCTGAGGGCAGCAAAATGCGGCAGCGTCGGCGATTGACTTGAACCTCTGCTTTGCCATATTCGCCCACGCCGCCGGAGGGTTGCGCCGCGGGCTCCGTCTTCCAGCCACGCGTGCGACCAAAGGGAGATCGGCTTGCGCACCCCTGCGAACATCCTGCTCTCGGTGTCGCTTGCATTGGTCGCGGCTGCAGTCCCCTCCGCCGCGCACGCGGCAGACCTGAACCTCGCGCCGGACTGGAAGGTCGTCGCCGTCGACATGGCGGTGTTCGGGCTGCTGATCTACCCGGTGAACCGACTGCTGATCGCTCCGATGCTGCGGCTCGTCGCCGAACGACAGCGCGCCACGACCGGCTCGCTCGACCGCGCCGGACAGTTGCAGAAGGAGGCGAGCGAGCTCGGACACCAGCTCGAAGCGCGCCTCGCCGAGGCGCGTGCGCGCGCGAATGCGCAGCGCGTGCAGATTCTCGGTGCCGCCGAAGAGGAGGAGCGGGCACTGATGAACGCCGCCTCGGCCGATGCGGCGCGCACCATCCAGGTGGCACGCGGGGCGATCGAGGCGGACCTCGTCGAGGTGCGCAGCGCCCTGGAACGCGACGCGGGCACGCTCGCGCGCGAGGCCGCATCGCGGCTCCTGGGTCGGGCGATCTGATGAAGCGAGGGGCTCTCACCGCACTCCTCTTCGCTGGAGCAGTCGGGCTGGCGCAGAGCGCGGGCGCCGCCGAGGCGGCCGAGCACGCACCGAACCCGATGTTGCTCGTCTTCCACGCCATCGGCCTGCTCGTGCTGATCGGCGTGCTGGTCTACTTCGCGCGCGTGCCGCTCCGCGACTTCCTGCGCGATCGCAGCGACGTGCTGCGCCGTCAGCTCGAGAGCGCACAGCAGGCTCTCGACAGCGCACGGGCCGAGAACGAGCAGATCAAGGCACGGCTCGCGCGGATCGGGGACGAGCACGAGGCCCTGGTGCGCGAGGCCGCGGAGCTCGCGGAGCGGGAGCGGGTGCGCGCCACCGAGCGCGCGCGCGCCGCGGCGGACCGCGTCCGCGCCGAGGCGCAACGCGCCGCGGACCAGGAGATCGAGCGCGCTCGAGTCGAGCTGCAGCGCGAGGCCGCGCGGCTGGCCACCACGCTGGCCGGCGACCTGCTGCGGCAGAGCATCACCGCCGACGACGAGCAGCGGCTCGTCGCCGAGTTCGTCGAGCGGATCGGACGGCCGTCGTGATCGGCGCAGGGGAGATCGCCCGCCGCTACGCCCGCGCCATCTTCGGCCTGGCCGAAGGCGCGCAGGCGCACGCCAAGCTGCTCGACGAGGTGCGCACGCTGTCGGACGAGATCGCGGGCAGTGCCGAGCTCGGCCACGTGCTGCTGGCACCGCTGCATCCGCGCAGCGAGCGCAAAGCGGTGCTGCGCGAGCTCGGCACGCGGCTGGGGCTCTCCGTCGAGGTCCGCGTGGCCTCGGAGATCCTCGTCGACGAGAACCGGCTCGTGCTGCTCCCGCCGATCGTCGACGAGCTGGCTCGGCTGGTCGACGAAGAAGCGGGCCGCGTGGCCGCGCGCGTGGTCTCGGCGCGCCCGCTGGATGCCGGAGCACGCCAGCAGATCACGGCGGCGCTCGCACGCCGCGTCGGCGTCCAGGTGGCGGTCGACTTCGCGGTCGATCCCGAGCTGATCGGCGGCGTGGTCGCGCGCGTCGGGGACGTGCTCCTGGACGGCAGCATCCGCACCCAGCTCGAGCAGCTGGGTGAAACTCTGAAGAAGGGGTCCGCAGCATGAAGATCAAGGCAGCGGAGATCAGCGAGATCATCCGGCGGCAGATCCGCGACTACGATCGCGAGGTCGACGTCGCCGAGACCGGGACGGTGCTCTCGGTCGGTGACGGCATCGCCCGCGTGTACGGCCTGGCCAACGCCATGGCCGGCGAGCTGGTGGAATTCAGCGGCGGCGTGCGCGGTCAGGTGCTGAACCTCGAGGACGACAACGTCGGCATCGCGGTGATGGGTACCGGCGAGCACATCCGCGAGGGCCACGTGGTGAAGCGCCTGGGTGAGATCGTCCAGGTGCCCGTGGGCCCCGAGCTGTGCGGCCGCGTCGTGAACGCGCTCGGCGAGCCGATCGACGGCAAGGGGCCGATCAAGTCGGCGGAGACCCGCCGCGTCGAGCTGAAGGCGCCGGGCATCGTGAAGCGCCAGCCCGTGAAGGAGCCGCTGCAGACGGGCCTGAAGTGCATCGACTCCATGACGCCGATCGGCCGCGGCCAGCGCGAGCTGATCATCGGCGACCGTCAGACCGGCAAGACCGCGATCGCGATCGACACCATCATCAACCAGAAGTCGACCGGCGTGCGCTGCATCTACGTCGCGATCGGCCAGAAGCAGTCGACCGTCGCTCAGGTGATGGGCAAGCTCGCCGAGTTCGGCGCGATGGAATACACGACCGTCGTCGCCGCGACGGCAGCCGACTCCGCGCCGCTGCAGTACATCGCGCCCTACACCGGCTGCACCATGGGCGAGTACTTCCGCGACAACAAGCAGCACGCGCTGATCATCTACGACGACCTGTCCAAGCACGCCACCGCGTACCGCCAGCTGTCGCTCCTGCTGCGGAGGCCGCCCGGCCGCCAGGCGTATCCCGGCGACGTGTTCTACCTGCACTCCCGGCTGCTCGAGCGCGCCGCGAAGATGTCGAACGAGGCGGGCGGCGGCTCGCTCACCGCGCTGCCGATCATCGAGACCCAGGCGAACGACGTCTCCGACTACATCCCCACCAACGTCATCTCGATCACCGACGGGCAGATCTTCCTCGAGTCGAACCTGTTCAACTCCGGCCAGCGCCCGGCGATGAACGTCGGCATCTCGGTCTCGCGCGTCGGCTCGAACGCGCAGGTGAAGGCGATGAAGTCGATCGCCGGCACGCTGAAGACGACGCTCGCGCAGTACCGCGAGGTCGAGGCGTTCGCGCAGTTCGGCAGCGACCTCGACCGTGTGACGCAGGAGCAGCTCGCGAACGGCCAGCGGCTCACGCTGATGTTGCGCCAGGGGCAGTACAAGCCGCTGCCCGTCGAGGAGCAGGTGGTGCAGATCTACGCGGCGACGCCGCGGGCGGACGGCAAGCCGTCGTGGCTGCGGAACTACCCGCTGGAGGACGTGACTCGCTACATGGACGAGATGAGCGAGTTCATGCGCGAACGCCACCCGGAGATCCTGAACGAGATCCGCACCAGCGGCGCGCTCGGCGATGCGGTGCGCGGCAAGCTGGACGAGGCGCTCGACGCGTTCGCCAAGACCTTCCAGGCCAGCGCAACGGCGGCGTAGCCAAGGCCATGGCCCGCGTCAGGGAGATCCGCAGCCGGGTGGCTGCGATCAAGAAGACCCAGAAGATCACCAGCGCCATGCGCATGATCTCCGCGGCCCGGCTCGCGCGCGCGCAGCAGGCGGCAGAGGCCTCGCGCGCCTACGGCGAGAAGCTGCGGGAGATCTTCGCGTCGGTGGCGAGCGGGCTCGACGGCGACGCGCACCCGCTGCTCGCGCGGCGCGCGAACGTCCGCAAGCTCGACGTCCTGCTCGTCACCAGCGACCGCGGGCTGTGCGGTGCGTACAACGCGAACCTGATCAAGCACGCGATCGCGCTGGTCGCGGAGCGGCGACCCAATCTGGATTCGGTGTCGGTGATCGCCGTCGGCAAGCGCGGCCGAGACTTCTTCCGCCGGCGGCGGATCGACATGCCGAAGTCCTGGATCGGCCTCGCGCCCACTCCGGAGCACGCGCGCGAGATCGCCGCGTACGTGACCGGGCGCTACCTCGCGGGCGAGAGCGACGAGCTCATGATCGTGTACGGGCGGTTCGTCTCGGTGCTGACGCAGACGCCCCTGGCGCTGTCGGTGATTCCGGTGTTGGCAGCCGTGCCCGACGCCAAAGCCGGTCCGACGCTGTCGTACGAGATCGAGCCCGAGCCGGAGGCCTTTCTCGCCGCGGTGCTGCCGCGCGTGATCGAGTTCGCCGTGCTGCGCGCGCTGCTGGAGAACGCCGCGAGCGAGCACGGCGCGCGCATGACCGCGATGGAGAACGCGACCGAGAACACCAAGGAGCTGATCCGCAGCCTGACGCTGGCCATGAACAAGGCCCGTCAGACGCAGATCACCACCGAGCTGACCGAGATCGTTGCCGGCGCGGAAGCGCTGTAGGAGCAAGCCCCATGAGCGATGGAAAAGTGCTGCAGGTGATGGGTGCGGTCGTCGACGTCGAGTTCCCGCCGGGACAGCTGCCGGAGATCTACACCGCGCTCACGCTCTCGAACCCGGCGATCAGCGACAAGCCCGACAACCTCGTGATCGAGGTCGCGCAGCACCTCGGCGAGAACCACGTTCGCTGCATCGCGATGGACACCACCGACGGCCTGGTGCGCAGCATGGGCGTGCGCAACACCAGTGCGCCGATCGCGATGCCCGTCGGGCCCGGCACGCTGGGCCGGATCATGAACGTGATTGGCGAGCCCGTCGACGAGGGCGGGCCGATCAAAGCGGTCAAGCGCCTGCCCATCCACCGCGAGCCGCCCCCGCTCGCCGAGCAGTCGACCACGATCAAGCAGTTCCAGACGGGCCTCAAGGTCATCGACCTGCTGTGCCCGTTCCCGCTGGGCGGGAAGATCGGCCTGTTCGGCGGCGCCGGCGTCGGCAAGACCGTGCTGATGCAGGAGCTGATCCGCAACATCGCGCAGGAGAGCTCCGGCTACTCGGTGTTCGCCGGCGTCGGCGAGCGCACGCGCGAGGGCAACGACCTCTGGCTCGAGTTCAAGGAGTCGGGCGTCATCGAGAAGGCCGCGCTGATCTACGGCCAGATGAACGAGCCGCCGGGAGCGCGCGCCCGCGTCGGTCTGTCGGCGCTGACCTGCGCCGAGTACTTCCGCGACGAGGAGGGGCGCGACGTGCTGCTCTTCATCGACAACATCTTCCGCTTCACGCAGGCGGGCTCGGAGGTGTCGGCGCTGCTCGGCCGCATTCCCAGCGCGGTCGGCTACCAGCCGACGCTCGGCACCGACATGGGAGCGCTGCAGGAGCGCATCACCTCGACGCGCAAGGGCTCGATCACCTCGGTGCAGGCGGTGTACGTGCCGGCCGACGACCTGACGGATCCCGCGCCGGCGACCACGTTCGCGCACCTGGACGCGACCATCACGCTGTCGCGCGACATCGCGTCGCTCGGCATCTACCCCGCGGTCGACCCGCTCGACTCGACCAGCCGCATCCTCGACCCGCTCGTCGTCGGCGAGGAGCACTACAAGGTCGCGCGCGGCGTGCAGCAGGTGCTGCAGAAGTACAAAGAGCTCCAGGACATCATCGCGATCCTGGGCATGGACGAGCTCTCCGACGAGGACAAGCTGGTGGTCTCGCGCGCGCGCAAGATCCAGAAGTTCCTCGGCCAGCCGAACTTCGTGGCCGAGCAGTTCACCGGCGTCGAGGGCAAGTACGTCACGATCCCGGACACGATCAAGAGCTTCCGCGAGATCGTCGAGGGCAAAGTCGACGACGTGCCGGAGCAGGCGTTCCTGATGGTCGGCGACGTCGACGACGCGCGCGAGAAGGGCGAGCGCATGAAGGCCGCAGCGCAGTGAGCCTGCGCCTCTCGATCGTCACTCCCGCGCGCGCGCTGGTCGAGACCGACGCGGACTCGGTGGTCGCACCCGGCAGCGAGGGCGAGTTCGGCGTGCTGCCGGGCCACGCGCCGCTGCTCGCGGCGCTGAAGGCCGGCGTGGTGCGCTACAGCGCGGGCTCAGCCAGCCGGCGCGTGGCGATCTCGGGCGGCTTCGCCGAGGTGACACAGGAGCGTGTCACGGTGCTCGCGCCGGCGGCCGAGAAGCCCGAGCAGATCGACCCGGCCGAGGCCGAGACGCGCCGCGCGAACGCGGCCGCCGCGCTCGAACACGCCGGCTACGCTGCGCCCGAGGAGCAGCTGGCGCCGCTGCGCGAAGCGCTCGGCTTCGCCCAGGCCCGCGTGGACGCGCTGCGGTCCTGACGGTGGGCTTCGACCCGATCACGACCGCCACGGTCGAGGTCGCGCCGAACCGCGAGCCTGCGTTCCGCCATCCCGAGCAGCTCGCCGCGGCGCAGGCGAAGCTCGCCGCGCTCGAGCGCCGCACCGGCCGCAAGCCGAACTTCCTGGTGATCCTGATGGACGACGTCGGCTGGGGCGACTTCGGCTGCTACGGCGGCGGCGTCATGGCGGGCGCGCCGACCCCGCAGATCGACCGGCTGGCGCGCGAAGGGCTGCTGCTCACCAGCTGCTACTCCGAGCCGTCGTGCACGCCCTCGCGCGCGTCGCTCATGACCGGTCGCCTGCCGATGCGGCACGGGCTGCTGGTGCCGCCGATGTACGGCATGCCGGGCGGCCTCGCAGGCGAGGTGACGCTGGCGGAGCTGTTGTCGGGCGCCGGCTACGCCACCCAGGCCGTCGGCAAGTGGCACATGGGCGAGAACCTGGAGTCGCAGCCGCAGAACGTGGGCTTCGACGATTTCTTCGGCTTCCTGTCGGTGTCGGACATGTACACCGAATGGCGCGACCCGTACTTCTTCCCCGAGATCGTCTACAGCGACGAACGCACGAGCTGGATCAAGAACGAGCCCTTCAACAAGTGCTGGGTTCACGCCCAGCGCGGCGGCGCGCCGGAAGTCGTCGAGGAAGTGACGATCCCCGTGCTGTCGCGGCTCGACGACGAGTGGGCCAGCTACTCCGAGCGGTTCATCGAGCGCATGGGCGGCGAGGCTCGCCCCTGGTTCCTGTACCACTGCACCCGCGGGGCGCATTTCGACAACTACCCGCACGAGAGGTTCCGCGGCAAGTCGCCGTCGAAGCACCCCTACAAGGACACCATCATCGAGCTCGACGACGTCGTCGGGCGGCTGGTCCGGGCCCTCGAGCGCAGCGGCCAGCTCGACAACACGCTGGTGTTCGTGTCGTCGGACAACGGGCCCGAGATGGAGACGTGGCCGGATGCCGCCTTCACTCCGTTCCGCTGCGCCAAAGGCTCGACCTGGGAGGGCGGCGTGCGCGTGCCGGGACTGCTGTCGTGGCCGGGCATGATCGCGCCGCGCGCCTCGGACGGGCTGTTCGCGCAGCTCGACCTGTTCGCGACCTTCCTGACACTGGCCGGTGTCGGCGACCGCGTCCCCTCGGACCGGTTCGTCGACTCGATCGACCAGAGCTCGTTCCTGCTCGCACCCGAGGGCCTCTCGAACCGCAAGTTCCACTACTACTGGCTGACGGTGCACCTGTCCGCGCTGCGCGTGGGCGAGTACAAGTACATGACCACCGCGATCTCCGACGACTCCACCGACGTGGTGAACCCCGGCGGCTTCACCGGCGTGCTGCAGCAGTATCCGTACGGGCGTCTCTACAATCTCTATCTCGATCCCAAGGAGACGCACAGCTACATGATCCGCAAGCTCGTCTACATCGAGGTGATCATGCGCGCGCTGGCCCGCCACCGCGCCACCTTCCAGAAGTGGCCGAGCCGCCCGCCGCAAGTCACGGCGCGCAACCGCTAGCGCAGCGCCGCGAGAAGCGCGCGGGCGATCCGCTCCGCGTCCTCGTTGGAGAGCTCCGGGTAGATCGGGAGCGAGAGCACTTCCCGGGCAGCGGCCTCCGTCTCGGGCAGCCTGCGGCCTTCCTTCGCGTACATCGGCAGCGCGTGGTTCGGGATCGGGTAGTAGATCTGCGTGGCGATGCCGGCGGCGTCGAGCGCGCGCTGGATGCCGGCGCGCTGAGCGGCCGGAACGCGCACGGTGTACTGGTGGAAGACGTGCGTGCAGCCCGGCGCCACGCGCGGCGTGCGCACTCCGGCGACGCCCGCGAGCGCCGCGTCGTAGACCGCGGCGACGCGCCGGCGTTCGTCGTTCCAGGAGGGCACGTGGGGCAGCTTCACCCGCAGGAGCGCCGCCTGGATCTCGTCGAGCCGCGCGTTGTAGCCGATCTCGGTGTGCACGTAGCGCTCGCGCGAGCCGTGCGCGCGCAGGCTGCGGATCGAGTTCGCGACCGCTTCGTCGTCGCTGGAGATCAGCCCCGCCTCGCCGAACGCCCCGAGGTTCTTCGACGGAAAGAACGAGAAGGCCGCGGCATTGCCGAGCGTGCCGATCTTGCGGCCGCGGTAGAGCGCGCCGAACGCTTGCGCCGCATCCTCGAGCACGGCGAGGCCGCGCGCGCGCGCGAGGTCGCCGATCGCGTCCATCTCGGCGGGGTGCCCGAACAGGTGCACGGGCACGATCGCGCGCGTGCGCAGGTTGCAGAGCTCTGCCACCGACTCCGGCTCGATGCAGAAGGTCGTGGGCTCGATGTCCGCGAAGACCGGGGTCGCACCCACCAGGCTCACCGCTTCCGCCGTGGCGAAGAAGGTGAACGAGGGCACGATCACCTCGTCGCCCGGGCCGATGCCGAGCGCGCGCAGCGCGAGCACCAGCGCGTCCGTGCCCGAGCCCACGCCGACGGCGAAGCGCGCGCCGAGGAAGCCCGCCGTCTCGCGCTCGAACGCCTCGACGTTGGGACCGAGGATGAAGCGGCCCGAGCGCAGCACGTCGTGCACGGCCTTCTCGAGCTCGGGCCACAGCCGGTCCGTCTGCTCGGAGAGATCGACCATCGGGATCTTGCGGCTCACCTGCACACCTCGTCGATCGCGCGTGCGATGCCCGCGCGGAAGACCTCGAGCGAGAACCGCTCCGCGTTGGCGCGGATCGCCTGGGGATCGAGCTTGGACTCCACCTCCTCGAAGCGCTCGACCGCCGCGGCCAGCGCCTGCGGCGTCTGCTCCGCGAAGAATACGCCCGTCGGCGCGCGGCCGGCGGAGTCGTCGATCCCGACCACCGTCTCGGCCGCGCCGCCGCGGCCGAAGGCGATCACCGGCTTGCCCGCGGCCTGGGCCTCGACGGCGATGATCCCGAAGTCCTCGAGCTGGGGGTACACCAGCGCGCGACAGCGCGCGTAGAGCTCGTCGAGCTCCGCCTCCGAGACGCGGCCGAGCAGGCGCACGTTCGGCGGGGCGATGCGCTCGAGCGCCGCGCGCGTCGGCCCGTCGCCGGCGATCAGGAGCGGACGGTCGAGCGCGCGGAAGGCCTCGATCGCGAGGCCTTCGGACTTGTAGGGCACGAAGCCACCGAGCATGAAGTAGAAGTCGCCGCGGCGCGGCTCGAGCGCGCGGAAGCGCGCGACGTCGACCCCGGGATAGACCACCTCCGCATCGCGGCCCCAGGCGCAGCGGATGCGGTCGGCGATCGCGTGCGAGATCGCGACCACCGAGCGGATCCGGTCCGGCGCGCTGGTGCGCCGGTCCCAGCGCCGCAGGTACGAGAGCAGCGGCACCGCCACCAGCCTCCGCGCGCCGCGGCCCAGGTACTCGTCGGCGAGGTCCCAGGCGTAGCGGATCGGTGTCATGCAGTAGCAGAGATGGGGAGTGCCGCGTGGGACGCGCACACCCTTCGCGAACGAGTGGCTGGTGGAGATCACCAGCTCGTATCCGGAGAGGTCGAAGCGCTCGATCGCCCACGGGAAGAGCGGCAGGAGCTTGCGGTAGTGGCGCGCCGCGCCGGGCAGACGCGAGAGCGGGCTCGCGCTGATGGGAAGCCGCTCGATCGCGGGGCTCGTGCTCCCCGGCACGTGGATCAGCGTGTAGAGGTGAGCATCGGGGAACATGCCGGCCAGCTCGTGGAGGACCTTCTCGCCTCCGCGGAAGCCGGTGAGCCAGTCGTGCACCAGCGCCACGCGCATCGGCGCGCAGCTTAGCGCAGGGCCGCTCTCAGGCCTTCACCACGCTGGCGACGAGCTTGGCCTTGTTGCCCTCGATCGCGACGCGGAACTTCACCTTCGCGCCCGGGTGCTTCTGCTTCAGCGCCGCGGTCTGCTTCTTCACGATCTCCGACAGCTTGTCGCGATCGGGTGCGGGCGCCTTGTCGCCGGCGCGGCGCTTCGCGGCCACCAGCGCGTCGAACAGCTTGTCGATCGCGCCCGGGCGCGCGCTCGGCTCCGGCGCGCGAATCGGGCTCGGCGTCGCGTCCGAGATGCCCCGCTCGCGCTCGTGCAGCCTCGCGCGGAACAGGTGCCCCTTGTAGGTGCCGTTCTCGATCTGCCGCAGGGTGCGGCCCCACTGCTGGCGGTGGATCTGGAACTTCGAGTTCAGCTGGTTGAAGCGGAACTTCTGGTGGGTCTTCCGCAGGGTCTGGTTCGAGTACTTGGTGACGACCTTCTGCACCCGGCCCTGCAGCACCTCGGGCGGCCGCTTCAGGATGCCCAGGAAGTACTGGTCGTACTCGACCCGCAGCCGTTTGAGCGACTGGTCGAGCTCGTCGAGCTCCTCGTCGACCTCGTCCTGCTGGCCGCGGCCCATCGGAGACGGTTCGGCCGCGCTCCCGGCGCTCTTGAGGCGCGGCAACCGATCGTGAGAATCTTTGGCAACCTCCCGAAATCGCAAGGGATTTCTCAATCGTCTGCTTTGACATCGAAGGGGGCCGCGAGTAGACTCGGCGGGCTTGCGAAGGACTCCTCCGACTTGAACGACGGCCGCGATCTGGACCGCATCATCGCCTTCCTGCACGACGACCTCGAGCATCTCGAGCGCGTCATGCGCGAGGCGATGCGGTCGGTTGCTCCGGTCGTGCCAGCGATCGGCGAGCACACCTTCGGCGGCGGCGGGAAGCGCATCCGTCCCGTGGTGGTGCTGCTGGCGGCGCGGCTGTGCGGCTACCGCGGGCCCCGGGCGATCCAGATCGCCGCCGCGGCCGAGTACCTGCACAGCGCCTCGCTGCTCCACGACGACGTGGTCGACGGCGCCGAGACCCGGCGCGGGCGGCCCAGCGTGAACGCGCGCTTCGGCAGCAAGCTCGCGATTCTGGTCGGCGACTTCCTGTTCGCGCGCGCCTGCCAGACGCTGGTCGAAGACGGCGACCAGGACATCCTCGCGAGCTTCGCGGAGAGCATCCGCGCCATGGCCGAAGGCGAGGTGGTGCAGCTCACGCGCAGCTTCGACCCCGACATCACCGAGTCGACCTACCTCGAGATCATCGGCGGAAAGACCTCGAGCCTGCTCGCGGCGTCCGCGGAGTCGGGCGCGATTCTCGGAGGGGTCACGCGCGCGGAGCGGCGCTCCGTGCGCGACTACGGCGCGCAGCTCGGCCTCGCTTTCCAGCTGGTCGACGACGCGCTGGACTATGCCGGCCAGGAGCACGACCTCGGCAAGGCGCCGCTCACGGACGCCGCCGAAGGCAAGCTGACGCTGCCGCTGATCGCGACCTTGAAGCGCTGCTCCACCGGCGAGCGCGATGCCGTCACCGCCATGCTCAAGAGCTTCGCGCTGCAGAGCGCCGCCGGGCGCGCCCCGGACCGCGACGAGGTGCGCCGCGTCGCCGAGTGCGTCGCGCGCCACCACGGCGTGGAGAGCACCTTCGAGCGCGCGCGCCAGGTCTGTGCGCAGGCGCGCGAGCGGATCGAGCCGTTCGTCGACTGCGAGGCGAAACGCGCGATGCAGGCGCTGGCCGACTTCGTGGTCGACCGGCGCCACTAGCGATTCCCCGCCCCACCCCGCGAGACCTCGCCCCAGTTTCGAAAGAGGAGGATGCGCGTCATGCGACATCCAATCGCGGCTGGAGTGTCGGCGCTTGCGCTGGCGCTGCTGCTGTCCACGCCGGCGCTCGCCGCCGGCACCGAGCCCGGAGCGCGGAGCTCCGACTCGGGCATCACCGGGGTCGTGAACGTCAACTCGGCGACCGCCGAGGAGCTCGCGCTCCTGCCCGGCGTCGGCCCGGCCAAGGCCCAGGCGATCATCCGCTACCGCACCGAGCACGGCGCGTTCAAGCGGGTCGACGACCTGAACCAGGTGAAGGGCATCGGCGACAAGGAGATGGAGCGGCTCCGTCCCCACGTCGCGCTCGAAGGCAAGACGACCGCGCAGCCCGCCCACTGAGGCGGGGGCGGAGGCTCGGCCGCGCGCCGCGCCTCCGCCATCCGCGGGGCGTGCTAGAACGGGCGCGTGCGCGCCCCGGTCCGCGTGTGTCTGCTCGCGTTGGCGCTCGCGGCGGCGTGCCGTCCGCGAGCGGAGCCCGCGCCGCACGAGCTGCGCATCGTCTCGCTCTCGCCTTCGACCACGGGCGTGCTGCTCGCGCTCGGGCTGCGGCCCGAGATCGTGGGCGTCGACAAGTTCTCGCGCGAGCTGCCGGATTGCGCCGCGATCCCCGCGCTCGGCGGGCTGTTCGCGCCCGATCTCGAGCGCACCCTGGAGCTCGCGCCCACGCTGGTGGTGGGTGTGCGCTCGGAGTCGCAAGCGCCCTTCTTCGAGGCGCTGCGCGCGCGCGGGATCGCGGTGCACGAGATCGAGACCGGCGGCTCGCTCGACTCGGTGATCGGAAACTACGAGGTGCTGGGCGCGCTGGTCGGGCGTCGCGCTGCGGGGCTCGCGCTGGCCGAACGGGTGCGCGGCGAGCTGCAGGCGGTCGCCCGCTCCGTCGGCGGCCGGCCGCGCCCCAGAGTCGCACTGGTGGTCGAGCGCGACCCGGTGTACGTGGTCGCGGGCGGCAGCTTCGCCAGCGCGCTGATCGAGATCGCGGGCGGCCAGAACGTGTTCGCCGACCTGCCCCGCACGTACCCGCAGGTCTCGCTCGAGCTCCTCGCCGAGCGCGCGCCCGAGGTGCT
>Ga0318553_10000046_pt1 | contig 30804 bp, 40 predicted proteins | sample GRESIP082b2f21_FD_203686 | JGI IMG/M metagenome (GOLD analysis project Ga0318553, IMG submission 203686) | Tropical soil microbial communities from Luquillo Experimental Forest, Puerto Rico - GRE.SIPMG.082b2f21 | ecosystem: Environmental > Terrestrial > Soil > Tropical forest > Bulk soil...
GTCCCGAGCACGGCGAGGGCACCGGCCGAGACGACGACCCGGTAGCGGCCGCACGGCATGCAGTAGGCGGCGGGGGCGTCCTCGTCAAGGACGATCACGCCCGGCTCAGGGCAAGGGCGCCCGGCGGCAGCCACGAAGGTTGCGTGCGCGCGCCAGCCGCGCCGGCTGCGGGCCAGTTCCCCGGCAACGAACCAGCCCGCCCGGAGCACCACTGCGGCGGCCAGCAGCAGCCCGGCGACGGCGGCCACCGCGCCGCCTGGTGGCCAGGCCCTGCCGGCCGGGCCACCAGGCGGCGGCCCGAGCCACGTCAGCCAGGACGGCGCCGTCGCCGCAAGGACGGCCAGCACGACCGCGACCATCCACGATGTCGGCAGCACCAGCCACAGGCTTATAGCCAGCCGGGGCGAGCGCGCCGCCCACGTGCCGCGCAGCGCAGCCGGCGCCAGCAGGCCGGCCGCCGCCGCGTAGGCGGCGAAGAGGGCTGCAGCGGTCACCGGATGCCCCTGCGGCTGGTCCCGGTCATCGCAGATCCTTCCCGGCCAGCCGCCGGTAGGCTTCCTCGAGCGCGTCGGCCTCGTCCGCGGACAGTTCCCCGATGAAGCGCATGAGCACGGCGGGCCGGTCGCTGCTCGCCGCCAGCGCCTGCCGCATCAGCCCGGCGCTGTATTCCTCTGCGGAAATCAGCGGCGCGTACCGGTAGGCCCGGCCCTCAGCCTGCCGTTGCAGCCAGCCCTTCTTGCGCAGGTTGTCCATCACGGTCATCACCGTGGTATAGGCGACAGGCCGTTCCTGCTGCAGGTCGCCTAGGACATCGCGCACGGTCACCGGTTCCCGCCGGACCCAGATCCGGCGCATCACCTGGACTTCAAGATCACCAAGCGCTGGCACGTGACGGCCTCCTGCCGACAGGCTACTACCGGGATAGTAGCTCGGGCCGTGGCCTGCCCCCTCTGGCGGCCACGGCTCGCCTCACTATCTACTAACATGATAGTACTAAGCCAGTAGTAGGTTCACCACTTCATTAAGGAAGGCCGAGATGCGGCAGGACCTCCACATGCCACACGCCCTGTCGCGCTGGGCGCCGGTGCAGCAGATGGCGATGTGGTCCCGGCGCCAGTGGAAGGTGGCGGGATGGAGCTATCTCGTGGCCTTGCTGCTCATGGGCGTGGCCGGCGAGACGCTGCCCGGCGCCTCGGCGGGCCGTGTCGTGCCCGTCCAGTGGTGGAACTATGTCACGCTGGTCCTGTCGCCGCCGCTGATCGCCTTGATCGTGGCGACCTTCGTCCCGGACGGCCAGTCCAGGCGGACTCGGAGGCGGGGAAAGGCCGGGGTGGGCGCGGGCTGTGTCGCTGGCACGGTGGCGATGGCGTGCCCGGTGTGCAATCCGATAGCGATCCCTGTCTTCGGCGCGGCCGGGGTGCTGTCGTTCCTTGCGCCATATCGCGGCGTGATCGCGCTGGCCTCGGTCGCGTTCCTTGCCCTGACGCTGGTGATCCGACTGCGCACGATCCGGACCTGCCAGCTCGTGCCGCGGTCGGCCAGCCGCAACTTCGGAGCCGATACAGCACACCAGTGACGAGACGTTCGGGGCGCCGTTCGAGGTCGTCTCCCGGGTGCGGTGCTGCTGGTTAACGGCTGGCCAGCTCAGCCGTGACGGGGAGCCCGGCTAGCCGCCAGTCGGGCAGCCCTCCGGCGAGCAGCCGGGCGGAAAAGCCGCGGGCCCGTAGCAGCCGCACCGCGTCGGGCGCGAATACGCAGTACCGGCCGCGGCAGTAGGCGACGATGTCGGTGCCTGCCGGGAGTCCGGCAAGCCGCGCGGCGAGCTCGTCCTCGAAGTCGCCATCGGCACCGGCCTCAACCTGCCTCACTACCCGGCTGAGGCCACCATCACCGGCGTCGAGCTCAGCCCCGCGATGCTGGCCGTCGCCCCGGCAGCGCGCCACCAGCATCGGCCTGGACGCGGACCTCCGCGAAGGCGACGCCGAGCACCTGCCCTTTGGCGACGCCTCGTTCGACACTGCCGTCTGCGCGCTGTCGCTGTGCACCACCCCCAGGCCTGTCGCAGCGATCGGCGAGATGCGGCGCGTCCTGGTCCCCGGCGGGTGCGTGCTGCTGGACCACATCGGCAGCACACGGCCGCCCGTCTACGCCGCCCAGTGGCTACTGGAGCGCATCACGATCCGCGCCGCCGGCGAGCACTTCACCCGCCGCCAGCTGCCCCTAGTCCACGCGGCCGGATTCCAGGTCGTGGAGACCGAGCGGCTCAAGGCAGGCACAGTCGAGCGCATCCACGCCGTCAAGCCCGCCTGAACCGGCGCCGCCGGCCCGCGAGGCCGGGCCGCGGGCGCACCCTGCCCGGCGGCTGTTTGCGCCCGCGCTAGCTTCTCTCGATCAGCCGCTTGAGCGCGGCCATGTTTTCCGGCATCTCCTTGCGCGCCTCCCGCCGGACCATGAGGGGTACCAGGATCTTGCCGATCCCGTGGCCCGTGAAGTCGACGCTGATAGTCAACCGGGACCGGGAGTCGGTGACCGGCTCGACCAGGACGTCGACAGCTGCCCGGATCGGGCCGTCCGTGCCCCGCACGCCCCAGGTTCTGGGCGGGTCGATGTGCGCAAGCTCGGAAGTGACCGGGCGGCTGGCCCCGCCGATGCGCCGCGTCGTCACGCACTTGGTGCCTACGGGCGGTACCCCGGTGCCGTCGGCCGGACCGTCCATGTGCCCGTCCTCCACGCCTTTCTGCCACTGGCTGAACAAGGCCGGGTCGGTGGCGCAGGCGAAGACCTGGGCGGCAGGACGCTCGATTTCGGCGGTGGTGACGATCGGTGGCATGTCAGTGGCCTTCCTTCAGCAGTGTCGCGTTTCGGTTCAGGTACAGCGGCCAGCCCTCGGACCCCCGTCGAGGAGCCGGGCGGAAAGCCGCGAGACAGACTGGCGGGCCGCTAGGGCGCTAGACCCAGGCGAGGCGCTGCCTGAGCACGGCCTGCTCGGCCGGGTTGGCGGTCAGTTCGAGGGCACGGCGGTCCGCCGCGCGGGCCTGGCCGGGATGGCCTAGCTCGCGCAGCAGGTCGGCGCGCGTGGCGTGGTACAGGTAATACTCGCCGAGGACCTCGGTGAGGTCGTCGAGCTCGGCCATGGCCACCTGCGGTCCGGTGGCATAGCGCACCGCGATGGCCCGGTGCAGGCGGGTGACCGGTGAGGGCGCCAGGTGCAGCAGCATGTCATACAGCAGCACGATCTGTTCCCAGTCGGTGTCCTCCCATCGTCCGGCTTCGGCGTGGCAGGCGACGATCGCGGCCTGAAGCTGGTAAGGGCCGGGGCGGTGCCGCAAGGCGGCGCGGGTGAGCAGCCGGATGGCTTCCGCGATCGCCGCGTCGTCCCACTGTGACCTGTCCTGGTCACGCAGCAGCACGAGGCCGCCGTCGGCGCCGAAACGGGCGGCCGCGCGGGCCTGGTGCAGCCGGATCAGCGCGAGCAGCCCGGTCACCTCCGGCTCGGCCGGCATGAGCTGGTGCAGCAGACTGGCCAGCCATTGCGCTTCCTCGGCCAGGTCCGGGGACTGGGGCGGTCCCGTCGTGGCGAGGTAGCCCTCGTTGAACAGCAGGTAGATCACCGCGAGCACCTCGGTCAGCCGGGCGGCCAGCTCGTCGTCGCCGGGCACCCGGTACGGGATTCCCGCGTCGGTGATCTTCCGCTTGGCCCGGGTGATCCGCTGCGCGACGGTCGTCTCGTGCACCAGGAACGCGCGGGCGATCTGGGCGGTGGTCAGGCCGCAGACGACCCGCAGGGTGAGGGCGATCTGCGCTGTCTTAGGCAGCGCCGGGTGGCAGCAGGTGAAGATCAGCCGCAGCCGGCCGTCCTCGGCGGGCTGGTCCGGCTCTGCCGGCTCTGCTGTCTCCGGGGGGACTACTCCCCGTGCCCCCCGGTAAACCGGCGGTTGCAGCTGCGCCAGCTTGGCTCGGTAGTTGTCCGCGCGCCGGAACCCGTCAAGGGCCCGGCGCTTTGCGACGGTGTACAGCCATGCGTCGGGCCGCTCCGGGATTCCTTCCTCGGGCCAGTGTCGCAGTGCGGCGAGCACCGCGTCCTGAACCAGGTCCTCCGCGGTGGCGAAGTCCCCCGTCACCGCCATCAACGCGGCGGCAAGCTTGCCCGCGTGCTCCCGGACGACGCGAGCGAGCTGGTCGTATGAGGCGTCGGTCACCGTTCACTCCAGCGGGCGGATCTCGACGATCGGGCAGCCGGGCCAGGTCTTGACCATACGCAGCGCCTCATCAAGATCGGCGACCTCGATCTCGGTGTACCCGCTCACCACCTCCTTGCCCTCGACGAACGGCCCGTCGGTGACAACCGGCTCACCGCGGTCCAGCCGCACGGTCGTTGCCGTCTCCGGCGGCCGCAGCTTGTTACCGCCCCGGATCTGGCCGGCGTGGGCGGCCATCCACTCCCCAACCCGCTGATAAGCGCGCTCGCGCTCCTCCGGTCCCATGGCCTCCAGGTTGCGGTCGAACTCCTCGGTGCCGACGAACAGCAGCACGTACTTCATCTGGCGTCTCCCTTCCGGATCTAGCCGTACAGCTCCGCCATCCGCCGCATCATCTCCTCCGCCGTCACGTCTTCCACATGCGACGCTACGGTCCACCCGTGCCCGAACGGATCGATGATGTGCCCGTCCCGATCCCCGTAGAACTGGTCCTGCGCCGGACGCTGCACGCTCGCTCCGAGTTCGGCGGCTCGGGCGATGACCGCGTCTGCGTCCTCGACATAGATGAACAGCGACGCGGGGGAACCGGCCAGGCCGCCGGGCGGCGGCGCCTTGGTGCCTCGCTGCGGGTCCTCGTCCTCCACGATCACGACCGAGTCCCCGATCTGGATCTCGGCGTGGGCGATGGTCCCGTCCGGCCCGGGGAAGCGCATGCGCTCGGTCGCGCCGAACACTGCGGCGTAGAACTCCATGGCCTTGGCGGCGCCGGCGACGGTGAGGCAGGGCGTGATCCGGCGATATGAATCGGGGATCGCGTTGGGCCTTGCTTGTGCTGTCATCGGGGACTCCCTTCAGATGCGGTCCGTTGTGCCTCTTACCTATTTGACGACCGGCCAGCGGGCAAATACGACAATCGCGCGCGGCGGCAGCGGTCAGAATCCACGGACGTTATGTATGAGGTATTTGATCCTGATGTGATTGGCTCAGCCTTGGATGGCCTGTCGCCCGCGCAGGGCGCGTTAGCGGCAGCCGGGCCGGCCCCAGTGGTGCTGGCGCCGCAGACCCCGTAGTGGACCGCATCGCCGCGGGCGCGCTACGCTGACCTTGGCGTTTGAGGGCGCCTCCGGGTCCGCGGGAAGGACTGAGTCCACCTTCGCCAGCAGATTGCAGACGTGGCCACACCGGGCACCATGATCGTCTCGCAGCCTGACGCGGACCCTGGCTGGAGAAGGAGACGAGTCATGTCCGCGCTTCCCGGCCGTCCCGATCTTGACCAGCTGCGCCGCCAGGCCCGTGAGCTTGCACGGGCCGCCGCGGCCAACGACGACCAGGCGCTGCGCCGCATCCGCGCGGTGTCGCAGAAGCAAACGCTGTCCGCCGCCCAGCTCGCCATCGCCAGGGAGCACGGGTTCGCGAGCTGGCCGAAGCTGCGCGCGGAGGTCCTGCGCCGCCAGGGCGCCGAGCCGGACGCCGATACCCAGGCGGATGCCGGCATTGCGGCTGCGAAGTCCTGGCAGCAGATGCGCGAGTGGTGCGCCCGCCTGCTCCAGGCGCGCACCGGCCAGGACGTGCTCGCCTGGAACGAGCGGATCGCGGCCGCCGCCCCGCAGAACCGGGCCGGCGAGGCGGCCCTGCGCCAGTGGCTGTCCGACCAGGGCGTCACCGGCTACGCCCAGGCGCTGCTGGTGTGGGAAACCTTCGGCTACCCCGGATTCCTCGTCGCCGACGCCGACGAGCTCATCGACAAGCAGTACGCTGACCGCCCGCAGCTGCGGGCGGTCTTCGAGGCGGTGCTCACAACCCTGCCCGCACTGCCCGGCCCGGTCACTGTCCAGGCGCGCGGCACGCTCGTCTCGCTGGTCTCGCCCCGCCGCACCTTCGCCGTGCTGAAGCCGACCACGAAGTCCCGCATCGACCTCGGCCTGCGCCTCGACAACACGCAGCCCGAGGGCCGGCTGCGCGAAGCGAAGAACCTCGGCCAGGCAACCGTCCGCATCCCGCTCACCACCTGCGGCGATGTCGACGACGAGGTCCGGAACTGGCTGGCACGAGCGTACGACGAGAACACCGCCCCGCCGCCGGCCGAACCAAAGCGCCCGGCGGCCAGGCCCAAGCCCGTTGTCGGGACGCTCAGCGTCCTCATCGAGGGCACCGAACTCCCCGGCCTCAGCTGCCAACCCGAACCCGGCGGCACCGCGCACCGCAACATCCACGTCGCCCTGTCCGCCAAAGCCAGCGGAATCGCCGAAGGCCAGCCCTGGCTGACCGTCCCCCGCAAACCCGGGCCGGCCGTCAACCCCTTCCCCGGCGACGCCAGGGGAACCCGCTGGGAGGTCACCGTGACGGTCCGCGGCAGCGCCGACGACGGGTACGACTTCACCGGCCCGGCCGTCGGCGGCGACCGGACCGACCGCCACCTCGGCCTGGTCTGGGGAGACGCGCCCGGCGACGGCACCCTGCACATGTTCCGCGGCGCCAAGCTCCGCCTCGCCGACGTGCCGCCCGGCCTCATCACCGAGGCGATGCGCCCGGGCCACCGCCTCGTCGCCCGCGTCCGGCTGACCGACGACAAGGGCAACCCGGTCTGCGCCCGGCTGCGCCCCCCGCACCTCACCTGGTCCGCCGAGCCGACCTGACCGCCGCACCCGCGCAGGGAGCCGCCACCTGCCCGGCGTCCCGCACGTGCACTCCGTCGCTGGCGTGCAGTACTTGTCGCCTGATGCGGCGCGGTCCCGCACCGGCCCGGAGCCGTCACCTATGTCTGGTTCCTGCCCGTGTGGGCAGGGTTCGCCAAGGCCGCCGGATCGTTCACAGCATGTAGCCGATGTCTGAGGCGCTGGTGGGATAGGCAAACACCATGTCCTTGAGGCTGCGGGCGCTCAGTCCGGCCCTAACGGCCAGGCCGAAGATGTTGATGATCTCCTCGGCATGAGGACCGAGGAGATGCGCGCCCAGGATCCTCCCGGTGCCGTCCTCGACGAGGGTCTTGAAGCCCGTATGAACGAGCCCGACTCGCCGCGAGGAGTACCACCCCGAGGTGTCCTCGTGGCGGGTGGTGAACCGGAGCCCCTGCGCTCGGGCTGTGGCCTCGTCCAAGCCCACCCGGGCCAGCGGAGGGGTGGTGAAGACGACTGTCGGGATACCCAGGTAGTTCGGGGTGCGCGTGTTGCCGGTGAGCAGGTTGGCGGCCACGATGCCACCCTCCATTCCCGCTACAGGCGTGAGCGGAAGGCCGCCGCTGGCGGCGGCGTCTCCCGCCGCGTACACGGCGGGATTGCTCACGCTCTGCAGGTACTCGTTGACGGCGACACCGCCGTTCTCTGCGCGGGCGACCCCCGCCGCTTCCAGGTCCAGGTCGTCGATCTCAGGTACGCGCCCGGCGGCATGCACCACAAGGTCGGCGGCGACCTCAACCTTCCCCTCACCAGTGCTGGCGTGGACGACCAGCCCGTCACCGCGCTTCTCGACGGCGGTGACCGACGCGCGCACGTGCACGTCGACCCCGAGGTCGCGCGTGGCCTGGACAAGCTGAGCGACGAGGTCCGCGTCGAAACCCTCCAGCGGACGATCGCCGCGGTGGAGAACCGTCACCTCCGCGCCGGCACGTGCCGCGACGTGGGCGAACTCGAAGGCGATGTACCCTCCGCCGACGAAGGCCACCCGGCGGGGCAGCTCGCCAAGCTCCAGGAAGCCGGTACTGGTCGTCAGGTGCTCCTCGCCTGCGATCCCCAGGGGCGCGTGCCGGGCCCCTGCGGCGATGACCACGTGCCGGCCCGCATAGGTCTCGTCTCCGACACGCAGGCTGATCGGACCGGCGAAGCGCGCGCGCCCGTGAACAGTCAGCATGCCCGCGTCCTTGAAGCTGCGGTCCATCGCCGCGGGCACGCCATCGGTGAAGGTCCGCTTGAACCCGATCATCTCCGGCCATTCCAGCGCCGGAGCGGGAGCCGACGGGCCCTTGCCTTGCATGCGCCGGCCCCAGTCAATGAGCTCGGCGACGCCGACGAGGACCTTCTTCGGGTCACAACCCCGAAGCTGGCAGGTGCCCCCGAACGGATCGGAGTCAACGACCACGACGCTCCAGCCTGCCTCCCGGCAGGGGAAGGCGACACTTTGGGCAGCCGCGCCTGTGCCCAGCACGATGAGATCCACCTGAACAGTCATGGTTATGCCTTTCGCCGGGCCCAGCCTGTCATGCCGGGCTTGCAGCAGGCCCGGCTGCCGCGGCGCCTGCGGCGGATGACCAGGACCATGGCCGCCGCCAGCACCCCGGACCCGGTTCCGAGCGCGCCCCAGGCCAGCGCCCCGGCTGCGGCCAGGGCCGCGATCAGCAGCGGACCGCCGCAGCAGGCCAGCGGGACCAGCAGCAGCCACAGCCCGCCCAGCCCTGGCCGCTCCCCGGTCCCGGTGTCCGTCCGCGAGGCGCCTAGCCGGCCCTCTCCCCGGTCTGTGAGCGCAGCCCGCGCGTCTGCGGCGGCTGCCTGACTGGTGAAGGCTTCCGGGTGCCGGTCGTGGTGACTCATGCCGGTCCCCTCTCAGGCGGCGCAGCAGGACAGGCGGGCCACGTCGCGGGTGAAGCCCTGGGCTGCGAGCTTGAGGGATTCGGCGGTGGTCAGGTAGGCGTGGAAGGTGGCGGCCAGCTCAGCGGCGGTGATGTGGTGGCGGATCGCCAGCACCGCGGACTGGATCACATCCCCGGCCCCCTCGCCCACTACTGAGGCGCCCAGCAGCTCGCCGGTGCCGGCGTCGGCGATCAGCTTGGTCACCCCGGCCGTATCGCGGTTGACCAGCGCCCGGGGCACTGCCGTGGCAGGCAGCACCGACGCGGTGACCTGGTAGCCGGCGGCGCGGGCCTGCGCTTCGGTCAGCCCGGCGCCAGCCGCCGGCGGGGTGGTGAAGATGACCCGCGGCAGCCCGGCCAGGTCTGCCTCCTGCCGTTCGCCGAGCAGGGCGTTCCCGGCCGCCAGGGCGCCCTGGTAGGCGGAGACGTAGACGAACTGGGGGGCGCCGGTCACGTCCCCGGCCGCCCACACCCTCGGGTTCGCGGTCCGCAGCTGAGCGTCGGTCACCACGGCGCCGCGGGTGTCGGTGGCCACCCCGCCCGCTTCCAGGCCCAGGCCGGCGGTGCTGGGCCGACGGCCGGTGGCGACCAGGATCTCATCCGCCTCTACGACCACGTCCTCGCCGTCTACGGTGGCGCGGATGCGGCGCACGTCCCCGTCCCGTTCCACCGCGAGGATGCGGGCGCCGGCGTAGATGGTGGCGCCCTGGCCGCGCAGCACGTTCGCCAGGGCCTCAGATATCTCGGGTTCCTCGAACGGGGCGATCCGGTCGGCTACGTCCAGGAAGGTGACCGACGAGCCCACGTGGAGGAAGAACTGGCCGAGCTCCAGGCCGACCGCGCTGGCCCCGATGACCGCCAGCCGGGCCGGGACGGCCTTGAGGTCCAGGGCGGTGGTGCTGGTCAGGTACCCGACCTCGGCCAGGCCGGGGACGGGCGGTGCCGCGGGGGAGGCGCCGGTGGCGATCAGCACCGCGCCGGGCCGGACCGCCCGCCCGTTCACCTCGACGCTGCCCGGGCCGGTGAAGGCGGCGTAGCCAGGGATGACCTCGAACCCGTAGGCGCCCACGAGGTCGGCGTATTTCTCTTGCCGCAGCGCGGCGACCAGCTCGTCCTTCTGCGCGACCAGGGCGGCCAGGTCAACCGGGCCCGTTGCGGTGGTGATCCCGGCGAACCGCTGATGGCCGGCCGCCCAGTACGCCGCCCCGGCCGCCAGCAGCGCCTTGGACGGGACGCAGCCCACGTTCACGCACGTGCCGCCGAGCGTGCCGGCCTCGGCCAGGGCCACCCGGTACCCGGCGTCGCGGCCCCGGATCGCCGCGGCGAACGCGGCCGAGCCCGCGCCCAGCACCAGCAGGTCATAGTCCGCGTCACCAGCAGGGGTCATCGGTGCGCCGGGCGATTCGGCCCGCAGCCTCCCCGGGGTGTAGCCGGCCCGGGTCACGGCGGCGCGCAGCCCGGCCTCGCCCGCGCTCTCGGGCCAGGTGAAGCGGGCTACGCCCCGGCGGAAGTCCGCCGAGACCTGCTCCGCCCCGGCCTGTTGCAGGGCGGCGGTCACGTGGTGCTCGCAGTCTGTGCAGGTCATGCCGACCACCTCCAGGGTGACGCGGCGGGGTGTCGCGGTCATCGGTCATTACCTCCTTCACCCGGCGGCGGCTGCCTGCCGTGCGCCGTGATCACCCTCGCGGCGAAGACGCCGGACAGAAAGCAGCCGGCCAGCGAAGGCACCGCCGGCGGCAGCTGGGCAGCTGCACCCTGGGGGCGATCAGGCAGTGCACCGGGACCGGCCCCGGCGGCCTCTTGCTCGCCGGGATCTCGCGGCGGCGGACCACCGCATGCGGGCTGCGGGCCGACGCGGCCCGCAGGCTCAGGTCCACGGTCCAGCTCCTCGCTCAGGTCCTGACCCTCACGGTAGACCTTCCCCTTGGCTGGAAGGTCAAGTGCCGGGCTAGGGCCAGCGCCGGGCCTCAGCCGGTGATGATCGAGCAGTACCCGCGGCAGTCGGCCGGATCCTGCTCCGCAGCGCGCTCGGCCAGCGCCGCCAGCTGGTCCCGGGCGCGGGTGAGCTCAGCCAGCCGAGCCTCCACCTCGCCCAGGCGCCGGGCGATCAGGCCGGTGACATGAACGCACGGCTGCCGGCCGCCGTCGCGGATGTCCAGCACCTGGCGGATGTGCTGCAAGGTGAGCCCGGCGGCCTGGGCGTGCCGGATGAACGCCAGCCGCTCAAGGACCCCCGGACCGTAGTCGCGGTAGCCGGCCGCGGTGCGGCCGGGTGGTGGCAGCAGATGCCGGTCCTCCCAGAACCGGATCGTCTTGGCCGGCACCCCGGCCCTGCCCGCGACCTCGCCAATCCGCATCCGCCCGCTCCCTTGACCTTCCCGCATGATGGAAGGTTTAGCGTAGCACCCGGACTGGCCTGCCAGGAGAACGCGGGCCAGCGACCCGGCCGGGGCGAAGGGAGAACCCATGACTGACCTCACCGATCTGACCCGCTTCACCAGCGGCAGCATCGCCAGCCGACAGCAACGCCTGCCCGGCCCGCTGCGCGAGCTGCACCGCGCCGTGCTGCGCCGGTTCCTGGAGGCGGGCGCGCCGCCGATGCGGGGCTGAGCGCCTCGGCCGTGGACGAGCTGGCCGCGGCCGACGCCGTGCACGTGGTCAACGGGGTGGTGGCCGTCGCCTACCCGTTCTCCGGCACCCCCACGCCGCACCGGGTCGAGCTGCACGGCCTGCCGGCCGTGTACGCGATGTGCGCGATCGACGCGCTCGGCCTGCCCGCCATGACCGGCCGGGACGGCCGGATCACCTCCGCCGACCCGCACGACGGCACCCCCATCGAGATAACGGCCAGCGGCGGCACGTGGTCGTGGACCCCGTCTTCGGCGGTCGTCGCCGCCGGCCGTGCCACCGACTGCGGCACCGGGTGCGGCTCGTTCGAGGTGATGTGCCCGCATACCGCCTTCCACGCCAGCGCCGAGTCTGCGCGCGCCTACCTGGCCACGCACGGCAACCTCGATGCCCAGATCCTCGGCCAGGACACCGCCATCGAGTATGGCCGCCTCAACTTCGGCACCCTGCTCACCGACCCGGCCTGACCGGCCGCTCATCAGGAGGAACAGCACGTGACCACGCAGCAGAACACGACCCTGGACGCGCTAGCGGACACGCTCGCCGCCGCCCTCGGGGAGCTCGACCCGGCCGGGCAGCGCCTGGCGATCGCCCTGTATCGGCTGCTCGCCGCCGGCCGCCCCGTCGCAGCGGCGGACCTGGCCGCGGCCACCGGGCTCGGCGAGCCCCAGGTGGCCGAGACGCTCGGCTCCTGGCCTGCCGTGTTCACCGACAGCCAGGGCCGGGTGACCGGGTTCTGGGGCCTGGCCATCAGCGAGCTCTCCCCCGCGCACCGGTACGAGTCCGGCGGGCAGGTCCTGTACGCCTGGTGCGCCTGGGACACCCTGTTCCTGCCCGCCAGGCTCGGGCAGGCGGCGCGGGTGACCTCCGCCTGCCCGGTCACCGGCGAGCCGATCACGCTCACCGTCACGCCGTACGGGATCACGGAGACCTCTCACCCGGAGGCGGTCGTGTCGTTCCTGATGCCCGACGGACCCTTCGACGCAGGCGTGATCGAGAGCTTCTGCCACTACGTGCACTTCTTCGCCAGCAGGCAGGCCGGCGAGCAGTGGGCCACCGGGCATCCCGGCACCTTCCTGGTCACGCTCGGCGAGGCGGCCGACCTCGCGGCACGCGGCAACCAGCGGATGTTCCCGGCAATCCTGGGCGCACGCTGACGGCCGGGACGGCCACGCAGCTGGACCGCCGGAGCCGAGCAGCAGGCCCAACCCTCAGTAAGGAGAATCCCAGATGCTACAGCCCCTCTTCGACGCAGAACTTGACTACCAGCCCGGGATGTCGCCGCTGACCAGCGAGGGCGACGGGACCCTCATCGGCAGCGGCGACGGCGCGGTCCACGGGCCGAAGCTGACCGGCACGCTCGAATGGACCCTGTTCGAACAGCCCGGCAGCACCATGTGCGATGGCACCGGTGGCCAGGATCATCACCGGCGACGGCGCCCGCATCCGGTTCGAAGGCCGCGGCTACGGCACCCGCCGCAGTCACAGCGACCCGGTCTGGCGGGTCGCGGCGACCCTCTACCTCACCACCGGCGACAGCCGCTACTCCTGGCTCGACGGCGCACTGGCCCTGTGGGAAGGCGAGTTCAACGAGGTCACCCACCGCGCCCAGTACACGGCCTTCATTTAGCCAGCTGATGGACGGCGCGCAGCTGGTGTGGCTCCGGCCGACCTTTCCGCCGCCCCATGCCTGGAACGCCCTGGCCCTGCGCGCGGACCAGGAAGAAACCGCGGAGCCGGGCGGTCACCCGCTGCCAGATGCGGGTTGCGCGCGGCCGGGAGGAAATGCGTGGTGCGGAGCGCATGGCCGGGTTACGCTGCGGCCGTGGCGAAGCGCAAGCGCCGGGGATGCCAGCCCGGGCCCGATCCGGGCGTGCTGGCCGCCCAGCTTCGCTCTCCTGATGAACAGGTGCGGGTGAAAGCGCTGCACCGGGTCTGCCCGTGCGGTGCCGGCTTCCTGGTGTATGAGCGGTTCCGCGGCGAGGTGAAGCGGCTGCAGAAGGACCCGAGCCCGCGGGTGCGGGCCGCGGCGCTGCATGCCGAGCAGGACGCGTGCCTGATCGAGCAGCTGGACGCCGGGCTGGACCGGGCCGCGGAGCAGGGCTGGCGGTACAGCGACGCGGACTGGGTGCGGGCGCACCGCCGCCGTCAGGCGACCCGGTACTGGCTGCCGCTGTGACCACCGCCGGTGCGGTCATTTGCGGTGGCTGGCGGTGAGGCCGAGCATCACCTCCAGTTCGGCCGGCAGCCACTGCGGGCATAGCAGCAGCCCGGTGAGCCGCTTGTGGCCTTCGATGACGATCACGTTCGCCGGGCCGGGCTCGGCGAGCAAGATGATGGGCTTAGGCAGTTTCCCGTCCCGCAGGTTCTCGGCGATCTGCCGGTAGATCGTCCCGGGAGGCATGTGCTGCCAGGGGCCGAGCCGGCGGGCGCCGTCGGCGGCCAGCCCGGTGCCGCCGGAGAACTCGGTCCAGTAGTCGTAGTCGATGTAGCGGACGGTGGCCAGCTCGGCCGGGGTCAGCGCGGCGTGATGCTACCTGACGTCGGCGGGCATGCCGGTGAACACGTCGCCAGACGGGTAGTGCCGGTAGGCGGCCAGGACCTGCCGCCGCGCCGTGTTGGCGGCCTCGTCGCGGGTGTCGGGCTGTTCGGCGATGCCGCGGGGCTGTCCCAGCCGGGCGAGGATCTGCGTGATCTGCGGGCCGTAGCGCTCGGAGGTGACCTCGGCGGCGAGGAAGGCCGCGACCATGGTCAGGCATGCTCCTGCTGCCGGGCAGCTAGCCGCGATTGTCGCCGGCTGCGAAGGTCTTCCAGGCGCTCACGCCAGGCGGGGTCGCGCTGGTGCGGCGTCAGCGGCAGCTGCTTGCCCATGAACCCGCCCTCATGACGCCCGCGGTAGCCCATGCTCTGGTAGAACTGCCGCTCGGCGCCGCGCGGCCCGCCGAGGATGACCCCGGTGACGCCGAGGCCGGCGGCGCCGTCCTCGATCCGCTGGACGAGGCGGCGCTCCAGGCCCAGCCCGCGGTAGGGCGGCTGCACGGCTACGTTGCGCAAGGTCGCTGTCCGGCACTGCGGCGAGGAGTCCTTGCGGAACGCGAACCCGGCGCCGATCAGCTGCCCGTCCAGCTCCGCGGCCAGCATGATCTGCCGGTCGTCGGGAACCGGCGGGCCAGCTGCAGGAAGTACCGGTCCTGCTCCAGCGCGGGTGCCCGGCGGGCGCCGGTCAGGGCGAAGGCCCGTGCCAGTTCCCGGGGTGAGGTCACCGGGTGGATCACCACCGCGACGCTCAGACGGAGCCGGGCCCAGGAGGCGAAACCGTGCTGGCGGGCGGTGACCAGCTGGGCATCGGCCAGCAAGAACCCGGCCTGCCCCGGAGCTTGCCCCGTGACGGCGGCCGGCCGGGGTGGAACTCGGCCACCGTCGCAAGCGCGTCCGGGTCGGCCGCGCGGACCCGGCGCTGGAGGGCCCGGGCCTGGTTCTTCAGGTGCTCCAGGCTCGGGTCGGGTGGAAGATCACGTGCCGGCACGATGGCCTCCTTTCCGCTGCCTGGCGTCCGCATGCCGAGGCCGGGAAGGAGGCTGATCGTAGGGTAGTACCGCGAGGGCGGGTGGGCTGTGCCCTTCCCGCGGACCGGCGGCGCCCCGCGCGCCGCAGCCACTGTATGCCCCGGGTCCGCCGCCGGGCCACCGGATATCGACGCGTTGAGTAAACGGGCGGCCGTTCAGCGTGATGATCAGCCTTTCGGCCTGGCCTGGCGTGCAGGAAACACAGCGCTAGCTCCTCGGCCGAGTCCACCGGGCCGATCGCACAGGCATGGCCGTCACGTCAGCAAATGCAGCCCGCCCGCGGCAGCGACCCCCGCGTCCGGGCGGTGGACCGCGCCGCAGATGCGCCGGCGAACCGGAAGGGCCCGCCGTCCCGGGGAGCCGGGCAGGTTTGCCGCAGGCCGCCGGGCGTATCCTGTCCGCATGCGCCTTGCTTGAACCTGCTGACGTTGCGCCGATCGTCGTGTCCTGAGTGCGACGGTGCGCGGCCGGGCTCCTCCGGCCGGGACGGTCATCCCGAAACCGTCCCGGTAACCGCAGTCAGGAGGAACTCATGCTCACCACCGCCCAGGCCGACCACTTCACCACGTTCGGCTTCGCCGTGCTCCGCGGCTTTCTCGCCGACCGCGCCGCCGCGCTGCGCGCGGAAGCCGACGCGGCCATCCGCGACGCCTACGCGGCGACCTACGACGAGCGGGTCATCGACGGGATCAGCGGCCACTACCTGCCGATGGCCGCCCCGCTCACCCCGGTCAGCGCGTCGCTGGTCTGCGACGACCCGCGTTTCATCGACGCCGCGGAGCGCCTGCTCGGCGGCCCGGTCGTCCCCGAGTGCCCCGAAGGCGTGCTGTACTTCGCCGAGGCCAGCTGGCACACCGACGACGGCATCGGCGTGCGCGGCGTCAAGTTCGCTGTCTACTTCGACGAACTCACCGCCGGTAACGGGGCGCTGCGGCTGGTGCCGGGCTCGCACCAGCCGGAGCAGAACGCGCGGCTGGCCGCCTACAGCAACCGTCAGCTGCCCGTCCGCACCGACGCCGAGGCCGCCGCCTACCAGGCGAGCATCCCCGGATACGTGGCCGCCACCTCCCCGGGTGATGTGATCGCCTTCGACCTGCACACCTGGCACGCCAGCTCCGGGGGCCGGGACCGGCTGGCCTGGACCGCGGTCTACCAGCGCTGCCCGCGAACCAGCGACGAACGCGACCGGACGCTGCGGTCCGTCCACGACAGCTTCGAGCAGGCGTTCCGCGGCTTCGACCGCGACCGCTACCCCCCTCTGGCGGGACTGGCTCGACGGCGCCGCCGGCCACCCCCGCCGGGCACCAGTGATCGAGCGGATGCGGCAAGCCGGGGTCCTGGACCTGCCCGGTGCGCGGGACGGCTGGTGACCAGCCCGCACCGGCCCGCCGGGGATGTCCCGGCGGGCCGGTCACCCGCGCATGCGTTCTGCGACGACGAGGAGACCAGGCGGCTGCTGCGCTCCCGGCCGCCCAGACAGGCGCTGGCCTGGGCCGTCGGCCGGCTCGGCGGCCCGGTGGTCTCGGTCCGGGCGCTGCGCGGCGGGATGTCCTCGGCCGTGCACCTGCTCACCGCTCGCGACAGCGGCGGGCAGCGCCGCCAGGCGGTGCTGCGCCGCTACGTCCGGCCGGAAACCAGCGACCGGGGAATCCGGCATCGCGGGCCGCGAGGCACATGCGCTCCGCGCGGCCGGAGCCGTCAGCGTGCCCACCCCCGCGCTGCTCGCTGTCGACCTCACCGGAGCCGGCGCCGGAGTGCCCGCCGTGCTCATGTCCAGGCTGCCCGGCCGGGTCGACTGGCGGCCAGCGGACATGGAGTGCTGGCTGCGGCGGCTGGCCGGGCTCCTGCCGGCCATCCACGCCGCGCCGCTGCCGCCCGCCGGCATGCTCCGGCCCTTCGCCCGGGATCCGCAGGCCAGCTACCGGCCGCCCGCCTGGGCCCGGTACCCGCGCGTGTGGGAGCGGGCCGTCCAGATCAGCCACGCGCCCCCGCCCCGCCTCCCGGCGGTGCTGCTGCACCGCGACTTCCACCCCGGCAACGTGCTATGGCGACGAGGCGTCGCGTCCGGGGTGGTCGACTGGCAGGCCGCCTGCACCGGCCCGGCGGTGGCCGACGTGGCGTATTGCCGGGTGAACCTGCTGACCTTCGGCAGCAGTGCCGCCCAGCGGTTCACCGCCTGGTGGCAGAGCGCAGCCGGTGACACCTATCACCCGTGGGCCGACGTCGCCACGATCATCGGCTTCCTCGACGACCTGCACGACGGCTGGGGTTCCGAGCGGACCTGGTCGAGGACATGCTCGCCCGCGCCGTCGCCGAACTCGGCGGGACCGGCGGGACCTGGGGATCAGGACATGCGGTCAAGTTCGGACCGCAGCCGGACGGGATCGACGTGATGTGCCTGCAGCAGGGCGCTAGCCGGATTGACCGGTCCGAGAGTCCAGCCGAGCTGGGCCAGGTGCTTGCGCCCGCGCCGCCCTAGCTGAGCGCCATAGGGGTCCTCCAGGTCCCGCAGCACGCCGCGGAGCAGGTGCTCGGGCGTCACCGCGGCCGCCTCCCGGCTCTGGGCGTAGCAGCTGGCCAGGTACATGGCGCGCTTGGCGAACAACGGCGGGCCGCACAGCGGGGTGCGGCGCCGGCCGCCGCCGCGCCACCACGGCCGCCGACTGGCCCGCCAGACCGCGGCCCCGACCGCATCGGCGCCGAACGCGGTGACTAGCCGCTGGCGCACCGCCTCCACATCGACCCCCACAGCCCGCAGCGCGCCGGCGTCATCGGCGCGCGAGCGCGGCATCAGCCCGGCCGCAGACAGCCGCCGCAGCTCGGCGCGGGCGCTGGCCAGGTCCACGCCGTGTCCCTGCAGCAGCGACGACGCGTGGCTGGCCTGCGCCCGCAGCAGGCCCAGGAGCACATGCTCATCCCCGACGTACCCGTGGCCGAGCTGCCCGGACTCGGCCAGGGCCAGCCTCATCACCTCGCGTGCCTCCGGAGACAGCCGGTCCCACATGCCGCTCACCGCCCCCGCAAGCGCAGCGCGTGCTTGTAATGAACGGCTTGCTTGGTAACCCCCAGCCGCCGGGCGATATCCCGCCAGGACCAGCCCTGCGCCCGGGCGTTACCGACCTGCAGCTCCTCCAGCACCTCGACCAGCCCGCGCAGCGCCACCACGGCCGCCAGCCCGGCCTCGGGATCAGGACCTGCGGCAGCCTCGGCCAACCGCCTCGCCTCCCCCAGCTCGGCACCCATACCGTCAAACTAGCTTGACGGCATGGCGGGCGTCAAGAAGATTTGACGGCAAGGGCAGGGCCCGAGGCGGGGTGGCCGCGATCATCCACTTCAGGTTGGCGATGGTGACGACGTGCTGCGTCATGCCGAGAACCGTCGTTGCCTTCCGCGGGCCAATGGTGATGCGTTCCAGCACGCGGAAGGTGGTGGTGCCGGCGGCCAGGCAGGCGGCGGCGGTGACGGCGGCCCAGACCAGGCCGCCGGTTCCCCACGGCCCGGTGACGACGCGGTGGCCGGGCATCACCCCGTGCTGGCTGCCCGGGACGAACGCGACCATGAGCAGCGATATCCGGCCCGCTGTTCAGGGTCCAGCTCCAGGTGCCCGGCGGCGATCTGGCGCCCGGCGCCGGGTGTCGGCCCGGCGCGGATGTCAGCGGCCTGCCCGGCTGGGTGGTCCTTCGAGACCACGGTCTCCGGCGGGGCAGCACGCTGGGCTTCGCCGGGCCTGCCCTCGACGCGGCTCGGCCGGCCAGGCACCATTAGGGAACGTCGGATACCCGGTGCCTGCGGTCAGCGGGCGGCGGGCCGGCCGGTGATCAGTGGTCGAGGTTCAGCAGGGCTGACATTCTGTCCCGCCACTCGCGGATGACGCTCAGGTCCCACGCCTCCCGGACGGGGAAGACACGGCCGCCGGGGAAATTAGCCAGCCATCCTTGCGCCGCCTCGGCGGAGGAGTAGAAGGGGCACTGCGCGCAGATGCTGGCGTCGACCTCCCAGATGGTCATCTCGTCGGCCCGGTCAAGCACCTGCACCGGAGGCATCGCCACGACGGCGTCGGCGGGCTCGACTTGCTCAACCCGGCTGGGGGTGAACATGAGCCGGATGGGTGTTCCGGTCGCCGGGCAGGTTTCCTCCACCTGAAGGGATGGGCGGACCAGCGGCGCGTAGAGGATGACGTCGGGCGCGCAACCGGTCATGCCGAGCCGGCGGTCACCGATCTGGACCTGACGCCGGGGAGCCGATGGTGCGCGCTCGGGGTTGAAGGTGATGAGTCCGTCCTCAACCCGGGTGTACCCGTCCTCGACCGGCTTTCCGGTCGTGCAGTGTCCCTGCGCCAGCGCCTCGGCCTCGCGCACGGGCCGGCCCAGGACCTCGGCCAGGCGCGTGCTCTGAACCGGGTGCTCGCCGAAGTTGGTCAGCCCGATCACCGCGAACCCCGTCACAGGCAGCCGCTCGTGCAACTGTTTGCTCCATCCGGCCAGGAAGTCGGCGAGGCCTGCGTAGTTGCCGTGCCCGGTGCTGGGCATGTTGTGAGTCCTTTCGTGATCTGTCAGTAGGCGGCCAGGGTGCCGCGTGCCTTGGTGATGCGTTCCAGCACCCAGAACACGGCGAGGCCCGCAGCCAGGTAGGCGGCGGCGGTGACGGCGACCCAGACCAGGCCGCCGGTTCCCCACGCCCCGGTGACGCCACGGTGGCCGAGCATCACCCCGTGCAGGCTGGCCACGTCGGCGGTGACTGGGAACACACGGCTGATCCCGGTGAACCAGCCCGGCAGGTCGACTTTGGCGTCCAGGAGCAGGTTCAGCACCGGGCACCGCGCCTCGGTCTCGTCGATGGCGGCGGCGAGCTTCTCGAGGGGCTCGGCGGTAGACACGACGGCGCGCACCCGCACCGTCTGGAAGTGCGGGCGCACCGACCGGTTGCCCTGCCGGCCCCGGATGTCGATGGTGAAGGCGGCCTCGAAGTCCAGCGCGCTGTATGCCAGTCCCAGCTCGGTGGCGGTGCGGCGGAACGTCACCGCCTCGCAGCCGCACAACGCTCCCAGCACGGCCTGCAGCGGCGTCGGTCCTTCGCCGCTGCCGCCGTGCGGCACCGGCTCGTCGAGGATGAGACGGCCTGCCTCGCCGAAGTCCACGACCGTTCGCATGGTGGCTTCGTTATGCGCGGTCAGTGCCTTGCGGCGCAGGGGACCCGTGTCCGTGCTCACATCGCCATTCGCCATCGACCACCTCCACGCGAACGATCACGGTCTGCTCCACGGACAGGATTGCAGGCACCATCTCTAGCGCGGACATCCAAGCCCACAAGCGGCCATCTCGCGGTACTGACTGTCACATCCCTGACAATGCCCAGTTGCTGGCCCTCCCGGGACGCCAGGGCTGCGCGGACGGCGATGAGTCAGGAAAGAATCTGCCTGGCCAGGGCGCTCAGGCCGGGTGCCTGCAGGTCGGGGGCGGCGAAATAGCCGGGGTAAGGCGCTGGCTGCCTGGTTATCCACCCGGTGCGCATGCCCGCCTGGTGTGCGCCGTGGATGTCCCAGGGGTGCACGGCCACCAGCAGCATCTGATCGATCGGGACCGAGCATGCCTGGGCGGCGTGGGCGTAGGCTGCGGGCGCGGGTTTCCAGGCGTCAGCGTCCTCGACCGACAGCAGGTGCTCGAATTCGCCGCGGATGCCCGCCTTGGCCAGCAGCCGGCCGGCGACATCGGCGGATCCGTTGCTAAGGGTCCCAGACGCAGGCCGCCCTCGCGCAGCAGGCGCACCCCGTCGGGCACGTCCGGGTGGACGCTGAGGTCACTGAAGCCAGCGAGGATATAGTCGGCCGCCTCCGGGGCCGGACGGTTCAGGCTGGCTCCGGCCAGCACGGCATCCAGCGCACCGCGGGCGAGCCGGGCGAATGCTTCCTTGCCGCCGGCGGCCGTCAGCGCGAACCCGTCCCGCAGCACAGCGGCGAACCAGGCCGTGGCCAGCAACCCGGATGCACCGACCTCGGTGAAGCGGCTGGCCATCGGCGCCATGTCGGAGAGGGTTTCATTGACGTCGAACACGATGACGCTCGGACGAGGCTCCACATCATCTCTAGCAGGCGGCCGGGCCGGTGAGCGAACCAGGGAGGCTCGCGGGATGCCGCTACCCGGCAGGCTATGCCCGCAACCCCGGTCAGCGGGCAGGCCCGTCCCGCAGTCCGTGGCTAGAAGCCCTGGCGGGGCAACGGGCGCGTGCAGCCCGCTGCACTGGCAAGGCCGATACTGTCACCTCGCTGACAGACGGCGCAGAAGGATGATGGCCTGCGCGGTGCACTGCCGCGCCGCAGCCTCGGGCACTTGCGGCCGAGCCGCTTGCCGGTGCCCTCCTCCCGGCAGCTGGCGGACGCTGCCGTCGTCGGTCCAGTTGGAGCCGCTACGGGGCTGCCCAGCGCATTCCTTCCCTTGTGACTTCAGTCGACGGGTGTCGGCAGCGCCTCACGTTCCCAGCCATTGAAGATGCGGGCAAGCGCTTGGCCGAACATGAGGCGCATGAACAGTACGAACAGCCCGCCGCGGATGGTTGGCGTTGCCTGCAGGGCGAAGCGCATGGTGATGGTGCTGCCTTGCGGGTGGGGGTCGACTTGCCATAGCCCGCGCATCACCGTGATGGGGTAGGGGTAGGCGGAGGTGTCGACTTCTACAGCGAAGCGGCGACCTTCGTCCCAGAGGGTGCAGGTTTCTTGCCAGTGCTGTCCGTTGGTGCTGGTGCAGCGACGGCGCAGAGTCTCACCGGGCTGGCTGCTGACCTCGACCTTGGACAGGTTCGGCGCCAGCCGACCGTAGAGCTGGTGGTCGGTCAGCAGTGGCCAGATCCGGTGCGGTGGTACGGGAATGTGGCGGCTGGCCTCGATGATGTCGAGGTCCGCCAGCGGGTCGTTGGGGCGGGTCGCGGCCAGCCCGGCGGTTTGCCATCCTGCGAGTACGGCGACGGTCGCGGCAACCACGCCCGCCGCGATTGCCACCGCGGCGGGCAGGCGGACCTCGGCGACCAAGATGATGCTTGCCGCGACCCACAGTATGTCGGCGACGATGACTGGGATCGCCTTGCGGCGCAGTTGATTCACGGGGACTGCGGCGATCCCGGCCACGACGAGCCCGAACCCGGCGACTGCCAGACCCACCGGCAGCAAAGGCAGGTACCACCAGCCGCCGAAGGCGAGCACCAGCCCGCTCAGCAAGGAGAACGCCGCATTGGTGCGCAGCGCGGCGCGCAGGAACCGGCTCGTGGGCCGGACGCCCACGGCAGCGATGGGATCGCGTCGCTTGCGCGGCGAAGGCTCGCCATGCTCCGCATAGTGTTTCAGATCCTCGAGCAGGTACTGGCCATCGCGGGCCACCCTGGCCAGCAGCAAGCGCCTGGCCAGGGCGCCGAGCACGCCACGAACCTCCAGTTCGCCAGCGTAGGTGACCTGGGCCTGCCCGTCACTGAGTGGCTTGACCTCCCAGGTGTTGCGGGCCAAGGTGACGAACGCCGGCATGCCCGCCGTGGCCTGATAGGTCAGCGTTCTTGCGTCCTCGTCGTAAGCCACGATCGTCTCCGTGACCTGAGGAACCGCTCGCATACCGGTGTCGCACACCCGTCCCGCCACGGGCGCCTCCACCAGGACATAGCTGTGTGTCACGGTGGCGGGCGCCGTGATCGTGGTCGAGCCGGGTATGGCGGTGGCCCATTCGCCGATGCGGCCGAACTGGTGCGCAATGACGTCCCACACCTGGTCGGCCGACGCGTCGATCGTGATGGTGCTGGTCAGGGGTTGCATGAGCCAAAGGTGGCATGGCCCAGGAAGGCTGGTCGATTCCTCATGAGGGAATCGGATCGCCTCCAGGCGGGCTGCAATAATCCCGATCATGGGGATTGGGGGTAGTCCGTTCGGAGCGCGCCTGCGCCAGTGGCGAACGGCGCGAGGTGTCAGCCAGCTTGCTCTGGCCGGCAAGATCGGATCCACCTCCCGCCATGTCTCGTTCCTCGAGACCGGCCGGTCGCGGCCGAGCACGGCAATGGTGCTGCGATTGGGCGAGGCGCTCGACCTGCCCCTGCGCGAACGCAACGAGATGCTGCACGCGGCGGGTCTGGCAGCCGAGTTCCCCGAGGCCAGCCTGAGCAGCGTCGACCTGGCTCCGTTCCGCGCAGCGATAGAAAGCCTCCTGACCGCGCACCTGCCCTACCCGGCGATGGTGCTCGACCGCCACTGGAACGTGCTCATGGCCAACCCGGCATGTGACCGGCTCTACGGCGGCGAGCTGGCCGGATCCAACATCGTGCGGCGATTTCTGGCCGACCCCCGGGCGCGGGACATGGTAATCAACTGGCCGGAGATTGCCTCAGCAGCGCTGGGCCGGCTGCAACGCGAATGCGAGCGGACGCCCTTCGACCAGACGCTCGCCGAACTCTTGCGGGAAGCGCGGGCCGCGCTGGGCGACTTGCCCGACCGACCGCACCAGGCGGCCGACTTCGTGTTGTGCCCCTGGTATCGCGTGGGCGACCGCATTGTCAAGATCGTAGGCGTGGCCGCGCATTTCGACGCCACCACCGAGGTGACTCTCAACGAGCTGCGCATCGAGTTGAGCTATCCGCTCGACCAGGCCAGCGACGAGTTCTTCCGGTCCACGATCGCCTGAGCGGAAGTGTCCCCCGTCACGCTTCGGTTGACTTTGCCGTACGGGCAATCGCCTACCGTCGCCTCGTTGCCGCCACCAAGCGGGCGGGGGCCCGGTCCCGATCCAGTACCTGCTGTTCACCGTACGGCGCCGGACTCCGGTTACCGAGGCACTGCTGTCAGCGCGGATGCCCGAAAGTCCGCGAGAGACAGTTCTGATTGGCTCGGGAGGGCTTTACTCGGCGGGCCAGCCGCTGCAGATGGCCAGCTGCTCCATCATCAGCTGCACGACTGCGCTTGGCGTCCTCGAGTTCGCCGTGAGACGACCAGACGTGCCCGTCTTCTTGCACTACATCGACCGCCAGCGGCAGCGCCACCCCAGCAGCCCGTCAGCTGGGCAGTAGCTGGGCGGTCGATGCACCGCTCGTCGGAGCGGGTCCCACATCCACCCATTCGGCGCCTGCCTGGCGGGGCTGGGCACCATGACCGCGTGATCCGGGGCCGGGCTGCTCACTCAGCTATTCGAGCGCAGCGCGGGGCCGGCTCAGGTTGATCTACGAGCTCGCCCGGGGCCGCGGAAAGCCCGCTGAGTGAGCCAGTGGAACGTGCGTCAGTCACTCCGCCAGCCGGCTCGTGCAGTAGACAATCGGCCGCGCGACTCTTATTATGAGAGCATATTCCTGTTATGAGATTACCTGGAGGTGGCAGTGTCCAACGCCGACATCTTCCGTACCTATCTCGAGCGTTTCACCAGCGGCGACGTCGACGGCGCCGCCGAGCTCCTCGCCGAGGAGTTCGCCTTCGACGGGCCCATCCTGCAGGCCAAGGGCAAGGCCGAGTTCCTCGCGGGATCGGCCGCAGCTGCGTCGATGGCGCGCGGCTGCACCATCCGTCACCAGTGGGCCGACGGTGATGACGTGTGCTCGGTCTATGACTTCAAGGTCGAGACCCCTGCAGGGGCGGGCGCCATCCCGATGGCCGAGTGGTCGGTGATCCGCGGCGGGAAGCTGGTGTCGTCACGCCTGCTGTTTGACACGGCGACGATGGCCGCGCTGATGCCGCAGGGCTAGGCCGCACCATGCCCGCTAACGCCTGGGCCGGGTACGGCCGCTTCTGCCCGCTGGCCAGAGCGCTTGACGTGGTGGGAGAGCGGTGGACGCTGGTCATCGTGCAAGAACTGCTGAAGAGGCCGAGCCGCTACGGAGACCTCGCCAGCCGCCTGCCCGGCATCGGCACGAGCGTGCTCGCGGACCGGCTGCGCAAGCTCGAAGCCGCCCGGGTCGTCGAGCGCGTGCCCGGCCCGGTCGGTGAGGGCGTGGCCTACGCCCTCACCGACCGGGGCAGGGGGCTGAACGACGCGCTGGAGGCACTGCGCCGCTGGGGAGTCACCTACCTCACCGACCCGACCGCCGACGGCGCGATGAATCACGAGTTCGACCTGCACTACGTCGAGGGCATCGACGCCCTGCACGACGCCGAGCTCGGGCTCGTCGTCGACGGCACGCCCACGACGCTGCGGTTCTCCCGCGGCCATCTCGATCAGGCCGCGGGAGCGCCAGCCGATCCCATCCTGACCGTGCGCACCTCCAGCGCGTTCATGGACCGCTGGGCCGCCGGCACGGCCAGCTGGGACGACGGCCGCCGCAGCGGCGAGGTCACCCTTGACGGCCCGGACCGCCACTGGGACACCTGGCTGGCAGCGACCGGCTACCTGCTCGCCTACCACCCGGAGCCCGGACATGCGTGAACACACCGCACCCCAGGTGCAGCCCGTCTACCAGCGCTTGCGCGCCTGGCGGGCGGGGCAGCTCCTGCTCGACACCCGCCGCGCTCACCTGTACTTCCCCGACGACCGGCACCCCCTCTGGGCGGTGCCCGCCGACGACCTGCGCCTGCCGGCGCCCGGCGCGTTCACCCATGGCGGGCTCGTGGTGCTGTCTCCTGAGGACGCCGACACCTGGGTCGAAGAAGACCGCCAGACATACGGCATGCCCCGCAACCCCTATCACCGTGTTGACGCCCTCCCCTCCTCGCGCCACGTCCAGATCCTCGCTGGCCAGGCCGTCGTGGCCGAGACCAGTCGGCCCGTGCTGCTCATCGAGACCGGCGTCGCGCCGCGCTGGTACATCCCGCCCGGGGACGTCGCCTGGGCGCGGCTCGAGCCCGTCCCGGCCCGCACCGCCTGCCAGTACAAGGGCGAGGCCAGCTACTTCCGGGTGCGGGACAGCGACGCCGAGCTGTGGACTTACCGCCATCCTGACCCCGAGGCCGCCGCCATCGCGGGCCATGTCGCCGCCGCGGGACAGCCCGGCGTGCAGATCATCGTTGACGGGACCCCGGAGGGACAGCCATGAGCAGTGCCGACGCCAGCGCCCGCGAGGCCTTGTTCCGGGAGCTCGCGCAGCAGCTCCTCGCCGAGCCCGCCGTCACCCAGGGCACCATGATGGGGTACCCCTGCCTGCGCGCGAACGGGGCTTTCTTCGCCTGCGTCGAGCGAGCCACCGGGCACCTCATCGTCAAGCTGCCCGCCCAGCGGGTCAGCACGCTGGTCGCCACTGGCCAGGCACTGCCCTTCGCGCCTAACGGCCGCACCTTCCGTGAGTGGGCCGCGTTCCCAGTCGCCGACCCCGTCGAATGGCGGGCGCTGCTGGCCGAGGCCCGGGAATTCACCGGTGGCTGAGACCTTCACCGGGTTCCCGCCCAGCGGCATCGCCTTCCTAGGCGGGCTCGCCGCAGACAACACCAAGGCCTACTTCGACGGCAACCGCGACACCTACGCCGATGATGTCGCCGCACCACTGCGAGCCCTGGTCGTCGCCGTCGGCCAGCGCTTGCGCGAAGGGACCGGCCGGGACGTCTGCTTCGAGCCCACGGTCGGCAAGTCCCTGTTCCGGATCAACCGCGACACTCGCTTCTCAGCCGACAAGACTCCGTACCACCCGTGGGTCGATGCCATCTGGTGGGCCGGGCTCCACGATGCCCGCCGCGCGCCCGCCTTCATCTTCCGCCTCAGCGGCGGCAGCCTCATCGCGGGCGCCGGCATCACCGGGCTGCGCGACACCCACCTCGACCGCTACCGCACGGCCGTAGCAGGCGACTCCAGCGGCCGCGCCCTGCACGCCCTGCTCAATGAGCTCTCCGCGACGCTTCCCGACGTGGAGATCACCGAGCCAGCCCGCAAACGTGTCCCCGCTCCTTACCCGCAAGACCACCCCCGCCGCGACCTCCTGCGCTGCGACAGCCTCCACGCCTCAGTCCAGCGACCCCACCCGCCGACGCTGGCCTCACCAGAGTTCGCCGACACCCTCACCGGCCTTCTCACGCCCTTCGCGCAGCTGCACCGCTGGCTGGTCGACCACGTAACGACCTGACCCGCCGCCGGCAACGTTCCGCCCGGGAGCGCATGAAATGACCGCCGCGACCGTTACGCCAGTGACCTGAGGCCGGTCGCGTTCATGCAGAACTTCTCCGAAGGGCTGCCGTGGCGCGAGTCGCTGGCCGAGGGCAGCCGCGAGCGGGACGAGATCGCAGACCCCGGCGGCGACGGGGTCATTAGCTATGTGTCGACCGAGGACATCGCCGCGGTCGCAGCTGCCGCGCTGACCGGGGACGGGCACGACGGCAGGGCGTACACGCCGGTCGGCCCGGAGCCGCTGACGCTGACGCAGGTCGCCGAGCGCATTTCGTGGGTCGTGGGCCGCCGGATCAGGTACGTCGAGACGGACCGCACGCCCATCCGGGACGCGCTCCTGGCCGCAGGCGCGCCACCGGAGACCGCCGAGCACAACAGCCAGCTTTACGTACACGCGCACGGCTCCGGCGCGCTGGGCGTGCTCAATGACGACGTCTTTGACGTGGCCGGCCGGCCGCCGGTGAGCTTCGCCGAGTTCGCCGTGGGCGCGGCAGCACCATGGCGCCGATAGATCCCGACGCCGGCTGCCGGCCACCACGCCGCACTCCGCCATAGGCCTCGGTCCGTCCCGGCCCGGGCTCACTCGCGGTGCCGAGCCTAGGCCGCCCCGAAGTGCCTGCTTCAGGGCACGGCAGCGGCCTGCTGGGGAGTCTCCCGCTGGTGTCGCGCCGGTTGTGCTGCCCGGCTCACTTGCGCTGGTACAGCAGCACCGCGAGCGGCGCGAAGACCGCGGTCAGCACCCCCGCCGAGGCTACCGCCCAGAGCACCGGGGGCGCGGTGGCGGTGCCGGCCATCAGCGTCCGGGTGGCGGTGACGAGGTGGCTGACCGGATTGACGTCGCTCACGCCGCGCAGCCAGCCGGGCATGGTGGCGGGATCGACGAAGATGTTGCTCATGAACGTGACGGGGAACAAGATCACGAAGCCGATGCTCATCACGGCACTCGGCGAGCGCAGGACCAGGCCCAGCGTGATCCAGGCCCACGACAGCGCCGAGGCGAATAGCAGGACGAGCGCGGTCGCGGCGATGACCCCGGCGGCGCCGCCGGCCGGCCGGTAGCCCATCGCGAGCCCGAGGCCGATGACGAGACCGCCGGCCAGCAGGTAGCGCCCGAGGTCGCCGATGAGCGCGCCGAGGATCGGCGCGGGCCGCCAGACCGGCAGGGACCGGAACCGGTCGAATGCCCCCGTGGCGAGGTCGGCGTTGAGGGTGACGCCGCTGTAGACGGTGACGAACACGACGGCCAGCGTGAGCGTGCCGGGTAGCAGGAACTGCAGGTAGCCGTGCGTGGAGCCGGCCAGCGCACCGCCGAACAGGTAGGTGAACAGCAGCGTGAACAGCACCGGGATGCCGATGACGTCGCCGAGCTGTTCCGGTACGTGCCTGATCTTGAGCAGCGACCGCCAGGCGAACGCCAGCGACGCCGCCGCCGGGCCGGCCGGGGCCGGGCGCTGGCGTGCGGAGATCGCGGTCATAGGACGGCCTCCGTCCCCGCCAGCGCCGGCTGGGCTTGCTCCGTACTCGCCGACGCGGCCTGGCTGCCGGTGAGCGCGAGGAAGACCTCGTCCAGGCTGGGCTGGCCGAGCGCGAAGTCGCTTACCCCGATTCCGGCGCCGGCGAGCCGGGTAAGCGCGTGCGCGGCGAGTTCGCCGGCGGCCGCGGGGCGTCGTTGGGCTTGGATGCGGGCGGAGATGATGGCCGGGTCGGGCTCGTCGTGGACGGTGACCGCCTGTCCCGAGGCGATCAGGTCGCGGGCGCGGTCCCGCTGGGCCGGGTCGAGCAGCCGGATCCGGATGCCCGCGCTGCCCGTGGAGGCCTTCAGCTCGCCGCGGGTGCCTGCGGCGATCACCCGGCCGTGGTCGATGACGGCGATCCGGTCGGCGAGTTTGTCGGCCTCGTCGAGGTATTGGGTGGTGAGCAGCACGGTCGTCCCGTCGGCGACGATGCCGCGGACGGTCTCCCACAGTGCGCTGCGGCTGCGCGGGTCGAGGCCGGTGGTCGGCTCGTCGAGGAACAGCAGGTCGGGAGTGACGATGATGCTGGCGGCGAGGTCCAGCTTGCGACGCATGCCGCCGGACAGCCGGCTGGCCTGCTGCCGCGCGGCGGCGGTGAGGCCGAACGCGTCGAGGAGCTCGCCGGCCCGCTGCCTGGCCCGGCGGCGGGAGTGGCCGAGCAGGCGTGCGAGCAGGACCAGGTTCTCCTCGGCGGTCAGGTCGGCGTCGACGGACGCGAACTGCCCGGTGAGGCTGATTAGCCTGCGCACGGCGGCGGCCTCGCGGACGACGTCGCGGCCGAGGACTCGGGCGCTGCCGCCGTCGGGGCGAAGCAGCGTGGCGAGGATGCGGATCGTGGTCGTCTTGCCGGCCCCGTTCGGGCCGAGGACGCCGTAGACGCAGCCACGGGGGACGGCGAGGCTCACGCCGTCGACGGCGCGGGTCGCGCCGAAGGTCTTGACCAGGCCGTCCGTCTCGACGGCGAGGTCACCGATAATGCCAGTTGTTCTCGTTTTCACGCGATCAGGCTAATACGATTGGGCCATATGGACAAGTCAAATGGACAGGCCGGGCGGACAGCAGCGTCCGCGCCGACCCGGGAGAAGCTGATGGCGGCGGCCGCGGAGCTGATCGCCGAGATCGGCTGGGGGCGGGTGACCACCCGGGCGGTCGCCGAGCGCGCGGGCCTGCCGCACGGCGCGGTCAGCTACCACTTCCGCGGCAAGCAGGAACTGCTGATCGAGGCGGCGATGTTCGCGTTCGCGCGGGCCGTCCCGGAGGACGAGTTCGGAGCGCTGGCCGGCGTGGAGGACCTCATCGGGTTTATCGCCGCCGAGGTGGCCGACCGTGACGCGATCGACCCGGTGCTGTCCCGGCTGATGTTCGAGGCGATGGGCGAGGCCGAGCGCGACCCGGCGCTGCGGGAGCGGATGGGCGCGATGCTCGCGCGGTACCGCGAGCTGATGGTTCAGGCAGTGCGAGCCGAGCAGCAGCGGGGCGCCGTCTTCGCCGGCGTCCCGGCCGACGCGATCGCCACGCTGCTCGGCGCGGTCGGCGACGGGATGCTGCTGCACGCGCGGCTCGACCCTGGCCTGGACGTGCACGCCGCTCTTAACGCGCTCCGCGCCCTGCTCGCCCCGCGGCCTTCCTGAGCCAGGACCGGCTCCAGCGCGCCACAGCCCGTCAGGAACGCGGAAGAGGGAAGCCGCGCCGCATGTCACAGCGGCAGGAAGCGGCGCGCTGATCCCCTGATGGTCTCCGACTGCGCCGGCCAGCAGCGCGAGCGCGGCAGTCGCGCGCATGCTCCTGCCGATACGGCACGTCACGGCCGTTAGCGGAGATCGGCTGCAAGGCAGTCACCCGCCGTCCGTTCCGGGTGGATCTGCTGACCTTTTCCCGAACGGAGGGTGGCGACTCTCTCGGCGTCACCGGCGCTTGCGGGCGGGCGCGGCCGGTTTGGGCGGCAGGTCGCCGACGTAGCCGCGCGACAGGACGCCGCTCGGGGTGACGCCGAACGCCTGCTTGAAGGTCCGGCTGAAGTGCGCCATGTCGTTGAAGCCCCATCGGAACGCGATGTCCGTCACCGTCTGGTGAGCGCCGCCCCGCGCCAGCTCCCGGTAGCAGACCCGGAGCCGCCGGTCGCGGATCCAGCGGCTGACCGTGGTACCGGTGCCGGCGAAGGTGAGGTGCACCGTGCGTACCGAGATGCCATGCGCGGCCGCGATCGACGAGGCGTACAAGCCGGGATCGTCCAGATTGTCTTCGATGTACTGGCGGAGCCGTACGAGCAGCGACTTCCGGGCGCGGCGGGCCGGCCGC
>Ga0318553_10000053_pt1 | contig 30032 bp, 26 predicted proteins | sample GRESIP082b2f21_FD_203686 | JGI IMG/M metagenome (GOLD analysis project Ga0318553, IMG submission 203686) | Tropical soil microbial communities from Luquillo Experimental Forest, Puerto Rico - GRE.SIPMG.082b2f21 | ecosystem: Environmental > Terrestrial > Soil > Tropical forest > Bulk soil...
ACCGAGAACTTGGCCGAGAGGTCCTGCAGCGGCCGGTAAAACTTCCGCATGTAGTCGATGAACAGCAGGAGGTCGCCGACCGCCACCACCTTCATGCCGGCCAGGCGCGCGCCGTACCACAAGATGAACGCCATGGTCAGGTTGCCAGCGAGGCCGATCGTGCCGGTGAGCAGCGACTCGTACCAGATCGAGGTGAACCAGGCGTCGCGGTGCTCGCCGTTGGTCTGCATGAACTCGGCGAGGTTGCGCTTCTCGCGCGCGAACAGCTGCACCACGCGCATGCCGGTGATGGTCTCCTGCAGGTGCGCGTTGATGCGCGCGATCTTGATCCGCACCGTGCGGAACGCCTCGCGCACCTTCCAGCGGAACACGATCGCGCCCGCGGCCATCGCCGGGACGACGGCCATCGCCGCGATGGCCAGCCGCCAGTTGAAGTAGAACAAGAGCCCCGCGAGCCAGGCCATCGTGATCAGGTCGGCGATCAGCGCGACGAGGCCCCCCGAGAACATCTCGGACGCGGTCTCGATGTCGTTGCCGAGCCGCGTCACCAGCCGGCCGACCGGGTAGCGGTCGAAGAAGCGCAGCGGCAGCCGCTGCACGTGGTCGAACAAGAGGCGCCGCAGGGCGAGCATCGCGCGCTGGCCCATCGCCGCCATCGAGATCGAGCGCGCCAGCTCGACCAGCGACGAGATCACCGCGACTCCGAAGTAGACCCCGCCCACCCACGGGATCCAGCCGATGCCCCAGAGCGGCTCGACCAGCACGCGCAGCGACTGCAGGCCGGGCACGTGGTCGACGCCGGTCAGGCGGTTGATCACGTAGCCCATCAGCGACCCGGGGATCATGTCGAGCCCGGCGCGCAGCGGGATCAGCAGGAAGGAGGCCGCCACGAAGCCGAGCTGCGGGCGCAGGAAAGGCCAGAGCCGGCGCAGCAGCGCCGAGTCGTAGACCTTGCCCATGACCTCTTCGTCGTGGAAGCCGGGCGTCATGCCGCGTCGCCCTCGATCTCGGCCTCGAGCTGCTGCTGGCGGTGGATCTGCGCGTAGATGCCGCCCCGCGCGACGAGCTCCTCGTGCGTGCCGCGCTCCGCGATCCGCCCCTGGTCGAGCACCAGGATCTCGTCGGCGTCGCGCACCGCGGACAGCCGGTGCGCGACGATGAAGCAGGTGCGCCCCGAGCGCGCGCCGCGCAGCTCCTTCAGGATGCCCTCCTCGGTGGCGGCGTCGACCGACGAGAGCGCGTCGTCGAGGATCAGGATCGCGGGCTGCAGCGCGAGCGCGCGCGCCAGCGCGATGCGCTGGCGCTGTCCGCCCGAGAGGGTGATGCCGCGCTCGCCGACCACGGTGTCGAAGCCGTCCGGGAACTCCTCGATATCTTCCAGCACGTGCGCGCGCCGCGCCGCCTCGCGCACCGCCGAGCGCGGCGCATCCGGGCAGCCGAAGCGCACGTTCTCCTCGATCGTGGTCGAGAACAGGAAGCTGTCCTGCGGCACCACGGCGCAGCTCGAGCGGAGCAGCGCCAAGGGGATGCGGTTCACGTCGGCGCCGTCGATCAGCACGCTGCCGTCCGCGATCTCGAGCAGCCGCGGGATCGCCGACACCAGCGTGCTCTTGCCCGAGCCGACCTCGCCCACGATCCCCACGGTGCGCCCGGGTGCGACCGCGAACGACACCCCGTCGAGCGCCGGCCGCGCCTCGCGGCCGGGGAACGCGAAGCGCAGGTCGCGCACCTCGACGCCGCCCTCGAGCGCGCCGAGCGGTAGCACGTCGGCGCGGTCGCGGATCGACGGCACCACGTCGTAGACCTCGCCGAGCCGCTGCAGGCTGGCGAGACCGCGCTGCACGATGTTGATCACCCAGCCCACCATGAAGGTCGGGAAGGTGAGCTGGACGGTGTAGATGTAGAACAGCCACATGTCGGCGGTGCTGATGCGACCGCCGATCACCCCGGTCGAGCCGGCGACCAGCACGGCGACCTGCGCCAGCGCCGGCAGCGCCTGGATGGTGGTCATCATGCCGTTGTTGATCACCGCCAGGTGCATCTGCTTGCGGTAGAGCGCCCTCGCCTCGCCGTCGAACCGCGCGCGCTCGCGGTCCTCCATGGTGTTGGAGCGCACCACGAACACGCCGGCCGCGTTCTCCTGCGCCGTCGACGAGAGCGAGCCGAGCTGCTCCTGCGTCTCGAGCGTCGCGTTGTGCATGCGCCGGCCGAAGAAGCGCGCCACGCCGATGAACAGCGGGTACGGCGACAGCACCCACAGCGTCAGCTGCCAGTCGACGTGCAGCATCACCGCGATCGCGAGCAGGTACAGCACCGGGGTCTGCACCACGTTGAGCAGCCCCATGCCGAGGAACATGCGCACGTTGTTGACGTCGTTCACCGCGCGCGACATCAGGTCGCCGGTGCGCTGGCCGGCGAAGTAGGACTGCGGCATGCGCTGCAGGTGCGCGAACAGCTCGCCGCGGATCTCGTACTCGATCTCGCGCGCCGCCGAGAACAGCACGTTGCGCGACGAGAACGAGAGCAGCGCGAACAGGCCCGAGACGCCGACCAGCCACAGCGCCGAGCCGGTCACCTCGGCGCCGTTCGCGCCGCGCTGGATCTCGTCCACGATGCTGCGCACGGCGAGCGGCACCATCTGGAACGCGACCGAATAGGCGATCGTGAGGACGGCACCGACGGTGTAGCGCACGCGGTGTGCGCGCACGTAGGCGACGACGCGCTGTCTCGGGGTCAAGCGGACTCCCTCGGGGCGCGCAAGATTACCACAAGCCCCGCGCCTGCCCCCAAAACCGCCGCCGCGCTCGCTCCGTTGGCGGCGATCTCGATCTTTCCCGACGAGCCGACCAGCGCCAGGAGCGCCCCGGGCGCGCCGTCCCCATAGGTGCGCGACAGCGGCAGACGGCGCTCCGCGAGCTCCACCGTCGCGCCGCCGGAGACCTCCGGCGCGGTCAGGTTGGTGATCAGGTTCCCGAAGCGGTCGACGTGCACGACCTCGCCGTGGAGTGCGTCCCCTCGCGAAACCGGCGCGGGCAGCTCGAGTCGCGCGAGGCTCGCGGGGTCGATCGCGGGGCCCACCTCGCGCGGGTCGCCGCCGCCCGCGAGGTGCGCGGCCACCGGGCCGAACACGTCGCGGCCGTGGAAGACGGGCGAGACGACTTCGCGCCACAGCCCCCAGTTCTCGAGCGACCAGCACAGCGGGGTGCCGGGCTGGGCCAGCACGCCTGCGAACACGCCGTTGTCGGGGCCGACGTAGAGCTGTCCGCCGTGCAGGAGCGCCAGCCCGCGCCGCGCGGTGCCGACGCCGGGATCGATTACGGCCAGGTGCACGCTGCGCTGCGGGAAGAGCGGCGTCGCGCGCGCCAGCACGTCGCTCGCGGCGCGCACGTCGCCGGGCGCGAGGTCGTGCGCCAGGTCGACCAGCTCGGCCTTGCGGAAGCGCGCCAGGATCACGCCCTTCACCGCGCCCAGGTAGCCGTCCGCGCCGCCGAAGTCGGTCGTCAGCGTGACGATCCCGGAGGGCGAGCCGACCCGGTGCGCGCGCTTCACGCGGCCGGCCTCCGCCGGTACCAGGACGCCACGCGACCCCGGGGCAGCCGGAGCAGGTAGCCGGCCAGAGCCGCCTGATTGCGCAGCACCTGGCGGATCGCGCCGTTCCGCTCGTAGCGTCGCGAGGAGGTGCGTGCGCACACGGGCAGCAGCGCGAGCCGCCCACCGCGCTTGATCAGCTTCACCAAGTCCAGGTCCTCGAAGATCGGTACGGGAGCGATGCCGCCCGCGGCGTCGAGGAGTCGCTTGCGCACGAACAGCGCCTGGTCGCCGTAGGGCAGCCCGCCCAGCCGCGAGCGCAGCTGCGCGCCCCACTCCACCAGCCGCAGCATGAGCCCAGGCCCGTCGAAGCACAGCCGGAACGCGCCCCCGGCGGTCGCGGGGTCCTCGAGCGCGCGCAGCGCGGCGTCGCACCAGCCGGGATCGAGCCGGGTGTCGGCGTGGAGGAAGAGCACCGCCTCGCCCCGGGCCTCGCGGTAGCCGGCGTCCATCTGACGCGACCGGCCGGGGTCCGCGGCGAGCACGCGCTCCGCCCCGAGCTGGCGCGCCCTCTCCTGGGTGCCGTCGTGGGACCCCCCGTCCACCACGATCCGCTCCACCCCGGGGAGCGCCGTGCAAGCCAGCGCCCGCTCGATTCGGGATTGCTCGTTCAGGGTCGGGATCACTACGCTGATCGCGACTCCCTCGCGGGGCACCGGGGGAGAGTGCGAGCCGGCGGCGCGATTTACAATGGCCGACGGCAGACGGGGGGACGAGAGCCGCGCCATGACCACGCTTCGCTGCGACGTGCTCGTGCTGGGGAGCTCGCTCGGCGGCCTGGTGGCCGCGACGTACCTCGCGCGCTCCGGTCTGCGCACCGTGCTGATCGAGGAGGACGCGCTGGCGAAGCGGCCGCCGCTGCTCCGCGAGCCGTTCGTGCTCTCGGGGGTCGAGATCGACGGCCCCGCGCACCGTGTGTTCCGCGAGCTGGCGCTGCCGCTGATCGAGCAGCGGCGGATCGCCCAGCGCTCGGTCGCGCTGCAGGTGCTGCTGCCGCACGCGCGGCTCGACGTGCACGCCGGCCGGCGCGACCTGGCGCGCGAGCTCGCGGCGTTCGACGTGTGCGACCCGGCGCAGGCGCAGGCGTTCTTCGAAGCCGTCGACGCGCGCGGCGACGAGCTGCGCGCGCGGCTGGTCGAAGGCGACGCCGGCGACAACGGCGCGCCGCTGGTCCGCCGCCTGTTGACGCACGCGGGGCGAAACGGCAGCGCCGAGGCGAGCCTGGGCGCGCTCCCCGACGGTCTCTCGCCGGTGGTGAGCGGACTGCTCGCAGCGCTCTCGCGGCTGACGCCCGAGAGCCCGCCCGGCCGCGACGCGGCGCTGCTGCTGCGGGGCACGCGCGAGGGCGGCTTCTTCATGCCCGACGCCGGCGCGCCGTTCCTCGACCTGTTCCGCCGCCGCTTCCTGACCCTGCACGGCGAGATCCGCGCGACCGGCGACTTCGCGCTGGTGTCGGAGCGCGGCGAGCTCGGGGTCGAGCTTCCGCGCGGGCGACTGTTCGCCCGCGGCGTGGTGCTGGCGGCACCGCTCGAGCTGATCCGCAGGGTCTCCACGGGAGCGGGTTCGGCGCCTCGCTGGATGGCTCCCCGCACCCCGCCCGTCGAGATGCCGCTGCGCCTGTTCCGCGCCGAGCCCGACTCCCTGCCCGTCGGGCTGGCGGCGCGCGCCGTCGTGTTGCCGGGTCCGGCGGACACCATGCACTGGATTGCCCGCTACGCCGATCCGGTTCAGGAGGGCGTCGAGTGGCTCCTGGTCGCGGGGCCAGGCACCACGGCCCTGCCGCTCGACCAGCCGCTGGGCGCATTGAACCCGTTCCCCGACGGGGGAATCGTCCCCGTCCCCCTGGGTCCCGCCCCGCGCTGGGACCGCGACGCCGCGGACCACCGCTTCCTCACCCCGCGCAGCGAGCTGGCGCTGCGCGCGAAGCCGCCGGTGTTCGCGGTGGGCGCCGAGCTGGCCCCCGGGCTGGGCTTCGAGGGCGAGCTCCTGCTCGCCCGTCAGGCGGCCCTGCGGCTCGCCGAGCGCCTGGGGGCGAAGCGCGGTCTGCCATGACAGGCCCGGAGGCTTTTGGTAAAACGCCCGCGGAACCCAGGAGACCCCCATGGCCTACTCGTGCGCGCTCTGCGGAAAGAAGCCGTCGTCCGGGAACACGGTGAGCCACGCGAACAACAAGTCGCGCCGGCGCTTTCTGCCCAACCTGAAGAGTGTCCGCGCGATCGTCTCCGGTCGGGTGCGGAAGCTGCGGGTCTGCACGCAGTGCATTCGCTCGGGGAAGGTCACCAAGGTCGCCTAGGCGGCCCGTGACGGACTCCACGCGGACGACGAAGCGCCGGCCCCTGCTGCGACTGCTGGGCTACGCAAAGCCCTACGCCGCCCTCGTTGGCGTGACCGTCGTGTTCTCGCTCTTCTACGGCGGCGGCCTGACGGGGCGGGCGTTCATCTTTCGCGCGTTCGTCGACAAGGTCGCCGTCGACAGCGCGCGTGTGCGGTCGATCAGCGAAGCGCTCAAGCAAGCCGACCCGGCCCAACCCGATCCGGCCAAGGAGCGCCATCGCCACGAGCTCAAGGAGCGCGTGCGCAAGAACTTCTGGACGGTGATCCTGGAGAGCGTCGCACTGGTGCTCTTCATGCCGCTGATCCGGCTGGTGCGCGACTACACCTCCGAGTGGGTCATGACGCGCGTCCTGGTCGACATGCAGCGCGATCTCGCTGCCAAGACGATGCGCCTGCCGCTGGGCCGCCAACAGACCCGCGGGGATTCGATCGCGCGGCTCACCAACGACACCGGAGTTGCGAATCGGCTCATGTCCCAGGTGCTCGGCGACACGCTCGAGGACGCGGGCGTGCTCGTCACCGCCATCGCGGCGGCGGTCTATCTCTCGTGGCAGCTCTCGCTCGCGCTGGTGGTCGCCTGCCCGCCCGTCGCGCTCGTTCTCGGCGTGTTCGGCACCAGAATCCGCAAGGCCAGCCGCCGCCGGCAGCAGCAGGTGAGCGAGGTGATGCAGCGCCTCGTGCAGCTCCTGCTCGGGACCAAGGTGATCAAGGCCTTTGGCGCCGAGGACCTGGAGGAGCGCGCGTTCGCCGACGAGCTGATGCGTTACTTCCGCCGTGCGCTGCGCGTCGTGCGGAATCGAGTCTACTCTCGCTCGCTGGTCGAGCTCGTGACGCAGTCCGCGATGATGGGCGTGCTCGTGCTCGGCATCTGGGCAGTGATCAGCGACGTCTGGGGACTCACCCTCGGCACCCTGGCGGCGTTCGCATTCGTCTCGGGCAGCATGTATCGGCCGCTCAAGGCGCTCACCCAGCTCTGGAATCTGACCTACGACACGCAGCCCTCGGCGGAGCGCATCTTCGAAGTGCTCGATGCCGAGGAAGAGATCCTCGAGACACCGGGCAGCATCTCGATCACCGCCGTCGAGCAGAGCATCCGTTTTCGGGACGTGGTCTTCGACTACGGCCGTGAGCGCGTCCTGCGCGGGCTGAATCTCGAGATCCCCGCCGGCAAGACCGTCGCGCTGGTGGGGCCCACTGGATCCGGCAAGACCACGATCGCCGATCTGGTGCTGCGCTTCTTCGACCCCGAGAGCGGATCCCTCGAGTTCGACGGAGTGGATGCACGCAAGATCTCGAGCAGGTCGGTGCGCGCGATCTCGGCAGTCGTGACCCAGGAGCCCTTCCTGTTCGACACGTCGATCCTCGAGAACATCCGCTTCGGACGGCCCGAGGCGAGCCGCGCCGAGGTCGAGACGGCGGCGCAGGCGGCCAACGCCCACGAGTTCATCGAGAAGCTCCCGCAGGGCTACGACACACCCGTCGGCGAGCTCGGCAGCCAGCTCTCGGGCGGCCAGCGCCAGCGCATCACGGTGGCGCGTGCGATCCTGCGCGACCCGCAGATCCTGATCCTGGACGAGCCGACCTCGGCGCTCGACGCGATCTCCGAGCAGGCGGTGCAGGGCGCGATCGCGAATCTGATGAAGGACCGCACGGTGCTGGTGATCGCGCACCGGCTGTCGACCGTGCAGTCGGCCGACCAGATCGCCGTGCTCGAGGACGGGGTCATCAGCATGACCGGCACCCACGAGGAGCTGGCGACCGCCGGCGGCCTGTACCAGAAGCTGGTGCAGCTGCAGCTCAATCCAGGCACCTAGCGCGCTTGTCTCGGAGGTATGATGGCTCCGTGCCGCCCCGCGCCTGGGTCGTTGCCGTGGCCTGTCTCGCGCTCACCGCGCGCGCGGACCCTGCGCCCGAGGTGCCCGCCGCGGCCGTCGTCGGCGACCTCCCCTTTCTCGAGCATCCGGAGCTGAACCGGATCTACCTGAACCTCGCCCCCGAGGGCGCGCGCCCGTTCCGGCTGTTGCTCGACACCGGCGCCGAGGCCAGCGTGCTCACTCCGCTCTACGCCCGCGAGCTCGGAGTCACCGTGCGCCGCGCGCGCGACACCGAGAACCGGCGCGAGACCGTGCTCGGGCGCGACCTCGAGTTCTGGATCGACACGCAGTCGAGTGAGTCCGGCTCGCGAACCGGCTGGGAGTATGGCCTGCTGGGCGGGAACTTCCTCTCCCAGTACGTGGTCGACTTCGACTTCCAGAAGCGCCGCGTCCGCTTCCTCGATCCCGACAAATACCAAGTGCCCGCCTCGGTCGACGATCCGAACGAGGCCGTGGTGAAGCTGCACGTGGCCGGGAACCGGCCGTTCGCGGACATCCAGGTCGACGGGAAGACCATCAACGTGCTGCTCGACACCGGTGCGCCCGGGACGCTGCTGCTCTCGGGCTCGAGCGCGAGGCGCGCGGGCTTCGAGAAGCCGCAGCTCGCGACGCTGAACACGGGCGGAGTGCTCGGCAAGATCGAGGCGTATCTGGTGGAGGCCGACAGACTCGAGCTCGGCCCGTTCGCGTTCGCGCCGGCGCCGATCATCTTCGCGCCTCACGGCGCCTACAACCAGGGCGGCAATACGGACTCGGCGCTGGGGTACGAGGTCCTGCAGCACTTCCACATCCGGCTGGACTACGCGCACAACCGGATGTGGCTGAGACGCGAGGATACGCAGCCGCTCAGCTGGTTCGGCAGCTCGTGGGCCGCCGCGCGGAAGGTGGGGCTCCTCACCTTCGTCGGCGAAGGTGGCATCGACGTCGAGGCCGTGCTGCCGGATTCGCCCGCGGCGAAGCTCGGCCTGCAGCCCGGCGACGAGATCGAGTTCCACGGCGACCGGCCGCGCGACAAGGAGCTCGAGGAAGTGCTCGCGGGAGTCGAGCGCGGTGACTCGCTCACCGTCCTGCGCGGCGACCAGGACCAGAAGACGCAGGTCAAGCTGGGAGGCGTGAAGCCCGCGTCCGGCCCGTGACCCGGATCAGCCTGGCAGGCGCACGCTCTCGCCCGTCTCCGCGGCGCGGTAGGCCGCCGCGATCAGCTCCACCACCGCGAGGCCCTGCACGCCGGTGACCGTCGGCGCGCGCTTGGCGCGCACGGCGTTCGCGAAGTCGCGGTGCTGGCGGCGGAAGGGCTCGAGCTTGTCGTCGGCTCTCGCCGTGCCGCCCGCACTCGGTGGAGGTGGGACCTCGAGCCCGGGGTCGCTCTGGAAGCGCGTCACCGCCCCGCCGGAGAGCGCCACCGTCGCGCGCTCGCAGCGGATCTCGATTCTCTCCTGCTCCGCGAGCGTGGACGTGGTCCCGACGAGCGTGCCGAGCGCCCCTGAGGCGAAGCGCAGTGAGAGCGACGCGGTGTCCTCCACGGCGATCGTGTGCGTGAGCGTCGCGGAGTGACTCGAGACGGACTCCACGGGGCCGCACAGCCACAGCATCAGGTCGAGCATGTGCACCCCCTGATTCAGGAGCACCCCGCCCTCCGCGCGCTCGTGTCTCCCGCGGCCGGGCGCGCCGTCGTAGTACGCCTGGTCGCGGCGCCAGACGGTCGCGGCCTCGGCCAGGACGATGCGCCCCAGCCGGCCGCTGGCCAGCGTCTCGCGCAGCCACTGCACGTCGTCGAAGAAGCGGTTCTGCGCCACCACCGAGAGCGGCACACCGCTCGTCTCTGCCGCCCGCACCAGCGCGGCGGCGCGGGCGGGATCGACGTCGAGCGGCTTCTCCGACAGCACCGCCTTGCCCGCGGCCACGCAGGCCAGACCCAGGCGCGCGTGCACGTCGGCGGGGACGGCGAGCACGCAGCTCTCGATCTCGCTCGAGGCGAGCAGCGCAGCGAGCTCCGCGACCGGCACGCCATGGCGCTTGGCGAACGCCTCGGCGCGCGCTCGGTCGGTGTCGACGACCGCGGCGAGCCGGGTCTCGGGCAGCTCGGCGAGCACCTGGGCGTGGCGCGCGGCGATGTTGCCGCAGCCGACCAGCGCGGTGCGCAGCGGCAGCTCAGCCATGGTTGGTGCGCCGTCCCGCGACCGCGCGCGCCAGGTACCAGCGCACGCCCAGGCAGTCGAGCACGCCGCGCCAGAGCCGGTTCCCGACGCCGTACTTCGACTGACCGGTGCTGCGCGGGCGGTGGTGCACCTCGATCTCGCCGATCGAGAAGCCCTGCGCGCGCAGCAGCGTGGGCAGGAAGCGGTGCATCCCGTTGAACACCGGCACCTCGCGCAGCGCGTGGCGGCGCAGCGCGCGGTAGGTGCAGCCCGCGTCGGTGACGCCGGCGCCGGTGAGCGCGCTGCGGAAGCGGTTCGCGATCTTGCTCGAGATCCGGCGCAGCCAGTCGTCCTCGCGCGTGCGCCGGACGCCGCTCACGCAGTCGAAGCCGCCCGCGCCGAGCGCGGCGAGGAACAGCGGAATGTCGGCGGGATCGTTCTGGCCGTCGCTGTCCATGGTGATCACGATCGCGCCGCTCGCGTAGCGGAAGCCGGTCGCCTGGGCCGCGCTCTCGCCGCAGTTCAGCGCGTGCTCGACCACCCGCAGCTCCGCATACTTGAGTCGCAGCTCAGCCAGCACCTCGCGCGTGCCGTCGCTGCTGCAGTCGTCGACGAACACGATCTCGAACGAGCGCCCGCTGCGCAGCAAGACGGCGTGCAGCTCGGCGCTGAGCGGCCCGACGGCCTCGCGCTCGTTGAAACAGGGCAGCACCACCGAGATCTCCGGCTCGCTCATGAATCCCTCGCGTGCGTGGGCACCGCCATGAAGCGGGCCAGCGCCGGCCAGTGTTGGAACGCCTCTTCCCAGCGCCCGGCATCGTAATGCGGGCACCGTTCCGCCGCGCCGACCTCGACCTGCCGGCGGCAGACGTCGACGCTGCCGTAGAACGCAAGCATGAGACCCAGCGAGCCGGCCGCGGCCAGGCTCGCGAACACCCTCGGGTGGAAGCGCAGCGCCGACCAGCACAGCGCCGCGAGCGCAGCGAGAACGCAGGCGCCGAGCGCCGCGACCCCCACGCGAGGCGCGCCAGCGAGCTCGGTGTAGAACACCGCGAGACCCCCCGCCGCGGCAAGCCCGAGCGGGACCGCGACGAGCGCCGCCACGACGAGCAGCCGCCGGAGCTGCTCCGGCATGCGCTCGCGGAGATCGCGGACCGACTCGGCGAGCAGGAGCGCGAGCAGCGGCAGGACCGGAATCAGGTAGTGCGTGCGCTTCTGCGGCAGCAGCGAGAACGCCACGAAGAGCGATGCGAATGCGATCGCGACGAAGCGCAGCCGCGGCGCGCTGCGATAGCCGCGGCTCCGCCAGGCGCGCAGCGCCGCGAGCGGCAGCAGCACCACCGCGGGCAGCGCCGCCCGCGCGAGCACCGGGATGTAGAGATAGGGCGGCCCGTAGTGAGTCGCGGTCGCCCCGGGCGGCCTGACGCCGACCGGGACCGCCGCCTCTGCGAACAGGGTCCGCGCCGCTCCCGGCACCACCGCGAGCACGACGCCGTACCAGGCGAAGCCGAGCGCCAGCGCGAACGCGAGCCAGCCCACGTTCCGGGCGCTGAAGGCGCGCGCGAGCTTGCGCTCGAGCGCGAGCGCGAGCGCGAGCGGCAGCCCGACGATCAAGAGCGCGGTGGTCGCCTTGGCCAGGATCGCGCACGCGAGCCACAGCGCGAACAGCGGCAGCCTGCGGCGCTCGCCCCCGTAGTGCACGCGGTCGAACTCGAACAGCGCCAGCGCGCAGAACAGCGCGAGCGCCATCTCGGCCACCCCGCGCCGGCCCAGGTCGATGGTCATGCTCATCGCGGCGAAGCACAGCGCCGCGAGCAGCCCCAGGTCGGGGCCGCCGAGCGAGCGCCCCCACACGAACAGGAGCGCCGCGATCCCCACCGCGCAGGCGGCGGAGGGCAGGCGCACCGTGGTCCAGCTGTCGCCGCCGGCGAGCTCGGAGAGGGCCGCCGCCAGCCAGGCATAGCCCGGCGGCTTCTCGATCCGCGGCGCACCGTCGACCTGCGGCACCAGCCAGTCGCCGTCGGACACGATCGACGCCACCGCGCCCTGCACGCGCGCCTCCGCCGGATTCGCCGCCGGCGGCTCGCCGATCCGCCAGACCAGCACGAGCGCGAGCGCACCGAGCAGCGCCGCCAGGGAGAGCTCCGCGCGCGCCGGCGCCGGAGGCCGGTCCGCTCTCACGCCGTGCCCCGCTCCACACAGAACTGCTTCACGGCGTCGCACACCGCGCGCACCTGCTCGCGCTCGAGGAACGGGTCCATCGGCAGCGAGAGGATCTCGCGGCAGACCGACTCCGCGACGGGGAAGGTGGCCCGTTCGGGGCAGATCGCCTCGAACACCGGCTGCAGGTTGAGCGAGAGCGGATAGTGGATGCCGGTGCCGATGCCGCGCTCTGCCAGGTGTTTCGCGAGGCCGTCGCGGTCGGCGACGCGCACCACGAACAGGTGCCACACCGGCTCGGAGTCGGGCTCGCGCCGCTGCAGCTGGACGCCGCGCACGCCGGCGAGCTCCTGCGCGTACCAGTCGGCGACGGTGCGCCGCCGCGCGTTCCACTCGTCGAGCACGCGCAGCTTCACCTGCAGCACCGCCGCCTGCAGGCCGTCGAGGCGCTCGTTCGCGCCGAGCCGCTCGTGCAGGAACTTCTCGCGCCGGCCGTGGTCGCGGAACATCGCGGCGAAGTCGGCGATCGCGTCGTCGTCGGTCGCGAGCGCGCCCCCGTCGCCGAAGCCGCCGAGGTTCTTCGACGGGAAGAAGGAGTGACAGCCAGCCTTCCCGAACGAGCCGACGCGCCGGCCGCGATAGCGCGCGCCGGCCGACTGAGCGCAGTCCTCGATCAGCGGCAGTCCATTGCGCGCCGCGATCTCGAGCAGCCGGTCGAGCCCGACCGGCATTCCGTACAGGTGCACGGGCAGGAGTGCGCGCGTGCGCGCCGTGATCGCGCGCTCGACGCGCTCGGGATCGATCAGCCAGCTGTCCGGGTCGACGTCGACGAAGACCGGGCGCGCGCCTGCCAGCAGCACCGCCTCGGCGGTGGGCACCGCGCTGTGCACCGTGGTCACCACCTCGTCGCCAGGCCCGATGCCGAGCGCGCGCAGCGCGATTTCGAGCGCGGCCGTGCCGCTCGCAACTCCGCGCACGTGGCGCCGCTCGAGCAGGCGAGCGAAATCGCTCTCGAAACGCTCGACGCGTGAGCCCTGGATGAACGCGCACTCATCGATCACCGCCTTCAGGGCGGCGTCGAGCTCGGTGCGGATGCGCGCGTGCTGTCCCGCGAGATCGAGAAACGGAATCTTCATGGACGGGTCACCACTCCTCGGGCGCTTGGGATAGCATCCCGCGCCGCGGTATTCAGCGGCTGGCCGAAGAAAGAACGATGTTCGCGTCGAAGGGCGAGAAGCCGCGTTCCGGCGCCTGCGCCCAGATGAACGCGAGCCGCTGTGGCGCGCTGTCACGCGCCCGGAAGCGGTGCGGGCCCGCCGCGAGGAAGCGCGGCCCGGCGTAGGGCTCGTCGTCGAGCCAGCCCGCGACCTCGCCGGCGTCGGCCACGATCGCGTAGCGCGCTGGCAGCAGGACGTCGAACTGCTGCGAGCGCAGCTCGGGATCGAGCACTCCGCCGCAGACGCGCAGCCGGCCCACCGGCACGAAGGCTTCGTTCATGAACGCGCGCCCCAGCGGCGGGAAATACGGATGGTCCAGCACGGCGACACATGTGTGTGTTGCGAGGATGCGGTCCGGAATGGAATCGGCGATCAGCCCGCGGCTGAGCTTGCGCCGGGTGACCTCCTCGAGGGCGTAGTAGAACGGGCGCCCGCGGAAGACCGTCTCGCCCTTCAAGTCCATGACCGGATCGCCCCGGTCGGTGAGTGCCACGACGTCGGCGATGACCGCCGCGGTGGCATCGGCCTTGTTCGCGGGCGACCCCAGCCGCGCGACCAGCACGCCGAGCTCGACCAGCGCGAGCGCGCCGGCGAGCGCTGCCAGCAGCGCCTGGCGCCGTGGCAGCCCCTCGACCATGCGCGCGGCTCCCCGGACGCCCATGGCGAGCGCGGCGGTCGCGAACAGCACTCCCACCGGGTAGTACGGCAGCCCGTGCTCCGGCTCCCAGATCGGGCAGAGCTCGCCGAGGAAGGCCTGCCCGCCCGCGGCTGCCAGGAAGACGACGGCGCGTCGCACGCCCAGTCGGGGATCTCCGCTGCGCCGCAGCAAGAGCGCCGCGAGCCCCGCCGAGGCGGCCAGCACCGCGGCGAAGCGCGACAGCCGCGGCAGGCCGAAGTCCCAGACGCCCAGGCCCGCGAGCGAGTTGTGGGTGAGCACGCAGTAGCGCAGGGCGTCGAGCGACCCGAGCGCGGCGTAGAAGGCGACGAAGACCGCGGGTGCCAGCACGAGGCCGCCCGCGAAGAAAGCCGCGTAGCCCGCCTGCGCGCGCAGCGGCGCGCGCTGGCGCAGCCATGGCGAGAGCGCCCACGCGAAGGCGGCCGCCCCCGCGAGCGACGCGATCAGGACGGCGGTCTTGATCGACGCGGCGGAGGCGAGCCCGAGCAACGCGCCCACCGCCAGCCCGCGCCGACGCGTCGAGCGACCGCTCACCGCGACGACCAGCGCCGCCAGCCAGAGCACCGCCCAGAGGTTGTCGGGGCGGAACTCGACGGTCCGCAGGAAGACCCGTGGGAAGAGCCCGGCGAGCGCCGCGGCCCAGAGGCCCACCCGCAGCGAAAACAGCCTCCGCCCGAGGGCGAAGGTCAGGACGAGGAGAGCCGCCGCGATCGGCAGCATCGCGAGCCGCATGGCGTAGAGCAGCCCGGGCCCCTCGGGGGCCAGCGCGAGCAGCGGCGCGAACAACAGGTGGAAGAGCGGCGTGTGGTTGTCGAAGAGGTCGCGGTACTGGACCAGGCCCTGCGCCCAGCCCCACGAGACGTGCAGGTGCTGCGTTTCGTCGCTGTCGAAGCGAAAGGCGAAGACGTAGACCACCCGCAGGGCGAAATTCGTCGCAAAGAGCGCAGAGAGCGCTGCGCGCTCGACGCCGCCGATTCGCTCGCCAGGGAGCCCCCTCACGGCGAGACAAGATAGGCAGCCGCCCCCGGCCGCCACAAGCCGCTCAACTCACTGAGTCGCTTCTAATCGCGCTCACGCCGAGGCGAAGAGTCACTTCCGTCAGGAGCGGAAATTCGGGACGGGGCTCGAACGACGCGCGAGTAGAGTGCCTCGCAGCGCTCGGCGTGGCGCGCCAGGCTGAACTCGGCTCGGGCGCGCCCGCCGGCGGTCTCGCCGCGCTCCCGCCAGCTCCGCGCATCGGTCGCGACGCTGGCGAGCGCGGCGGCGAGCTCGGCGGCGTCTTCGCCGCAGGCCAGGCCCGCCCCGTTCGCGACCAGCTCGGGCAGGATTCCCCGCCGCGAGGCGATCGCCGGGACCCCCATCGCCATCGCCTCGAGCGCCGCGCGGCAGGAGCCATCCGAGCCCGGCACCAGGAACACCAGCGCGTGCATCAGCGCGAGCGTGTCCAGGTACTCCTCGCCCCGGCGATAGCCGGCGCGCACCACGGCGTGGTCGAGGCCCAGGCGGCGAGCCGGCTGGTCGAGCACCTGACGCGCGCGGGTACCACGGCCGACCACCAGCAGCCGCAGGTGCGGGGCTTCGCGCAGCGCGCGAGCCAGGGCCTCGAGGACCAGCTCGACACGGCGGTGGGGCTGCAGCCGGGCGACCAGCCCGATCACCTGGTGCTCGGGCTTCAGCCCGAGGGCGTCGCGCAGCTCGGGCCGGGGCGTGCGCGGCGCGAAGCGCGCGGTGTCGACCACGCCGCCGACCACGCCCACGCGCTCGGGCGGACCGCCCGCGAATGTGCGGGTGCGCGCCGCGAGCGGCTCGGACAGCACCGCCACGGCGTCGCAGCCGCCCGTCCCGTAGAGCCAGCGGTTCCAGGGCCGGCGGGGAATCGGCTCGCCGTGCGTCCATGCCGCGACGAGCTTGGTGCCGCGCGGCCGCGGGCCGAGCGCGAGGCGCGCCAGCAGATGGGCGCGCGCGTGGGCGACGTGGACGACGTCGTAGGCGCGCTCGCGCAGGAACTCGCGCAGCCGGCGCACCTCGCCGGCGTCGCGGAGCGGCAGGTAGCCCTGCCCCGCCGCCGGCTCGTACACCGGGACGATGCCGCGCTCGCGCGCGCGGACGGAGAGACCGTCCGCGTGTCCCTCTGGCGCCGCGGGAAACGCCGCTTCGACTTCGTGTCCGCGCGCGCGCAGGCCGGTGACGGCGTGGAGCATCGGCTCCGCGGGGCCGGTCCACTTCCAGTCACTCGTGAGCTGGAGGACCTTCATCCAGCTCCCAGAGCTTGGCGTACTTCATGAACACGTAGTACGCGGTCGCGGCCGAGACGATGAAGCCGGGGAGCCCCTTGCGGAAGCCCTGGCGCAGTACGTAGCCCTTGAAGAAGCGCGCGAGCGGGCGCAGCAACAGGTCGGCCAGCCGGAAGCGCACGCCCGCGTCGCGCATCGAGCGCGCCATGCGGGTGGAGAAGCGGTCGGTGGTCTGGATGTGCTCGGAGAGGCTGCGGTAGTTCCAGTGCAGGAGCCTCCCGGGCAGCCGCTCGACGCGGCCGTCGAGCTCGACCCGGTCGTGCGGATCCATGCCCGCCCAGTGCCCGCGCGAGCGGCGGAACGCGCGCAGCTGCCAGTCGGGATACCACTCGCCGCGGTCGTGCCACACGCCGAGGTAGCGGGTGACCCGGTCGAGCTCGTAGCCGGCGGGGGCGCCGTCGCCGCCGCGCCCAATCGCCGCCGCGAGCGCCTGCGCGAGCTCGGGCGAGAGCGCCTCGTCGGCGTCGAGACAGACCACCCAGTCGTGCTTGGCGAGCTCGAGCGCGAAGTTCTTCTGCTTCACGTAGCCGAGGAACGGCTGCTCGACCACACGCTCGGTGAAGCGCCGCGCGACCTCGCGCGTGCCGTCCGTCGAGCCCGAGTCGACCACCACGATCTCGTCGCAGAACGCGAGCGACTCGAGGCAGCGGCCGAGGCGGTCCGCCTCGTTCAGACAGATCACCACGCCGGAGATCAACTGCGCACCCGCTCGACCGTCACCACGCCGCGGATCTTGGCGATCTGCCGCAGCACGCCCTCGAGGTGCTTGCGGTTCTTCACTTGCAGCTCGAACACCTGGATCGCCCGCTTGTCGTCGCTGGTGTAGATCTGCGCGCTGTCGATGTTCACGCCCTCGGCGCTGATCTTGTTGGTGACCGCCGCGAGCAGGCCCTGGCGGTCCTCGGATACCACGCGCACCTTCACCCGCACCACCTCGCCCGGCGCGTCCTCCCAGGTGACCGGCACGCGCCGCTCGGGATCGAGGTGGAAGATCTTCGGGCAGTCACTCGCGTGCACGGTGACTCCCCGCCCGCGCGTGATGAAACCCTCGACCGAGTCGCCCGGCACCGGCGCGCAGCACTTGGCGAAGCGCACCAGCACGTTCTCCATGCCCGAGACGCGCACCTGCCCGGTGCTGCGGCCGACCGAGAGCACCCGCCGCAAGAGCGACGGCTTCGGCTCGGGCTCGTCGTCGCCCACCCCGGCGATCTTGCGCGCCACCGCGCGCGCGTCGAGCTTGCCGTAGGCGAGCGCCTGCAGCAGCCCGTCGAGGTCGCGCACCCCGAGCTCCTTCGCGCTCTCCTTCAGCTCGCCCGACTTGGAGAGCTTGTCGTAGCCGAGCCCGCGCTTGTGCAGCTCGCGCTGCAGCAGGTCGCGGCCCAGGTCGCGCGCGCGCTCCACCTGCTCGAGCTTCAGGAAGTGGCGGATGCGGCTGCGCGCGCGGCCGGTGACCACGAAGTCGAGCCACTCCTGGCGCGGGCGCTGGTGCGGCGAGGTCACGATCTCCACGGTGTCGCCGTTCGACAGCGTGTGCCGCAGTGGCATCAGCTGGCCGTTGATCTTCGCGCCCGCGCAGTGGTTGCCGACCTCGCTGTGCACCGCGTAGGCGAAGTCGATGGGCGTGGCGCCCGCGGGCAGCGCCTGCACGTCGCCGCGCGGCGTGAACACGTAGACCTCGTCGGAGAACAGGTCGACGCGCACGGTCTCGAGGAACTCGTTGGGGTCCTTGAGCGACTGCTGCCACTCGAGCAGCTGGCGCAGCCAGGCGAACTTCTGCTCGTCGCTGGGCCGGGTCGAGCCGACGCCCTTGTACTTCCAGTGAGCCGCGATGCCCAGCTCGGCGACGCGGTGCATCTCCTGGGTGCGGATCTGCACCTCCATGCGTTCGCCGAACGGCCCGATCACGGTGGTGTGGATCGACTGGTAGCCGTTGGGCTTGGGCATCGCGATGTAGTCCTTGAAGCGGCCCTGGACCGGCTTCCACAGCCCGTGCACGATGCCCAGCGTCTCGTAGCAGGTGGTGGTGGTGCCGTCGACGATCACGCGGAACGCGATCAGGTCGTAGATCTGGTCGATCGGCACGTTCTGCTGCTGCATCTTCTTGTAGAGGCTGTAGGCCTCCTTCAGCCGGCCGGTGACCTCGCAGTGCAGCGCGCGCGACGCGAGCTCCGCCGAGAGCCGTGTCTTCACGTCCTCGATGTAGCGCTCGCGCTCCTTCTTGGTGCCGGCGATGCGCTCTTCGATCTGCGCGTAGATCTCGGGGTGGAGCACGCGGAAGGCGCGGTCCTCCAGCTCCTCCTTCATCCAGTAGATGCCCAGCCGGTGCGCCAGCGGCGCGTAGATCTCGAGCGTCTCGCGCGCGACGCGCAGCCGCGAGTCCTCCTTCATGTACTCGAGCGTGCGGATGTTGTGCAGCCGGTCGGCGAGCTTGATCAAGATGATGCGGATGTCCTTCGACATCGCGATCAGCATCTTCCGGAAGTTCTCGGCCTGGGCCTCCTCGCGGCTCTGGAACTCGATCTTCGACAGCTTGGTGAGCCCGGCGACGAGCTCGCCCACCTCTTCGCCGAACTGGTTGCGGATGTCGGCGTCGGTGGCGAAGGTGTCCTCGACGGTGTCGTGCAACAGCCCCGCTGCGACCGTGACCGGGTCGAGCCGCATCTCGGCCAGGATCTCCGCCACCGCGAGCGGATGGGTCAGGTAGGGCTCGCCCGAGAGCCGCATCTGGCCCTGGTGCACCTTCGCGGAGTAGACGTAGGCCTTCTCGAGCAGCGACACGTCGGCGTCGGGCGCGTTGGTCTGGACCTGCTCGACTATCTCGTTGATGCGCGCCATCTAGCGACCCCGCTCGCGGGCGTCGTGGATGATGCGCAGGAGCTGCTCCACGGCCTTGTCCACCGAGTCGTTGACGATGCGGTGGTGGCACTGCTTCGCGTAGGCGAGCTCCTCCTGTGCGCGCTGCAGCCGGCCGCGCAGCACCTCCTCGGTCTCGGTGCGGCGGTCGCGCAGCCGGGCCTCGAGCACCTGCATCGAGGGCGGCTCGATGAACACGCGCACGGCGTGCGGCAGCCGCACCTGCAGCTGCTCGGCGCCCTGCATCTCGACCTCGAGGATCAGGTCGAAGCCCCGTGCGGTCGGGCCCTCGACCGCGGTGCGGCTGGTGCCGTAGAAGTGGTTCTGGTAGACGGCGTACTCGAGGAAGGCGTTCTGCTCGATCAGCCGGCGGAACTCGGCCTCGTCGACGAAGCTGTAGTCGACCCCGTCGACCTCGCCCTCGCGCGGCCGGCGCGTGGTGTGCGACACAGAAAAGTGTACGTTCGGGTCGGCCTGCAGCACGCGGCGCACGATCGTGCTCTTGCCCACGCCGGAGGGGCCCGACACCACGAACGGGATGCCGCGCCGCGCGTTCACGGCGCCTCCTCGTCGTCGCCGGCGCCCGCCAGCCGCAGCGCGATCGTCTCGGGCTGCACCGCCGAGAGCACCACGTGGTCGGAGTCGGTGATGATCACCGAGCGGGTCTTGCGGCCCTGGGTCGCGTCGACCAGCTTGCCACGCGGCCCCGCCTCCTCGCGCAGCCGGCGGATCGGCGCGGCCGCGGACCCGACCACCGCGACCACGCGGGCGGCCACCACCACGTTTCCATAGCCGACGTTCAACAGCTTCACTCGAGGTTCAGCACCTGCTCGCGCAGCTTCTCCTGTTCGGTCTTCAGCGCGACTACCGCGCGCGAGAGCTCGGTGTCGGCCGATTTCGAGCCGATCGTGTTGGTCTCGCGGCCCATCTCCTGGAGCACGAACTCGAGCTTGCGCCCGACCGCGCCCGGCGCGTCGAGCGCCTCGCGGAACTGCTCCAGGTGGCTGCGCAGCCGCACCGTCTCCTCGGTCACGTCCATGCGCTCGATCGCGAGCACGATCTCCTGCTCGAGCCGGCCGGGGTCGGCCTCGAGCGCGGGCGCGATCGACGCCAACCGCTTCTCCAGCCGCTCGCGCACTGCCGCGCGCACCACGTCGACGCGAGACTCGACCGCGCCGAGCAGCGCCTCCACCCGCGCGAGCCGCGCGCGCAGCTCGCGCGCGAGTGACTCGCCCTCGCGGGTGCGCATCTCGACCGCGGCGGCACAGGCCCGGTCCACCAGCGCCAGCAGCGCCGGCGCGAGCGAGGCGGCCTCGAGCTCGGGCTCGCGCAGCCGCGACACGCCCGGCAGCGCCAGCAGCGACGCCACGCCCAGCTCCTCGGGCCGCGCCAGGTCGTGGGCGAGCTCCTGCGCGGCGCGGGCGTAGCTGCGCGCCGCTTCGAGGTCGATCTCGAGCCGCGGCGCGAACGCGCCCTCGCGCGGCAGCCGCACCGAGAGCTCCACCTGCCCGCGCTCGAAGTGGCGCGTCGCAGCGCTGCGCAGCTCGCCCTCCAGCGCCACGAGCTCGCGCGGCAGCCGCGGGCGGACCTCCAGGTGGCGCGAGTTCACGCTGCGCACCTCGACCGACGTCCCGTCGGGGCCGTCGGCCCGGCCGAAGCCGGTCATCGAGCGGCGCAGGCCTGCGGGCGCCTGGGTCACCCTGCGAGCCTTGCGAGCGTCATGCCTCGTCTCCCGTGGTCTTGCATCGGCGTGGGACTAGGCGGCCGCGAGCCCCGACGTCGCCGGCTCGCCCGCACGATGCCAGGCGAGGATCTTGCGGTACTCCTGCGCCCGCCGCCCGCCGAACACACAGCCGCACAGGATCTTGATCCACACCACCGCGCGCAGCGCGCGGTACACGGCGGGCGAGCGGTTCTTGCGAAAGAAGATGTAGCGGCTGCGGTAGTACTCGATGCGGGTGCGCAGCGGCAGCTTCTTCTTGGTCGACTCGCCGTACAGGTGGATCACGTGCGCGTCGGGCAGGTGGAACACGCGCCAGCCGGCCGCGCGCATGCGGTGACACCAGTCGGTCTCTTCCAGGAAGAAGAAGTAGTCCTCGTCGATCAGCCCGATCTCGGCGATCACCTCGCGGCGCACGAACAGGCAGGCGCCCAGCACCGCTTCGACCTCGACCGGGCCCGGGTAGTCGACCCGCTTGCTGGGCCAGCGGCGCGGCAACACCCGGCGCAGAAACGACTGGCCCACGATCTCGGAGACCAGCGTGGGCGAGTTGTGGATGCAGTTCTGCTTGCTCCGGTCGGGATTCAAGAGCTGCGGGCCGACCGCGCCCACCTCCGGATGCTCGTCGAGGAAGCGCACGCAGGCTTCGAGGCCGCCGGGCAGCACGATGGTGTCGCTGTTCAGCAGCACCGCGTGCCGCCCGCGCATCACCTCCAGCCCGCGGTTGTTCCCCGCGCCGAAGCCGATGTTCTTCGGCAGCGCCACCACGCGTGTGTCGGGGAACTGGCGCACCACCGCCTCCACGCTGTGGTCGACGGAGCCGTTGTCCACCACGATCACCTCGTAGGAGAGCCCGAGCTTGGCGTCGGCGATCGAGGCGAGGCAGTCGAGCACCAGGTCGCGCACGTTCCAGGCCACGATCACGATCGAGAGGTCCACCTCGCTCAAGGCGCGAGCTCCAGCTCGACCGAGCCCTGCCAGTCGGGGCGCGACAGCGCCGCGCGCGCCTCGGCCAGCACGCGCGCCGGCACGAGCCGGGTCATGCAGCGGTGGTCGATCGGACAGACTTTGAGCTGACACGGCGAGCACTCGACCGGCTCGCGCATGAGCCTGGTGCGCTTCAGGTTCAGGTTGGTGTAGCCCACCGCCGTCGGCCCCATCAGCACGAGCGTGCGCAGCTCGAACGCCGCCGCGATGTGGCGCGCGCCCGCGTCGTTGCAGATCAGGAGCTGCGCGCGCGCGAGGACGGACTTGAGCAGCGAGAGCGACATACCGTCGCCGCCCAGCAGCGCGATGCCGCCTCCCGCGCGCCGCGTGATCTCGTCGGCGAGCGCACTCTCGCCCGGCCCGTGCACCAGCGCCACGTCGGCACCGTCGGCACGGAGCGCGCGCGCGACCTCAGCCGCGTACTCGAGCGGCCACAGCTTCGAAGGCCCGAAGCCGGCGCCGGGAGCGAGACAGACCAGCGGCCGTGCGCCCAGCCCCGCGGCGCGGAAGCGCGCGTCGCACTCGCGCTCGGCGTCGGGCTCGAGGAAGAGCTCGACCTGTGTCCCCAGGTCGGGCGCGCCGAGCCGCCGCACCAGGTCGAGGTAGTAGCGCTCCATCGCCGTGGGCACGAAGCGCCCGTTCTCGCGCCGCGCGGCCACGGGATCGCTGAGCAGGAAGCCGCGCCCCCGGCGCGCGTAGCCCACGCGGACGCGAGCTCCGCTGGCGAAGGCGAGCAGGCTGCTCGCGAACGAGTTCGGCAGCACCACCACCGCGTCGCTGCCCCGCAGCTCCCGCGCGACGCGCAGGCGCGCGCGCAACTGTGCGAGCTTGCCGGGGCGCGCGTAGATGTCGTGGGCCACGAGCCGGTCGATCCAGGGGGTGCCGCGCAGCACGCCGGCCAGCGAAGCCCGCACGACGGCGCTGATCTCAGCGTCCGGCCGGCCGCGCCGCAGCGCGCGCAGCGCCGGCGTCGCCATCACCACGTCGCCCAGGTGGTTCGGCAGGACGACGGCAATTTTCTCTTTGTCTACGCCCACTTCGGACGGTAGCTCCGCTCGATTCCCCGCCTTCCTAGATACCCTGCCGGGGGGCGTCTAGCAACGCGAGTGCGGCCTCCGTCACGGCGTCGGGCGTGACCGCGCGCATGCAGGCGCGCGCGGCGCAGCCCTCGCGGCAGGGGTTGCAGCCGACGTCCACCCGCACGATCCGCTGCGGCACCGTCGAGCTCGGCGCGTTCTCGACCGGGTCGGTGGGCCCGAAGATCGCCACCACCGGCGTTCCCGCCAGCGTCGCCAGGTGCATCGGGCCCGAGTCGCAGCCGATGAACAGCCGCGCCCGGCCCAGCAGCGCCAGCAGCTCGGCCAGCGACTCGGTGGGCGGCGCGAGCTCCGCGGCACCGCCCGAGGCCTCCACCACGGCGCGTGCCGCCTCGCGCTCGCCCGCAACCGGTCCGAACGCCACGCGCGTCTCGACGCCCGCGCGCGCGAACAGCCCGCGCGCCACCGCGGCGAAGCGCTCCGCCTCCCAGCGTTTGTAGCCGGTTTTGGGGCTCGTTCCCGGGTGCACGATCGCGAAGCGCTCGGGGAGCCGCGCGAACAGCTGCGCGCGCGCCGGGTCGAGCTCGAGCACGTGGGGATGCGCGGGCACCTCGCCGCCGAGGTAGCGCACCAGCGCCGCGTTGCGTTCGAAACGCGAGACGTACCGGGCGGCGACGGGGGCGCTGGTCGTCTGCAGCCAGTGACTGCCCTCCTTCGCCACCGGCGGCGCGTAGCCGACGCGCACGGGGATGCGTGCCGACCAGGCCAGGAACGCCGAGCGCAGCACCCCGTGGAAGTCGATCGAGAGGTCGTAGTCCCGCCGGCGCAGCTCGCGCGCGAACTCGCGCAGCGTGGCGAGTGCCACCAGCGGGTGTCGGGCGCGCAGCCGCCGGCGCGGCAGCTCGACGCGCTCCGCCAGCCCGGGCAGGCCGACCAGCCCGGCCGCGGCGCGGTCCTCGACCAGCCAGTCGATGCGCGCGTCCGGGTACAGCGCGCGCACCCCGGCGAACGCGAAGCGGGTGCGCACCACGTCGCCCAGCGCCCCGAGGCGGATCACCAGAATGCGCTTGGCGGGGATCGGCTGCGGCATCCCCGCGATGGTGGCTCCTGGCTCCGCGCGGCGCTAGACCGGCGCACCGTTGCGGAAGAGCCAATAGTCGCCCACCGCGCGCAACACGTGGAAGCCGGCGAGTGACTGCGGTGCGAGCCGCGCGAAGTACTTGCGCTTCACCAGCAAGAGCTGGCACGAGGGCCGCTCCGCGAGCGCGCGCAGCTCGGACCCGCCGACGCCGGCGAGGCGCACCTCGCCCTCGGTGTAGTACGCAGCGCTCCACGGGATGCTGCCGACCGACGCGATGGTGCAGCCGCGCAGCGCTGGATCGTCACGCACGAAGTGGGCGAGCTGCTCGGTGCTCTCGTACGCACCGAGCTCGCGCGCCAGCGTGGTCCGGATCGCCGCGTCCCCGAACGGCAGCAGGAGCGCCGTGGCCACCACCGCCGCGACGCCGCGGCGCGAGCCGCACAAGAGCCGCAGCAGAGCGAGCATCGCCGCGAACGCGAGCGCCACCCCGCCGAGCTTCGCGAGCGAGACGCCGTGGCCGCCGAGGTCGAGCTGCAGCCGCGCCGCGAAGGTGAGCACCGACGCGTAGCCGCTGAGCTCGAGCAGCCGGATCGATCGGCGCGCGCTCGGCCCGGCTGCGCTGCCGTCCAGGTCGAGCAGCTCGTCGAGGCCGTGCGCCGCAAGGATGGCGAGCGGCGGAAGCGCGGGCAGCACGTAGGTGATCGTGACGTTGCGGCTCGCCGCGAACAGCAGCAGCGGCCCGAGCGCCCAGGCCGCGAGGAACACCACCTCGCGCCGCTCGGCGAACAGGCTCGAGAAGCGGCCGCGCGCCTCGCTCGTCGCGCAGGCGAGCAGCGCGGGCGCCCAGGGGATGGCGCCGAGCAGGAGCATCACCGCGATCGCGCCACGCGGGTGGCTGTGCCCCTGCCCGTACAGGTCGCCGTAATCCTGCGACAACAGGCGCAGCACGTTCTCGTTCACGAGGAAGTAGCGCAGGAAGCCCGGCGATCTCGCCTCGGCGACGGCGTACCAGGGCAGCGCCAGGCCGAGCGCGAGCGCCGCGCCGCTCCACCAGGGGACGCGCCGCAGCCAGCTGAAATCGCGCTCCGCGAGCGAAGCCAGCAAGAGCGCGCTCGCGCAGAACGCCGCAGCCACCGGCCCCTTCGCCAGGAGCCCGAGACCGAGACCGGCGAACGCGAGCCGGAACCAGCGCCGCTCCTCGCGAGACCCCGCCGCCGCCGAGCGCGCTGCGAACAGCGCGGCGAGCGTCGCGCTGTTGCAGGCGGTGAGCGTCATGTCGGTCAGGCAGTTCGCCCAGCGCAGGTGGAACTGCGCCGTCGACGCGAGGACCAGGCACGCGAGCAGCGCCTGGCGCCGGCCGAACGCCCGGCGCGCGCACAGGAAGGTGATCGCGAGCACGCCGAGCCCGCCGAGGAAGCTCGGCAGCCGTGCGGCGAGCTCCGTCGGCCCGAGCGCCGCGATCGCCGCCGCGGTGGCCCAGAAATGGAGCGGCGGCTTGCCCCAGAACGGGATCTCTGGGGACAGATGCGGGGTGACCCAGTCGCCGAGCGCGACCATCTGCCGGCCCACCTCGGCGTAGCGGCTGTCGTCGGTGTCCACGAGCGGCATGACGGTGAGCGTCGCCGCACGCAGCACGACGAGCGCGAGCAGCGTCGCCGCCAGCGTCCGCTCGACGGACCGGGCCTCGGCGTGCGCCGGAGCTTCCATCGCATGCGAGAGTAGGCGCCCGCCCGCGCCGCTCCGCGTTCATTGCGGTGAATTCATCCCGCGATCCTTACACTTCGATGTGTACCCGCTCAGCGGGCGAGGCGAGGGCCGTCGGGGGCGAGGCGAGGGCCGCCGCGCGCAGTGAGCCGGAGGCGAACGAAGTCAGCTGGTGCGCGGAGGCACTGGGGGCCCTACTGTGATGCTCCGATGGTCGCCCCTCGCCTGCTCTGGCGGTACATGTTCGTGGACATCCTCATGCACGCGCTGCTGGGGCTGTTCGCGATCATCCTGCTGCTGGTCGTCACCAACCTGCTGCGCTTCATGGAGGATCTCGCCGCGGCGGGCCTCGGGCTGTCCGCGCTGGGGCAGCTGGTGATCGTGATCCTCCCCGCCTACGCCTCCTATGCGCTGCCCACGGCGCTCCTGTTCGGGATCCTGCTCTCGTTCGGGCGCATGTCGCAAGACGGCGAGATCGTCGCGATGCGCGCGAGCGGCATCAGTGCGAGCCGGCTGCTGCCCCCGGCGCTGGCGCTGGGCGTGATCGCCACGGTCGGCGCGGCCTACCTGATCTTCGAAGTCCAGCCGCGCGCGAGCAATCGCATCCGCACCCTGACCCGGGAGCTGGCCGGCTCGGTGCAGGTGATCGAGCCGGGGCGCTTCCTCGAGTTCGGCGACCGCATGCTCTACGTGCACTCGGTGTCGGACCCGAACTGCCCGCTCGAGGGCGTGCTGCTCGGGAGCGCCGAGCAGGACTCGCGCAGCTTCTACGCGGCGGCGCACTGCGGCACCATCGCGAACAGCGACGACACCCACACGCTCTCGTTCGTGCTGCACGACGGTTCGATCCACTTTCGCGACCCGGACCCGTCGCGCTACCGGCGCATCCGTTTCGGCGCGATGAGCACCGCGATCGACATCTCCGACTACACCGACCCCAAGCCCGGTGCGAGCCAGCTGACCTTCGAGGAGCTGCTCGCGGTCTCGCGCCTGCCGAAAAAGGATCCCGAGTACATCCGCTTGAACGGGCGCTACGGCCGCTCGATCGCCTGTCAGATCCAGCGACGGCTGGCCTTTCCGTTCGCCTCGATCCTGCTCGGCGTGGTGGCGGTGCCGCTCGGCATCCGCCCGGTGCGCTCCGGCCGCTCGGCGGGAGCGCTCACGGCGATCGGTGTGATGGCGCTCTACTGGCTGCTGTTCTCGCTCGGCGACATGGCGGCGTTCCGCGGCGTGCTGCCGCCCTGGATCGGCTACTGGATCCCGAATGCCGTGGCGCTGGTGATCGGCGTCTACCTGGTCAGCCGCGTGGGGAAGAGCGACGACTGATGCGCGGCCCGGTGCGCACCGTGCCCCGCGGCTACGTCGTGCACCGCGTGGGCGACGCCTGGCTCGTGTTCGACGCGGAGTTCGCGCACGAGCTCGTGGGCCTGCGGCTGGCCGATCCCGACGCGCGCAAGCGGCTGTTCGCGCGCGCGCCGAAGCGCGGGCGCGGCGCAGCGCCGAGCGTTTCGCTGCGGCGCGACGCGCACGTGGTGCTGCGCCGCTACCAGCACGGCGGGCTGTTCCGCGGCATCACGCGCGCGCTCTACCTCGGACCGTCGCGCGCGCTCGACGAGCTGCACGTGACGGCCCGCGCCGAGGCCTCGGGCGCGCCGGTGCCGCACGTGATCTGCCTGGCGCTGTGGCCCGCGGCGGGGCCGTTCTGGTCGGCCCTGATCGGCACGCGCGAGGAGCGCGGCGCGCGCGACCTGCTCGAGGCGCTGCTCGCGGCGCCCGACGCGCGTGCACGGCGCGCGCTGCTGCGCGAGGTCGGCGCCGCGGTGCGCAAGCTGCACGACGCGGGCGTGGACCACCGCGACCTGCAGCTGCACAACGTGCTGGTCGTCGACGAGGCCGGCCGCCGGCGCATCGTGGTCGTCGACCTGGACCGCGCCGTCTACCACCCGCGCGGCCCGCTGGCGCCGCGGCTGCGCGCGCGCAACCTCGGCCGGCTCACCCGCTCCGCCGTGAAGGCCGGCTTGTTCCGCGGGCCGATCGGCAAGCGCGAGCTCGCCGCGTTCATCGGGGCCTACACCGGAACGGATCGCCGGCTGCGCGCCGAGCTGCGCGGCTGGATCCGCGGCGAGCAGTGGAAGCTCGCGCTGCACAGGCTGGGCTATCGCCTGTGGGGCGACGCGCGCAGCGCTACAGCGGTCTCGCCTCTTCCACCAGCATGACCGGGATTCCGTCCTCGACGGGATAGGACAGCCGGCACGCCGGGCAGTCGAGCGACTCCTCCGCGCCGTCCGACGCGCGCACCACCGAGAGCTCGGACTTGCACTTGGGGCAGACCAGGATCTCGAGCAGCTCTGGATCGATGCGGCCGCTCATGCGTGGCCCTGCGCGCGGACGAGCTCGGCCAGCGCGGTGGCCTGCATCATCAGCCCTTCCAGCTGGTCGAGCGGGAACTGGCTGGCGGCATCGCACAGCGCCTCGCGCGGATTCGGGTGCGTCTCGAGGAACACGCCGTTCGCCCCCGCGGCCACGGCGGCGCGCAACAGCGTCGGGATGTGCTGCGGCGCGCCTCCGCGCGGGTCGGCGCTGGAGATGCCGTAGCGGCGGACCTGGTGGCCGGCATCGAAGACCACCGGGACGCCCAGCTCCTTCATCTCGGGGATCGCGGTCATGTCCGCGACCAGCTGGTTGTAGCCGAACTGTGCACCGCGCTCGGTGACGAGGATGCGCGTGCAGCCCGCGCGCTCGAGCTTGCCGATCGGGCTCGACATGCCGGACGGCGCGATGAACTGGCCCTTCTTCACGTTCACGGGCTTGCCCGCCTTGCCCGCCGCGACCAGCAGCGAGGTCTGCTGGCACAGGAACGCGGGGATCTGGATCACGTCGAGCACCTCGCGCGCGGCCGCGATCTCCTCGACGCTGTGCACGTCGGACAGCACCGGCAGCTCGAACTCCTTGCGAATCCACGCCAGGAGCTCGAGCCCGTCGTCGATCCCCGGGCCCTGGTACGAGAGCTCGTCGCCCCGGTTGTCCTTCAGGTAGGAGGACTTGAACACCAGCGGCACGGAGAGCTTCTCCGACAGCTTCTTGAGCCGTTCCGCCGTGGCGCCCATCAGCGACTGGCTTTCGATCACGCACGGGCCGCAGATCCAGGCGAGCGGGAGCCCGGGGCCGAAGCGGACGCGCCCGGACGTGCCGTCGCCGATCTCCACGGTTCGCATCGCGCTCACGCCGCCCTCCCTCGGGGAACGGCCGCGGAGCTTAGCCCGGCCCCGGGGGAGCGGCTAGCGCAGCGTGGCCAGCACGGCGGGCTTCAGGATCTTCTCGTCGCCCAGCACGCGAAAGACCTCGTCGAGGCCCAGCTTCTCCCAGGGCAGGATCTCGCCCTCGGGCCCTTCCACCACGAAGCCCGCGTCGCGGATCATGCGGTAGGTGTCGACCGCGCTGCGGCCCTTGGTGGTGAGGTAGCCCTCGACGAAGAGCGAGTTGGCGGGCCAGAGCGCCAGCGCCTCGAGCGAGCGCAGGTGCCCTTCCCGTCCCGCCGCGACGCGCACCTCGGCGCGCGGGTTCGCGAGCCGCATCATCGCCAGCACGCGCAGCGCGCGCTCGGGCGAAAGTGAGCCGTCCGATTGGATCGGATTGCCCTCGATCGGCAGCAGGAAGTTCACCGGGATCGAGGGCACCTCGAGCTCGCGCAGCGCGAGCGCCACGTCGACCAGGTCGCCGTCGTCCTCGCCCATGCCGGCGATCAGCCCGCTGCAGGCCTCGAGCCCGGCGGCGCGCGCGGCGCGCAGCGTGGCGACGCGGTCGGCGTAGCCGTGCGTGCTGCAGATCGCGGGATAGCGCCGCTCGCTCGTGTTCAGGTTGTGGTTCAGCCGGTCGACCCCCGCGTCCTTCAGCGCGCGCGCCTTGGGCTCGTCCAGCAGGCCGACCGACACACAGATGCGTACGGGCACCTCGGCGCGGATGGCGCGCACGGCGTCGGCCAGGAACTCGACCTGGCGGTCGCTGGGCCCGCGCCCGCTCGCCACCATGCAGTAGCGGAACGCGCCGGCGGCGTAGGCGGCGCGCGCCTCGGCGACGAGCTCCTCCTTGGGCTTCCAGGGATACGGCCGCAGCGGCGCGTCCGTGACCGCCGACTGCGAGCAGTAGCCGCAGTCCTCGGGACAGCGCGCGTTCTGCGCGTTGTTGAGGATGTGCACGCGCACGCGGTTGGCGAAGCTCTGCTCGCGCACCAGCCGCGCCTCGTGCAGGAGCGGCAGCAGCGGCAGCTCGGGCCCGAGCACGCGCAACAGCTCCTCGCGCTCGAGCGGCGGTCCCTCCAGGCTGCGTCGTGCGAAACTCATTTCGGGCGCGCAGCATATCAAACCCGGTT
>Ga0318553_10000058_pt1 | contig 29085 bp, 32 predicted proteins | sample GRESIP082b2f21_FD_203686 | JGI IMG/M metagenome (GOLD analysis project Ga0318553, IMG submission 203686) | Tropical soil microbial communities from Luquillo Experimental Forest, Puerto Rico - GRE.SIPMG.082b2f21 | ecosystem: Environmental > Terrestrial > Soil > Tropical forest > Bulk soil...
ACGGCGGCCTTGCGCTCATGTTTCGCCGGCCAGGGGAACATTTTGCTCAGCCAATTCACGGGCCTGCCTTCTCGCGGCCGGCGTCGCGGCCGTACTGGAGGGCGGCGAGGATGTCACGTGTCGCGGATGCGGCGGTGACACTGGCCCGGGACGCCTCGCGTTCTTGCGCCAGTGCGGCTTTGAGTTCGGCGATCTCGGTTTTCAGGTCGGTGATCACGGATCTCGGGTAGATGACTCCCAGTATGAACAAGATACAGAACACGCCCGCGACGCCACCGCCGGTGACGAGCGGGGTGATAAGTGAACTGTCCAACTCCTGCCCCCGCTCCCGCTTGCCGTGGTTACGCGGGCGGTGCGGGTGTGATGGTCACGTTCGACGGCACCGGTGCCGGGGCTGGCGGCGTAGGGGCCGGTGCGTTGGGCACTGCAAAGACGCCGAGCGCGGCGGCGGCGCCGAGGACAACCGGCAGCCACGTGGTATCCGAGGCGCCGTACTTCCACTGCAGGTACACCACGACGTTCCCCACGATGGCGGTGAGGAACTTCGCGTACTGCGCGGGCAGTTTCATGGATTCTCCAGGCGATGAGAAGATCCTCGCGTACAACCGGCCCTGGCTGACACTTCGGCCAGTAGTGACAGCCATACATCCCGCGGGCTCTCCGGCCGCGCCCAGGTATCCCCGTAGAGAGCAATGTGCAGTTGCTGGGTCATGTTCTGCGCGGCGTCTGCCATTTCGCTTACGGGATGACGGCGGTGCAATTCCTTAAGCTCCTCGTCCAGAACGCGGATCTTCTCTGGAAGGGCGCCCAGCCCGCTCACGGGTGGATGCTTTGCCAGGTGCGCCCCGCCGGGGGCACGCAGTCCTTCAGCAGCTGGTCGGCCAGGTCCGCGCCGAGCTTCCGCTGCAGCACGGCCCAGCCGGAGGGGGTCATGCCCCGCGCGGCGGCGATGTCCCCGATGGTGGCCTTCCCGTCCGTGGTGTGCTGGTGCAGCCCGGCAACGCTGACGTCGGAGAGCCACCCGGCGGAGAACACGTCGGAGTCGAAGAACGCGCCGCTGGCGTACTGGACGGCGACAATGGGGAACGGCCCGGCGGCGTGCTGCACGTCGGCGACGGCCTGCGCGTCGGACAGGTTCCAGTTCGCCACCCACAGGCTCACGCCGGACTTGATGCCGTGGCCGATGAGCGTGTTCACCAAGGGAGTCACATTCGACGCGCTGGTGTAGACGGCGGGCTCCCGCTGCCCGGGCCGCGCGGCGGCTTTGAACGCGGCCTGCGCGCGGGGTGCCCACATGGCGGCGTCGACGTTGGTGGCGGCGCCGGACTCGACGTCGAGGACGTCGGCGGCGTGGTCGGAGCCGGAGTCCTGGCAGATGCGGACGGCGCCCTTGTGCGCGGCCCAGTCGGCGGCGACCCACCGGATGTCCGCGGAGCCGGTGGTGTACCCGGCGGCCTGCGCGCCGCGGGGCAGGTGGCCGATGTTGGCGTGGATGGCGTCGAACCCTGCGACTACAGCCATGGATTCTCCTAACCGATGCGCTGGGCGCTGAGGATGGACCCGGCGGTGACGGTGGTGTTGGTGGCGTTGGAGGTGTTCTGCGCCCACGCGAACGCCAGTGTCCCGGCGCCGACGGTGGTCACGGATGCCTTGAGGAACAGCGGTTCCAGGTTGGCGGTGCCGTTGGTGCCCGCGTTGTCGGTGACGCCGAACGCGTTGGTGGCCGATAGGACGTTGGCGAATCCGACGATCCCCTCCCGGATGTCGATCCAGAACCCGGTGGCCCCGCCGGGCGCGTTGATGGTGAATTTGATGTCGCTGTTGCCGGTGGTGGTGCCTTTGTACTGCACGAGGGCCTCGACGAGGTAGACGGCCCCGGCGGCGAGGGACAGTTGCAGGTCGGGGTCGTTGGTGACGGTGGTGGTGTTGTTCCGCTGCGTGTCGGACGGTTTGATGGCGGCGAGGGGCACCGTCCACGCGTTCATGTCTGCCGCGGAAAGGACATCTCCGACGTTCCAGGACTTGACGGGCACTCATTACTCCGCTCAATAAGCGGCCCGGTTGCCCGAGCTCAGTTTGCCTTTGGTGGTGTCGTCGAGGATGAGGAACCCGGTGTACCGGGTGGCGTCGTCGAGGTCCCACTGGGTCTGCCACGTGAACGAGGAGTAGTCCACGGTGTGGGTGATGCCCTGGATGAACATGTCCTTGGTGATGGTGGCCATCCCGGGCGGGGTGCGGATGATGGTGATCCGGTCGCCGATCTCCCGGCCGAGCACCTGCGGCCACAGGCGCGCGTCCCGCAGCGGGGTGACGGTGAGGGTGTCGAACCGGTCGGCCTCGTTGCGGGAGATCCACAGCACCCACTGCGCGTACGTGCGGGCTTCGGCGTCTGAGGTGAGCAGCACGTCGGATCTCGCGTAGGACCGGGGGAACAGGTATTTGGCGATGGAGGCGGCGTTCTGCGCTTCCTGCAGGGCGGATGACCCGGCGGCGGTGATCTGCACGTCGTTGGCGAGGGTGGTGTCGTCGTCGTTGCGGGACACCCCGGAGTAGGGGAGGTTGACGCCGTCGTCGCCGAACGTGGCCTGGCTGGCAGTGGACCGGGTGTCGGTGAGGAGTGCCTGCCGTTCCCGGAACGTCACGAACCCGGACCCGTCGATGTACAGTTCGCCGATCTCGGAGTCGGCGGTGAGCTGCAGCAGGTTCAGGGCGGTGTCGCCGAACGTGGTGGCCTGCATTTCGGAGTCGCCGTCGCTGATGTTGCGGTGGTCGGTGTACCATCCGGCGGCGGTGAGGATGCGGCCGATCCGGTTGCCGGAGGGCTCGGCGTTGCCGGACGGCGTCCCCTGCGCGGGGATGGTGATGCCGGCGAGGATCTTGAACCCGTCGGTCGCGGACGCGGTGGTTTCGGAATACTGGGGGCCGTAGTTGACGTCGGCGACGGACCAGGTGTCGATGAACCCCTGGAAGAGGTGGTATTCCACGCCGAGCCACACCGCGCGGAGCCGCACCGGCACCATCGGCCGGATGGAGCTGGTGGACCCGTTGACGTAGGGGCCGGCCAGGTTGTCGGGGTTGAACCGGCCGTCGGAATCGACGAGGACCACGGACGCGGTGCCGGCCTGGTAGGTGCGCAGGGGGCCCTGGACGCGGGTGGAGACACGGCTGATGGTCCCGGACTTGACGTAGGCGGTGATGTCGGTCCACGCGGTGGAGTCGCCGAGGGCGTTCGCGCCGAGCTGCCCGAAGACGGGGTCGTCGAGGAGCAGCGTCCCGGGCTGCGCGACCGGGGCGGCGGCGTAGAACCCGGCTTCGACGCGGATCTGCGGGAACCCGGGCGGCAGTACCGGCGGGCCGCCGCTGCCGGTGGCCCCGGCGGACAGGGTGAGCTGCAGCGCGGCGGTGGCGACGTTGGACGCGGAGTCGTTCAGCTGCACGGTGAACCCGTACGCGCCGGGGACGTCCCCCGACGTGCCGGACAGCACCCCGCCGGCGGACAGGGTGATCCCGGCGGGGAGGGTGCCGGTGAGCAGCGACCAGGTGAACGGCCCGGTGCCGCCCTGCTCGGTGAGGGTCGCGGTGTAGGCGGCACCGACGGACGCGGCGGACAGGGTGGTGGTGGTGACCGACATCGCCGGGACGACGATCGACAGGCTGCCGGAGTTGCCGATGGTGGACCCGGAGTCCGTCGCCTTCACCGTGAACGTGTACGTCCCCGCCACGGTCGGCGTCCCCGAGATCACGCCGCCCGAGGACAGCGACAGCCCGGTCGGCAGGCTGCCGGTCAGGGTTGCCCACGTGTACGGCGCCGCGCCGCCGGTCGCGGTCAGCGCCTGGTTGTACGGGGAACCCAGGATGGCGTTCGGCAGGGTGGTGGTGGTGACGGTGACGGTGGTCCCGGCGGCCTGCGGCGCCAGCGCGTCGACGAGCGCGGCGAGTTCCGCCTGGATGCCGGACTGATCCTCGCCGTTGACCCCGGGGGTGTGAATCCAGTTGGGGCCGTTCGGGTTGTTCTCGAACCAGATGACGGGCGCGTTCTGCTTCCCGGCGGCGAGCCGCGCGGCGAATACGTCCCGCACGTGCCCCGTCGAGCCGCCGGTGTGCGACCACGCCACCACGCTGGACCAGGCGGGAAAGCTGTTGCCGCCGGCGCGGCCCCATTCCCCGATGCCCAGCGGGATCGGCGCGTTCGTGGCTGCGCTGTTGTCAGGGTTGCGGATGCCGTCGCACACGTCCTGCAGCGCGGGCGCGACGTTGCCGGTTCCCGGGTCGTTGCCGGGGGAAGCGTCGAGGTAGACCTGCTTGCCGTTGGAGTCGGAGTAGTAGAAGTCCGCCATCACCCCCGACACGGTCCCCGCCGGCGGATGCCACGACGAGCACGACGGCGCCGACGCGTACGACGGCTTGGTGTAAATAGGAATGCCGTGCGCGGCGTACGTGGGCTGCCAGTGCGCCCAGTACGCCAGCCAGTTCGACTGCGCCGCCCTGGCCGCCGCGGCGCCGGTGCCGACATTCCCGTACGGGTCGCTGCCGCTGGTGTCGTTGCCGAACGGCCCGTTGCCGCCGCCGAGGTTGTACTCATTGTAGGAGGTGCAGATGAACCCGTTGATGGTCCCGGACTGCTTCATCAAGGTCAGGTCGGAATCCACCGCGGCCTGCTCGTTCGCCACTGACACGAACCCGGACAGCCCGGTGCGGCGCGGTTTCATCGCCCAGCACATCTGAATGCCCGCGTTGTACAGGTTCAGCTGGTCCGTCGTCGGCCCCGACGTGAGGTGCGCCCCCTCCTGCTGGTAGGACACCTGCACGGAGGTGAAGAACGGGCGGCCGATGAACGTGTCGCCCTCCATCGCCGACCCGACTTTGGTGGCGGGGAGCCCGAACGACGCCTGGTCGGTGTAGGACCCGGCGGAGCATGACCCGCCGGCCCTGGAGCGGACGGAGGCGGCTTCGCGGAACACCACCAGGGCGTTTTCCCAGCTGATCTGGTTCGTGGACGTGGAAGTGACCGCGGTGGCGGACACGGGCCCGGCGGCGGCGGTGGCCTGCCAGCAGGACAGCCAGTGCATGCCCAGCGTCTGGGTGGACGTGGTGCGGCCCAGCGTCCAGCCGCCCGGGGTGGTCCAGGTGACCGCGGTGCCGGTCGAGCCGAAGTTGTCGCCGAACATGGCGATGGCCAGTTCCGCGGCGGCCACCGGGTTGGCCATGGCCGCGGGGAAGCTGGTCGCCCCGGCGGTCACCGACACGGTGATCCCGGGGAACAGTTCCATCACCTGGTAGGCGGAGGTGGTGGAGAACTCCATCAGGTGACCGCGGGCGCCGTCGGCCGTCGGGATCGTCCACGTCGTGTTCGTGATGCCGCCAGGGTTCTTCCGGTAGCACCAGATCTCCACCTGCTGCCCGGCGGCGCCGGTGACGTTCGACGGCGCGGTGCAGCACCACTCCCAGCCCGGGGAGGTGTTCGGGTTCGCCCCGTTGACCACGGAGATCTTCATCGGCGTGCCGGCCTGCCCGGTGACGATGCACGCGATCAGCAGCGTCCCCGCCGTCGACGCCACCGGGAGGGTCAGGGTCAGGGTGGTCACGCCGCCGGACACACCGGCGGTGATCGCGGACCCGTTCTGCACCTGCGTGAACGTCATCAGCCGGGCCCGAGGATCGACGACCGCAGCCGCACCCCGTTGCGCGCGCCGACGTTCAGGATTTTCACGATCTCCTGCGCGGCGGCGACCGGGTGGGTGCCGTGCCCCACCTGCACGGTCAGGTACACGGTGGTGCCCCCGGCGCCCCTGGTGCCGCGGGCGGGGGTGACTAGTTCGGGGCGCCCGGTGCCGTTGTAGGCGAGGTTCCACCCGGGCTGCAGGTAACCGCCGTGGTCGTACCAGCCGCGGGTCAGCTCCGAGTTCCACGCCCCGGCTGGCGACCCGTACCGGGAGGCGATGTAGGCCATCATCCACCGCAGCTGGGTGAACCCGTCGGTGCGCCAGTCCGCGCCGGCGCTGGCCATTTTGCTGCCGGGCAGCGCCTGCGGTATCCCGTACGCTCCCGATGTGGGGTTCTGGGCGTAGACGTTCCATCCGGATTCCCGCATGACCACGTCGTTGAACGCGGCCCACTGGCTGCCCCACCCGTATGCGCGGAGCAGGTACCGGGCATACTGCTGCAACGGCCCGTTCGGGGCGATGCCGAACCCCGGCGGCGTGGAACCGCCGGCGATCGGCACCGTGTACTGGGATTGCACCGCGCGGACGATGCGGCCGACGAAACCCCCGAGAGTGGCGGCCATCTCCCTTATCGACGGGGTGGACAGGTGCACGGTCACCCCTGGCGTGCCGGCGGCGTACCCGCGGAGGGCGTGGTTAGGGATGACAACCTCGCCGCCGCGCATGGACACCAGTTCCGGGCCTTTTTCACCGACTACGGCCCACCCGGGGGCGGCGCCAGGCGTCCCGGCGGCGTGGCCGGGGACCTGGCCGCCGGGGCCGCGGAGGTTCGGCGACGCCCCCGGCGGCAGGGTGACCCGGAAGTCGATCGGGTACGACTTGTGGGTCAGGGCGTGCAGTTTGGCCTGCGTGCTGGCGACGAACGCGCCGATTTTCTGGTCGGCCGCCTTCAGTTTCGGCCCGATGCCGGGCACCCACCCGAACGCGTCCGCCGCGATGTGCACGACATTTTTCGCCCACCCGGCGAACAGGATCTCCACCCGGAGCGCCCACGCCTGGACGAATTTTGACACCGAGTTGAACGCGGCTTCCACGTTGTGGCCGAACCGGATCATCTTGCCGATGGTGTCCTGGAAGATGACGTCCCAAATGTGCGCCCACCCGTGCCGCCACTGGTCCCAGTGCTGCATGATCCAGTCGCCGAGCGCCGCCATCCAGTGGCGTATCCGGTCGAACCAGGCGGCGGTGTTGTGCGCGACCACCGGAATGTGCGCGGCGTAGAAATCGATCACTTTGCCGAGGATTATGAGGAGGCCGGCGGTGGCTTTGGCCAGCAGGACGAACGCCTGCGCGCTGGTTTTCATCCCCTGCGGGCCGAGGGCCTTCAGGAACCCGGCGAGGCCCTGGACCAGGGCAATCAGCCCCTTGCTGATCGTCGGCAGCAGCGGCTGGAATTCCTGCAGCAGGTGGGTGAACACCGGCAGCAAGATTTTAGTGGCCTGTTCGAGGAACCCCACGAACGTCCGGATGTAGGGGACGCTGGCGCGGAAAATGTCCCCCAGCGACGGGCCGATGGACTTGATGAACGCGGCGATCTGCCGGAAAATCCCGGTCAGGCTCGTCAGGAACGACGGTGCCCCCGTCCCGGGGATGGGGCGCCCGCTGGGGCCAATGGCGGCAGGGCCGGGCCGGGTCAGCGCGCCGGAGAACACGGCGGTGAGGGTCCCGGTCAGTCCATGGAACGCGCCAGCGACGCCCAGCGGGCCCGCATTCGCCTGCCGGAACGCGGCGATCTGATCCCGGATCTGCTCCCGCTGCTTGCCGGTGGCACCCTTCAGCGCCGTTTGCAGCGCCCGCAATTGCGTCTGAGCCGACTGCCCCAGCGCCACGCCACCGAACGCGGCACCGCCACCGATGAGGGTGCCGAGGCCCAGCGGGATGGCCCCCGGGGCGAGCAGGGCGCCCAGCAAGGCGCCGAGGCCGATCCCAACTCCTGCCCCCGCCGGGCCGAGTGCCGCCAGTAGCCCGCCGCCGCCCTGAGCCGTCGCACCGCCGGCGCCTGCAGCACCGCTGGCCAGGCTGAGCCCGCCACCGCCTCCGAACAGGCCGAGCAGGCCACCGGCCGCGCGGGAGAACAGGCCGCGCCGCTGCGTCATCCGCGACAGTTGCGTGTCCAGCCGCAGCAACTGGGCTTGTGCCCGGTCCACGCCCTCCAATGTCACCCGCGGGGTGGCGACCATGCGGCCGAGCCGGTCCAGTTGCAAGCGCATCGACGCCACCGACGCCAGGGCGGCCTTGTCCTGCGGGTCGATTTTCGGCGCTGCAACTTTCTTGCCGAGCTCGTCGAGTTTCGCCTTCACCTCATCCAGGTGGGCGACGGCGGCTTTGTCGTTCAGGTCCACGACGGGGGTGGCACGTGCCCTGTTCAGCTCATAGAGCTGCCGGGTCAGGCTGCCGACATCCCCCGATGCGTCCTTTGCCGCCCGGCCGGCTTTCAGCAGCCCCGGGGTGAGAGAGTCGCGGCCGAGGAGCAGGTCAGCCCTGATCTCTTCAGCCACGGTCCCTCAGCTTCTCTTCCAGGTAGTCAACGAGAGCCTCAAAGTCGGCCTGCTCAAGCAGCCCTATTTCCCACGGGCGGATGTGGAGGACTTCCGCGAAGACGCCGAGGTACCGGTGCCGGTCGTAGGTGAACGCCCCGGCGGGGGCGTCGTAGGGCCCGCGCCGTCCTCGCTGGTGTCATCCTCAATGCCCAGCCCGTCGAGGTCCACGTCCACGCCGCCGGACAGGATGTCCTCCAGCGGCACGTCGCGGCCGTTGCGCCGCCACACCAGCCAGATGAACCCCGCCAGGGCCCGCGCCGATCCGGCGGCCAAGTCGGTTTCGTAGTCCACGTACCGGCATTTCAGCCCGGCCTCAATCGCCAGGGCCTCCGACAGTGGCTTACGGGCAGGGTCCCAGCTGAACACCTCACCGTTGATGGTCACTTTCGCCACGCGCTGCCTCCTATTTGGCGGCGTAGATCTTGTCCCGGACCCGGGCCACCGCGGCCACGATTTGATCCCGCACCTGCGGGCCTGACTGCTCCACGGGCCGGTCGAAAAATCCCGGCCGCATTCCCTTCGTCTGCGTCCGCCACGTCCACGACCGCCGCGGCGTTCCGGATACGGCGAACACGGGGTGGGTGATGATCCCCGCGTTGCGCTGGTTCACCTTGCGCCCGCGGCCTCTTGAGAACAGGGCCGTCGGGGCACTTCCCACAAGTTCCACGCCGGGTTCGCCAGTGGTGCGCTTGGACACCCGCACCCGCAAGTCACCAGCCAGCACCCGGGCGTACCGGTCCGGCATGAAAGCCGCCAGGTGATCGACCCTTTGGATCTCTCGCGCCAAAGGCTTCGCCGCGTCGTCGAACGCCTTGTAAAGCTCCTTCCGCAGCCCCGTCTCCCCGGCATCCTTGAGCGCGGCGGCGAGGGCGGCGAACTCCACGGCGGCGTCAGCCACTGGTGCCTCCCGGTTACGATGCGTGCATGAGAACCATCGGGGGAATCGTGGCAGCTGTGCTGCTGCTCGCCGCGTGCGGGGGCACCAGCAGCACAGCCAGCGTGACCGCATGTAAGCACGCGATGCGCGCCGAGTTCGCCGCAGCGGCATCCACCGGCGCCAAGGGCACCGAGCCCGCCGCGTGCAAGGGCCTGCCGGCGAAGACGCTGCAGCGACTGGCCGAGGAGATCCTCGGCAGCCAATTCGGTTAGACGATCCCGCCGAGTGCAGGGTTATATTGCCAGATGCGTGAGGCTGCATTCCAGGTCGAGGACATGTTCACCCCACCGGCGATGGCACCGTCGATGCTGTAGTCCGGCAGGATCGTCCCGAAATGGTACACGTTCGGGGAGTTCTGAATGTCGGGATACAGGTACATGTTCCGGGACAGGCCATCCGTGGACGCCGTGTAGGTCTGCGCGGTGGCGTCGTCCCAGAACCCGGAGAACTGCCCGGACGAGTCCGGCAGCCCGGCGACATAGATGAGGTTGCCGTCGCCGAACGCTGTCACGTCCTGCTTGTTGACGACCTTCGACAGCGACCAGGTCGCCTGGAACGCGCACGACGACGCCGCCGCCCCGTTGGTCACCGAGATGTACACCGCGCCGTTGCGCCCATGATGCCGGACCACGTTTGTCTCCTAGTTGTCGAGCATTGCCAGGAGCTTCCTGGCGTGGCTGATGAACGTGCGGCCCTCAACCGCCGCCCTGGCTTTCCCCGCCGCCTCTTCCGCGTCGCCCGGGTGCGCGAGCGCCCACCGGATCAGCTCCCCCGCTTCCTCCGGGCTGGTGAACGCGGGGAGCATGGGAAACAGCTCATCCGATTCGGGGCGCGGGTCGCGGGCGAACCACAGGCCGCACGCGGCCATTTCGATCTCCCGCGGCCCGCAGGCCCACCCTTCCCCGAGGTGGGCGTCTTCTGCTTCCCTGCGATACAAATTGAGGCCGGTGCGGGACTGCCGGTAGATGTCCGCCGTCTCCGTGTTGTCCACGCAGCCCTCGGGGTTGGGGTCGGCGTACTGGCGCAGCGGGGAGTCCTCCGGAAGGTCCAGCCACGGCCCCGCCAGCCGCACGTCCAGGCCGGACAGGTGCATCTGCTCGAAGAACCGCACCCGGGAGGGGAACCCGGTGCCGATGAACGAGAAGTCCCACAGCTTCGCCGCGCCCGGCGCCGGGTAATGCACCTGCTCCCGGTACGCGTGCGGCATGTACTCCGCCGGGCCCAGCTCCCGGTAGGCGTCAAGGTTGACCGGATCGTTGACCAGGTTCAGGTCGGCGTGCGCCGCCCGCACCAACTGTTCATCATCTTGATACGGCGATTCTGAATGCAGCAGAACCACTTTGTGGCCCCGGCCGCGCATCTCGTCGAAGATCTGCGGCGGATAAAAGAACGCCGAGATAAGCAGGACTACATGCGGCCATATGCGCCACAACGGCTTATAGATGCCATCAGTGGCCAGGCCGATCGCCTGCTCCCGGGACACTGCCTTGCGAAATGCGTCGCGCCCGAACGAGTCCTCGCCCACTTTGAGCATGGTGCTGTCGTAGAACAGCAGGCGATCATCGAGGTTGTACGTGTACACGTCCTCGCCGAGCGCGCGGAGCGCTTCTACCCAGCCCGTATGCATGTCAGCGACGGAAAAGCTCGGGCCAGGATGCCCGACTAGCCAGCGCATCAGGTGCCGACGTTAAGGATGAGCGAGCACGCGAGGTAGTCCACGCCGTTCCAGTTCATCAGCCCGTACCCGGTGGCCTCGATCACCGCGCAGTACGACACCTGGCCGCCCAAAGTGGGGTCCTTCTGGATCGCCGCGTGCACGGACAGGGCGCCGACGGGGGACAGGTAGGCGTCCATGGCATCCTGCCCGGACGCTGAGTCGCCCTCGGAGACGAGGATGACCGCCCGCAGGGTGTAGTCGGTTTCGCCGTCCATGGTGACCGCGTACCGGATCAGGCTGCCGGTCTGCGGGGCGACCACGGCCATCGGCGGGTTCACCGCGCCGAACCGGTTCGCCGTCGCGCGCAGCCCAATCGACGAGGTGAGGTACGTGGCGATCGCCTGCCGCACGGTGGGAAAGTCGGGCTGGGGCATTTAGACGCCGATCCTTTGCCCGTTGATGTACCGGTGCAGCAGCCACATCACCTGCGGGTTCGACTGCACCCGCACCACCCCGAACTCCCCGAACCCGGCGACGCCGAACGGGGCGTCTTTGATCCTGAAGATCTGCGCGCCGGCGATGATTGCGGCGTTTTTCACGTTCAGCGGCACCGCTGGCCAGCCGAACACGCCGGTGACCTGGATGCGGTCGAGGTGGGACCACATCCAGGTGAACGGGAACAGCTTCCCTCCGGTGATGACCTGCGCGGCGGTGTAGGGCCACTGCTCGCCCTTCGCCGCTGCGTTGTACTTGCCGGGGGCGACTTCGAGGGCGTAGTCGGTGCCCTGGGTCCAGGTTTCCTCGAAGACGCCGTCGCCGTCCCGGTCCACCTTCAGCGACGTGACGGAGACGAGGTCGTCGAGGGACTGCCGGGAGATCGACTCCGGGATGTACGTCCTGGTGTCGGTGCCGCGCCAGAAGTACCGGCCGGTGATCTCGTCGATCGCGCGGGACGCCCCCGCGGCGGCCAGGCCCAGCTCGAAGTCATCGGAGGTGTCGGTGATGCCGAGCCGCGATTTCAGTTCTTCGACGGTGCAGTAGTTCTGGCCCAGCGCGACCGTGACAACGGTCCAGGTGCCGGCGACCGCGTCGGAGGCGGTGCCGGTGCCTTCCCACAGGTAGGTCCAGACGCCGGCGACGGTGCACGCGACGTTCGCTGTGTAGGTGCCGGCAGAGACGTGCGTCACGCTGGGCGCGGACGTCGCGCCAGTGGGGTCGGTGACGGTGAGTGTCACCGTGGACGGGTCGGTGGGGACACCGCTGACCTTGAAAATGTTCTGGAGGGTGGCGAACTCGTTCGCGTCCTGGTAGAAGACGGTCGCGGACACCTAGTCCTCCATCCACTCCGGGTGCGCCAGCGTCCACGCCACGGTGCGGGCGAGAGATTCGGGGAACGGCACCGGCGGCTTCCACCCCAGCGCAGTGATCTTGGACCCGTTCAGCCCGTAGTGCGGGTCATGGCCCGGGCGAGTGGCGTGGTAGTCCTCCAGCTGGTACCGCAGCGGTTTGCCGGTGAGGTCGGCGGTCATCTGGGCGAGCTGCAGGTTGCTGATCCTGTCCGGGCCGACGATGTTGAACCGGTCGGGGCGGCCGGCTTTCGTCATCCCGTAGTGGTAATCCAGGTCAAAGTGCGCGGGGAACATCGCCGGCGGCAGGTTCCGCAGGATGTACAGCATGGCGTCGGCGAGATTGCGGGCGTGCAGGTAATGCCTGGTGCCGATGTTCCCGGGGCGCCCGTGCACAGTGACTTTCTGCCCGCGGTGAATGCGCCGGATGAGCATCGGCAGGTACTTCTGCGGGTCCTGGCGCTCGCCGATGAGGTTCATGCAGTTGACCAGGGTCACCGGTACCCCGTAGGTGCGCCAGTACGCGATGGCGATGGCTTCCTGCGCGGCCTTGGACGCGGAGTACGGGTTGGACGGCAGGATGGGCGCCCATTCGGGGTGCGCCTGCCCGGCCACCGTGGGCCCGTACACCTCGTCCGTGGACACCCAGATCAGGTGCGCGGGGGCGGCTTCCCGGGCGTATTCCAGCACGGACAGGGCGATGTCGGTGTTGTTGCGGGTGAAGGCCACGGGGTCGGCGATGGAGTCGTCCACGTGCGACAGGGACGCGACGGCGAGGACGTAGTCGACGGGGCCGATCTTGTCCCGCAGCTGAGACGCGACGGGGGCGGCGAGGTCGTGCATGACCACGCGGGTGCGCTGCCGCCACTCCGGCGCCCCGTGCTCCAGCACCTGGCGGATGCGGTCCGTCTTCCCTTTGTGGCGGAAGGAGTCGGTGGCGGTGATCTCCCAGTCGCTCTCGTGGAGGAGGTGCTCGAGGACGTGGTGGCCGATGAACCCGCCGGCGCCGGTGAGCAGGACGCGCTTAGTCATGTGACTCCCGGGGAAGAGGTGGCGAGGGCGGCGACGGACGTGGTGCCGTCACGCGGGTCGGACACCCCCGCGGCGGAAGTGTCCGGGGCGGCGGCCGACGGGGTGCTGCGCGCCACCTGGAAGGGCGGTGCGGTGAACGGCGGCGGCGGCAGCGGCTGCTGCAGGTGCCGGAACTGCCGCAGCCACGTGCGGCCGGGGAGCACCTGCATGAGCGGCGGCGCGCTGATGGTGACGACGCTGGCGTCCAGCGCGGTGCCGGTGCCGGCGGCGGGGGCGGCGCCGATGGCGATCGACGGGGCCGGGTTCTGCCCGGTGCCGGTCGCCGCAGCGGTGCCGCCGTTGGTGGCGAGGGAGCTCGTGGCGCCCAGCGCCGCCGCGGTGGCGGCAGGGAGGCCCGCGTTCGGGGCGACTGACGCGATGTCCGCGCCGGTGTCCTGCCCGAGCGCGGTGCCGGTGGCCTGGGCGAGGCCGCCGGAGACGTTTGTGGCGGGCGCGGGGGCGGTGAACGCCGCGGGCTGCTGCGGGTGCTGGAAGTACTTCCGCCACACCGCGCCCGGGTAGGCGGCGTTCTGCGGGAGCACCACCTGGGCGCTGGCGCCCAGCGCCGCCCCGGTGGCGGCTGGCAGCCCGGCGTTCGGGGACACCATGGCGATGTCCGCGCCGGTGTCCTGCCCGAGCGCGGTGCCGGTCGCGGCTGGCAGCCCCGCGCCGGGGGCGACCGACGCGATGTCCGCGCCCGTGTCCTGGCCCAGGGCCGTCCCCGTGGCCGCCGGGAGGCCCGCGTTCGGGGACACCATGGCGATGTCCGCGCCGGTGTCCTGCCCGAGCGCGGTGCCGGTGGCCGTGGCGAGGCCGGCGGAGACGCTGATCCCGGTGACGACCGGTGCTGGGGGCACCGGCTGCTGCGGGTGCTGGAAGTACCGGCGCCACGTCTTTCCCGGCAGCGCGGGCTGCGCGGTGAACGGCGCCGGCGGCGCTGGCGGCCCCTGCAGCACCAGGACCCAGTCGGCGTTCCCGGCGCTGTTATTCCCCAGCGGCGTGCTGTTGTAGGTGCCGCCTGTCGCCGTGGCCGTGGTGGCGGCGGTGACCGGGTCCACCCAGGTGGCGGTGTACCCGGGGGCCAGCAGCGCCTGGTTGATCGTGATCGTGAAGAACTGGCCGCAGTAGATGACGGCCAGCGACCCGTCGGGGGTGATGCTGCCCGCGACGTAGTTGTCCGAGTCGCCGTATTTGGCGGGGTTGAACCCGGGGGCGTCGTTAGTGGTTTTCGTGCCGCGGCCGGAGGTGATGAACACGTTTCCCGTGTCGGGGATCAGCGTGTGCCACCCGGCCAGGCTAGTGAAGTACGTGGTGATGACACCGCACGTGGACGTGACGAACGTGCCGTTCGGGTCGGTGGTGACGGCGGCGAGGGCACCGTTCTGCCACTGCCACACCAGGCCGTTGTTGGTGGACCCGGACGTGTCGTTGAACCCGCGGGCACCGGACGCGAGCGCCCACCACGTGAACCGGCGGATGGTGTAGTCGGCGATGTTCTGGGTGCTGGAGTTGTCCCCGTACCAGACACCGTCGCCCCACACGACCGGCTGCCGGCCGGGCACCGGCAGCTCGGTGTAGGACTTCTCCACCCCGTTGTAGGACGGGTCGTAGGTGTACACCCAGTTGTAGTTCGCGCTGGTCTCACCGAAGCCGCCGGGGAGGTAGACCGCGGTGGTGTCGAACTCGATGTGGGAGTTCGTTTCCGGCAGCTGCTCCACGCTGACGTGCCGCGTGTCGCCGGCGTCGGTGATGCCCGACAGCATCTGCGTGAAGAACGTGTCCTGGCCGCCGGAGCCGTCGTCGCCGAAGAAGAAGAACACGTTCGGGTACGACGCCCGCGGGTACCGGGCGACGATCAGGGCGCCGAACGTGTACGCCTGCGCCGTGGACAGGTTGAACCAGATGTTCGGCGACCCGGTGAAGTCGTACTGCATCCCCAGGTTCAGGTAACAGGAGATGCCGTTTTTCAGCGCCGACGTGAACAGGTAGTCGATCCGCTGCCAGAACGGGTCGTTCAGGGTGATCGTCTCAGACCCGGTGGTGATCTTCCCCGGCGTCCCGTTGACAACGATCGGGTAGATGCCGTCCCACGTGCGGCCACCGGACAGGGCGGTGGAATCGACGTGGTTGTCGGACCATGCGGTGCCGAACCAGGCGGTCATTCCCTGGGTGCCGCGGGCGGACATGTACCCGTCCATGTCGGCTTGCCAGTTGCCCGAGTTCCACCGGCCCGCGTTCCACGGCAGCGCCCACGCCTGCTCCAGCCGCAAGATGCGCGGGTTCCCGAACTGGTCGGCGAAATACCCGGCCGGGGTGCCCGGGTGGGCGATCCGCGCGATGAACGGCGGTGACGTGGGGTTCGCGGTTGCGGTGGCCGTGGCGAGGCCGGCGGTTGCCCACGCTAGTGGCGGCGGCCCGGACAGTTGCTGCTGCTGCGGCCACTGGAAGTGCTTGCGCCACGTGCGGCCCGGGTTGAAGGTGGGTGCCGCCGGCGCCGACACCGTCACCACAGCAGGGCTGAGCGCGGTGGCGGTGGCCGTGGCGGTTGCCGGGGACGCGGTGACCATCACCGGCCCGGGCGGCTGCTGGCCGATGAACCCGGGGCGGCGGAACCGCTGCAGCCACGTCCGCCCCGGGATGGCCGCCGGCACCGGCACCGGCGGCGGCGGGGATGCGCGCACTTCGACGCCGACGGCGCCCCAGGCGTCGCTGGTGATGGTGTCGGTCAGGGTGACGCTGCCGCCGGCGGCGATCGTCGCGCCGGACAGGTTCGACGCACCGGACGCGGCGCTGACCTCGTCGTCGAACTGCTTGGTGCCGGAGGTGTAGGTGACGGCGGCGTTGGTGCCGTGCGCTTCGACGCTGACGGCCATGTTGCCGCTAGTGGTGCCGCCGACGGTGACGGTGGCGCTGGCCGAGTTGCCGGAGTTGGTGACAGCGGCACCGAACGCGGTGGCGCCGGTGAAGGAGATGCTGTTCCCGATCGCCTCGTCGGTCGGGTTCGCGGTTGTTTTGATCAGGACGGTGTTGGCGCCGCTGGCCTGCCCGGTGATCCCGTAGAGGAACACGGTGCCGTTGCCGGCGGCGTTGTTCGTCTGGATCGACCCGAGCAGCGTCATGGCGTTGCCGCCATACGTGGCCTGGCTGATCGTCGGGGCGGCGCCGGTGCTGCCCCACGTGAACCCGACGATGACGGTGCCGCCGCCGGTGCCGGCGGTGTGCGTCCAGGTCAGGAACGGTGTCGTGGACGGGGTGGTGGTGGAGAAACCGGTGGAGGAGCCTACGGCGTCAAAGGCGACAGCCACCCCGGGTCACCTCACCGTCGCGGGGGCGGGGACAGAAGGATGGCCTCCCCGTGCGCTAGTTCAGGCCGAAGATCATGTAGTTCGTCAGGGTCAGCGTCGGCGAGCCGGTCGTCGCCGACCACCACCCGAACAGGTCAAGGTAGTAGGCGTTGGTGTTGGTGATCGTCACCCCGGTCTGCGGGGCGCCGATCATCGTCACCCCGGCGGCGCTGGTGGCGCCGTTGGAGGCGAACGTGGGCGCCGCGGCGTTGTTGCCGGGGCCCCAGAACACGTGCCCGACCGCGTTCAGTTTCGAGTTCGCGCCGGTGCCGAGCGCGGAGCACGTGACGAGCAGCTCGAACTCCCAGCAGCCGTTGGTGATCGATACGACGGGGGTGATCGCACCGGTTTGCGCCATCACGGTGAGCTGCGTGCCGGCGGTGGTGTCCAGGTACCAGGCGAGGGTGATCGTGTCGGCCGTGCTGCCGAGGGTGAAGTTGCCGCCGCCTTTGATCAGCAGGCTCTTCCCGAGGCCGGTGCCGGACTGCTGCGTGAAATACGCCGCGGGCAGCTGGTAGGGCAGCAGTGTCGTCGAGTTCGCCGACAGGATCGACGTTGTCGCTGTCGCGGTTACCGCCGGCGCCGACCCAGGCATCGCGTAAAGCAGCTCGCACTGCGTGCCGGTGTAGAAACTCATGTACGGAACCTTCCTGGGAGTGTTGTGCCATGCGGATATTGCTCGGCTATACCGATGAGGGCCTGCACCCGGACACCGCCGCGCGGATGGCCGCGGTGCCGGGGGTGGAGATGGTGGACGTCTCCGCCGACGACTTCGCCTACTGGCGTGCCCTGGAGGAACGGTGGACCGGGGACTGCGACCTGCTGGTCGTCGAGCAGGACATGGTCATCCACGACCAGGTGATCCCGCAGCTGGAGGCGTGCCCCGGCGACTGGTGCACGTTCGGTTACCCGATTTTCAACTCGCGGCAGCGGCTCATCCAGGGCCTCGGCTGCACCCGGTTCTCCGCCGCGCTGCAGCGGAAAGTCCCCGCCGCCGAGTTCGCCGCCGACGGGGCGCTGCGGCACATCACCGAACCGGGCCTGTCCGGGGTGCCGTGGCAGTTCCTCGACCTGGTCATCGCCGAGCGGCTGCGCGTCGGGCACGGGCTGCGGCCGTGTGTCCATGCCCCCGATGTGGAGCACCGCCACGATTACAGCGGCCCCCCGGCGCTGCCGGGGGCGCGCGGGCTGCGGCATCCAGGCGAAGACACCGGCGACCCCGCTGACAGTCCTCTCGCCGTCTACCACCGGGAAGTGCCCGTCGTGCACAAACCGCGGCAGCCGCCGGCGATCCAGGTGTACGGGGCGGCGCTGACCCCGGTGCGCTCACCCGATGACGCGGCGCGGCTCGCGAACGCGCTGAGCCAGCGGTACCTGCATCCGGACGGCAGCCCGCGGGATCTTCCGGCGCAGATCGACGCCGGCCGCCCGGCGGCGCTGCGGTTCGCCACGGACAAGGTCGCCCAGGGGTACCTGCCCGCGTACCTGGGCATCGCCGCCGCCGTCGGCACCTCCGGGCGGGTGTGCGAGGCCGGCGTGTGGACAGGTGAATCGCTGCGCATGTGGCAGGCGCTGTTCCCCGGCGGCATCGTCGCCGGCGTGGACATCGACGGCACCGCGCTGTGGCCGCATGAGACGGTGAAGATCGTCGCCGCCCAGGACGACCCGGGGCTGCCCGCCGCGCTGGCCGGCGTCTCCCCCGGCGGGTGGGACATCATCGTTGACGACGCATCCCACCGCGGGGACCTGACGCGCCGCACCTGGGAACTGCTGTGGCCGCTGGTGGTGCCCGGCGGGTGGTATGTGGTGGAGGACTGGTTCGTCGGCTTCGGGAACCATCCATTGTTCCCCGGCGACCATTCGATGCTGCGCACCGCCGAGTCGTTCCTGCAACTGCTGGCCGCGCCGGGCGGCGAGGTGGAGTCGGTGACCTACCGGTACGGGATGATCATCCTGCGCAAAGTCAGGTGATCGTGAACTGCAAGATCCCCGACCCCGACCAGACAACGGTGAACGTCCCGGCGGTCACGGACTGCGACCCGCCGAAGTAGTTCCAGCAGAACGCGTTCTTCGCCGCGAGAGTGTTGTCGTACACCAGGCACCCGAACACCGCCGTCAGCGTCGCGTTGTTTCCCGACGCCGTGTTCGCCGCGCCGATCTGCGCCGTCCCGGACCCGAAAGTGTTCGTCTTGCTGGCAAGCGCCACCCCGCCAGCGGCCCACTGCCCGGCCTGGGATATCTCGTTACCCGCCCACGTGCCCGCCGCGTACGCGTTGTTAGCGAACGTGTCGTTCTTGTTCGGCGTCACCGAGTTGTTGTACAGGGCAACGTTGACCGTGTCGCCGGTGTAGGTGAGCGCCGCGGCGGGGGCGAAGAAGTTGCTCACCATCGCGGCGGAAATGTTCGACGTTGCCCAGGCCATCGATCAGCCTTCCTGTTGAGCGGACGCGGCGGCGGGAAAAACGGCACAGTCCTGGCCATCGTCACGGGTAGTTACAACTGACATCACGGGACGCCCGTCCTGGTCGGTGCGCAGCCCCAGCTCGCCGGCCGCGTAGTCTTCCCGGTCCCGCGCCTCGACCTTGCACCGGGTTCCCGCTTCCACGTAGGGGGCGAGGATTCCCCGCAGCCCCGGGCACTCGTGGAACGGCAACTGCGCCCCCGTGCCAGCGGTGACATGCGTGGCAGGGCAGTTCGGGCATTCCCACCGCGTCTGCGCCCGGAGGAGGGGAATCAACCGTTCATCCTTTCCCCGGCTTGTCGCCGAGGTACAGGTGGTACCGCTTGGTGATCGTTTCTTTCGCCGGCGGGTCCGGGTGGTGCCGGTGGCACACCACGAACGGGGTGCCGTCCACCGGGAGGTGCCCGACGCGCCAGCACCCGGGCTGGTGGCAGTTGTGCTTCCTGGCGGTCACGTACGCGTTCAGGCCCAGGCTGCCGCCGACGACCAGCACCCCGAACAGCCCCGAGTAGAACAGGTAGAACGCGCTGTTGCCGGAGTCGGTGCCGAGCCAGTGATGCCACACTCAGCCGTTTGCCGTCCGCTGGGTTTTCCGGGACTTCGGCGGGACGCGTTCTTCCACGCCGGTGTCCTTCACCGCGACCGGGACCGCGCTGCCCTGCGCGCACAGCCCGGCGCCTTCCTCGTCGGGGACGTCGAAGTCCTCGCCGACGCGCGGCCACGGCCGGCCGTCGTACCGGCCGCCGGACCGGTGCTCGGTCATGCGGATCTTCATCTCACCATCAGCCCCTCGTAGGCGTCCGCCCACAGCTTCCAGCCCTGCTCGATCGTCCAGGCCCGCGCCTGCTCTTTCGCCTTCGCGCCCATTGACCGGCGCAGCCCCTCGTCGCCGGCGAGTTCTTCGAGGTATTTCAGCCATTCGTGGTCCTGCCGGACCAGGAACCCGGTCACCCCGTGCAACACGAACCGGTTGTACGGTTCGGCGTCGGAGGCGATCACCGGGATGCCCCGCGCCGCGTACTCCAGCGCTTTGATGTGGGACTTGGACCGGTTGAACACGTTCAGCTGCAACGGTGCCAGGCCGATGTCCCAGTCGATCGCCGTGTAAAACGCTTCCGGGGCGTCGGTGACGTGCACCCACGGCACGTACCCGCACCGCTCGTGCCGGACGGCGTTCCGGTAGTCGGCGCCGATCATCACCGCGTCCCACCCGGGGTGCCGGTTCAGGAACTCCCGCACCGGGCGGCCGATCAGGCGGATGTCGGTGCCGTGGGACGCGCCGCCGTGCCATCCGACCGCGGGCCGTTCCCCCGCCGGGGCGGGGAGGTCCAAAACCCACCCGGGGATGTGGTTGGGCAGGACGGCCACGTTCGCCGCGTACTCCCGCATCACCTCCGCCAGCGGTTCCGTGCTGACGGTTACCAGGTCGGCGGTTTGCGCGGCGTGGACGACCGCGTCGCGGACCTCGGGGCGGGAGAACTGCTGCCATGACGCGAAGTTCACCGGCTCGATGCTGAACATGTCGTCATCGAGCTCGTACACCAGTTTCGACCGCAGCGCCTGCCGCCGCCACACCCCCAGCCCGGCGTGGTTGTCCCACTTTTGCGCGACGATCACGTCGTGGCCGGCCATCGCCTGCCTGGTGGCGCCCTTGCCGCCGTCCCGTTTGCTCGAGGAGACGGCGGTTGTCTCGTACCCGTGTTTCGCCAGTTCGGCGAACGGGAGGATCACCCGGTACCAGGCGCACCCGGAGCCGCCGTCGTGGCCGCCGAAGATCCGCATCAGATGTCCGCCGACGAGTGGTGCCAGTGGACGGTGATCTCGGGCACGAACTCCCACCGGGCCCCGGCAGCGACCCACCGGGCGATCAGGTCCCAGTCGGCGTCGCCGCCCCACCGCCAGTTCGCCGTGCGCAGCAGTTCCGCCTTGTGCACCAGGGCGTTGCCGTCGATGCGCCCGTGCGCGGGGGTGCCGTCGCCGATCACGTCCCACGGCTTCCCGTCCAGGTGCCGGCGCATCTGCGTATACGCGAAGTCCGCGCCGCCGGCGAGGGCTTTCGCGCAGGTGCCCAGGTGGTCCGGGAGGTATTCGACGTCGGAGTCGAGGTAGGCGATGTGCTCACCCGCGGCCAGGTACGTGCCGGCCAGCGCGGCGGACACCGCCCGGGAACCCCGCGCGCCGCGGGCACCCGGGGAACCGGGAGGCTGCCCTGCGGTGTCACCGCCGAGGAAGGAGTGCCAGTTCCGCCCCAGCTCGGCGAACACCCGCAGCCCCGCGGGCCCGTAACCCAGGTTCCGCAGCCGGCCGCGCAGCTGCGGGTCCGGGCCGTCCGCGACGATGACATGCTGCCAGTCCACGTGCACCTGGCCGTCGAGGGACGCGATGGCCCGGCGCAGGTCCGGCCACTGCCGGTACGTGGGGGTGATAACGGAGATCACGGGGCCAGCTTGTCGCAGCGCATCACGTCGATCACGTGCCCGTTCCTGGCGATGGTGCCAGTGACCTGGTACCCGATGCGGCGGCAGATCTTCTGCTGCCCCGCGTTGTCCTGCCGCACCTCCGCGTGCATGGGCACCCCGCGGGCGTGGGCACGGCGGACGTTCTCAATGGTGACCGCCTCCCCGAAACCCTCACCGCGCCGGTCCGCTTTCACCCCGGTGGACGACCAGGCGCGGCCCTCCTCGTCCCAGATGAGCAGCCCGTACGCGACCGGCTCGTCGTCGAACATGAGGAAGCCCTCCACCTTCCCGGTGGCGATCTTCTGCTCGTAGAACGCCCGCTGCTGCCCCGGGGTGATCTGCGCGGTGTCCCGGGTCATCCACTCGGCGCACTCGTTCCGCAAAACCCGCAGCACTTCGGCGGCTTCCAGGCCGTCGATGACACCGAACGTGATCATCGCTTCTCCGCGAACTCGGTCACCGCGCCCGCGACCGCGCGCCGGTCGGCCTCGGTGAGGGCCCAGTGGACGGGGATGCAGCATTCCCGCTCGAAGAACTCGTCCACGCCGGGCAGCGGCCCGGCGGCGTACTCCCGGAAACAGGTGAGGCGGTTGAGCCGCCCGTGCACCCGCGACACCTGAATGCCCGCGGCGCGCATGAAGGCCTGGAACGCGGCCCGCTGGCCCCCGTCGCGCCACAGCAGCGTGTACAGCCACCACGCGCCCTCCGAGTACCGCCGCGCCGGCGCGGCCTGCACAAGGCCGCACAGCGCGTCGTCGTAGAACGCGGCGTTGCCCCGGTGCGCGGCCAGGATGCCCGGCAGGTGGCGCAGCTGGGCGAGGCCGATCGTCGCGGCGACGTCGTTCATGTGGAACTTGTAACCCCAGTCGCCGATGTCGGCGGCGACGCGGGCGTCGGCCTGCTCGGCGTCCCGGTCGATGCCGTACCAGCGCAGCAGTTTCCCCCGCCGGTAGTTTCCCGCGTCCCGGGTGGTGAGGATGCCGCCGTCGATGGTGGTGATGTGCTTGATCGCCTGCAGGGAGAAGCAGGTGAAGTCCGCCGCCGGTGACCCGACGGGTTCACCGGCCCACTGGGCGCCGAGGGCGTGCGCGGCATCGACGATCACCGGGATGCCGTGCCGGGCACCCAGGTCCATGAGGGCGGTCATGTCGCACGGCTGCCCGCCCCAGTGCACCGCTAGCACCGCCCGCGTGTCCGGGGCCAGTTTCCGTTCGGCGTCCAGCGGGTCGATGTTCCCCGTCGCGGGGTCGATGTCCGCCCACACCGGCCGCGCGCCCTCCGCGAGGACCGGCAGCACGGTGGCCGCGCAGGTCATCGGCGTGGTGACCACGCTGCCGCCGCGGGCACCGGCGAGGCGCAGCGCCAGTTGCAGCGCCGACGTGCCCGAGTTCACGGCGAGGACGTTCCGGTTCCCTGCCACCGGCGCCAGGGCCGCCTCGAACTCTTCGACCTTCGGGCCCTGCCCCACCTGCCCGCTGTACAGGACATCCCGCAGCGCGGGCAGGAGTTCCTCCTCCGGGGGCATGTGCACCCGGAACAGGGGGATCAGGTTTGCTGCCAAGGGCCGCCGCCGGGGTCGCCGTAGTCCGTGCGGAACAGGGCTTCCGACCCGCCGGGGACGTCGTCGGCGACTTTCGCCCAGCCGCCGGCATCGCCGGACCCGTCGGAGGTGTCATACGGCTGCCAGTCACGCCCCGGGGGGCTGACGATCGGGTCCGGTGCGTCAGGCACTGGGGGTCCCCTTCCACGACACCGGCGACGGCGAATACGAGGTGTCGATGCGCCGCGGCGGGGAGCCGACCGCCACATCCTCCATCGGCCCCACCGCCGGGTCCGCCGCCTCTTTCGCGGTGGGCATCGGGTCCACCGGCACCGACCCCGGCGCCGACATCGCGTTCTCGTTCGAGCTGGTGGTGTTCCCGCCGGACATCGACGACACCCACAACGACGTCTTCGCCAGGGGCAGCCCGGACAGGTCCTGCATTACGGCTGCACCGCCCGGCCGCCGCGCAGCACCCGGCCGCCCCCGGCGCCGGTGCCGTCGGGCATGTTCCCCGCGATACCGGGCAGCTGCGGGCCGCCGCCGTACGACCCGTCGATCGCCTGCGTCCAGTCGTTATGACCGGAAATGTTGTCCTGCACGGTGTCGGTCTTGTTCGTCCCCGAGATCGCCGACCCCGGCCGCGTGTACGTGATCGTGTCAGCGCCGCCCGGCAGGTTCTGCGCGCCCATGCTGCCGGGGGAGCCGGTGTCCGCGGTCTGCGCCGGGGTCAGCCCGGAGATCCCCTCGTAGTTCTGCCCGTCCTCCAGCGTCGGGTCGGGCTGGTTCGCCGCGCCGGGGCCGCCGGGGGCACCGGTGCCCTGCGGGAGCGCGACGCCGAACAGGGAATCCGCGTAGTTCCCCGGTTCCAGCGTCGGGTCCAGGCCGGCGATCTTCACGCCGGTCGCGGCCTGCGGCGGCGACTGGCTCTCGTCGCTACCGCCACCATCGGGCGTCTGATGCGGAGGCAGGTTCGCCATCGGGTTATCCCTTCCACTGGAACAGGGTTAGCTTGCCTGGCGCGCGCCCCGCGCACCCATGAACCCGGGGCGCGCGCCAGCGTTGGGGGTCAGCCGCCCTTGAACGCCTTGACCGCCGTGGTATCGACGAGGGTTCCGTCGCCGCGGAGCAGGCAGCGGAAGCTGATCAGGTCCGTGTCGAACTTGAAGTCGTCGGACCGCTCGAACCGTATCCCGCCCACCAATCGGACGAAGAACTGGGCGAAGTCGCCGAAGAACAGGGAGAAGTTCCCGGTGGCGACCGACTGGACGTACGGGTCGGCCACCAAGGGCTTTCCCAGGAGCAGGTCCGGCGACCCGAGGACCGTGGACGGTTCCCACACCGGCCGCCCGACCGTGTCGGTGAGCTTCCGCAAAACAGCCACTGTTTTGTCCGCGCACATCCAATAGCACGACCTGGACTGGCGGTACGGGGCGATCACCGAGTACTCCATGTCCACCAGGTTCGCGTACGTGGGGCCGCCGGTGACCCAGTTGACCCCGGTCGGGCCGGTGGCGGTCGTCGGGCCCGTCACGCCCGGGCTGGCGGAGGTGGCGAACGTCAGCCCGGAGGGGACGGTGCTGCCCGCGCCGAGGATCAGGTCCGACCCGAACGCGTTCCCCACCGCGCGGCCGGCCTGCATCGCCAGGTAACCCAGCAGGTCCACGGAGTTGTCGTCGATCAGCTCGCGTGCCACGTAGATGGTGCGGCCGTACTTGTACGCCGACAGGGTCGTCTGCGCGAACGTCGGGTCACCCGAGGTGATCTGCGCGCCCTGGCCAAATACCGCACCGGACACGTGCGCGGTCGCCTTCGGGATCTGCAGCGTCTCGCCGCCGCTGGTGTTCAGCACTGTCGGCCCGGCCTGCATGATGCCCGACACTTCGATCAGGTAGGCGATCAGGCGGTCGTAGAAGTCCGTCGGGACCACGCCGGTGCCGGTGCCGGAGTTCGACAGCAGGGTACGGACTTCTTCCATGCCGAACGTGCCGCCCTGGTGCTTCACCTCCAGCGACCGGGCTGCGCCCTGCGCGCCGCGGATCAGCGCGCGGATCTCCGCGTTGATGTCCCGCCCGTCGGAATCCGCCGGGTGGGAGTACCCGTCGGTGCCGCGGCGGTACTCGGCGGGGCGGCGGCCGATCGCGTCGAACGCCTTGTCCGTGTCGGACTGGCGCCGTTCCGCGGTCAGGACGCCCTCGAGCTGCCCGTCGACGGGGTCCATCTCCTCCATGAGCCGCTCCCACGTCCCCTGCTCCTCCGGGGTCATGTCACGGTTCTCGGTGGCCGCGTCCTCCACGTACTTGCGGGCCTCGGCCCACAACGACTGCCTGCGGTCCTGCAGGCGCTTCGCAACCTCGCTTGCCACGGCGGCTGCTCCCTTCCAAGGGGTGGGTGAATGGTTGCCGTGCGCGGCCTCGGTTGCGTTGCCTGAAACCGCTATTCAGTTGTCCTGCGGGGAAGTCAGTCCAGCGGGGGGCCGAACCGCTTCTCCATCAGCTTCATCATCGCCGCCGCGCCGGTGACCTTCGGCTGGTACGACGGCCGGTCGGTGCGGGCGAAGAACCGGCGCAGCTCATCCGCCGCGGCCATCGACCGGACCTCCTCCAGCGGCGCGGACATCGCCGCCGCCAGCGACCGCAGCCCCGCGGTCGCGTCCGGGTACGCCGGGTCCAGCACCGGCGCCACGTCCACCAGCTCCACATCGTGCAAGACCCGCATCGGGTAGTTCTGGTCCGTCGTGGACCACTCGTCGCCGCCGGCCGCGCAGCGGAACGCGAACGAGGAGAACCGGATGTCACGGCGCTCCACCAGCTCCAGGATGTCCGCGCGGGACTGCGGCGGCAGCACCGAGTAGTCCAGGCCGACCCCGTCGGTGGACAGCTGCAGGTACCCGCTGGCGGACGTGCCCAGGACCATGTTCGGGTCGTGGTTGTACCGGCAGACGACGTTCGGCCAGCTGTCCGCCCGGGACCGGTTGAACGCCCCGGTGCCCACCTTCTCCACGAACCCGCCGAGGTTGCGGGACAGCACGTCGAACACCGCCCCGTACCCGCCGATCCGCTGCCCGTCCGCCGCCGTGCGGACCTCGATCACGCCGGGGGTGAACCGCCGCTCCGTCTCCCCGCCGTGCGACCGGCCGCCGTTGTCACTGGCCACGTCCGCGCCGAGTTTCTTCATCGCGGCCCGGATGCGGTCCTTCACCTCGGACAGGGTGACACCGTTCATCGGGTACTGCGAGGCGTTCTTCGGCATGTTGATGTACGCCCACGCCGCCCGGATGTGCTCTTCGGTGTCGATGGGGTACTTGCCGTTCTTGGGGTCGGCATAGGTGACGTTGCCGTACGGCTTCTTGCTGCTGCTGCTGTCAGCCATGCCCGTTTCCGTTTCCTTGGTTTACCGGCTGCTTACCGTTAGGGGACGCCTGCCCGTTGCTCGCGGCCGGGGCCTGCGTCGTGGGGTAGATCGGCGGCGGCGGCTGCGCCACCTGCGCCTCCTTCGCCAGGGTGAGCGCCTGCTCCCTGGCCAGCGTGTCCGCCGGGCTTTCGGTGACAAGGTTCTCGAACGACTTCGGGATCTCCTTGATCCCCCGCGCCATCGCCACCAGCACCTGCAACGGCAACGGGTCATCCCCGACCGCGCTGCTCACCAGCGGCAGGCCCTCCGCCCGGGCCACGTCGTTCTGCGTCATCACCCCGACATCCCGCGCCGTCCGGTACACGTTCCACCGCGTCTCCGGCGTCATCCGCAACCTGGCGTCCCGGTTGAACTGCATGTACTGCGACGCCGGCAGGTACTCCGCCAGCGCCTCCTCCAGCCGCACCAGCCACGGGTCCAGGGAATCCTGGATGAAACCGATCTGCTCCGATTCCACGTTCGAGTACCGCATGTCACCCGTGGACGTCGCCCCGCCGACCTTGTGCGCGGGCACCCCGTAGATCGCCGCGATCTGCGTCGCGTTCATCTGCATCGCATTCAGGAACTGCGCCTCATCCGGCGGCACCACGATCGGCGTGTACTCCCAGTCCCGGCCCAGCACCAGCGGCTCCCGGTTGCGCTGCACCGCCACCAGCTTCCGCCGGATCACGTTCGACTGCTCTTCCTCCACCTCATATTCGGCGTTCTTGAACACCCCCGGCGGCGCACCGCCGGACTTGTACCACCCCGCGCCGTACGCCAGGGCGTCCATGCCGGACTCGATCAGCATCTGGAAGTGGCGGATCACCGACACCCCCCGCGTCTGCCCGGGGACCGTGAACGCCCGCACCAGCAGCAACTGCTCCCGCGGCACCGTCTTCCCGGCGTAGTAGAACCGGGTCTTCGCCGGGTTGAACGGGGAAGAGTCCTGCACCGCCATCAGCTCCGGCGGCAGCCATTCGACAGTGGTCGGGAATCCATACCCGTCGGTTTGGGTGATCAGCCCGAACGCCGTCCCGTCCAGCGCCGCCGACGAAACGTACTGGTACTTCCAGTCGAACTTGTTCAGGAACGCCGACGGCTTCGACAGCAACTGCCCCAGGGGCATCTTCACCTGCTGGTCACCGGCGTCGCGGAACTGCTCCCACGGCAACTGCGCCACGCCCTCAGCCAGCACCCGCACACACGAATACACCGGCTGCAACCGCAGCGCGCCGTCGATGCCGCCCGCACTGTACTGACGCGACGGGTGCAGCGGGCCGCCCACATCAAACCTTACGTACGGGTCATCCCACGGGCGCCACGGCACCCCGCCGATCGCCCGCGACTCCGCCCGCGCCGCGTTCACCCGGTCAAGAACACCCACAACGTCACGCACCCAGGCGCTTGGCCGCGTCGCGCCAGTGATCCCGCTCCGCCGTCAGGCTCGTGATCTGCCGGCCCCGCGACGGGCCGTGCTCGGCCTCCCACCCCACCCGCACCGCCGTCCACGACCACGCGAACGCCAGCCACAACACGGCGAACGCCCGCGACGTCACCCACCCCAGCCCGAACAGGACCGCGGCGATCAAGGTGAGGACCGCGCGGCCGAACTTGACCTGCTTAGCCTGCTCGGTGATCTCATCAACCGGCACCCGGTCCAGCACTGCGGTCATCCAACGCTCCTCAGCAGGTCATACGGTGCCAGCCGCCCGCGGCCGAACTTGTTGAACCCCCACAGCGCCAGCGACGCGCTCACGATCGGGCCCAAGTCCACGACCAGGTTCTTCCGGTCCCACGCCAGCGCGTCCGACAACGGCCGCGACGTCGCCCCCGCCAGCGACCGGTCCAGGGACTCCTGCCCCAGATGCCGCAGCCCCTTCGACGCCACCGCGTCACGGAACTGCCCGAACGCCTGCGCCGCATCCCGCGCACTGAACGGGCTGGCCACCTCCACCCCCGCCTTCAGCAGGCCCTCGATCAGCGCCCCCGCATGCGACGACGGGTCCACCACGATCGCGCACGGCCGGTGCCGCTTCCGCAACTCTGCAAGCCGCGGCACCACCCAGTTCACGTCCCGGTGGTGATCAACCACCTCCACGTGCGCCCGGCCATCCGGGCGCAGCCCGCACGCCGAAATCGTCGCCCACTGCTTGTGCGGCGCCACCAGCGTCACCTCAGCGCCGAAAGCCACCGGGTCACCCGCCGAGCTCGACGGGTCCGCCAGGGCGTCCCAGTCCTCCCGCGGGATCACCTGCCACGCATCCGCCAAGTCCGTCGGGTACATCCCCACCCCCAGCCGCTCCCGCGCAAACGCCCCCGCGTCCAAAGAAGCCCGCTCCAGCCCGATGTACTCCGGCGAAATCCTGATGCCCATCCCCGGATTCGCCCGCGCCCAATCCCGGGGATCCGCCGGATCGTAGTCATCCGGGTCCACCGACCACTCGAAAAACGCCAGCGACCCGTCCCCGCCGGCCAGGCCGCGCGCCCGGATGCGGCCCAGCTGCACCGACGTCGGCTCACCCGCCGTCGAGGTGTACCACACCTGCGGATTCGGCCTGGTCGACAGCGTCGGCAGCATCGACGCCATCGCGTCCTCAGAGATGTTGAACGC
>Ga0318553_10000066_pt1 | contig 26874 bp, 26 predicted proteins | sample GRESIP082b2f21_FD_203686 | JGI IMG/M metagenome (GOLD analysis project Ga0318553, IMG submission 203686) | Tropical soil microbial communities from Luquillo Experimental Forest, Puerto Rico - GRE.SIPMG.082b2f21 | ecosystem: Environmental > Terrestrial > Soil > Tropical forest > Bulk soil...
CATCGCCGGGCGCATCAGGTCGTTGAAGCCGACGTCGGCAATCAGGAAGCGCGTGCCGTCGACGCGCTTGGCGGCGGAGACCTCTCCGACCAGGACGCCCGACTCGCCCACCAGGAACCGCCCGGGTTCGATCTCGAGCGAGATGCGGTGACCCAGCAGCTGCTGGATCTCGCATCGCGCGGCGTCCCAGAGCTCGTGCAGCGCGCCGGTGTCGAACCGTGGATCGCTCGCGCGGTACGGGATCGGCAGGCCGCCGCCGCCCGAGATCGCGCGCAGGTCGAGGCCCAGCGCCCGCACCTGCGCGACCATCGCGCCGCACACCCGCCGCAAGTGCTCGAAATCCGCGCCCGAGCCGATGTGCATGTGCAGCCCGACCAGGTCGAGGCGGTACTTCTCGATCTGGCGCAGCGCCTCGTCGAGGTTCGCATGCCAGATGCCGTGCTTGCTCCACGGCCCGCCGGTGTTGGTCTTGCGGCTGTGGCCGTGGCCGAAGCCCGGATTGACGCGCAGCCAGACGCGATGGCCGGGCTTGCGCCGACCCAGCTGCTCCAGCATGTCGGCCGAGCCGGCGTTCACTGGCACGTCGAGCGCGCAGACACGCTCCAGTGTCGGGGGATCGATCACGTCCGCGGTGAACACCACGCCCGCGGGCTCACCCGTTCCGGTGTAGCCCGCGCGGAACGCGCGCTCGAGCTCGCCTCCCGAGACCGCGTCGACCAGCACCCCTTCGGCCTTCATCAGCCGCAGCACGTGCAGGTTCGAGAGCGCCTTCTGCGCGTAGCGGATGACGTCGAAGGCGCGCAGCCGCGCGATCTGCGCGCGGATCACCTCGGCGTCGTACAGGTAGTACGGCGTGCCGTACTCGTGCGCGAGCCGGCGCACCAGCGCGGGATCGAGCTGCCGGGCGGTCATGGGGCTGGCATGATAGCAGCGCGATGCCCATCCCGAGCCTCGCCGAGCTCGACCGCGAAAGCTGGCTCCATCCGTTCAGCCCGCTCCCCGTGCCGGGCCGCAGCGACCCGCTCGCGATCGTGGAGGGCCGGGGCGCGCGCGTGCGCGATGCGAATGGCCGCTGGCTGCTCGACGCCATGGCGGGGCTGTGGTGCGTGAACGCGGGCCACGGCCGGCGCGAGATCGCGGACGCGATGGCGGAGCAGGCCGGCCGGCTCGCCTACACCCACGGCTTCGCGGGCGCGGTGAACGAGCCCGCGGTCCGACTCGCCGCGAAGCTGCTCGAGCTCGCGCCCGCGCCGATGGCGCGCGTCTTCTTCGCGAGCTCGGGCTCCGAGGCGAACGACACGCAGCTCAAGCTGATCTGGCAAGTCCAGCACCTGCGTGGGAAGCCGGAGAAGCGCAAGATCCTCGGGCGCCGCCGCGGCTACCACGGGTCGACCGTCGCAGCCGCGTCGCTCACGGGCCTGCCCTACGTGCACGCGGGCTTCGGCCTGCCGCTGCCGGGCTTCCTGCACGTCTCGCCCGCGCACTGGCCCGGCGGCGCCGCGCCGGATGAGAGCGAACGGGCGTACGCCGCGCGGCTCGCCGCGGAGCTCGACCTCGTGATCGCGCGCGAAGGGCCCGAGACGGTGGCGGCGTTCTTCGCGGAGCCGGTGATGGGCGCGGGCGGCGTGCTCGTCCCGCCTGAGAGCTATTTCACAGCGATCCAGCCGGTGCTCCGGGAGCATGACGTGTTGTTGGTCGCGGACGAGGTCATCTGCGGGTTCGGTCGGCTCGGCCGCTGGTTCGGCTCGCAGCGCTTCGAAATCGAGCCGGACCTGATCACGGTCGCAAAGGGGCTGACCAGCGGCTACGCACCGCTCTCGGCGTGTCTCGTGTCGCAGCCGCTCGTCGACGTGCTGGCGAGCGGCACGGCGGAGCTCGGGGCGTTCAACCACGGCTACACCTACTCGGGTCACCCGGTCGCCGCCGCGGCCGGGCTCGCGAATCTCGCTATCTTCGAGCGCGAGAAGCTGGTCGAACGCGCAGCCGAGACGGGTGAGCGGCTGCAGCGGCTGCTGCGCGAAGCTTGCGCAGGCCATCCGGCGGTGCGCGAGGTGCGCGGGGTCGGCATGATCGCCGCCGTCGAGCCGCGCGAGCCCGACGATGCGAAGCGGATGCAGGCGCGGCTCCTGGACGACGGCGTGCTGACCCGCGCGGTCGGCGGCGCGGTCGCGATGTCGCCGCCGCTCACCTTCAGTGAAGGCGAGGTCGACGAGCTCGTGGGCGCGCTGCGTCGCGGGCTCGACTCCCTGTCCGGAGCACGACCGTGAAGCCCGACTACGAGCGCTTCGACGAGCTCCTGCACGTGATTGCGCCGTACGGGCCGGACCTCAGGAACGGCAACACCAACCACGCGCCGATGGCGATCGAGGCGCTGTGTGCGCTGGGCCGGCCCGACGCCGCGCTGCCCTGGCTGGAGCACTATCGTCCCGAGCTGCTGCCGATGCCGGCGCGCCGCGAACGGATCGCTGCAGCCGACTGGCAGGCCGCGCTCGGCCGGACGGAGCGCGCCGCCGACTGGAGCGAGCTCTTCCGCGAGGAGCTCGCGAACGCCTCCTGGCGCGCGGTGGTCGACCGCTGGGTCGGCCGGCTCGCGCCGGCGCTGTGCGCCTCGGCCGCGCACGGCGTGATCCGCGTCGGGCACGCGGTCCGCGCGCTCGCGCACGGCGAGACGCCCGAGCGGATCCGCGAGCTCGCCGATGCGTTCGGGTCGTGGGCGTTCGCCTACCAGGTGCTGCCGACCGCGACTGCGCCCGGCGTCCGCGCCCTCCCGGCACGGCAGGCGATCGTGCGCGTGCCGATCGTGCCGCCCGAGCGGCGCCGCTTCTCCGGCACGATCGTCTCGGCGCTCGAGGGCCTGGACGCGTTCCCCGAGTTCGCCCCTGCGATCGAGCTGCTGGAGCTCGGGCCCGACCCCGCGGCCCAGCTCGCGGACCTGACGGAGCTCTTCGCGCGCGTGTATCTGGCCAACGCACACGACCTGCTCACCTGCATCGTCTTCGTGCACGGAGTCACGGGCGTCACCGCCCTGGGTCACCTGCTGCCGCACCTCTCACCGGCGCACCAGCGCGCGGGCATGCGTTTCGCCTGGCAGACCGGGGCCGCGCTCTACGCGGCGTTCGGCCGGGCGCTGCCGGCGGACGCGGTCGACCCGCCGAAGAGCTCGCCCGAGGAGCTGGTCGAGCGAGCGGTCGCGCATGGCGACGAGCACGCGATCAAGCTGGCCGAGGCCTGCGTCGCCCGGAACGCGATCCGGCCGCATCCCGCCTATCTCGCCGCGATCGAGAGCGCGCTCCAGCTCCTGCCGGCAGCTCTGCACTGACTCGTTTCGGCTAGAATCTGAGGGTGAAGCCGCTGTGCCGCCTGGCGAGTGCCCTGCTGCTGGCCTCGCTCGCGCTTCCCTCGGCACTGCGCGCCGATTCGACTCCCGCTCCGACGCCGGTCTGCAGCGTCGCCCGCGATCCGCAGCTGGTGACGCCCGCCGGAACGCTGAACGTGCTCGACCTCGCGAGCGGCGAGGTGTGGCGCTGGGCGCTCCCGACTCGCTCCGCACAGCCGACCCTGTCCGTGGGCTCGGACGTGGTCGGGTTCGCCTTCCTCTCGGCGCGCGAGGACCTCGTGGTCGCGCACTCCACGCCGCCGCGGCTCACCCTGCATTCCGATGCCGAGGCCACGGCGGCAGAGCCACTCGCGATCCTACCGGCCGACAGCGTGATCTGCGGCCTGGCGGCGACGGACGCGTTCGTGGTCGCGTGCATCGACCACGACCAGTACCTGGTGTTCGACGGCAGCGGGACGCTTCTGGACCGGGAGACGGTCTCGCCGGTCACGGACCCCAACACGCCGAGCTGGGACGGCATGGCCTGGGATCCGAACGCCCAGACTCTGTTTGCGGCGCGCGTCCAGGGCACGGCGCGCAGCGCGATTGCAGTGCCGATCGGCGCCGATGGCGCGCTCGGCGAGGCGCAGGTCGTCCCGATGGACGCGGCAGCGGCGCCGCTCGCGAACGAGCTGCTCGCGCTGTCGCCCGACGCCTCGCGGCTCACCGCGCCCGACGGGCTCACGCTCACCACCGCTCCGTTCGCGCTGCAGACGCTCCCCGAGGAAGCCGGCGGCGACGTGATGACGATCGCTGGTGAGCGGTTCACGGTCGGCGCGGCCACGACCTTCGGGCTGCCGGGCTGCGCACTCAAAGCCGAGACCACGCCGCTCTCTGCACATGCCCTGCTCTCGCCGGTCCTGGTCCGCTCCGCAGAGTGGCAAGGCAACGTCTACCTGCTGCGCGGCCCGCTCGCGAGCGCTTCCCTCGCGAAGCTGCGGCTCGGGACCGGCGACCTCGACAGCGACCACGCGCCCGATGCGCAAGACGTCTTTCCGCTCGACCCGGTCGTCGGCAAGGACTGGGACCACGACGGCATCCCCGACAAGACCGACGCCTTCCCCACCAACAAGAACGAGTGGCAGGACACAGATGGCGACGGGGTGGGCGACAACGAAGATGCGTTCCCCACCGACCCCAAGGAGTGGAAGGATTCGGACCACGACGGCGTCGGCGACAACGAGGACGCCTTCCCGTTCAACCCCAACGAGTGGAAGGACAGTGACGGAGACGGAGCCGGCGACAACCCCAACGACCCTGCTCATGACGCCTTCCCCGACGATCCGCTCGAGCAACACGACACCGACGGGGACGGCGTGGGCGACAACGGCGACGCCTTCCCGGACGACCCGACACGGTGGGTCGAGCCGTTCGGAGCGATCACCGCGGTGTTCGCGCTCGAGCTGCGCCAGAACGCGGGGCTGACCGGATTCAAGGACGGCCAGGGGAGTCGCGGCGCCGCGGTGTTCGCACTGATGGACTCGAACCGCTTCCTGCTGAACCTGCCGAGCGGCGAGCAGCTGCTGGGCACGACGGCGCCCGTGGGGAAGAGCGGGAGGAAGCTCGCGCTCGAGTTCTCGATCGCATCGCTCTCGGCGCTCGAGCTCGACTTCGCTCCGCTGGGGGCAGCGATCGTGGCGAACGACACCGCGAACCCGCCGTCGCCACCTCTCGCGCTCATTCCACAGACCGTGCTCACGGATGGCGTGCTGCAGTTCACGAAAAAGGGGATCTCGCTGTCGCTGCGCGCGCGCTTCGCGTTCACGCGCGGGGCGTCGAAGGCGCGCGGCTCCCACGGTGGCATCATCTTCCGCGCGACCGGCACGCCGGAGAGCTGAGGCGGGCGGCTACTCCTTCAGCTGCTCCGCGAGATACCGCTCGGCGCCGATGGTGTCGATGATGCCGAGCTGCGCCTCGTGCCAGTCGACGGAGTCTTCCTCGGCCTGAAGCAGGTGCTCGAGCAGCTCGCGCGTGCCCGCGTCGCCCTTGGACGTGCACAGCGCGATCGCCTCGTTGTACCGCTTCACCGCGTCGAGCTCCAACGCCAGGTCGAGCCGGAACTGCTCTGGCACCGACTCGCCGACGCGGACCGGCAGGTAGCGCTGCATGTTCGGCACGCCGTCGAGGAAGAGGATGCGGCCGATCACGCGGTCGGCGTGCTTCATCTCGTCGATCGACTCGTCGTGGTTGTGCTTGTACAGCCGCCGGTAGCCCCAGTTCTCGCACATCTTCGCGTGCACGAAATACTGGTTGATACCGGTGAGCTCGGCCGTCAGGATTCCGTTCAGAGCCTCGATCACCGCCGGGTCGCCGCGCATCGCGCTTCCTCCGCGGCCATCATCTCGGAGGTCCGCGTGCACCGCAAGCCGCTTCTCGCACAGCTCGAGCGCTATCTGGCGCGACACGCCGACGAGCGCATCGCCGTCGACCACATGATCCAGTTCGTGCGCGCGAACCCGGACTGCTTCCTGCGTAGCTGCCACGACGGGCACGTGACCGGGTCGGCCTGGATCCTCTCGCCCGACCGCACGCAGTTCCTCTTGACCCACCACCGCAAGCTCGGGCTGTGGCTGCAGCTCGGCGGCCACGCCGACGGCGATCCCGACCCGGCCGCGGTGGCGCTGCGCGAAGCGCGCGAAGAGTCGGGCATGGCGGAGCTCGAGCTCGCGGTGCGCGGTCCGGAGCCCGTGCCGTTCGACGTCGACGTGCACCGCATCCCGGCGACGCCGAGCGAGCCCGCGCACCTGCACCACGACGTGCGCTACCTGTTCGTCGCCGCGCCCGGTCAAACGCTCGCGGTCTCGGGCGAGTCACACGACCTGCGCTGGTTTCCCTGCGCGCGGGCGCTCGAAGTCCTCGACGACGAGAGTCTCCTGCGCATGGCGCGCAAGGCGCACACTTGGCTGGGCGGCAGGCGCAGCCCCGGGAGCCGTGCGACCTGATCGCGCCGAGCGAGGGCCGCCCCGAGCGAGGCGGCAAGCGGCGCAGCCGCGCGCAGCGAGGGGCAGCCGAGCGAAGTCAATGAGGAGAGACGCGCTCGGTGCCCGCGAACGCGGGCACGTCGGCACGCGAGACGAAGCGGATGTGCGGCAGCGTCCAGTCGCCGACCGCGACGAACGCCGCCACGGGATGGGCGAGCCGCGCGCCGGGCAGGCCGAACGCGTCCGCAGCGAAGCACGCGAGGCGCGGCTCCGCCCGCTCCGCGCGCGCCGCCGCGAGCTCGCCGTCGATCTGGACGAGGCGCAGGCCCTTCGGGGTCTCGGCTGCGTGGACGCTCGAGAAGAACTGCAGGTCGGCGGTCGCGAGCGGAAGGGGCGCGAGGCCGCTCGCCTCGAAGATGCGCGCGCCGTCGCGTTCGATCGACACCTCGACGCGGTCGTAGAAGCGCTCCAGCCGAACGCGCGCGGCTGCGGCCCCGAAGGCGAAGCGCTCGTTCAGCGCGGCGCGCGCCGCGTCGCCCTCGGCAAAGCTCGCCACCAAGAGCTGGCGCGGGCGGACGCCGCTGCGACAGGACAGCCGCAGCTCCGCCACGCTGAACGGGCCCAGCGGTCCGGAGTCCCCGCGGCGGATCGAGAGCACCGCCAGCACCGGCAGGGTCGGAGCCAGGGCGGGCGGGAACGGCGCCTCGGGTGCGAGCCCGCCCAGCTCCCAGGTGGCCTGGAACAGCTCGACACCGGACAGTGTCAGCGCCTCGCCCTCGAAGCCCGCGAGCTTCGGCGCGCGCCGCGACAGCGCTGCGAGGTCGGCCGTGCCCGCCAGCACTACGCGCCCCGCCCGCGGAACGCGGGCATCACTTCGCGCGCGAACAGCCGCAGGCTCGCCAGCACCTCCGGCTGCGGGATCAGCTCCATCGCGTTCAACAGGAAGTTCACGCCGTCGACGCCGATCGACTCCCACTCCTTGATCGCGCGCACGATCCGGTCCGGGTCGCCGATCGCCATGCCCTCGGGAATGCCGCTCGGATCGCCCGGGCTGCCTTCACGTCGGGCCGGCGCGGGCGCGAGGTTCGCGAGCGACCCGTATGCGCGCGTCGGGTAGGCCTCGCGCGTGAACAGGAGGTGCGCGTTGGCCTGGCCGAACGCGCCCAGCATGCCGAGCCCCGTGCGCGCGGCCCGCACCGGGTCTTCGTGGCAGTACAGGAAGTTCAGCGTGGCGACCTGCTCGTTCACCGCGCCGATCGGCGTGCACGACTGGATGCGCCGGTGGTACTCGCGGGTGCGCCGCTCCTGCTCCTTGAAGCTCGCCGCGGCGACGCCCAGGCAGCCGATGCCTCGCTCCGCCGCATCGAGCTCGGTTCCCGGCGAGGTCACGGTGACCCACAGCGGCGGGTGCGGCTGCTGCACGGGCTTGGGCAGGATCGCGCGCTCAGGCACCGAGAAGGACGTCCCCTGCCAGGCGAAGCGCTCCTCGGTCCACATCCGCGGCAGCGCGCGGATGGTCTCGTCCCAGGTCTGCTTGGTGGTGTCGGGATCGATCTGGAACCCGGCCAGCTCGGTCCAGGTCGAGGAGCGCGCCGTGCCGAGCTCGAGCCGGCCCCCCGACAGGATGTCGAGCACGGCCGCGCGTTCGGCGATGCGGATCGGGTGGTTCATCGCCGGGACGCAGACCACCGCGCCGTGCCCGACACGGATGCGTGTCGTCTGCATGGCGCAGGCGGTGAGGAACAGCTCTGGCGCCGAGCAGTGCGAGTACTCCTCCAGGAAGTGGTGCTCCACTGCCCACACGAAGTCGAAGCCGAGCTCGTCCGCGAGCCGCACCTGCTCCAGCGCGTGCTCGTACACGCTGCGCTCCACTCCGGGCGCGAACGGCCGCGGGACGGAGAGCTCGTAGAAGATCCCGAACTTCACGCGCTGGATCCTACCAACTTGCCGGTACGGTTGACTTCGCTCTCCTGCGGCTCGCTGCGCGCGTCTGCGACGCTTGCGCGCTCCGCTCGGGACGGTCCTCGCTACGCTCTATTACAGAAATTGACGATCTAGTCCGATGACTGTAATATCCCGAGCGTGACCCCGAGCCCCAAGAGCGCGATCCTCGACCTGCTGCAGAGCACGCGGGGGCGGTCCATGCCGGTGCGCGCGCTGGTCGAGGCGGGGCGCATCCTCGGCCTGGGCGAGAACGGGCTACGCGTCGCCCTGGCCCGGCTGGTGGCGCGCGGACTGGTCGAGCGCGACGGCCCGGGCCGCTATCGGCTGGCGCCGTCCGCGCAGCCGATCTCCCGGCGCGTCGGCGGCTGGACGAGCGCGGACCAGCGCACCGTGCGCTGGGAAGGCGGGTGGGTCGGGGTGCTCACGCAGGCCGCCGGCAGCGGCCGTACACGGCGGCGCGGCGACGCACGCGCCCTCGCCTTCCTCGGCTTCGCGCGGCTCGCTCCCGGGCTCTGGGTCCGTCCCGACAACCTGCGCGGCGGCGTGGCGGAACTTCGCGCCGCGCTGCTGGAGCTCGGGCTCGACCGACACGTTCCGGTGTTGGGGCTGTCGGAGCTCGACTCCGCCACCGATGCGCGCGCGCGATCGCTCTGGAACGCCGAGACGCTCCTCGCCGAAGCGCGGCAGGCGCGCGAGGCGCTGGAGCGCAGCGCGGCCCGGCTCGAACGGCTGTCGCCCGCCGCGGCGATGGTCGAGACCTTCCTGGTCGGCGGCCGGGCGATCCGCCAGATCGCCATCGACCCCTGCCTGCCAGAAGCGATCGCGCCCGAGCACGAGCGCCGCGCGCTCGTCGCGGCGATGCGCGAGTACGACCGCGCCGGCCGCGCCTCCTGGCGAGAATTCATGCGCGCCCACGATGCGCCGCATCGCGCCGCTCCCGCGAACCTCGCGGGCCTGTCGGGCGAGGCGCGCGCAGCGGCGCTGGGGAGCACCCGATGAGCACGAGTCCGGAGACCTGGGAGGCCTGGAACTGGCGCGACGCGCTCTCCGCCGAGGAGCGGCGCGAGCTGCTCGAGGTCGACGACCTGCACGGCTTCGTGTCGATCGGGCTGAACTGGGCGCTGGTGTTCGCGTCGTTCGCGCTCGTCGCCTTCGCGCCGGGCTTCTTCTGGAAGGCGATCGCCTGCGTCGTGGCGCTGTTCGTGATCGGCGCTCGACAGCTCGGCTTCGCGATCCTGATGCACGAGGCCGCGCACCGCTCGCTGTTCGGCACGCGCTGGCTGAACGACTTCGTCGGCAACTGGTTCGCGGCATACCCGATCTGGTCCGAGGTCGAGCCCTACCGCCGCTACCACCTGGTGCACCACGCGAAGACGGGCACCGCCGAAGACCCGGACCTCGGGCTGATCACACCGTTCCCGATCACCCGCGCGAGCTTCCGCCGCAAGGTGATCCGCGACCTCACCGGCCAGACCGGAGTGAAGCAGGCGAAGGCGGTCTTCCTGCGCGACATCGGCCGCGGCGCCGGGCGCAACCAGCGCGACCAGGGCATGCAGCGCGGCGAGCGGCCGGACGTCGGCTGGCGCAAGCTCGCGCCGGTCGCGCTCACCAACGCGGTGCTGTTCGCGATCCTCGCGCTCGCGGGTCACCCGTGGCTCTACCTGCTGTGGGTGGCGGCCTGGCTCACGACCAACCGCCTGGTCACGCGCATCCGTTCGATCGCCGAGCACGCGCTCACGCCGAACGCGAACGACGCGCTCAACAACACCCGCACCACGGTCGCGCGCTGGTGGGAGCGCCTCTTGATCGCGCCCAACCGCGTGAACTACCACCTCGAGCACCACCTGATCATGACCGTGCCGCACTACAAGCTGCCGCGGTTCCACCGCATGCTGCGCGAGCGCGGCGTGCTCGACGGCGCCTGCGTCGAGACCGGCTACTTCAGCGTGCTGCGGAACTCCGCCTCCAAGCCGGCCTGAGCGCACCCCGCGCTGGTATGCTGCGCGGATGGACACCCCCAAGTTCATCCTGATCGACGATCCGCTGCCCCAGGTCCGGCGCATCACGCTGAACCGGCCCGAGAAGCGCAACGCCCTCTCGAACGCGCTGCGCGGCGAGCTGTACGCCGCGCTCGACGTCGCCGACGCGGACGATGCGGTGCGCGTCACCGTCCTGCGCGGCGCGGGCAAGTCGTTCTCGGCCGGCTACGACCTGTCGTCGGACAACCGCAGTGCGCAGCCGTGGCACACCGCCAGCGGCGACGGCAACTGGCCGCGGCACGTGGTCGAGGGACACTTCCGCGTGTGGGACCTGCGCAAGCCGGTGATCGCGCAGGTGCACGGCCACTGCCTCGCGGGCGGGAGCGAGCTCGCGACCTCGTGCGACCTCGTCTACGTCGCCGAGGACGCGCAGATCGGCTACCCGCCGGTGCGGCTGATGAGCCCGCCCGACATGCAGTACCACCCGTGGCTCGTCGGCATGCGCAACGCCATGGAGCTGATGCTGACCGGCGACGCGATCAGCGGGATCCAGGCGGCGCGCATGGGTTTCGCCAACCGCGCCTACCCGGCTGCCGAGCTCGAGGCGCGCGTGCTCGAGATCGCCGAGCGGGTGGCCAAGATCCCCAGCGACCTCCAGCAGCTCAACAAGCGCAGCGTGCACCGCGCGATGGAGATCATGGGCCTGCGCGCGGCGATCCGCGCCGGCACCGAGATCCAGGCGCTCGGCTTCCACACCCGCGCGGCGCGCGAGTACATGGCGCAGTTCGCCAAGGGCGTCACGCACGCGCTGAACGTGCGCGACGCGCAGTTCGGGGACTACCGCACCAAGGAGAAGAGCTAGATGCGCCTCGCGCTGCGCCTGCTGGGAGCGCTCGTGGTGCTCGCGGTGCTCTTCGTCGGCGCGATCTTCGCGGCCTCGGAGTTCGGCGGCGAGGTCGTGCACCTGCGCACGACCGACGGCCAGGGCGCCGAGCACACGACGCATCTCTGGGTCGTCGACGACGGCGGCTTCGCGTGGCTCCGCGCAGGTCACGGAGACACCGGCTGGCTCCAGCGCATCGAGGCGCATCCAGACGTCGTGGTCGAGCGACACGGTGAAGAGCTGCACTTCCGCGCGGTTCCGGTGCACGACCCTGCAGTGCGCGACCGCATCCACGCGTTGATGCGGCGCGACTATCCGCTCGCCGACCGCTTCATCAGCATGGTCCGCGACGCGAATGGCTCGGTGCCGGTGCGGCTCGAGCCCGTCCCGCCGGCGAGCTAGGCCGCCGCGAGCTCGCGCGCGCGCAGAGCGAGACCACTCGCTACGGATACGAGCTCATCGCCACCTCGGATTCGCTCTTCACCGAATCGTGCCGCGAACAAGGCTCTGACCGCCGGCACGAGCGAGGAGCCGCCGGTCAGGAACACGCGGTCGACGTCGCCGCGCCCGACGTTGCACTCGGCGAGCAGGCCGTCGACGCAGCGCGAGATGGCCGAGAGCTCGGGCTCGATCCAGCGCTCGAACGCCGCGCGCTCGACCGGCTCCGCGATCTTCACCGGACCGTGCGCGAACGCGAGCTCCGCGTCGGGGGCGCGCGTGAGCGCGAGCTTCGCGCGCTCGACCGCGCGGTGCAGCGGGAAGCCGAGGTCCTCCTGCACCACGTGGACCAGCGCCTCGAAGCGCTGCGGCTCGAGCGCCTCGCGCTGCAGGTCATAGAGCAGCCCGAGCGTGCGCGGCGTACGCAGGAACGAGAGGTGATGCCAGCGCTCGAGGTGCGCGTAGATCCAGCGCGGCACCGGCAGCACGCGGCCGAACACCGAGCGGTACTCGGCGCCGAGCCCGAGCGCGGGTGCGACGAGCGCCCGCACGATCTGGCCGTCGAACACGTCGCCGGCGATCGGCACGCCCGCGTTCCCGAGCACGGGCTTCGCGCCGCGCTCTTCGCGCGCGGCGCGCGCGCCGGGCCCCACGCGCACCAGCGAGAAGTCGCTGGTGCCGCCGCCGAAGTCGCCGATCAGGATCAGCTCGTCGTGGTCGAGCGCGCGCTCGTAGTGGTACGCGGCCGCGACCGGCTCGTACTCGAACGCGATGTCGTCGACGCCCGCGGTCGCGAACGCCGCGCGCAGCCGCGCGAGCGCGAGCTCCTCGTCCTCGGGCGCGCGCGCCGACACGAAGCGCACCGGGCGGCCGACGACCACCGTTCCAGCGAGCTCGCCGAGGTCGGTCTGCGCCTCGCGGAAGAGCGCGCGCAGGAGCACCGCGATCAGCGCCTCGAGCCGGTACTCGCGCTCGAAGATCCGCGTCGCCGAGAAGTCGCGCGCCGCGAGGAACGACTTCAGCGACTGCACCAGCCGGCCCGGCTCCTCGGCCGCGAGGTAGCGCGCGATCGCGCGCGGCCCCGCCAGCTCGAGCGGTGCCCCGCGCCCGTCCGCCGGCGGCTCGAAGTACACCACCGAGCGGAAGGTCTGCGTCTTCTGCCCGCCGCCGCGCGCGAAGCGGGCGACCCGCGCCGGGCCGTCGCCGTCCGCGCGCGCGAGGGCCGAGTTGGTCGTGCCGAAATCGACGCCGAAGGCAGACATGGGGCCTCCCGGTGGGAAGCGGGCGGGCGGTCGAGATAGCATGCGGCATGGCCAAGCTCAACCTGGACGTGGACCCCAAGCTCGAGCTCGACCGCAAGCGCATGTCGGCGGAGCGCGCGGCGGCCCTGGTCGGCTCGGGCGAGCTGATCTGGATCCCGAGCACCCACGCGCCGATCTCGATCCTGGTCGCGCTGGCTGCGCGCAAGGGCGAGCTCCGCGGGGTGAAGCTGCGCAGCACGCTGATCCCCGACTTCGGCTGGTTCGGCCCGGACGCGATGGACTCGTTCGACGTGCAGATCCAGTACGCGGTGCAGCCCGACGCGCGCGCCGCGCTCGCCGCGCGGGCGAGCGACTTCCACCCGCTGTCGATGATCATGCAGCACAAGGCGATCGATGCGGGCCGGCCCGAGGCGCAGCCGATCGACGTGCTGTTCCTCACCGTCTCCCCGCCCGACGAGCACGGCTGGCTGTGCGTGGGCAACGCCTGCTGGGACGCGGTCACCGCCGCGCGGCGCGCGCGCATGGTGATCGCCGAGATGAACGAGACGGTGGTGCGCACCTGCGGCGACAGCTGGCTGCACGTCTCGCAATTCGACGCGCTGGTGCCGAACAACCGCCCGCGCGTCGTCGCGCCGCTCCCGACCTCCTGGTCGCCGACCGACCACGCGATCGCCGCGAACGTGAAGGGCCTGATCGGGGACGGCAGCACCATCCAGATCGGCCTCGGCCGCCACACCGGCGCGCTCGGCCCGCTGGGCGTGTTCGACGAGCGCAACGACCTGTCGTACTTCGGCGAGCTCACCACGCCGGGCCTGGTCGCGCTCGCCCGGCGCGGCGTGATCAACGGCAAGCGCGCGGCGCTCCACCCGGGCAAGTTCGTGGCCGCACACATCGGGAACTCGCTCGAGGACCTCGACTACATCGAGCGCAATCCGGCCTTCGAGGTGCACTCCTACGAGCACACGAACGACCCGCGCTCGATCGCCGCGCACGACGACATGGTCGCGATGAACGGCGCGCTGATGGTCGACCTGACCGGGCAGATCGGCGTCTACGCCTTCGGCCCGCAGGTCTACACCGGCCTGGGCGGCCACCTGGGCTTCGCGATGGGCGCATTCCTGGCCAAGCGCGGGCGCTACGTGACCGTGCTGCCGTCGACCGCGAAGGGCGGCAAGGTCTCGACCATCGTGCCGCGGTTCGAAGCGGGCCAGATCGTCTCGATCCCGCGCGAGATCGCCGACACGATCGTGACCGACCACGGCGTCGCGCGGCTGCTCGGCAAGTCGGTGCGCGAGCGCGCGCTGACCATGGTCGAGGTCGCCGCGCCAGAGTTCCGCGATCAGCTCCGCTTCGAGGCGAAGCGGCTCTACTGGCCCTGAGCCGGAGGCGGTGAGTCGAGCGTCTTCTGCGCCGCCTCGACGACCTCGCGGACCGTGATCGTGTACACGGCGCTCTTCGCGCGACTCCACACCGCGTAGCCGTCTTCGAACTGCGCGGGCAACGTGGCCGGCGGAAGCTGCGTGTTCACGCTCTTCCGCAGCGCATCCTCCGAGAACGGCAGGTACGCCAGGACGTGGCCGAAGTAGCCGCTCGGCAGGTGCAGGTTCACGTCGATCACCGCGACGTGGACCACTTTGCCGAGGCCCGGAAGCTCCTCGACGCGGCCGACGATGAGCGTCGAGTCCGGGTCCTCGGGGCGTGTCGCATAGGACCAGTGCTGTCCGGCCGCGAACCCGGTCGGCTCCGCGGGCGAGCACCCGCCCAGCGGCCACGCGAACGCGACGACGGCGGCGAGCAGCACCGCCCGGCGCAGCTCAGGCGTTCTGATCGAGATACTCGCTGAGTCCGTAGCCGATCCGCTTGCCGTCGAGGGTGTATTCAGTCATGCCCTCGCCGATGTGGGTGTTCTGGCCGGCGCGGCGGTTGCGCAGCGGGATGAAGCCGCGGACGCGGCCGACGATCTCGTGCTTCGTGCCGTCGGCGAGCGCGACCTGCGCGCGCAGGCCGGAGTGGTAGCGCGAGCCGGGCTCGTAGTCGGTGTCGAGCTCGACGCCGGTGATGCGCACCAGCTCCTCGCCCTTGTGGAAGACGCCGCCCACGCGGTCGCCCACGATCGAGACGACCATACCCAGGTCGTCGCCGAAGTTGCCGGTGATCCAGCGGTACGACGGCGTCGACTGCCAGTAGCGCGGGCCCCAGGAGTGGTCGCGCAGGCCGTGGCCGCGGATCTCGACCGGGGTCCCGCCGTCGACCGCGATCGTGCCCGACACCTTCATGTGTTGCTCGAAGTGCGCGCGCGCAAAGTCGTTGCCGTCGCCGGGCTGGCCGACGTGCCCGTAGAGCGGACCGACGCCCTCGTGCACCAGGTCGATCGCGAGCCGGCGGTGCGGGTTCTCCTTGAAGGCCTTCGCCGGGTCGCTCATGGTGCGCGGGTCCTGGAGGAACACCGCCGAGCCCTCGTACTTCGTGCGCAGCTTCTCGGCAGGAACCAGCACCTCGACCGACAGCCCGCCCGCGTTCCAGCCGTCGTTCGAGCTGATCGCCGGGCGCTTGTAGTTGAACAGCGCCGAGCCGTCGGGCTCGTACACGATCACGGTCAGCTCGGCGTAGCCCTCGTTCGCGCGGTTGCCGATGCGCAGGAACCCGCCGCGCCGCTGCTCGCGGTCGAAGAAGTTGAAGTACACCGACTCGTTGAAGTTGGGCTCCGGGCCGAGCGGGTGTGTGTAGTCGTCTTCGGGACGGACGTTGCCGACGATCTTCGCCATGAGCGTCATCCTAGCCTAAAGCGCGCCTCGGGCGGATCCGATCGGCCTGTGCGAGGCCCACGCGTGTCGAGAGCCCGATACCCGCGTTTCCGACGCATCGACGGGACGCACCCCTGGAAGCGCCGCGTCGCCGGAGGCTTCGTCGACTACACCGCGCGGCGTCGCCGCGACGGCCAGGTCGGCTTCTTCAACTTCGCGCTGGCGAAGGAGATGGGGCTGATCCCGCGCTCGCATCCCGAGCGGCTGAATCCGGAGCTCTCGCGCGCGATCCTGCGCACCTTCGGGCTGCAGATCCTGAACGAGTGGGACTATCTGCACCGCACCCGGGTGGCCGCGCGCGACCGCCTGCCGCACACCTACATGGCCACGCGCTACCTGCAGCTGCAGCACCCCTCGCGCCGCGGCACCACTTCGGGCGACGGCCGCAGCGTGTGGAACGGCACGATCACGCACCAGGGCGTGACCTGGGACGTCTCGAGCTGCGGCGTGGGCGTGACGCGGCTGTGCCCGGCGACCGCGATCGAGGGCCGCTTCTTCCGCAGCGGCTCGCGCACGGCGTCGTACGGCTGCGGCACCGCGGCGCTGGGCGAGGGGATCTCGGCCGCGCTCCTCTCCGAGACCTTCCATCGCAACGGCATCGCCACCGAGCGCGTGCTGGCGGTGATCGCCCTGCCGAATGGCCAGGCGATCAACGTGCGCGCGGGCAGGAACCTCTTGCGCCCCTCGCACTTCTTCGCGCCGCTGAAGCAGAACGATCTGCCGCGGCTGCGCGCCGCGATCGACGTGTTCGCGGAGCGGCAGATCGCGAACGGCGAGTGGCCGCGAATGCCGCCCGGGCCGGCGCGCGACCGCTACCTGGCCGAGGCCTGCGCGCGCGGCTTCGCGCGCGCCGCGGCGACCTTCGAGAGCGAGTACGTGTTCTGCTGGCTCGACTGGGACGGCGACAACGTGCTCGCGGACGGCGGCATCGTCGACTACGGCTCGGTGCGCCAATTCGGGCTCTACCACCGCGAGTACCGCTTCGACGACACCGACCGCTGGTCCACTACGATCCCCGAGCAGCGCCAGAAAGCGCGCTCCATCGCGCAGTGCTTCGCGCAGATCCGCTCGTTCCTGCTGGAGGGGAAGAAGCGGCCGCTGGGCGAGTTCGCGCACGACCCGGTGCTGCGCATCTTCGACCGCGAGTTCGCGGCGCAGAAGACGCGCCTCTTGGTGCGCAAGCTCGGCGTGCGGCCCGAGACCGGCGCGTTCCTGCTGCGCGCGCGCAGACGCGAGCTCGAGCGCTTCCGGCGCGCCTTCGGCTACTTCGAGCGCGCCCGCTCCGCCCGCGGGCCGCAGAAGGTACCGGACGGGCTGACCTGGAACGCCGTCTTCAGCACCCGCGACCTGCTGCGCGAGCTGCCCGAGCGCGTGCGCGCCCGCGGCGGCGAGCCGATCCCCGCGCGCGAGTTGCTGCAGCTCGGGCTGTCGAGCTACGCCGCGCGCGCGGACCGCCGCGCCTCGCGCACCCGGCTGCGCATGGCGGGCCGCTTCCAGCGCGCGTGGCTCTCGCTCTTGCGCGCGGCCGCCGCGCACGAAGGTCGCCCGCTCGAGGCGCTGCTCGCCGAGGTCGCGCGCCGCTCGGCGGTGATCAACCGGCGCGACCGCATCACCGGCGACGGCGTGGACTACGCGACGGACCGCCTGATCCGCTACCGCCGCCGGCTCTCCAGCGGGAAGCTGCACCGCGTGATCGCCGCCTTCCTCGACCACCAGGACCTGAACCCGCCCGAGCCCGCGGGCGATCGCGCTCCCCCCGCGCGGCCGCCCGCCCACGACGTGCGCCGGGTACTCGACCGCCTGATCGAGGCCGTCGCCGAAATGCGTCACGGGCTCTAGCCGGCGCTGCAGCGTCCGCGCGGCGCAGCGGGCGTGTGGCAGCGCGCGCGCGGGATCGATCGGATATCATCCTCGGACGCGATTCCCGCGCCGGGGAGCCGTCGCTTGATCGACCTGGTCAACGTCTCGCGCCTGTACCACCGCGGCAGCGACGAAATCCACGCGCTCGAGCGCGTGAGCTTGCACGTCGAGCGCCAGCGCTTCGTGGCGCTCATGGGGCCGTCGGGCTCCGGCAAATCGACGCTCTTGAACGTGCTCGCGGGCCTCGACCGGCCGAACTCGGGCGAGGTCACGGTCGCGGGCCAGCGGCTGAACGAGATGTCCGAAGACGAGCTCGCCTCGTTCCGCGCCCACACCGTCGGCTTCGTGTTCCAGTTCTTCAACCTGATCCCGGTGCTGTCGGCGGTCGAGAACGTGGAGCTGCCGCTCCTCCTCACCAGCCTCTCGCGCGCGGAGCGGCGCCAGCGCGCGGAGACGGCGCTGCGCGTGGTGGGCCTGGCCGACCGCGGCACCCACCGGCCGCGCGAGCTCTCCGGAGGCGAGCAGCAGCGCGTGGCGATCGCGCGCTCGATCGTCACCGACGCCGAGCTGATCGTCGCGGACGAGCCGACCGGCGACCTCGACGCGAAGAACGCCGAGGAGATCCTGTCGCTCTTGCAGACGCTGCGGCGCGACTTCGGCAAGACCGTGGTGATCGTCACCCACGACCCGCGCGCCGAGAAGTGGGTCGACGAGGTGATCCACCTCGACAAGGGCGTGCTGCTCGAGACCCGGCCGGGCGGCGCCGCGCGCGCCGGAGTGGCGGGATGAAGTACATGCCGTTGGTGATCCGCAACCTCGGCCGCAACAAGCTGCGCTCGCTGCTCACCGGCTCGGCGATCGCGCTGGCGATCGCGCTGGTCTGCATCCTGCGCACCATGCCCGCGGGGCTCGACGCCGTGCTCGCCAACGCGTCGGCCAACACCCGCATCTCGACCCACAACGAGGCCGGGATCGTGTACTCCCTGCCCTACGCGGACCTGCAGAAGGTGCGCGGCGTTCCGGGGGTGGTCGCCGCGATCAGCTGGAACTGGTTCGGCGGCGCGGTCGACGTCGACAAGGGCGTGCAGTTCCCGAACTTCGCGGTCGACGCCGACGACTTCAGCAAGGTCTACGCCGACTGGGGCGTGCCCGCGCAGCAGTTCGAGGACTTCCGCAAGTACCGCGACGCGGCGATGGTCGGCCACCTCACGATGGACAAGAACCGCTGGAAGGTCGGCGACCAGGTCACGCTGCAGAGCACCGTCTACCCGGTGAGCCTGACCTTCCGGATCGTGGGCGAGATCCCGACCAGCACGCCGTCGTTCTACTTCCAGCGCGAGTACCTGACGCAAGCGCTCGCGGCCGCGGGCGTGCCGTTCGACACCACCGGCATGATCTGGTCGCGCGTCGACGACGCCGAGCGCGTCAACGCGGTGATGAGCCAGATCGACCAGATGTTCCACAACAGCGAGGCGATCACCTCGAGCGAGACCGAGAAGAGCTTCGTGGGGAACTTCTTCAGCGGGCTGAAGCAGCTGGTGACGATCATCGAGATCGTCGCCGGGCTGGTGACGCTGTGCATCGTGTTCATCGCGGCCAACACCGCGAGCATGTCGATCCGCGAGCGCGTGGCCGAGATCGCGATCCTGAAGGCGATGGGCTTCCGCAAGCAGACCATCTTCTCGACCCTGCTCGCCGAGGCGGGGCTGCTCGCGCTGGTCGCCGGCTTCGCCGGCGCGATCACCGCGTTCATCCTCACCAAGCTGCTCCAGAGATATGCCGCCGGCGCTGGCCCTCAGCTCGGGCCACTCACCGCGTTCGTGGTGTCGTCCGCGATCCTGGTGCAGGCGATCTTCATCTCGTTCTTCATCGGGATCCTGTCGGGCTGGGTCCCGGCGCTGGGTGCTTCGCGGCGCAGCGTGGCGCAGACGCTGCGCGAGGTGTTCTAGGAAGTGGCGCTGCCGCTCTCCTACAGCTGGCGGAGCCTGCTCGCGCGCGGCGTGCGCACGGCCTTCACGGTGATGGTGATCGCCCTGGTGGTGGTCGCGACCACGCTGTTCTGGAGCCTGATCGCCAGCCTGAAGCGCACGTTGGTGTCGTCGGGCTCGCCCGACAACCTGGTGGTGATGCGCAAGGGCGCGACCAACGACGGCTCGAGCCAGCTCTCGCTCGACGCCTTCCAGGCGATCCGCTTCTTCGACGGCATCGCCAAGGACGAGAAGGGCGATCCGCTGGTCTCGCCCGAGCTGGTGGTGCAGCCGTTCTTCCACACGCCCGCCGGCGGGCGCGAGAACGTGCTGGTGCGCGGCGTCGACCCGGTCGCGCTGCGCGTGCACGACGAGGTGAAGATCGCAGAGGGCCGGATGTTCCAGCCCTCGAGCAGCGAAGCGGTGGTCGGCAAGGCCGTCGCCGGGCGCTACCAGGGCGCGGCGCTCGGTCAGGAGCTCCACTTCGGCACCGGGACCTGGAAGGTCGTGGGGATCCTCGAGTCCGGCGGCTCGTCGTTCGAGAGCGAGGTCTGGGTCGACGCGCGCCAGCTCGCTGACGACGCCAAGCGCTCGCTGCCCTACTCCGGCTTCCGCATCCGCGTCGCACCCGGCGCCGACATCGATGCGCTCGCGCGCCGCATCGCCGACGACCCGCGCTGGGCGCTGCAGGCCACCCGCGAGATCGACTACTACGAGAGCCTGTCGTCGACCGCGAACACGCTGTACATCATCGTGGCGGGGCTGGCGGTGCTCGCCGGCATCGGCGCAATGTTCGGCGCCACCAACACCATGTACGCCGCGGTGCAGGCGCGCACCTCCGAGATCGGCACGTTGCGCGCGCTCGGCTTCTCGCGCGGCTCGATCCTCACCGCGTTCCTCGCCGAATCGGTGATGACTGCCGGATTCGCGTTCGCGATCGGGGCGCTGGTGGCCTGGGCGCTCGGGCTCGGCATCTCCTGGGCGATGGGCGGAATCGGGTTCGCGGCCTCGACCTTCAGCACCAACGTGGTGTCGCTGCGCGTCGCGCCGCAGGACCTGCTCATGCCGCTCGCGCTGGCCATCCTGATCGGCGTGTTCGGCGGCCTCGCGCCCGCAGCGGCCGCGGCGAGCCTGCGGCCGGTCGAAGCGTTGCGAAAGGCGTAGAATCTCTACCAGTCGCATGGCAGCCGAAGCCCCTCGGAACTTGCGCGATGAGCTCGCCGCGCTGCGCATCGATCGCGACGCGCGGAATGGGAAGAAGCCGCGCCGCTCCTTGCCCCCGCGCTGGATCGCGCTCGGCGCCCTCGCCGTGGCCGCGGTCGCGGCGGTGGTGGCCTGGCTCGCGCTCGGCGGCCCGGTGCCCGTCCAGGTGGCCTACGCCAATCGGGTCGAGCCCGGCGGGAGCGCGCCCGCCGTCTCGGTCCTCTCCGGCTCCGGCTACGTGGTCACCGCCGACAAGTACATCTCGATCGGCGTGCGCATCCCCGGGCGGATCGAGAAGTTCTTCGTGGACGAGTCCGACCGCGTGAAGCAGGGCGACCCGCTGGTGAAGCTCGACGACCGCGACTACCGCGCCGCGCTCGAGAGCCAGAAGGCGCGGCTCGCCGTGGTGCGCGCCAACACCGAGCTGCACAAGATCCAGCTCGAGCGCCAGCGCAAGCTGCGCACGGCGAACTACGCCTCGCAGGCCGAGCTCGACCAGGCCGAGACGCAGGTGCGCGTCGACCAGGCCACCGCCGCGCAGCTCGAAGCCGACATCGCGCAATCCGAGGTGAACCTCGACTACACCGTGCTGCGCGCGCCCGCCGACGGCGTGATCCTGGCCAAGCTGAAGGAGATCGGCGAGATGGCGGTGCCCGGCGGCTTCGCCGGCTCGGGCGACCTGATCCGCATGGCCAACCTCTCCGACCTGCGCGCCGAGGTCGACGTCGCCGAGGCCGATCTCTCGCGCGTGCACATGGGCCAGGCCGCGCAAGTCATTCCCGACGCGTATCCCGACAAGCACTACGACGCGAAGCTCGTGAAGATGTACCCGATGGTGAACCGCGCGAAGGGCACGCTGAAGATCGAGGTCGGCATCACCAATGCCGACCAGTACCTGCTGCCCGACATGAGCGTGCGCATCCAGTTCATGGCCGGCGACCGCCCCGCCGAGCCCGGTGGCGCCCCGCTCGTGCTCGCGCCGAAGTCCGCGGTGCGCAGTGACTCGAACGGCAGCTACGCCTGGGTGGTCACCGACGGGAAGCTGCGCCGGCAGGCGGTCCGCACCGGCGCCGATCGGGGCGACCAGGTCATCGTGGACGAGGGACTCTCGGGCGGCGAGGCCCTGGTGGTCGGAGACGGCTCGGGGCTCTCCGAAGGCAAGCGGGTCAAGACGGGCTCGGCTCGCTAGGGTCGAGGCTCGCGCGCCCGGTGTCTCTGATTCCTCTCCGCAGGTCCTCGCGCGCGCTCTCCGCCAGGCGCCGATAGTTTCCGCGCACCGAGTCGAACTCCGACTCCTCGAGCTCTTCCAGGTCGAGCAGCGCGTTGTGCGCGCCCTCGGTGACGCGGATCAGCTCGTCGAGCTTGATCTGCAGCGACTCGGTGTCTCGGTTCTGCGTGCTCTGGATCAGGAACACCATCAGGAAGGTCGCGATCGTCGTTCCGGTGTTGATGATCAGCTGCCAGGTGTCGCTCCAGTGGAAGAACGGGCCCGTGGCCGCCCAGACCAGGACCACGGCGCAGGCCAGCACGAAGGCGCCTGGGCGGCCCGCGGCGTAGGAGATCGCTCTCGCGAGCTTCGCGAACCAGGAAGACGTCTTCGTGGGCCTCATCGGGAACCTCCGAGCTAGGGTTGCACGTGCACCACCAGCGACCGCTCGTTCCGCGCCTTGCGGTGCTCCCACAGGTAGATTCCCTGCCACGTGCCGAGCGCGAGCTTGCCGCCGGCGATCGGAATCGAGAGCGAGGTCGCGGTGAGCGCGGCGCGCACGTGGCCGGGCATGTCGTCGGGGCCTTCCGTGGTGTGGCGGTAGAGCGGGTCGCCCTCGGGGACCAGGCGCGCGAAGAAGGCTTCGAGGTCGCGGCGCACGTCGGGGTCGGCGTTCTCTTGCACGAGCAGGCTCGCCGAGGTGTGGCGGACGAAGACGGTGCACAGGCCCTCGCGCGCGCCGGTCTCGCCCACGAACTCGCGCACCACCCGCTCGATCTCGCGCGTGATCTCGTGCAGCCCGGGTCCGCCGGGCGACACGGAGAGCTCGCGCACCACGGCTAGCGGCCCCGCGAGCCGCCGCGCAGCGCACCGCCCACGGCCGAGGCGGCGTTCGAGGCGGAGTCGCGCACGCGCGCGAGCAGCCGCCGCGCCCACACGAACTCGGTGGCCAGGATCGCGAGCCCCGCGGGCGCGACGATCAGCCCCGGGCCGGGCAGCACCAGCATCGCGACGCCGACGAGCAGCACCGTGCCGCCGACCACCAGCACGATCACGCGCCAGGCGGCGCGCAGGGTGAAGCGCGCCAGCGCCTCGAGCTCGGCGGGCGCGACGGGTGAGCCGAGCCGCGCCGTCTCGCGGCGCGAGGCGATCACCGAGGCGATCGCTCCCAGCCCCAGGATCGAGAGGATCACCGCGAGCGAGATGCCGTTCGGGATCGGCGCGGCGTGGTGCAGCAGCATCTTCACGCCCACGAACAGGAGCAGCAGCACCAGGCTCGCCTTCATGTACCGGAAGTGCTCGATCATCGGCGCGAGCGCGAAGTACAGGCTGCGCAGCCCGAGCACGGCGAAGACGTTGGAGCTGAACACCAGGAACGGGTGGCTGGTGACGGCGAAGATCGCCGGGATGGAGTCGACCGCGAACATCACGTCGGAGGTCTCGACGAAGAGCAACACCAGGAAGAGTCGGGTCGCGATGCGCTTGCCCGCCTTCTGGATGAAGAAGCGGTGGCCCACGAAGTCGTCGTGGACGGGATACAGCTTGCAGGCGAAGCGGTAGATCTTGTTCTCTTCGGGGTGGAGGTTCTCGCCGCTGGCGAAGAGCATCCGCACCGCGGAGCAGATCAGGATGGCGCCGAACACGTACGCGACCCACTCGAAGCGCGAGAGCAAGGCAGCCCCGGCGCCGATCATCAGCCCGCGGAAGACCAGCGCCCCGAGCACGCCCCAGTACAGCACCCGGTGCTGGTAGGCGAGCGGCACCTTGAAGTAGCTGAAGATCAGCGCGATCACGACCACGTTGTCGAGCGAGAGCGAGTACTCGACCACGTAGCCGGTGAGGTACTGCACCACGGCGCGGCGGCCGTCGATCTGCTCATGCGCGTGGCTGGCGATCCCGCCCCAGTCGTGCTCGAACAGCGCGTACACCGCCGCGCTGAACGCGAGCGAGAGCGACACGTAGAACAGCGTCCAGGCCAGGGCCTCGCGGGTGCCGATGACGCGCGGCGTCTTGTTGAAGACGCCGAGGTCGATCGCCAGGAACAAGAGGATCAGCGCGAGGAATCCCGCCCAGATCAAGAGCGCCATCGCGTCCAGGCTCCACGAAGCGGCGTGCCGCTGCAACTGGCCGGAGACGCAAGAGCCGTGCCCATGTCGGGGCGAGACCGGCTAGCGCTCGTCGATCGGGACGTAGACCTCGCCGGTGGGGCCGACGTACTTGCCGCGCGGGCGGTAGATCCGGTTGTTCTGGTACTGCTCCAGCACGTGGGCGCACCAGCCCGAGATGCGGCTGGTCGCGAAGACCGGCGTGAACAGGTCGATCGGGATGCCCATGCTGTAGTAGACCGACGCCGAGTAGAAGTCGACGTTGCAGATCAGGCCCTTCTTCTGGGCCATCAGCTCCTCGAGCCGCGCGCTCATCTCGTACAGCTCGGGGTGGCCGTTCTCCTTGGTGATCTCGGCGCTCATGTTCTTCAGGATCTTGGCCCGCGGGTCGCCTTCCTTGTACACGCGGTGCCCGAAGCCCATCACCTTCTCGCCCGACTTCAAGTGGTTCTCGAGCCAGGACTCGAGCCGGTCGGGCGACTTGATCTCGAGCAGCATGCGCGCCACCTGCTCGTTGGCGCCGCCGTGCAGCGGGCCCTTCAGCGTGCCGATCGCGGCCATCACGCTCGAGTACAGGCCCGAGAGCGTGCTCGAGGTCACGCGCGCCGAGAAGGCCGAGGCGTTCAGCTCGTGGTCGGCGTGCAGGATCAGGCAGGTGTCGAAGCGGCGGACGGTCGCCTCGTCGGGCTCCTCGCCCTTCAGCATGTAGAGGAAGTTCCAGGCGATCGACTTCTCGGGCAGCGGCTGGAGCGGCCACTGGCCGCTGCGCACGCGCTGGTAGGCGGCGACGATCGTCCCCACGCGCGCCGAGAGCCGGGTGGACTTGCGCAGCGTCGCCGCCGCGTTCACCAGGTTGGCGTCGGGATCGTGGAGCGTCAGCCCGGCGATCACCGCGTGCAGGAAGTCCATCGGGTGCACGCGCGTCGGCAGGCCGTGGAACCAGCCGAACGACTCGGGCGGCAGCGCCATCGAGTGGTGCAGGTCGGTGCAGAACTCGTCGAGCTCGCGGCGGGTCGGCAGCCAGCCGTACCAGAGCAGGTAGACGACCTCCTCGAAGGTCGCGTTCGCGGCCAGGTCTTCGATGGTGTAGCCGCGGAACAGGAGCGTCGTGCCCTGGATCGCGCTGATCGACGTCGTGCACGTCACGACGCCCTCGAGGCCGCGGTCCAGCGCGCCCTCGTACTCCGGTGCCTGCTCGCTCACGCCACTGTCTCCTGCTCCACCCGCCCTGCGGCGGTATGAGACCGCAAGTCGCGCCCCGCCGCCAGCTTGGCCTCGATCCGGCGCTGCAGGTACGGCGAGAAGTAGCCCCGGTAGCGCTCCCACAGCTCGGGGCGGCTCCAGTCCTCGCCCGACACCGCGCCGCGACAGCTCTTCGCGCCGCAGCCACAGCGGAACTGGTCGTAGGGCGTGCCGTCGCTCATGGCGTAGTCGAAGGTCACCTCGTCGCCGGGCTCGAGCCGGCGCATCGCCACCAGCGCGATCTGACCGCGCAGCCCGCAGTTCGGGTCGCACGAGTGGTTCACCCAGTCGGCGGGGCCGTCGTGGCTGGAGACGAGATACAGCCCCTCCTCGACCTGGAGCGTGAGCAGCCGCTCTGGGGGCGAGAGCGCGTCGAGCGCCTCTGCGGGCACCACCTCGCCTCCGAACACGACCACGATCTCGTCGGGGAGGATGGTCTCGCGCGCCACCAGCGTCCGGCCGCCCTTTGCCTCGATGCGCCGTCCCTCGACCTTGGGCGAGTGGTAGGACGTCGGTTTTGGAAGCACGGGGGCATCGTAGGAGAAGCCCGACCCGCCGCGCCAGTCGTGCGAGAATCCGCGCATGTCGGAAGCGGAAGAGGCGCTGCGCGAGGTCGCCGGCTGGATCCGCGCCGCGCAGCGCGTCACGGTGCTGACCGGCGCGGGGATCTCCACCGAGTCGGGCATTCCCGACTTCCGCGGGCCGCAGGGGCTGTGGACCAAGAACCCGGGCGCCGAGAAGATGGCCACGCTGTCGCACTACGTCGCCGACAAGGAGGCGCGCGAGCGCGCCTGGCGCAACCGGCTGGAGTCGCCGACGTGGAAGGCCGAGCCGAACGCCGGCCACCGTGCGCTGGTCGCGCTGGAGCGGGCCGGGAACCTGCACCTCTTGATCACGCAGAACGTGGACGGGCTCCATCTCGCCGCGGGCACCTCGCCGGCGCGGCTGGTCGAGATCCACGGCTCGCTGCGCGAGGTGGTCTGTCTCGACTGCGGCGAGCGGGCGCCGATGGAGCGCGCGCTCGCGCGCGTGCGCGCCGGCGAGAGCGACCCGCCGTGCCGCAGCTGCGGGGGCATCCTGAAGTCGGCGACGATCTCGTTCGGCCAGAACCTGGTGGCGCACGACTTGCGCCGCGCCGAAGGCGCGGCGCGCGAGTGCGACCTCCTGCTCGCGGTCGGCAGCACCTTGTCGGTCTACCCGATCGCCGGGGTCGTGCCGATCGCGAAGCAGTGCGGCGCGCAGATCGTGATCGTGAACGCGGAGCCCACCGAGATGGACGACCTCGCCGAGGCCGTGATCCGCGGCCCGATCGGCGAGATCCTGCCGCGCCTCTGCGGATGACGCACTTCGCGCTCGAGGTGAGCTCGGCCGCGGGCCGCCCGCCCTTCGGCGGCGTGGGAGGCGCGATCCGCGGTCTGGTCGGCGCGCTGCTCGCGGACGACCCGGAGACCGAGTACGCGCTCTGCACCCGCCTCTCGCGCTGGCGCAAGGGCGAGCCGTTCCGGCCCGCTGCGCCGAACGCGCACGTCCGCTGGATCGCCGACCCGTTCAACGCGCTCCTGCTGCGCGGCGCGAAGCTGTTCCACGCCATGGGCGTGTACGTGCCGCGGACGCCCGCGACCCCGAAGCTGGTCACCATCCACGACCTGAACGCGGTGCGGAACACCGAGTGGGTGAGCGAGC
>Ga0318553_10000067_pt1 | contig 26372 bp, 26 predicted proteins | sample GRESIP082b2f21_FD_203686 | JGI IMG/M metagenome (GOLD analysis project Ga0318553, IMG submission 203686) | Tropical soil microbial communities from Luquillo Experimental Forest, Puerto Rico - GRE.SIPMG.082b2f21 | ecosystem: Environmental > Terrestrial > Soil > Tropical forest > Bulk soil...
GGGCGACGCCGCGCACCAGCTGCGCCCAGCGGAGCTGGCTCGGTGCGTAGAGCTCGCGGTCTCCGCGGGAGAGCGAACGGACGACGCGCCGTGCGAGCTCCTCGGGCTCGCGCAGCATGCGCAGCGCGACGGCGGGCAGCTGCGACCACGCTTCGGCGTCGAACAGCTCCGTGCGGTACGTGCCCGGCACCACCGTGAGCACGTGCAGGCCGCGCGGCTCGACCTCGTGCGAGATCGACTCGGCGAAGCCGACCAGCGCGAACTTCGAGGCCGCGTACGCGCTCTCGTACGGCGTTCCGGTCTTGCCGGCCGCCGACGCCATGAACACCAGCCAGCCGCGGCCGCGCTCGAGCATCTCGGGCAGGAGGGCGCGCGTCCAGTAGACCGCGCCGAGCAGGTTCACCGCGAGCATCGCCTCGGCGTCGTCGAGGTCCCAGTCGAGGAACTGCGCATGCCGGGCCCGGCCGGCGTTGTTGACCAGGAGCTCGATCGGCCCGAGCTCGGCGCGCGCGAGCTTCGCCGCGTTCTCGACCTCGGACCGCGAGGAGACGTCGGCGCAGAGCGGCAGCGCCCGACCGCCCGCCCGCGCGATCTCGCCGGCGACTGCGTCGAGCCGGGCCCGCCTGCGAGCCACCAGCGCCACTCGCGCACCGTGCGCTGCCAGCTCCAGGGCCAGCGCGCGTCCGATCCCGCTCGAGGCACCCGTCACGACGGCGCCGATGCCGCGGAACGTGCGCAGCTTCACCGCGCAAAGCTGCCTCAGCGCGCGCGATGCGCGAGAGAAAGGAAGTCCGAACTCATCTCGGACTCACTGGGGATTCGCCTCAGCGGCGAATGGACTTCCAGGCGGCGCGCACCGCCGCGGGCGCGATGCCCTCGCGGATCACCACTGCGCCCACGCGCTCGGGCAGAACGAAGCGGATCTTCCCCGCGGCCACCTTCTTGTCGAGCGCCATCGCCTCTTCGAGCCGTGCGTCGTCGGGCAGCTCGGCCGCGCAGGGCAGACCCGCGCGCGCGACCACCTCCTCGATCTCGCCGCGCAGCCCGCGCGCGGCGACGCCGACCGATTCGGCCAGCGACGCCGCGGCCAGCAGCCCGAGCGCGACCGCCTCGCCGTGCAGGATCCGGCCGTAGCCGACCGCGGCCTCGATCGCATGGCCGAAGGTGTGGCCGAGGTTCAGGTGCGCGCGCACCCCGGTCTCCTTCTCGTCCTCGATCACCACCGCCGCCTTGATCGCGACGTTGCGCGCGACGAGCTCCACCAGGGCGTCGGCGTCGAGCGCCAGGAGATCGGCCATCTTCGCGCGCGTCCAGGCGAACAGCGCGGGGTCGCGGATCACCGCGTGCTTGATGCACTCGGCCATGCCGCAGCGGAGCTCGCGCGCCGGCAATGTGCGCAGCGCGCGCGGGTCGGCGACGACCGACACCGGCTGGTGGAACGCGCCGATCAGGTTCTTCCCCTGCGGCACGTTCACGCCGACCTTGCCGCCAACCGACGAGTCGACCATCGCGAGCAGCGTGGTCGGACACTGCGCGAACGGAACGCCGCGCAGGAACGTCGCAGCGGCGAAGCCGACCGTGTCGCCGAGCACGCCGCCGCCGAGCGCGACCAGCGGCGAGCGGCGCTCGAAGCGGTGCGCGAACAGCACGTCGTAGAGCCCGCGCACGGTGTCGAGCGTCTTGCGCTCCTCGCCGCCCTCGAACGGGACGGCGACCAGCTCGTAGCCTGCGCGCACCAGCGAGTCGCGCGCGACCGGCGCGTGGGTCTCCGCGATCGCCCGGTCGAACACCAGGAGCGCCGACGGCGCCGGAGCGAGCGGCCGCAGCGTGTCGCCCAGGCGCTCGAGAGCCCCGGGCTCGATCACCACGTCGTAGCGGTGGTGCGGCAGCGCGATCGGAACGGCCGGCATGGCGCGAGCTTAACCCGCGGGGCGCTATGCTGCCGCCGTGCTGCGCGGGATCTCCGCGGTGCTGGCGCTGGCGCTGGTCAGCGCGCAGGCGGCTCGCGCCGCGCCGAGCGTAGAGGATGCGCTCGCCTCGGTGCGCTTCGTCGCCTATACACCGCGCGGTTTCGACCCGGGAGCGGGCGGGCCGCCGCCCCAGCGCGCTGCGCTGCGCGCGGATCTCGCCCTTTTGCGCGGGCACTTCGACGGGCTCGTCACGTACTCGTGCGGGAACGGGCTCGACGCGCTGCCGCGGCTCGCGCGCGAGGCGGGCTTCCGCGCGGTGGTGCTGGGCGTGTGGCGGCCCGCCGACCCGGTGGAGCTCGGCCGCGCGATCGCGGCGGCGCGCGCCGAGCCCGGAGTGGTCGTCGCGCTCGCGCTCGGCAACGAAGGTCTGTTCTTCCACCGCTACGATGCGGCCGCGCTGCGCGCGGCCTTCGCGCGCGCGCGGCGCGAGCTGCCCGGGCTCGCGCTCGCGACGAGCGAGCCGTTCTCGCTCTATCTCGACGCCGCGCAGGCCGAATCTCTGCCGCGCCAGGACCTGCTGCTGCCAAACGTCCACCCCGTGGACCAGCCCTGGTTCGGCAGCCTCCCGCCCCAGGCATCCGTCGACTTCGTGGCCGAAGTGGTCGCGAAGCTCGAGGCGCGCTTCGCGGTCCCGGTCCTGGTGAAGGAGACCGGGCTTCCCAGCGGTCCGCGCGAGGCGGGCTTCGACCCCGCCGCGCAGGCGGCGTTCTGGTCGGCGCTCGCGCGACGGCTGCCGCCGACCCGCTCCCATGCCTTCGCCTGGTTCGAGGCGTTCGACGGCGCCTGGAAGCCCGCGCGCTCACCCGACCCGTCGCCCGCGAAGCGCGAGCGCGAGGCACACTGGGGAATGTTCGACGCCGACGGCAGGCCGAAGCCGGTGGTGAAGGAGCTGCCGCAGTGAGCCTTTCCGATCGAGGCTACGTCGCCGAGCAGTACCGGAGCTCGGACCACTTCGACGCGCGCGTCCGGATCTACGAGCTGTTCGAGACGCGGGCGGAGCGCTGGCCCGTCTGGCTGTTCTCGCGGCTCGGGCTCGCCAGCGGCGAGCGCCTGCTCGAGCTGGGCTGCGGGACGGGCGTGCTGTGGCGCGAGAACGCCGCGCGCATCCCGGCCGGTGCGTCACTCACGCTGGCCGATCTCTCGAACGGAATGCTCGACACTGCCCGGGCTCGCCTGGCCGGCCTCTCGCCCCAGCCTCACTTCGCGCGCGCCGACGCGCAGTCCCTGCCCTTTCCGGACGGCCGCTTCGACCTGGTGATGGCGAACCACATGCTCTACCACGTGCCGGATCGCGGACGGGCGCTCGCCGAGCTGGCGCGCGTGCTGGCGCCCGGCGGCCGGCTGGTGGTGGCGACGAACGCCTGGACCCACCTGCTCGAGCTGCGCGAGCTGGTGCACCGCCTCGGCATCGGCGCGCTGCTGCCACCGCGCCGCGACGCGAGCGAGTTCGACCTCGAGACCGCGGCGGACGAGGTCTCGCAGGTGCTCCCGATCGAGCGCGTCGAGCGGCGCGACAGCGCGCTCGAAGTCACCGACGTCGAGGTGCTGGTCGCCTACGTGCGCTCGGTCGAACGCGCGCCCACGCCCGAGGCCGCGCTCGCGCGGCTGCGCGCCCACGTCGCGCGCCAGATCGAGCTCGCCGGCTCGTTCCACGTCGGCATTGCAGCCGGCTACGTCGCGGCGAGGGCCAGGATCAGCCGCCACAGGAAGTCCTGACCTTCGTAGAACTGCTTCACGCCGACGCGCTCGTCACGGCCGTGCGCGCGCACGTCGTCGATGTCGGTGAAGATCCCCGAGACGCCGTAGGCGGGGATCCCCGCGATGCGGAAGTACTTCGAGTCGGTGGCCCCCGAGCTCATGGTCGGCACGACGGGCACGCGCGGGAAGACTTCAGCGCTCACCGCTTCGACGGTGCGCAGGAAGTCGGGGTCGACCGCGGCGCGCGGCCCCGCCACCTCCTTCTCCTCTGCCTTCACCTCGACCTTGGAATCTGCGAGCGCGCGCACCAGGGTCTCCTGGACCTCGCCCGCCGAGTGGCCGGGAAGAATGCGGCAGTTGACGTTGGCGTGCGCGTTCTGCGGCAGCGCATTGGGCGCGTGGCCGGCGTCGAGCTGCGTGGCGACGCAGGTGGTGCGGAGCAGCGCGTTGTAGCGCGGCTCCTTGGTGAGCGTGCGCGCTGCCGCCGGGTCCTTCTCGTTCGCGGCGAGCGCGCGCATCGCCGCGCCGATCTCCTTCGCCTCCGTGCCCGCGGCGCGCTGCAGGAACTCGCGTGTCACCGGGTTCAGCTCGATGGGGAACACCAGCTTCTGCACGCGCAGCAGGGCCGCGGCCAGGCGGTAGATTGCGTTCTCCGGCGTCGGGAGCGAGCTGTGCCCGCCCTTGTCGGTGACGCGCAGCGAGTAGTCCATGTAGGTCTTCTCGCTCGACTGCACCGGCAGCACGAGGTACTGGCCCTGGCGCAGCCAGCCCCCGCCGCCCTCGTTCAGCACCAGCGACCCGTCGACCAGGTTGCGGTGCTCGCGCAAGAGCCAGTCGACGCCGTTCTCCCCGCCCGACTCCTCGTCGGCGGTCAGCGCGAGGATCACATCGCGGCGCAGCGGGGTGTGCTCGCGCGCGAGCCGGATCACGCTGGCGGTGAAGATCGCGGCCATCGCCTTGTCGTCGAGCGAGCCGCGGCCGTAGAAGTAGCAGTCCTGCTCGAGCAGAACGAAGGGATCGACGGACCAGTCCTCGCGCTTCGCCTCGACCACGTCGAGGTGCGCGAGCAGGACCAGCGGCTTGTCGGACCCGCTGCCGTGCAGCCGCGCGACGAGGTTGCCCTTGTTCGGCGACGGTCCGAGCTGCGCGATGTCGGCGTCGGGGATGCCGGCGGCGCGCAGCCGCGCCGCCATCTCCTCTGCGGCGCGCGTCGTGCTGCCGGTCGAGTGGGTGGTGTCGGTCTCGATCAGCTGCTTGTAGATCTCGCGCACCAGCGCGCGCTCCGAGTCGGGGACGGGCTCGGCTGCGCGCGCTGCGGCCGACAGCGCGAGTGCGAGGGCGAGCGCGAAGGCGGCATGCTTCACGCGCGCGAGTCTAGTGCAAACTCGCGGCGTCGTTCTCGAGCACGCCGTCATGGAAGAGCGACCAGGCGGCCACCACCCGGGCGACGTTGCCGTTGGCCGACACCGCGAACACGCGCAGCCGCAGGTGCGCCTTCTCGCCGGCGCCGACGAGGTCGATGCGCGCGAAGCCGGTCGAGACGAGCTTCCAGATCTCGCCCGGCAGCGGGTGCTCGCGCGACTCCCTTCCGCCGCCGCCGCCTGAAATCAGCTGAACGACTGGATAGGGCGGCTCCAGCGCGCTCGCGCGCAGGTCGTGGATGTGTCCCGCCAGCAAGAGGTCCGCGCGCTCGTCCGAGTTCGCGATCGCGAGCTCGATGCCCTTCGACGCGACGTCCGAGTCGAGCGGGTGGTGCGCCACCAGCACCCGCCACGGCCCCCTGGCCGCGCGCAGCGCTTCGGTGAGCTTGGGCAGGTCGGGCGCGCCCGGCGGCAGCCGGAGATGTGTCGAGTCGTAGAAGATCAGGCTCACTCCCTCGGGCAGCTCGAGGGTCTCCACCGGCAGCCCGAGCAGCCGCCAGTTCGCGACGAGCTTCGAGACGCCGTGCGTTTCGAGCTCGATCGATTCCCGACTGTGATGGTCGTGGTTTCCCAGCACCACCCAGAGGGGAATCGGGTGGCGCTCGCCGGGCGGCTCCCGGCAGGCGTCGGCGAGACTCGCGCCCGCCGCCGCGGTGAGCTCGATGAAGTGGCAGTACGGCTCGACCAGGTTTCCGCGCACCCGCGCCTCGAGCTCGTCGGCGGAGAGTCCCTTCGGGTAGAAGTTGTCGCCCACGAAGAGCAGCGCGTCCGCCGGCGCATGCCGGTCCTCGTCGGAGAGCGCCTCGGCCACGCGCAGCTGCGGATCGATTGCACGGCCATTCACCAGCCGGCGGCCCCAATCGCCCACCACCAGCAGCGAGAAGCGAACGTCGGGGGAGCGGGCTTCGTAGACCCGCGGAACGACCGTCGCGCACGCCAGCGCGAGCGCGACCGCGGCGAGCGCTCCGGAGAAGGCGCGACGCTCCTCTCGCCTTCCGCTGCGGACGGTTGTCAGGGCCACTTGCGGGCGCAGTATACGGGCCAGGCGCCGGCAGGGGACCGGCGGCGCGAGAGACGCGCCTGGCATGCCGATCCAATGGAATGTGGGATATACCACACAATTCCTGGGTGTGAGGAGCGGCTAATGCGTTCGAAATCCGAAGCGACTTGCACGGATTCGCGATCGCGGTCACTAATCAAGCGCGTGAAGGGGAATCGCTCTCGGGCCTCGGCCTTTCTTTCGGTGCTCGCCGCGTTCGGCCTCGTGGTCCGGGCGGGTTCCGCCTTCGCAGGCGACCCTGCCTCCACTGGCACCGACGTCGCGACGGTCAGCGGGCCTCCGCCGCACGCCGTTCCGGCGGTCAGCACGGGCAGCGACGACGCGATGATCGATGCGCTCGACGCCGCGGAGACCGCGCAGGTCTGGGATCCGCTCGAGCGCGGCAACCGCGTGGTGCTCGGCTTCAACGAGTTCGTCGACCGCTGGGCGCTCGGCCCCGTCTCGGACGCCTACGGCTACGTCATGCCCGACCCGGGCGCGCGCGCGGTGCGCCGGATGTTCCGCAACCTGACGGAGCCGATCTCGTTCGCGAACCACATGCTGCAGTTCCGGCCCGACGGCGCAGGCCACAACTTCGTGCGCTTCTTCGTGAACTCCACCGTCGGAGTCGCGGGCATGTTCGACGTCGCCAACAAGCTCGGCATCGGGCCCGCGCCGACGGACTTCGGCGGGACGCTCTACCGCTACGGCACGCCGGCCGGCCCCTACCTCGTGCTGCCGCTGATGGGCCCCACGACCGCGCGCGACACGGTCGGTGACCTGGTCGATTCGAGCGTCACGCCGCAGAACTACCTGCTGTCGACGGTGCTGCAGCTGGTGCTCTCCGCCGGCAACGGCATCACCGCCCGCCACGAGGCGAACGACGGTCTCAACGCGCTGCGCGACGGCGCGGTCGACTTCTACGCGGCGCTGCGCTCGGCCTACTGCTTCAACCGCGAGTCGGAGTTGCGCTCCGCGGGCGCGCCCGGCGAGTCGGCGATCTTCCGCTCCAGCGCGGAGACCAGCGCGTCGAACCCGTCGCGTTCGAACAGCGAGGTGTACTCCGACCTGCGCAGCGCGAGCTCGGAGACCGTTCCGCTCAAGTAGACGTCGATCACGCGGAACCCCTCGGGCGTGTCGCGCATGCGGTAGTCGAGGTGGACGTCCTCGTCCTTGGTGTGCAGCACGCTGCGCACGATCACGGTGTTCGCGATCGACGGCTCCTCGGCGAGGGTCTCGAAGCGCTCGCCGTCGTAGCCGTCGAAGCGAGTCGCATACGTGCGCAGCGTCATCGCGCGGAAGACGTCGATGAAGCGCTCGTGCTGCTCGGGCGTGAGCTCGGCCCAATGCGTCGAGAGCGAGCGCTGCGCCATCGCGGGGAAGTCGTAGGTCGCGTCGAGCGCGGGCGCGAGCTTGGTCTTGCGTCCCTCGAGCCCGAGCGCCGCCGCGTTCTTCATCACGTCGATCAGCACCGCGTGGAACCGGTCGATCACCGGCGAAGCCGCCAGCGGCTTCGCTGGAGCCTCGTCTGCGGAGGCGAGGCGCGGAGCCGCAGAAGCAGCCAAGACCACGGCAAGCAGGGCCGCGCATCGGCCGAGCAGACGTTGATGCATGAGCTCCTAGTCTTACGTACTTCCCTCGCCCGAGCACACACCGTCCGGAGCGCCGCGCTTCACTGCATCCCGTAGCGCCGGAGCTTCTTGTAGAGGCACTCGCGGGTGATCCCCAGCTCGCGCGCGGTCGCGATGCGGCGCTCCTGGTTCCGCTCGAGCGCCTGCTTCAGGTACCACGACTCGAAGCGGGCGACCGCCTGACGCAGCGTCTCGCTCGACGCAGGAGGACGCGGCGCGTCGGGCGCGCCGCCGCGCAGACGCGGCGACAGCATGCGCGCGGTGACCTCGGCACCCGACTCGGCGTGAGTCACGATGCGCGCGACCTCGTTCTCGAGCTCCCGCACGTTGCCGGGCCAGGGATAGGTCTCGAGCAGGTGGCGCGCGTCGGCCGCGACCCCCCGCAACGAGGTCAGCTCGCGGCTGCGCTCGAGGAAGTGCAGCACCAGCGGCACCACGTCCTCGGCGCGGGCGCGCAGCGGCGGCAGCGAAATCGGGAAGACGTTCAGCCGGAAGAAGAGGTCGCGGCGGAAGCGACCCGACTCGACCTCGCTCTCGAGATCGCGGTTGGTGGCAGCGATGATGCGCGCGTCGACCGGCTGCTCGCGTCCCGCGCCGAGCGGCCGCACCTTGCCCTCCTGGAGGGCGCGCAGCAGCTTCACCTGGAAGCCGAGCGTGGTCTCGCCGATCTCGTCGAGGAAGAGCGTTCCGCCATTGGCCTGCAAGAAGTGGCCGGCGCGCGCGCGATTCGCGCCGGTGAAGGCGCCCCGGTCGTGCCCGAACAGCTCGCTCTCGAGCAGCGTCTCGGGGAACGCGGCGCAGTTGATCGCGACGAACGGGCCGCGCGCGCGTCGCCCGCCCTCGTGCACGGTGCGGGCGAGCACCTCCTTGCCGGTGCCGGTCTCGCCGAGCAGGAGCACGGTGGCGTCGCTGCGCTGCGCCTTGCGCACCAGCTCGAGGCAGGCGCGCATCGCCGCGCTGCGCGCCACGACGTCGCTCGCCGGCCCCGTGGGACGCGGCGCCGCGGCAGGTGCGACCAGGCCCGCGACGCGCGAGCGCAGGCTCGCGTCGCTGGAGGCGTCGCGCACCACGATCTCCTGCACCCCGCAGGCGAACAGCTCGCTCGCGCGTGCGACGTCGGCGGTGTCGACCAGCGCGATCACCGGCAGCCGGTTGCGCCGCCGGCGCAGCCAGCGCGCGTCGGCGAGCGCCTCGTCGACGCGCACGCGGTCGAGACAGATCGCGCGCCAGTCGCGCGCGCCGAGCACGCCCGCGACCTCGTCGCGGTCCGCGGCGACCGCGCGCGCAGCGGACGGCGCGTCGCCGCCGGGCGCAGGAGAATCGGAGAGGAACAGGATCGACTCGTCCACCACTCACCTCCTCGGGGCGCAGCCGGGAGAGCAAGCGATGTGCCCGCGGAGCGCGCAGGTGCGAGCGCGTGCGCCGCGGGGTCGCCACGCCCGCGTTCTGCCGCTGGCCGCCAGAGAAGGCGGCGCTAGGACACCGCTCCGCGCGCCAGCTCGGCGAGCTCGGCCAGGCCCTGCGCGCCGAAGAAGTGGTCGGCCTTCGGGATCACGTCGAGGTTGGCGTTGGGCAGACCCTCGAGCAGGCTCGAGAGCTGATCGAGCGGTGCGAACTCGTCGCGCCCGCCCGCGATCACGTGGATCGGCCCGCGGAAGCTGTCGAGCGGCAGGCTCTCGATCATCCCGACCGGCGGCGCCACCAGCAACAGCTCGGAGATGCGCCCGTCGCGCAGTCCCACGCGGAGCGCGGCCGCGGCACCGAACGAGTAGCCCGCGGCGATCACCGGCGGCGGCATGGTCGATGCCACCTGCTCGAGCGCCGCGAGATAGTCCTCCTCTGCCGCGGCCCAGTCGCCGGTGATGCGTCCCTGGCTCGCGCCCACCCCGCGCCAGTTGAAGCGCAGCGAGGCGATGCCGGCCTTGTACAGGCCGTAGGCGAGCTCGCTCACCACCGGGTGCTCGAGGCTCCCGCCGTACTGAGGATGGGGCGGCGCGATCACCGCGCCGCGGCCCGAGCCCTTCTGCCAGACGCCCTCGAGCACGAGGCCGTCGGCCGGCACCGAGATCGGAACCGTCTGCTCCTTCCACGACATCGGCGAGAGGGTACACGACGCGCCGATCGCTCTACGGCGCGAGCTCCGCCTCGAGCAGTGCCTCGCCGCCGAGCGGCGCGAGGTCCAGCTCGCGCGCCAGCGCCTCGAGCCCGTAGGTCGTGCCGGTGCTCCACAGCTCCTTCAGCAGCTCTCCGGCGCGCCGCACCTTCCAGTACTCGCGCCCGTGGCGCGCGCGGAGCGCGCGGGCGAGCCCGGTGCCGAAAGCGGCGGCGCGCAGCTCGTCGAGCGAGCTGAGCGCGGGGCCGACCTGCGCCAGGAACCCGGGGGGTCCGAGCTGGGGCGCCCCCGCGCCGGGCGGCAGCTCCGCGAGCACGAGCTCGTCGCGCACCCGCCCGGCGACGCGGGCGAGCTCGTGCAGTCGTCCGCGCAGCGCCGCCGCCGCGAAGTGCTCGGCGTCGACGCGCGCGAGCTCCGCGCCGAGGATGGGCTCGCGCAGCAGCGCCTGCACGAGCTCGCCGAAGCCGCCGCCGAGAGCGGGATCGCCCAGACAGCGGCGCTCGAGCGGCAGCGCCGGCGACGTCCACGCCGCGTGGAGCGCGGCGCCCGCAGCGGCGAAGAGGGCGCCGTGCGCCGCTGCGCCGGCCCGCGGCACGAACGCGAGCCAGACCTCGCCGGGGACGCGCGGCGCGCCCGCGAACGCCAGCGGCCTCTTGCCCTCGCGCGGCTCCGCGTCGACGCGGAGACCCGGCGCGCGCTCGAGCACGAGGCCGAGGCCCTCGAGCGCGAAGTCGAGCGCCGCGCGCATCCGCGCGGCGGGAAGCTCGAGCTCGAAGCTCGAGCCGGCGCCCGGCGCGGCGTCGGCATCGCGCAGCGCGCGCTCGAGCCGACCCGACAGCGCCGCGGCCTCGCGGCCCCAGCGATCGAGGTCGACGCCCGGCCGGAGCGCCTCGGCCCAGGCGCGCCCGCTCGCGAAGCCCAGCCGCTCCAGGCAGCGGCTGCGCAGGGCGATGCGCTCCGAGCGCAGCTCGTCCAGCTCGTCGGGCTCGGCGCCGGCGCGGCGGCGCGCCTCGATCTTCGCATCGATGGCGGCCAGCTGGCTCGCCAGCACGGCCTGAGCCACGCCCAGCGCGAAGCGCGTGCGCTCGCCCCGATCGCGCTCGAAAGAGGCCGCCGCCGCATCGGCGCGGAGCACGGGCAACGCCTCGCCGCTGGTGACGTCGCCGTACTCGGCATCGATGCGCTCCGGTTCGAAGTCGCCGGCGAGCCCGGCCGCGTGCTCGAGCCGCGCGCGCTCGCGCTCCTCGCGGAACGACTCGAAGCGCGCGCGCAGGTCCGCCATCGCGTGCGGATTCTAGGCTACCCTCGGCGCCGATGACCGAGGACGACGCGCGCGCACGGCTCGTCGAGCGGCGGGTCCTCTGGAAGGGCAGCGTCGGCGAGTTCGGGCTGGACACCGTGGACCTGCCGTCGGGCGAACGCACCACGCTCGCGCTCTTCCGCCATCCCGGCGCTGCCGCCGTGGTGCCGTTCCTCGACCGCGAGCGGATCGTGATGTTGCGCCAGTTCCGGCACGCCGCGGGCGGCGTGATCTGGGAGGTCCCGGCCGGAAAGCTCGACAAGGGCGAGGATCCGACGCTGTGCGCCGCCCGCGAGCTCGAGGAGGAGACGGGCTACCGCGCGGGACGCATCGAGCGGACCGGCTCCGTGCTCACCACGCCCGGCTTCACCGACGAGCGCATCCACCTGTTCTGCGCGTACGACCTGGTGGAGGGGAAGGCGAAGCCCGAGCCGCACGAGGTGCTGCAGAGCGAGATCGTCCCGTTCGAGCGCGCGCTCGGCATGATCGAGAGCGGCGAGATCTGCGACGGCAAGACCATCGCCGCGCTGTTCCTCGCGGCGCGCCGCGGTCGAGCGAAGTGAGCGGCGGCGCGCCGGCGCCGCTCGGCGTGTCCTTCACCGGTCACTGGCTGCCGATCGACGCGGTGCTCCGTCTGGCGCGGCGAGCGGACGCGCTCGGCTTCGCCCTGGTGCTGGTCGACGGCGATGCCGGCGTGGCGGCGCCCGACCCCGGCCGGCCGACGTACGACCCGACGGCACTGCTCGCGGCGGTCGCCTGCTCCACCCGCTCGGCGCAGATCGGCGCGATCCACGTCGCCCACTTCTGGAACGCGGCGCTGCTCGCGCGCAGCCTGGCGACGCTGCAGGAGCTCGCGTCGGGCAGGCTGGTGGCCCCGTTCGGCGTGGGAGCGGGTCACGACACGGGGCGGCTCGGGCTGGCGCAGCCCGGCGCGGGCGAGCGCGTCCGCCGGCTCGAAGAGACGGTCGGCGCCGTGCGCGCGCTGCTCGCCGGCGAGACGCTGACCCTGCGCGGCAGTTTCGTCGCACTCGAGCGCGCGCGCATCACGCCGCCGTCGCGGCCCGTTCCGATCGCGATCTCGGCGGCGGGGCCGCACGCGCTCGCCGTGGTGGCCCGGCACGCCGACGTCTGGGACGCGAACGTGCCGCCGCTGCCCGAGCGCGTCGCGCCGCTGCGCGCCCGGCTGGGGCGCGCGCTGCCGACCTGGATCTGGGTGTTCGCGCGTCCCGGCGCTTCGCGCGACGCCGCGGCCGCGGCCTACCGCGCGACCGCGCCTTGGTTCGGCGACCTTCCTGCCGAGGCCGCCGGTCGCGCCGTGCTCTTCGGCGACCCAGCGCGCTGCCGCGAGACGCTCGCGCGCATGCGCAGCGAGCTCGGGATCGCGCTGCCCATCGCCGACCTCGCGGGCCTCGACGAAGCCGAGGCCGGCCGTGCCCTCGACGCGCTCTCGGCAGCGTCGGCCGCCTGAATTTCGTAGCCTGCCGTCGTGTACGGGCGGAACCGAGGCTTCGGCGGTGGCGGCGGCATCCCGGGCGCCACGCCGATGGTGCAGCGCATCATCATCGCCAACGGGGTGATGTGGCTCTTGCAGATCCTGCTCGGCCGGATGGGTGTGCCCCTCACCGAGCTCGGCGCGGTCACGGTCGACGGCTTCCTCCACCACCTCGAGATCTGGCAGCCGCTCACCTACATGTGGCTGCACGACCCGAGCTCCCCGCTGCACCTCCTGTTCAACATGCTGTTCTTCTGGATGACCGCGCCGCCGCTCGAGATGGTCTGGGGCTCGCAGCGCTTCCTGCGCTTCTACCTGCGCTGCGGCATCGGCGCAGGCTTCGCGATCGTGGGCTGGAACTGGCTGCTGGCACAGTGGAATCCGGTGATGGCGTTCGTGCCCACGCTGGGCGCGTCGGGCGCGATCTACGGCGTCGTCACCGCCTTCACTCTGCTCTGGCCGGACCGCACGATCCTGCTCTTGTTTCCGCCGATGCCGATCAAGGCGATCTGGTTCGTGCCGGTGCTGTTCGTGCTGCAGTTCGTCATGGGCGGGAACAGCAACGTGAGCTACGTCGGTCACCTGGGCGGCGTGCTCGTGGCCGCGTTCATCCTGCGCAGCGAGCTCCGGCGCGCGGTGGGCTGGCGCTCGCTCACCTACCGCTGGCACCGCATGCGCATGCGCAACCGGCTGCGCGCGGTGCGCCGCGACGAGTTCGAGCGGCGCCGCGACTCCGACGAGAACCGCACGATTCACTAGCGGCCCGAACGGTCGGTCAGCGCTTTCGAACGATCGGTGTGGATCGGGGCCGGAAAGTGCGACGGGTCCTGCGACCCTTCGTCGCAGGACCCGTCCCAGGACTCACCGGAAGTTTCTCTCCGACCCGCGGGGAAGCGACTCGCGCAGCTCCGACTCCGATCCGAGATGCGCGCTCCCTCGAACGCGCGGCCCGCACTGCGCAACGCAAGTGATGCTCGGCAGATGTTCGGTTCCCCGCACGCGCTCTCTACCGACGGGCGGGATTCTATTTTTCTCGTCGGAGCGGTGTCAATGCAGATCGAGCGCAGCGACCAGCTCCACGTGGTGCGTCTGGGGCAGCGCGTCGATCAGCACCAGCCGCGCGATGCGAAAGCGCGGGCCGATGCGGCGCAGATCGCGCGCCAGCGTGGCCGGCTCGCAGGACACGTAGACGATGCGCCGGGCAGCGCAGCGCGCCAGCACCTCTGACACTTTTTTGTGACAGCCGACCCGGGGCGGGTTCAGCAGTACCAGCTGCGGCGCGAGCCGCACCAGCTCGCGCGGCGCCCACGCCTCCGCCGGCGCGCACACCACCTCGGCGGCGCTGTTGCGCGCGGCGCAGGCCGCCGCCTCGCGCGCGCCTTCCAGCGCCACCACGCGCGCGAAGCGCGCCGCGAGGCCGGCGGTGTAGAAGCCGATTCCGCAGTAGAGCTCGACCGCGCGCTCGCCTTCGCCGCACAGCTCGAGCACCCGCTCGACCCAGCGCTCCCAGAGCGAGGCGTTGGCCTGGAAGAACCCGCCCGGCGCGAGCGCGAGGCTCCGCGCGCCCACCGGCAGCGCAGCGGCTACGCCGCGGATCTCGCGCTCGCCGGCGCCGCGGGGCGCCTCCGCGCGCAGCCGCGCCAGCGCTTCCTGCGTAGCCGGCTCGAGCACGGCGCAGCGCTCCACGTCGACCACCTCGTGCGAGCCGCGGGCACGGAAGCCGATCCGGCCTCCGGCATGGGCGACCCGGGCGCGGGCGCGGTAGCCGAGCGATGCCGGCGAAGCCAGCACCTCGATCGGGGGCAGCTCCGCACGCCCGCCGATGCGCTCGAGCGCCGCGCGCGCGATCTCGACCCGCGCCCGCCGCTGCGCCACCTCGTCCAGGTGCAGCCACGAGCAGCCGCCGCAGCGGGCGTAGTAGGGACAGGGCGGCTCGCGGCGCGCGGGCCCGGGCACGAGCACGGCGGCGATCTCCGCCCGCGCGAAGCGCGGCTGCGACTCGCTCACGCGCACGCGCAGCCGATCGCCGGGTGCGGCGCGCGCGACGAACACGGCGAGGCCGTCGCTGTGGCCGACGCCGTCGCCGCCGGCCGCGAGCCGCTCGATCGAGAGCTCGATCTCGTCGCCCGGCGCGAGCTTCAAGGAATCGGGCGCACCACCCGGCTGCTGGAGCCGATGCGCAGCTCCACCGAGCCGGGATCGATGCGGTAGACCGTCACGCCCCCGACCACGTCGCCCTCGTGCGCATCCCGCACGTCCTGCTGCTCGAAGTGCAGGCTCGCGACCCGCCGCGCCGGCAGCGGGTGCCACCGGATGCTCTCGACGCGCACGGGCGGGAACTGAGGCTGCAGCGTGTCCGTGGCGTCAGCTCCGCTGCTCGCGACGATGTCGGGCGGCGGCTCGGACGGCGACCTCGGCGCAGGCCTCGGCTTCGCCTTCGGCTTCGGCGCAGGCTTCGGCGTCGAAGCGTGCGCGGCGGCGCTCGGCGGGGGCGCAGCCGAAGCCGTCATCGCCGGTGGAGGAGGAGCGGGGACCGGTACCGGCACTGCGGGCGCCGGCGGAGCCGCGGCGGCGCGCGCCGCGGTCTCGGCAGCCTGCTGGGCCTGGAGCGCCGCGAGCGCCTGCTTCTGGGCGGCCGAGCGCGCGCGCCTCGAGGCCGCCGCTTCGTTCTGGGCGCTCGGCGTCGGGGCGGTAGTGGCAACTGGGTTCTCCGCTGGAGTGGCCGGCTCCGCCTCGTCGTCGGCAGCCGTGGCAGCGTCGGCCTCGCGCTCCGCCTCCTCCAGCTCCGCCTCCGTGGCTCCTCCGCCGGTGTCCGCCGGCTCGGCGGCAGCGGATGCTGCTGCAGGAGCTGCAGCGGCGGGGGGCGGCATCCGAGCCGCGGCCGCTGCGGGCGCGGGAGCAACGGCGGGGGCGCCGCTCGAGCGCCAGTGCAGCTGCGGAAGCTTGCCGCTGCGATAGAGCCACGCGCCTGCGCCTCCGGCGGCGACGAGGACGGCCAGCCCGAGCACGAGCCCCCGGCCCCGCCTGCGCCGCGCGCGAGGCGCGAGCGCGTCGGTGACCGAGCCGCGCAGGTCGCGCGGCGGATTCGCCGCCGACCTCTCGCGCTGCAGCTTGCGCAGCGCGTCGAGGATCGTGCTCACGAGTCGTCTCCCGCGGCGAACAGGCGAGGCGTGGTGTAGTCGAGCGCCTGGTATAGCGCGATCAGCGTCTCGGGCCCGACCTCGCCCGACGGCGCCAGCGAGCTCGCGGTCTGGAAGGCCTTCACCGCGTTGGCGGTGAGCTCGTCGTACTCGGCCGACGCGTCGCCCGCGTGCAGGTAGCCGAGCTCGGTGAGGCGCGCCTGCAGCCAGCGCACCGCTCCGCCCTTCATCCCTCCCGAGAGCGCGGGCACCGACTCGAAGTTGGTCCACAGGTAGAACAGCCGTCCGGTCCACAGCCGCTGCAGCTGGTCGCGGTCGAGCTCGAGCTGGTCGCCCGCCATGCCGAGCCGCGCACGGCCGGCGTCGTCCACGCCGATCAGCGCGACGTAGCGCCGCTCGCCCGGGCGCGGCTCCAGCTCGAGGATCGCCGGCAGGTCGATCGCGGAGAGCATCTCCGGCGTCCCGCGCGTCGCGAACACCGACAGCGGCGACACCGAGCGCACCGCGTCGGGATAGAGGTTCGGGTCGATCTCGCCGCCGACGGTCTGGCGGTAGCCCCAGGCGCCGAGCAGCGCTTCGAGCGCGTCCGCTGCGCTGGCGTTGGTCGAGAGCCCGTCGATGCGCGCCGGCAGGAGCGGCGGCGCCGACGACACCGGGGGGTTCGCGCTCGCCGCCGCCGGGCTCGCGGGCGCGGCGGCCGGGCCCGCGCGGGGGGCGGGGTGGCGCGGCAGGAACGCAGTCGACGCCAGCCCCACCAGCACCCCGGTGGCCACCAGCGCCGCGGCGATGCCCCGCCGCAGGCCGGTGGCGGCGCGCCAGCCGCCGAGCTCGGTCGCCGGCAGCTCCTTCGCGGCGCGGCGCACCAGCCGCGCGTCGATGTCACGACACCCTTCGGTGTAGCCCGCGAGCAGCGCGCGGTCGGCCAGCGCGTTGATCAGCCGCGGGATGCCGCGTGACGCGCGGGTGAGCGAGCGCAGCGCCGCGGGCGTGAACAGCCGCGGGTCCTGGCGGCCCGCGACGCGCAGCCGGTGCTCGAGATACTCCGTCACCTCGGAGCGCGACAGCGGCCGCAGCGTCCAGCGCACCGTGATGCGCTGGCGCAGCTGGCGCAGATCGGACCGCGACAGGTTCTCCTCGAGCTCCGGCTGCCCGATCAAGACGATCTGCAGCAGCTTCGCGCGGTCGGTCTCCAGGTTCGAGAGCAGCCGGACCTGCTCGAGCACCGCCGGGTCGAGGTTCTGCGCCTCGTCGATCACCAGCAGCACGCGCCGGCCCGACGCGTTCTTCTCGACCAGGAACTGGTTCAGCGCGTCGAGCAGGTCGGTGCGCGTGCGCGCGGCGGTGGGCAGGCCGAACTCGCGATTGATGGCGGAGAGCAGCTCCACCTCGCTCGGGCTCGGATTGAAGATGTAGGCGATCTCGGCATCGCTGCCGATCCGGTCGAGCAGCGTGCGGCAGAGCGTCGTCTTGCCGGTCCCGACTTGGCCGATGACCTCGATGAAGCCCTCGCCCTCCTCGATGCCGTAGAGCAGGTGCGCCAGCGCTTCGCGGTGGGACGCCGACAGGAACAGGTAGCGGGGATCGGGGGACAGCGAGAACGGTTTCTCGCGCAGCCCGTAGAACCCGAGGTACATCCGAGAGCTCCCCTAACCGCTCGTGCAGCGACGCCCGGTGGTGGGGCAGGGTGATATTCTGCCCCGCGTATGTCCAACCAAATCCGTGGCGCAGGGCCCGGAACGGGCGCCACGGTCGGGGCCGACGCCGGCGCGACGCTGTGCAAGCTCGTGCTTCCCGCTCCGACGGGACTCTACACCGTGAAATTCCCCTCCACCGACCTGGCGTCGGTGCGCGCCTGCCTGGGCGAGTGGCGGCCGCGGCGGCTGGTCGCGACGGGCGGGGGAGCGGCGCGGCTGGCGCGCGAGCTTCCCGGCCTCGAGGTCCATACCGTGCCCGAGTTCGCGGCCTGGGCTCAGGGTGCGCCGATCCTGGCCCGGCGCATCGGTCTCGCGCTGCCCGAGCGGTACCTGGTCGCGGTGGTCGGCACGGGCACGTCGGTGCTCGCGCTCGATCCCTCGGGCGCCAAGCGGATCGGCGGGAGCGCCCTGGGCGGCGGCACCCTGCTGGGCCTGGGGCGGCTCCTGCTGGGGGTCGACTCGTTCGACGAGATCTGTGCGCTCGCCGCGCGCGGCGACCGCCGGCGCGTGGACCTGCTGGTCGGCGACATCTATCCCGGCGGCGAGATCGCGCTTCCCCCCGATCTCAACGCGGCGAGCTTCGCCAAGCTCGGCTCGCGCGCGCCCGAGGACCTGGCGCACGCGCTGATCGGCATGCTCGGCGAGAACATCGGGCTGATCGCCGGCAACCTCGCGCGCTCGTTCGCTGCGAGCGCGGTGCTGTACTGCGGCTCGACCCTGCTCCACAACGCGGGGCTGCAGGACATCCTGCGCTGGGTCACCGCGATGCACGGCGCGACGGCGCACTTCCCGGAGCACGGCGCGTTCTGCGGCGCGCTCGGCGCGGTGGCCATGGTCGACGCGACGGCTGCGCATCCCGGCTAGAGCGCCTCGTCGCGGCGGCGCTCCACCCGGTGGACGCGGTCGCGCAGCACCTTCAGCTCCTCGCCGGCCTGCGCCAGGCGCTCCTCGAGCGCGACGCGCGCGCGCACCTCCTCGTCGAGGCGTTGCTCGAGCACGCCGGTGGCCTCGGCCGCGGTGCGCAGCTCCGCGGGCGTGATCGGGTCGACACCGGATGGTGTCAGCCCGCCGGCCGGGCTGCGCGGCAGCCGCTGCGGCTCGGCGGGGCGGTCCAGGCGCTCCCGCACGTAGAGATACGACACGACCAGCGCCGCGATGAACGCCAGGGTGCCGAAGGACAGCGCCCAGGGGAAGCCGGGGGCGGGCTCCGGCGCGACCGCCCGCGGGGGCGGCACGACCGGAGGCTGGACCGCGGGGGGCGGCGGAGCGGGCGGCGGCGCTGCCGCTTCCGGCTGGGACTCCGGCGGCGCTTCGGGCGCGGGCGCCGGCTCGGCCTTCGGCTCTTCGGGCTGCGGCGTCTCGGCGCTCGGCGGCGCCTCCGGCTCCTCGGGTCCGCTCTCGGGCGCGACCTCTTCCGCGGGCGGACCCGCTTCGGGCTCGGGCTCGGGCTCCGCCTCTGGCGCCGCTTCGGAGCGCGGCTCCACCGACGTCGCGGGCTCGAGCGGCGTGATGCCCTTCGGCACGGCGAAGGGCTCGGGCCCGGGCGCAGCGAGATCGATCACCAGCCGCGTCGGCTTGGGCAGCACGTAGGCGCGGATGCGCCGCTCGCGCGGCTCGAGCTCGACGCGCGTGCCCACGCGCATCGCGGTGAGCCGGACGTCGCCCACCCGCTCGAGCGAGGTGTGCACCAGACGGCTGCGCCGGCCGAGGTCGGCGTCGAGGTAGAAGCTCTCCGCGCCCGGCTGCGGCCCGCGCTCCCAGGTCACGTCGGTCGTGCCGTCGAGCTCGACCACCACGCGGTCGAAGTCCGGGTGCGCGCCGACGCGCACCTCGTGCACGTGCACCCGGTGCTGCGCCGCTGCGGTCGCCGCTGTGCCGACCAGCGTGGCGAAGATGAACCCGGCTGTCAGCGCGCGTCGCATTCGTCCCTCGCGGAGCGGCTCGAAACTCCGCTTCAGCAGTCGGCAACGGAGCCGCTGAACTATAGTCGCCGCGTGGCGGGGCCGACTTCGGGCGAGACCGGTGTCGCGGTGATCGGCGCCGGCGTCGTGGGGCTGGCGTGCGGCGCCGCGCTCGCGCGCGCTGGACACGAGGTGCTGGTGCTCGAGCGCCACGGCGCCGTGGCGCAGGAGACGTCGTCGCGCAACAGCGGCGTGATCCACGCGGGCCTCTACTACCCGACCCGTTCGCTCAAGGCCGAGCTCTGCGTCGCGGGCCGCGAGCTCTTGTACGCGCGCTGCCGCGAGCGCGACGTCGCGCACCGCAACACCGGGAAGTTGGTCGTGGCTGCGGACGAGAGCGAGGTCCCCGCGCTCGAGTCGCTGCGCGCGCGCGGCAGCGCGAACGGAGTCCCGGGGCTGCGGCTGGTCGATGCCCGCGAGCTCGCGCGCATGGAGCCGCGCGTGCGCGCGCACGCGGCGCTGTTCGTGCCGGTGACCGGGATCGTGGACGCCCACGAGCTGGCCGGCAGCTACCAGGCCGAGCTCGAGTCCTGCGGCGGCCACGTCGTTCTACACACAAAAGTGTCTAGTCTCGAGCGTGCCGGCGGCGCCTGGCGCGTGCACGCCGAGTCGGGCGGGCGCGAGCGCGCGATCGTGGCGGCGCGCGCGGTGGTGAACGCGGCGGGGCTGGGCGCGGACGCGATCGCCGCGCTCGCGGGGATCGACGTCGACGCCGCCGGCTATCGCCAGTGGCCGTGCAAGGGCGACTACTTCGCGATCGCCGCGTCGGCCGGCCGGATCGCCGAGCGGCTGATCTACCCGCTGCCGCACGGCGCGGGCCTCGGCGTCCACCTCACGCTCGACCTGGGCGGCCGCTACCGGCTCGGGCCCGACGCGGAGTACGTCGAGGCGGTCTCCTACGCCGTCGACCCCGCGAAGGCCGCCGGCTTCGCTGCCGCGGCGCGCCGCTACCTGCCCGGGATCGAGGCGGCAGAGCTCAGCGCCGAGGGCGCGGGCGTGCGGCCGAAGCTCGCCGGCCCGGGGGTCGACTTCCGCGACTTCGTGATCGCCGAGGAGTCCGCACGCGGGCTGCCCGGGCTGGTGAACCTGGTCGGCATCGAGTCGCCGGGGCTCACCGCGGCCGGCGCAATCGCCGTGCGCGTGGCTGATATGATCGGCGCGTGAGCCTCCATACACCGATCTGCGATCTCCTGGGCATTCGCTATCCGATCTTCCTCGCGGGCATGGGCGGCGCGAGCACGCCGCGGCTCGCGGCGGCCGTCTCGAACGCCGGCGGCCTCGGCATCCTGGGCGCGGCCGCCTGTCAGCCCGACGAGCTGCGGGCGTGGATCGCGGAGACTCGCAAGCTCACCGACAAGCCCTTCGGCGTCGACACGCTGCTCCCGGCGTCGGTGCGGCGCGCGAAGCCCGAGGGCGCCAAAGGTCCATCGCCGCTCGACCACGTGCCCAAGCTGCAGGAGTTCGCGCGGGAGTTCATGGCGAAGGAGGGGCTCGCGCTGCCGCATGTCGACCGGCCCGCGCAGGCCTCCGCCGCCGCCTCTGCGCCGCGCCGCCCGGTGTTCTCGAAGGAGTTCTTCGACGCGCAGATGGACGTGGTGATCGAGGAGCGCGTGCCGGTCTACGCCGCCGGCCTGGGCGACCCCGGGCCGTGGCTCGACCGCCTACACAAAAATGGGACGGTCGTGATGGCCGTGGTCGGCGCGGTGCGCCACGCGCGCAAGGTGGCGCAGAGCCGGATCGACCTGATCGTCGCGCAGGGCCACGACGCCGGCGGCCACAACTCGCCGGTCGGCACGATGGCGCTGATCCCGCAGGTGGTGGACGCAGTGTCGCCGATCCCCGTGCTCGGCGCGGGCGGCATCACCGACGGGCGCGGGGTCGCGGCGGCGCTCATGCTCGGCGCGCAGGGGGCGTGGATCGGCTCGGCCTTCCTCGCGACCGAAGAGGCCGGGATCCAGGACTTCCAGAAGCAGGCGATCGTCGACAGCGACGAGGAGAACACGGTGGTCTCGCGCTCGGTGACGGGGAAGCCGGCGCGGCTCATCCGCAGCAAGTGGACCCAGGCGTTCGCCGAGAGCGGCCACGAGGCGCTGCCGATGCCGTTCCAGAGCATGGTCTCGGGGCCGGTGCTGCTGGCGGGTGCGATCGCCAGGCGCGCGGACATCGTGCCGGGCTTCGCGGGTCAGGGCATCGGGCTGATCAAGTCGGTGCGGCCGGCGCGAGACGTGCTCGCGGAGATCGTGGCCGGTGCAGAGAGCGCGCTCGCCACGGCCCGCCGCTTCGCCTGAGCAGAGCTAGGGGGCCGGCTCGATCGAGGCGTGCTTGCGGTTCCGCGACTCGTAGAACTTCACCACGCCGTCCTTGAGCGCGAACAGGGTGAAATCGCGGCCCATGCCGACGCCGCGGCCGGCGTGGATGACCGTGCCGACCTGGCGCACCAGGATCTGGCCCGCGCGCACGGACTGGCCGCCGTAGAGCTTGGTGCCGCGGCGCTGTGAGTTGCTGTCGCGGCCGTTGCGGGTGCTGCCCTGTCCCTTCTTGTGCGCCATGGCAGCACTAGACCTCGATCGACTCGATGCGCACGCGCGTGAAGTGCTGGCGGTGGCCCTTGGTCAGGCGATAGCGCTTGCGGCGCTTGTACTTGAAGATGCGGATCTTCGGCCCGGCCGAGTCGCCCTCGATCTTCGCCAGCACCTTCGCACCGGCGACCAGCGGCTTGCCGACCACGATCTCGTCACCGCCGACCAGCAGCACCTCGCCGAGCTCGATCTGCTGGCCGGGCTCGCCCGCCACCCGCTCGACGTCGACGACGTCGCCAGGCGACACGCGGAGCTGTTTCCCACCGGCGCGGACCACGGCGTACATAGGGGCGCCCGAGTTTACGCGAATCGGAGCCTCGGTCAACCGGAGCCCGTTATCATCCCGCGGCCATGTCCTCGCCCGATTTCATCGACGAATGCCGCATCTTCGTCCGCAGCGGCGATGGCGGACGGGGGTGCTGCTCGTTCCGCCGCGAGAAGTTCGTGCCGCGCGGCGGCCCCGACGGGGGCAACGGCGGCCGCGGCGGCTCCGTCACGCTGGTGGCGGACCGGCAGCTCGCGACGCTGCTCGACACCCGCCACCGCAAGTTCTACCGCGCCGGGCGCGGCGCGCACGGCTCGGGCGCGCGCAAGGACGGCAAGTGGGGCGACGACGTCGAGATCCGCCTGCCGCTCGGCACGGTGGTGAAGGACGACGACACCCGCGAGGTGCTGGCCGAGCTGCTCGAGGACGGCCAGAGCTGGCTCGCCGAAGAGGGCGGCCGCGGCGGGCGGGGCAACGCGATGTTCGCCACTCCCACCAACCAGGCGCCGCTCACGGTCGAGCCCGGTGAGCCCGGGCAGGAGCGCTGGCTGCGGCTCGAGCTGAAGGTGCTCGCCGACGTGGGGCTGCTCGGCTTCCCGAACGCCGGCAAGTCGACGCTGATCTCGCGCGTCTCCGCGGCGCGCCCGAAGGTGGCGAGCTATCCGTTCACGACGCTCACGCCGCACCTCGGCATGGTGGAGAGCGGCGGCGCGCGCTTCGTGATCGCCGACATCCCCGGGCTGATTCCAGGCGCGCACAAGGGAGCGGGCCTCGGCCATCGCTTCCTGCGCCACGTCGAGCGCACCCGCCTGCTCGTTCACCTGCTCGACCCCGAGCCCGCGCTGACCGGCGCCGACCCGGCGCGCAGCCCCGACCGCGACTACGACGCGCTCCGCGCCGAGCTCGCGGCGTACTCCGAAGATCTGACCAAGCGCGCCGAGATCGTGTGCATCGCCAAGGCCGACCTGGTGCCGGATCCGTCCCGGCGGAGCGAGCTCGCCGCGCCGCTCGTCCGCCGCGGCATCGAGCCGCGCTGGATCTCCGCCGCGACCGGCGAGGGCATCGAGGCGCTGCTGCAGCTGCTCGCGCGCGAAGTCGGCCGGCGATGAAGCGCGCGGATCTCTGGCGTGCGCGGCGCGTGGTGGTGAAGCTCGGCACCTCGCTGCTCACGCCCCAGGGTCGAGGCGTCGAGACGCGCCGCTTCGGCGGGATCGCGCGCCAGGTGGCCGTGCAGATGCGCGCGGGCCGCGAGCTCGTGCTGGTCGCGTCGGGTGCGGTCGGGCTCGGCACGCGCCGGCTCGGCCTGGCGCGCCGCCCCACTTCTATTCCCGCGAAGCAGGCCGCCGCAGCCGTGGGCCAGATCGACCTGTGCCGCCGCTTTGAGCGCGCGTTCGGGCGCGAGAAGCTGCTCGTGGGCCAGATCCTGCTCGACCACGCGGGCTTCGTGGACCGCGAGCGCTTCCTCTACGCGCGCCGCACGCTCGCGCAGCTGCTCGCCGACCGCGTGGTGCCGATCATCAACGAGAACGACTCGGTCGCGACCGAGGAGCTCCGCTTCGGCGACAACGACCAGCTCGCCGCGCAGGTGGTGAACACCTGCGGCGCCGATCTCTTGATTCTGCTCACCGACGTCGACGGCCTGCGCGACGGCGATCCGCGCGCGGGCCGCGCCGCGCGCGTCTCCGAGCTCGACGAGGTCACGCCGCGCGTGCTGGCGCTGGTCGGCGACGGCTCGTCCGAACTCGGCACCGGCGGCATGCGCTCGAAGCTGCTCGCCGCCCGCGCGGCCGGCCGCTTCGGCGTGCCGACCGTGATCGCCGACGGCCGCCGGCGCGACGTGCTGCAGCGCGTCCTCGACGGCGAAGACGTCGGCACCTTCGTGCGCCCCGCCGAAGACCAGCTCTCGTCGCGCAAGCACTGGATCGCGTTCACGCTGCGGCCGCGCGGCGCGCTCTCGCTCGACGCCGGCGCGGTGCGGGCGCTGCGCGAACGCCGCGCCAGCCTGCTCCCCGCGGGGGTCACCGAGGTCTCCGGCCGCTTCGGCGTGGGCGACCTGGTCGCGTGCCTGACACCGGAGGGCGACGAGATCGCGCGCGGCCTGGTGTCGTACGACGCGCGCGAGATCGACCGGATCAAGCGGCGCAAGACCAGCGAGATCGCCGAGCTGCTCGGCTACTCGAACGGCGACGAGGTGATCCACCGCGACAACCTGATCGTGTTCTAGTGGCGCGCGCGCTGGCAGGGCTGGGGCTCTCCTGTCTGCTGGCCTGCGCGACTCCCGCCGACTCCGGCTTCGCCGAGGCGCCGGTCCCGCCCGGGAAGGCGCGCCTGTACGTGTACCGGGCGCGCGACTCGAGCGGCCCCAGGGACGCGGGCACGGTCACCGTCAACACCCATCCGCTCGCGGCCCTGGGCCGCGGCGAGTACGTGACCGTGGTGGTCCCGCCCGCCACGATCCGGCTGCGCGCGGGCAAGGAGGAGGACTTCGCCCGGGTCTCGCCCGAGCCGATCGAGCTCATGGAAGGCCAGATCGCGTTCTGCGCACTGGCTGCCGACCTGTCCGAGAGCTTCGTGCTGTGGACCTTTCGCTGCAGCCGGAAGCTGGCGGAGCACCCGGAGCTGCCGGGCTGCCGGCGCGGTGCCCTGGACCGGACGGTCGACTGGGTGCCCTGAATCGCGCGATCCGGCGGCCCCGCTGGGGGCCTTCGCCGGCGGCCCCGGAATGCCGCTAAGATAAGCAGAAGATGACCCAGGCCGAGCTGGTGGCCGACATCGTGGGCCGGGCCCGGGCCGCTTCCGAGCGGCTGGCAGAGCTGCGCACGGACGTGAAGGACGCCGCACTGCGCCAGGCCGCCGACGCTCTCGAGGACTCGTGCGGACAGATCCTGCGCGAGAACGCGCTCGACCTCGGGGCGGGCCGAGGGCGCGGTTTGTCGGCGCCTCTGCTCGACCGTCTCGCGCTCACGCCCGAGCGGGTCGCGGCCATGGCCGCCGGCCTGCGCGAGGTGGCCGCGCTGCCCGATCCCGTGGGCGAGGTCACCCGCATGTGGAACCGTCCGAACGGCCTGCAGGTGGGGCGGATGCGCATCCCGCTGGGCGTGATCCTGGTGATCTACGAGTCGCGCCCCAACGTGACCGCGGACGTGGCGGCGCTCTGCCTGAAGAGCGGCAACGGCGCGATCCTGCGCGGCGGCTCGGAGGCGATCCACTCGAACCGCGCGATCGCGGCGGTGCTCCGCGCCGCAGTCGCGCGCGCGGGTGTGCCCGAGGACGCGGTGGTGCTGGTGCACGAGACCAGCCGCGAGCTGGTCGACGCGCTGCTGCTGCGCGACGACGCGATCGACCTGGTGATCCCGCGCGGCGGCGAGGGGCTGATCCGCAGCGTCGCCGAGAAGTCACGCATCCCGGTGATCAAGCACTACAAGGGGGTGTGCCACGTCTACCTCGACGAGTTCGCCGAGCCGAAGATGGCGAGCGACATCGCGGTGAACTCGAAGGTGCAGCGCGTGTCGGTCTGCAACGCCGCCGAGACGCTGCTGGTGCACGCGGCGCTCGCGGAGCGCGTGCTGCCCGACGTGCTCGGTGCGCTCGCGGCGCACGGCGTCGAGCTGCGCGCCGACGCGCGCACACGCGCCCATTTCCCGCAGGCGCTGCCCGCGAGCGAGGCGGACTACGCCACGGAGTGGCTGGCCAAGGTGATGTCGGTGCGCATCGTGGACTCCATGGACCAGGCGATCGGGCACATCCGCCGCTTCGGCTCGAGCCACACCGAGACGATCGTCACCCAGGACGTGCAGCGCGCGCGGGAGTTCCTGCGCCGCGTGAACTCGAGCTCGGTGTTCGTGAACGCGAGCACGCGCTTCTCCGACGGCTTCCAGCTCGGTCTCGGCGCCGAGGTCGGCGTCTCGACCACCAAGATGCACTGGTACGGACCGATGGGCCTCGAAGGCCTCACCACGCAGAAGTTCATCGCGTTCGGAGAGGGAACGATCCTCGAGTGAAGCTGGGCGTTCTCGGCGGCACGTTCAATCCGGTCCACAACGCACACCTGCGGCTGGCCGAGGAGCTG
>Ga0318553_10000075_pt1 | contig 25375 bp, 38 predicted proteins | sample GRESIP082b2f21_FD_203686 | JGI IMG/M metagenome (GOLD analysis project Ga0318553, IMG submission 203686) | Tropical soil microbial communities from Luquillo Experimental Forest, Puerto Rico - GRE.SIPMG.082b2f21 | ecosystem: Environmental > Terrestrial > Soil > Tropical forest > Bulk soil...
CACCGGGGCCACCCAGGCGGAGATCGACCGGATCATCGCCAGCGCCGTCAAGCGCAATATCAAGGACGGGGCCCGCCTGGACCCCCAGACCGGAGAGAGCATCGCATGAGCACCGCCGACGGCCCCCGGGGCACGAGCCCGGGGGCGCTGCCCCTGACCCTCACCGAGCAGCATGCCGCGATGAACGCGATCCTGGAAGGGATCCGGCAGTCGCCGCGGAACTGCCTGCCCGACACGAGCGATACCGCAGTGCTGGGCGTGCTCCTGGCCAGCTACGTGAACTACCTGGGCAGCGACATCCTGGCCGTCGCCGAGCATGCGCTGGCGACCAGCGGCATGTACGGCCAGGCCTGGAAGGTCCGGGCCCTCCGCGAGAGCATCGAGAGGGGTGAGTCGGCATGACGACCGCTGCAACCGATTTCGCCATCACCTATGAGGTGGACCGCGTGCCCGGCCTGATGTTCGGCCTGACCGCTGATGCCCGGGTCGTGCTGATCGCGGCCACCGACCTGATCCACATCACCGACCCGGCCCAGCAGTCCAGCATCCAGCTGGTGCTGGAGCGGATCAGGGTGGACCAGGCCCGCATCCACGGCGAGCTGTACCCGCCGGAGGCCGGCTCGCGCAAGGCCCTCATGGCCGAGCTGAAGAAGCTGGGCCTCAAGTACAACGTCGCCAACAGGATGGCCAACCGGTCCATGCACTCCCGCTTCCAGACCGCCGAGCTGGAAGACGGGCGCCTGATCACGGTGACCTACGCCGAGGGGAATGACGGCAAGGGCTGCTTCGGCCTCCAGGTCGAGGGGTACGCGGGATGAGCGGGAGCAGGTGGGAGCACCCGCCCGAGGTGCAGCACGGCCTGGGTCAGCCATACCGCATCGTGCACCTGCGCACCGCCGAGTACCAGGACGAGGCATTGCGTGCCCGGTGGCAGGCCTGCGGCTACGCCGTGATGCGCCCGATGGAAGGTCATGACCCGCACATCCGGTGCCCGGTCTGCTCGACCGACAAGCCGTCATCGAAGCCCATGCAGTACGCCGGGGGTGCGTGATGCCGTTCCGGTACTACAGGCGGTTCGGCTGGAAGCGGCTGCGCGGGCGGCTCAGCCTGCCCGTGGGGCGCGGGAGCCCGGCTGTCACCTTCTGGTGGCAGCGGCGGCGCAGGAGGAAGAGGCGGTGAGCTTCGCCACCGAGCACCCGGTGAGATGCACGCACCCGGAATGCCCGGCCACGCACCCCAACAGCAAGTGGCACGCGATCCGGGCCGCGGAGGAGGGCTGGTTCGAGCCTAAGGACGGCAGCGGCCCGCGGTGCCCGAGGCACGCCCCGTCCTGGGTGCGCGGCTGGCGGGCCAGGAAAGCCGCCCGCGGCTGATTTTGCACTACTAAGGTTTATTGATATCCTGGGGGTACACCGATACCCCGAGGAGCGCAAGATGCGAGCCCCCAAGATCACCTTCACCCTTCCGGACGGCACCACCGTCGACACCCAGACCCAGCGGCGGTTCGTGCTGCTCGGCCAGGTCGCCGGGCGTCCCGCGTTCATCGCGCGCCGCTCCGATGACCCGGCCAGGCTCAGGGCCGAGCGCCGCGGCAAGGGCTTCAGCGCCGGCCGGAGCTACTTCCTGGCCGACCGCACCGCCCGCACCCTCACGGAGATCTGAGATGAGCGTGGAAGGCCTGCGGGCGCAGCTGGACAGCCAGGTCGCCGAGCCGGCCATCACCGAGGGCATGACCCGCGCTGAGCGCCGGGCCGAGATGGACCGCTGGCACGCGGACAGCCAGGCGCAGGCCGAGCGGCTGGACGAGGAGCACCTGCTGCTCGGGATCGGCCGCACCGCGGCGATCAGCATGACGCACGAACTCATCTGGTCCTGGGGGAATGCCACGGCGAGCCGGTGGTACCTGGCCCTGCCCGAGCGGTACATGACGCCGGACAGCATGGCCCGGCCGGACTGGGACCACAGCCACTACGAGCACGACGAGCACGGGCACATCGGCCGGGTCACCACGCGCGAGCGACCGAAGACCCAGGCAGACACCGACGCGGAAGAACTGATAGCCGCCATCCTGGCGGACATCGAGACTGAGGAGGCAACCCCATGACGGGCCCCGAGCACTATCGCAAGGCCGAGGAGCTGGCCGCAAAAGCCGACTCTATCTCTGTGAACAGCACCGAGTATGCCCTGGTACTGGCCACCCTGGCCTCGGTGCACGCCACCCTGGCAGGCGCCGCGGCGACCTCGCTGAGCCACTACAACGGCCAGGAGATGCCCATGCCGCAGGACGACCGCGCGGCCTGGCTGGCCTGCGCGAGCGAGAAGCCGGGCGCGGACGCGCGGCGCCGTGAGAACGACCGGGCCGAGATGGAGGAAGGTCATGCCTGAGCCGAGGAAGTGCTTCTGGATCCCGGCCGAATCCGAGACCCCGGAGGGCTACGTGCCCGCCCTGATCACCGAGGGCCGGGGCTACGGGCTGATGGCCGGGAACGGACCCTGCGCCCGGCCCTGGTACTGGGGCAGCACACGGGAGCAGGCCATGGCGATCGCCGCGGCCGAGAACCGCAAGCTGGGCCTGAGCGACCAGGACGTCGCCGACATCATCATGTCGGTCTTCCGGGGAGCCAGCGCCAGTGCATGACGTCAGCGCGGGAGCCCGCAAGGCCGCCGAGTTCGTGCGCGCCAACCCCGGGCTCCCGCAGTGGCGCTGCGTCCGGGCCATCCAGGGGTCCAGCTCGTACACGACGGCAGCCGCCAAGGTCAAAGAGGCCCGCGACGCCGGGCTGATCCTGACCCGGAAGGTGCGGCACGTGCTGTACCTGTATCCTCCGGCGGCCCCGTCGTGAGCGGCCCGGACGACCGGGCGGACGACCCGCACGACGAGATGACCGAGCGGATGGCCGCGGGCCAGACCCGCGGTACGATCCGCGAGCCAGGGCCCGACGACCGCGACGGCACCGAGTGGGAGCTGGGCGAGCCCTGAGTTTTGCATTCCTAAGGTTTATTGATATTGTGGTGGTACACCGACACGCAGAGAGGCACCACCCATGAGCACCATCACGAGCGAGCAGACCCTGAAGTACGAAGTCGTGTTCACCCGGGAAGACGGCGAGAAATGGCCGCTCCTGGAGCGCCACGACAAGCAGTACGACATCCGCGAGGTCAAAGTCACCGTCATCATCTTCGAGGGCGGCACGTTCGACGTGGGCTACCCCGACGCCCGGCGCGGCAACCGCGTCCGGCAGGACGGCACCCGCGGCGCGCAGATCCCGCAGTTCCTCGGCTATTACAGCGAGTCCGCCGAGGGCCAGCTGGCCGAGAAGGCCGACTGGTTCAGGACCGAGGCCCTGCGCATCGCCCAGTGGCGGCTCGCGTTCCTCCTGGCCTCCGGAATGGAGCTGAAGGCATGAGCACCCCCGACTCGAAGCTGCTCGACCGGGTGCGCAAGCTGCTGGCCAAGGCCGAGGCCGAAGGCGTCACGCCCCCGGAGGCCGAGGCGCTCACCGCCAAGGCGGCCGAGCTGATGGCCCGGTACGGCATCGACCGGGCCCGGCTCGGCGCGCTGCACCCGGAGACCGACAGGCCCGCCAACCGGGTCATCGACGTCGACAACCCCTGGGGCCAGGTCAAGGCCCACCTGCTGGCCGGCATCGCCGGGGCGATGGGCTGCCAGTGCATCCTGCTAAGCTCCCGCGGGCCCGGCGCCCGGATCCACGTGTTCGGCTACGCCAGCGACCTGGAGCGTACCGACATCCTGTACACCTCGCTGCTGCTCCAGATGGCCAGCGGGCACCGGCAGGCGGTCCCGCCGCACGGCGTGCGCTCCGTCCGGGCCTGGAACCGCAGCTGGCTGCTCGGCTTCGTGACCGCGGTCATCACCCGGGTCCGGAACGCCGAGAACAGCGCCAGGGCCCAGGCCAAGAAGGAGGACGCGGCCTCGGGCGGCCCGAGCACCGAGCTGGTGCTGGCCGAGCGCTCCGTGGTCATCCGGAACAACCTCCAGCAGGCCTACCCGCAGACCCGCAGGACCCGGCTCACCTACTCCGGGCGCGGCTACTCCGACGGCTACCGCAAGGGCCAGGCGGCCAACATCGGCCAGACCGGGCTCGGCGGCAGCGGCAGGGCAATCGGCAGGGGAGCGTGATGGACGAGAAGAAGAAGCCGGCCGTGGCCAGGGACCCGTTCCTGGCCATGCTCGGCGCCCCGCGGGCGCACATGTTCGGCCTGCCGTGCACGCACGGCGACATCCGGGCGCACTACGCCGAGGTGATGGTCGGGGACGGGAACCTGTTCGACCCCGCCCCGGTCATCGGCGTCATCGAAGAGATCATCAACCTGAACTGAGGTCAGCATGGACAAGTACGGCGAGCTGGCGGCCGGCAACGGCTGGACCGCCACCGCGACGACAGTCATGGGCCTGCCCTGCACCGTCTGGCAGCGCGGCGACGAGATCGCGATCCTGGTGCACGCGCCGGAAGGATCAGACCCGAAGAAGGCCCCGGCGCTGTACGGCAGCCGGGTGCTGGACGGCCTCCACCTGCTGGAGGCCCACCTGGTCAGCTCGCCCCGGAAGCACATGCTGTCCCAGCACATCGAGGCGGACAAGGAGGGCATCATCGCCCACCTGGCCGCGATGTCGGCCGAGCGCACGATCCAGATCGGGACCGCCCTCACCAGGACCGAGGCCCGGCGGCTGTCCGACGAGTCGAGCGGCCTCGACCTGGCGATCAGCGTGTTGCAGGCCTGGGAGCAGTCATGAGCAGCCGCCGGACCTCGCCGGCTAAGCCGCAGCGCGTGCAGTGCCCGGCATTCCACAACAGGGCCGCGGGCGGCAGGACGATGTACTACTGCGTCCTGGACGAGGGCCACGACAGCCCGCACAAGGATGAGTTCGGGGACAAGTGGACGAACTGGGGCAGGCAGGGGAAAACCGTCATGATCCTGACCGCGCGGGAAGACAAGCCGTTCGCCATCGTCAAGTTGGTCTACCCCTACCGGGGCAGCGAGGGCAGCGCCGAGATCGTCGGCTACGACCACGACGAGCAGGCCGCGATGAGGCGGGCCAACCGCGTCGGCGCCGGGCTCGGCCCTCACGGCGAAGGCCGGGCGCTGCCGGTCGTGGACGGGAAAGTGACAGTGGAATGACCGGGTACATGAGCCTGGACCAGGCGCGGGCGGTCGCCAGCATCCCCGAGACGCTGGGCGCCGCGATCGGCGTCCCGTACCGGGAGTGGGCCTCGCGGTGCCACGAGATCTCCGGGGAGCTGCTGAACACCGGCCTGTTCGGCCCGGGGCGGATCGCCCGCGGCTGGGCCAACGGCGTCCGCGGCCAGCACTCCTGGATAGTGCTCGGCGAGGACGTGTACGCCGAGGAGAACGTCTGGGTGGACCCGACGCTCAATCACTGGCGCGGCAAGCCCGACAAGGGCATCAGCGTGAACCTGGCCGAGAGGCTGCTCCCCTTCCAGGCGCCGCACGGCTACGGGCAGATCTACGCCGCCCAGAAGCCGCGCAGCTGGGGAGGGCCGGTCGTCGCCCTGACGCCCTCCAGCGAGCTGTCAGAGGCCGCTGAGGGCTTCCTGGAGCTGCTCGGGCCGCTGGACCGCCGCGGCTGGATGCAGCTGGCCAGCGGGCCCATGCAAGGCTGGCCGGCGGGCGAGATCATCGCGGCGATCGACGACACCAAACGGCTGAAGGCAGTGGTGCCGATCGACATCCTGGGCATGCTGACCGACCGGGACCCGGCAGGCATCTACCTCCAGCACCTGAAGGAGGCATCATGAGCACCCGTATGGGACTGGTGCTTGGGTACCTGATCGTGTTCGGCGCGATCTTCCTGCCCCTGATCATGGCAGTCGCCATCGGGCTGATCCTGACCGTGGCAGGCGTCCGGTGACCGCCCCCGGGCCCGAGCCCCTGGTGCCGCGGGACGGGCCGTGCGCGACGTGCCCGTACCGCAGGAACGCCCCGGCCGGGCTGTGGGCCAAGAAGGAGTACGACAGCCTGGAGCTGTACGACGGCCCGACCGGCTTGCAGGCGGTCAAGGGCGCGATCGGCGTGTTCTTCTGCCACTCGGCGCCCGAGCTGGTCTGCGCCGGCTGGGCCGCGGTGCACGGCGACGCAGAGAGCTTCGCGCTGCGCCTGGCCGCCATGCGGGGCCACGACGTGGCCGCGGTGATCGCCTACACGACCACCGTCCAGCTGTGGGCCAGCGGGCACGAGGCGGCCGAGCACGGCCGGTCGGGCATCGAGCATCCCGGCGAGGACGCCAGGGCGGCAGTGGCCAAGGTCACGAAGGCCCGGGAGGCAACCGGCAGGCCGGTGGACTTCTCATGAGCGGCCAGGACTGGGAGTTCGACGAGATCCAGGCCGAGGCCGCTTCTGAGTGCAGGTGCTGCATGAGCGCGCTCTTCGACGGCCCCCTGAGCGGCAAGTGCATGCGGTGCGGGCACGAGAAGCCCTACCACCAGATGACCGAGGCCGAGAGCAGGGTGCTAGCCGAGTGGCTGGCGACCGATGACGGCAAGCGGGCCAAGCTGGGCCGCCGCAAGGAGCAGATGGCCAGGCTGGTCGAGCTGGGGGCGCCCGCGGTCATCCTGGCCAGCCAGGAGGAGATCATCCGCAAGTCAGAAGGCGAGCTGGGACGCGAGCCGGGCCGGGTCTGGATCTGCAACGAGCCGACGCACGGCCACCTGGTCGTGTGGGACGAGCGGTTCGGGGAGTACCGCTGCACCGGCTGCGGGCACCGGGTCGGCAAGACTCAGGAGGACAGTCCACGGGCCACCCGGTACAAGTGGCCGTGGCTGTGGCTGCCCGAGCTGCGGAACCGGGAGTGGGCCATGGTCCAGCCGGGCGCGATCCCGCCCTGGTTCGAGTCCGGGGCCTCGGACAGCAGCTGAGCCTGGTGACGTCATCATGGGTACGTGGTCCCAGACTGGCCGGCCGGGCCGTACTCGACGATCCTGGCTGACCCGCCCTGGCCGACCATGCACGGCCGCAGCACCTACCACCGCGGCAAGCCGCAGCGGCACTACCCGGTGATGACCGTCGGGGAGATCGCCTCGCTGCCGGTGGGGAAACTCGCGGCCGACAATGCGCACCTGTGGATCTGGGGCATCAGCCGGTCCCTGGACGAGGCCTACCGGGTAGCCAGGGCGTGGGGCTTCGAGCCGATGACGCTGGTCACCTGGTGCAAGACCGGGGCGCCGGGGATGGGCTACTACGTCCGGGTGAACACCGAGCACTGCCTGCTGGCCACCCGGGGCAGGCCGATGGTGCCAGTGAGTAAGCCGATGGCCAGCTGGTTCGCCGCGCCCAAGCGCAGGCACAGCCAGAAGCCCGACGAGTTCTACGCGATCGCCGAGCAGGTGAGCCCGGCGCCGCGGATCGAGCTGTTCGCCCGGCAGCGCTGGCCCGGCTGGGATGCCTGGGGTTCCGGGCTGAGTTAATAGCGTATTTGCTCGCTCATAAATTGTAGTAATCTCATATACGCCAGGCCCGAATCGCGGCCTGGCCAACCACGCGCCTAGAAACGCACGGTCAGAACAGGAGTGATCGCATGACGATCTCCAACGGCGTCGCTGACGCCATCGAAGAGGCGGTTACTGCCGCCTACGAGGCCGAGGATTACCTGCTCGCAGACGGCAACAGGGACAAGGCCAAGGTCCGCTCGCACATGCTCGAAGTGCTGAAGCACCGCAAGGTGCTCAGCAGGGGCGAGCGGAAGGACAAGGCCATCAGCCGGGGCGCCATGGTGGCGGCGGTGTTCCCGTCGCTGGCCGGCCCGGACAGCTGGTCCGACGAGGACGACCCGGCCCTGGCTGAGGCAGTCTGGGGCAAGATCAACTCGATCCTGTGGAGCGAGGCCCGGACTGCGGCCACCTCTCCCCTCCAGGTCCTGGTGGGCATCACCATGGGCAACGGCTACGTCATGTGCCGGACCAAGGTAGGCGCCCCGGATCCGGTCGACGCGGTGTACATCACCGATGACGTCACCTGCATCGAGCTGGACTATGTGCAGCCCGAGCACGCCTCACTGGAGCGCAAGCTGCGCTCGCACGTGGCCAACGTCGAGATGCTGACGCTGCGCCACCCCGACCAGCGCTGGCTGAGCGGCTTCGACAAGAAGCTCAAGTCGCTGACGGCAAGCGGCCACGCCCAGCTGTCACTGGCCCTGGAAGCGGCCACGACCGGTCCCGGCGAGGACGACGACGCCAACAACGAGGACGACAGCGAGGACTAGGGGAGGTGAGCGGAGGGGCGCCGGGCAGTCGGCGTCCCTCCGTGCGTCATGACGGCAATTAACGGCCCGGCACGCCGCGTGTACGGGAAAGAAGAAACTAACGCCCTGCGCGCCGAGATCTACAAGCGGCTCAGGGCAGGCAAGCCGACACGCTTCCGGCAGCTCATGACCCAGTTCAGCATGAGCCAGCGCTTCGTCCAGCAGCAGGTCGCTGTGGTCAAGGCACTGCTGGAAGCCGAACGGCAGCAGCCAGCCTCACCGGGCAGCCGGCCCAGGGACCACGCGGGCAAGAGCAACGCCATGTGGGGCCGCGAGCTGCGGGCCCGCAAGCGGGCCCGGCAGGGCTTCGGCGCCACGCTGACCGACGTGCTCGTGCGCATGAACCAGGCCACCCTGATCTTCGAGGATGTCGCCATGACGGACCTCGACCTGGACCACCAGGATCTCGATGACGTAGCGCTGCTGTACGACCTGCTGCTGACCATGGGCATCTGGCACGACCGCGCGCTATCGGCAGTCCAGGGGTGGATGACTGACGGCAACGTCCGGGCCAGGATCGCCAAGCTGCGCGATACGACAGGACGCACTCCCGAGGAGATCGCGGCATTCGAGCGGGTCGCCAAGCGGCTGGAACGGAAGCTGGCGATGCGCCTGGCCGCCAGCAGCTAGAGCGCGGCCAGCTCGGCGGCTTCGCCTAGCTCCCCTGCCGCCCCGGCCCCGCCGCCGGGCATCATGCTCTTCAGGCCGCGCCATTCCAGGCCGTGCTGGAGCATGCCGCCGTCACCGCCATCGCCGCCGCCCCCTCCGGACGGCTGGGGGCCCGCGTCGCGCCAGGGCTCATCGGACAGCACCGAGCCCGCCATGTCGGCCTGGCGGGACAGGTACGTGCCCACCACCCGGCGCGCGACCCGGCGGCACTCGGACCCCGACAGGTACGGGTTGGAGGCCTGGACCGAGGCGGCGATCGCCTCGACCTGGCGGCGCACCGGGTCCGGGCGCCTGCGGGCCGCTGTGACGTCCTGTGCGGGCGTCAGGTCGTACTGGCCCCCGGCACCCGCACCCGAGACCGCCGGGGCCGCAGGCGCCTGCACGCGCGGCGGCAGGGTCCCTCCGGCCCGCGTCCCGTCCGCGTTGACCTTGGTGGTGCCGACGCCGGCCGCGGCAGGACCTGACAGGGCCGGGCCCATCACCTGGGCGGGCCCCTGGGCAGTGCGGCACATGCAGTCCGCGGCGCGGTGGCGGCAGACCCGGCACTTGCCCTTCCTCGTGATCCTGCTGCCGCACCGGCACAGGCTCGCGGTCGGCTCGATCCCCGGGCCCTCCTCGCCCTCGCCGCCGCCGCCGAACAGGCCGGGGATCTCAGGCTCCTCGATCCGGGTCACCGCGGGATTCGGGCCGCCGACCGGGCCCGGCGGGATCTCGGAGTAGTTGTGCGCGAAGTCGACGGCATCGCGGTGCTCGTCGGGCTTCTCCGGCCCGGTGCCGAACGTGCGGCCGGACTGGAGCACCTGGTCCACCGGGTCGACGCCCTCGGGCAGCGCCTGCTTCAGCAGCGCGTAGCGGCGCCGGGCGGTCTCGGCCAGCTCGCCGTAGTCCAGGCCGCAGTGCGCGGCGATGTGCTCGATGCGCAGCTGGGCGAAGGCCAGGCGGTGGTCCAGCTCGCGCTCGGAGCGCGCCTCGAACAGGAACGGCCAGACCGGCATCATCTCGGCCTCGGCCTGGGCCAGGCTCGCCTCGCGGGCCTCCAGGTCGTGATCGGCGCTCGCCTCGAACCACAGATCGGACATGCTGAACCTCCCGGGTCTACCACTTCCCGGGCCGAGCGCTCCTTGCCGTGCCGCGACCAGCGATCGCTGCCTTGACTGCCTAGCCCGGCCGGGACCCGCCTTGCCATCCGCGCACTGCCTTGACGGCCTCGCCCCGCCTAGCCAAGCTATCCGTGCCGCGCGCAGCCTCGACGGCCTAACCAGGTTAAGCCGAGCCCAGCCAAGACAAGACGTGCCTTGCCGATCCGGCCCCGCCATGCCAGGCTCAGCCTGGCACTGCCCCGACCTGCCTTGACTGCCCCGCGGCGCCACGCAATCCCATCAACGCCTAGCCGCGCCCGGCCAAGACTGCCGCGCCTAGCCCTGCCAGGCTGTGCGCTGACGAGCCCTGCGACCCTCGCCGTGCGATCGCCTGCCATGCCGTGCCGAGCAAAGCCGGGCACCGCCATTCCTGGCCCCTCCGGGCGTCACCCCGCGACTCCGGCCTCGCCGTGCCGGGCCTCTCCAGGCGGCGCCTCGCCCAGCCAAGACCTGACTGCCTAGCCTCACCTGGACGCGATGCCCGTGCATAACCCGGCCTGGACTGCCAAGCAGTCCCATGCCTCGCCACCCATGCGGTACCCAGCATCTGCCTGCCGAGCTACCCATGCGCTGGCTGCCTCGCCACGCGACGACGAGCGATACCCTGCCCAGCCACCCAGGACGAGCCTGTCCCAGACGGCCCTGCCGCGCGCCGACCAGCCCAGCCTGGCCTCGATCGGCCAAGCCGTGCCATCGGCTGGCACCGGGCCCCTGGATGGATCTCAGCGGCATCCAGGGGCCCGGATCCTGCTGCCCTCAGTCCCCGTCCCCGAGGTCCTCGGGCTCGTCTCCTTCGCCCGCCTCATCGGCGTGCTCGCGCGTCTCCCGCTCGACCAGCCGCCAGAAGTCCTCGTACTGGTCGTAGCGGCGCTTGAGCGCCCGCCAGTCGAAGTCCATCTGGCGGCGCAGCTCGCGGGTCAGCGGCTCGCTGGCCTTGATCTCATCCAGCGTGACGTAAGCCCGCCCGGTCGGCGAGGCCGGCTCGGGCAGCGAATGGAACACCCGGAGCGAGACCGGGTGGCCCCGCCGGTCGAGCTGCCGTTCCCGCACCACCCGGACCAGCGCGCGGGCCTGGTCGAGCCGGTGCCTGTCCGCGGCCTTCGCGTCGTCCCACTCGAACCGGCCGTGCAGCTCGTGCCCGGGGCTGGTGGCGGCATCGACGATCGCCCTGGCGGTCAGGATGCCGCCGTTGGCCGCCCTGATCGCCATCAGGGCGGCCTCCAGCTGGTCAGTCTTCCGGCTCACCGTCGCCGCCGGCCTCGTCCTCGTAGTCCTCGTCCGTCGGCTCGTCCGCTTCGCCCTCGGGCTCGCCCGGCTCAGGCGGGGCAGGTGCCCCGGCGTCGGCCTGGCCGTCGGCGTCGGCCGCGGTCTTGCGGACCCGGCGCTTGGGCGCGGGGAGAAGCTCGGGCGGCTGCCCCAGCTCGGCGAAGTCGTCCAGGGTCAGCTCGTCCGCGTCGCCGTAGACGTCGTAGTCCGTCGTGTCCGGGGAGTACAGCGGCGGCAGCTCCCTCAGGATCCTGACCGCGCCCCGGCCGGCACGGACCCGGAAGGTGCCGAACTCGCCGTTGCGCTCGGGCCGCCACTCGCCGACCCCGACGCCGTAGCCGCCCGCCTCGATCAGCGAGACCACGCTGTCCCGGTCGAGCAGGTTGGAGGTGTAGGACACGTACAGCGTCGCCCCCCAGTCGAAGAAGCAGCCGCGGTAGCGCAGGTCGGCCGGGTGGTTGACGCCGGCCAGGCGCACGTAGTCCTCGCGCATCCGGGGACCGGGGCCGTCCAGGATGACCATCCGGCCGGCCTCGGTGGGCACGGAGACGCCGTGGAAGAACAGGAATTGCCTGAGTTCCGTCATCTTCACTTGCTTCCCGTAGTACCGCCCTGCACCGATGGTCGCCATCTTGAACGCCATGGCAGGAAGGCCGAAGATGACCCTGCGGGTCGCCGGGTCGACGCCCGCGCGGTACAGCGAGGCCAGGTACTCCCGGCGCGGGTTGCGCTTCTCGGGCTGGCGCCGCACGCCCTGCTGGGCGGCGAGCATCTGGTTCTTGGCCTTCTCGCTGAACCGGCTGACGATCAGCGGGTTGGTGCCGACGATCTGGATGGCCAGGATCTCGGTCTTGATGGGCTTGATCGTGAGCTTGGTCGGCTCCGATGATGCCGTCCCGGGCCTGCGTCCCCTCGCGGGGGCCCTGGGCGGGGCCTCGCCGTCTGGCGTAGCCTCCTTCACAGGCATGGTTCATCCCTCCTCGGGGGATTGATCCGTGTCGCGGCCCCCGCCCCGATCAGCGGGGGCCGCCTGGAACACTGACACTATACTGGTGTCAACGCACAGTCAAAGAACCTTGATATCCCATGGCTAAGTCGGCGGCCAGTGGACCACAATTACTAAGGTTTATTGATATTCACGTCAGGAATGGACGTGCCTGGTCAGCGGTCATCGAGAAGGACTAGCATGCCAGTCGATGGCCCCGGGCAGTCCGTCAACCTGCCCAGGGCCACCTTTCCCCAGACACGGCACCCGCCAGTAATGGCGTAACTGTTACCGCTAGCTACCTTGGTACTCCGCCGGTAACCATTGGTCAAGAAATCTTGGTATGACGTTGACGCTATAGCCGGTACCCTCGGTGCATGAGCGTGCGCAGCGAGGTGTTCGAGCGGGACCGGTGGGCCTGCCAGATGCCTGTCTGCCTGCACCCGGAAGAGGAAGGCGGCCGGGCCATCGACCCCGCGCTCGCCAGGAGCAGCTCACCGTGGGCGCCGAGCCTGGACCACATCATCCAGCGGCAGTGGGGCGGCAAGTACCGCCTGGACAACCTGCGGGCAGCCCATCAGAAGTGCAACGCCAACGACGCCCGGAGGTACGCCCGCGGCCCGTGGGGCAGGCGCAAGCGCGCCCGGCGCCCGGAGTACGGCGACGAGATGAGCCCGGCGGCCGTGCTGGGCGCGTACGACCGGCTGCGCCAGGCGGAGCGGGACCGGAGGGCCGGTGAGGGCCTGACTCCTAACCTGCCCGCCGGGACGCCAGCCCGGCCTGCACGCGCTGCCTGAACGCCATCGCCTGCTGGCGCCGCGGGTCGCCCTGGTAGGCGTCCGCGTTCTCGTACCCGGGCCCGCCTGCCGCGTTCGGCGCGGCCGGGGCCAGGTCCGTGTTCTCCGGGTGACGGCCGCTGAACGTCTGGGTGAACGGCCCGTCCTTCTGCGGCGCCTCCTGGGGTCGGCCTACCACGTCGTCCGGGGCGACCGGCGGCGAGCCCGGCGGCTCGGCGCCCTGGTACGGCGGGACCCCGCCGGGGCGGGCCGGGTTCTCCCCGCCGCCCATCGGCGGGGGAGTGCCTGGGCCGTTCAGGGGCGTGCTGCCCATCGGGTCCGGGCTGGTGCCGGGCCCGTCGGTGATCAGGTCGACCGAGGTGGCCGCCTGGCGCCGCACCGGGTAGCAGCCGGTCGCCGAGGGCCGGTAGCGGCCCGGCGAGGCGAGCGCGAGCTTGCGGGTGAACCCGGCGTGCGCGTCGAGCCGGTCGGCGAGCAGCCGGTACCGCCGCCCGAGCTTCTCGTGCGCGGCGACCCAGGCTGTCTGGACGCCGGGCCGGTCGGCGATCGCCGCGTACATGCCCGCCTCGAAGGCCGGGCTGCCCCGGGAGACCAGGCGGCGCCCCGGCCGCCAGGCCGCGGCGAACTTGAAGCCCTTGCGGAAGTCCGGGTCCCGGGCCGCCTCGCGGGTGATGAACGCCGCGGAGATCCGGTCCAGGCCGGCCGCCTTGGCGTGGCCGTGCTCCTTCCCGGGCTTGTAGCCGTACTCCTTGTCCAGCTTGCTCAGGTAGGCGTCGACCGCCTCCGGGCTCTCGCCCTTGACCTGGTGCGCCCGGGTGTGCGCGTTCTTCAGGTCCTGGCGCGAGTTGACCGGCAGCTTGTCGTCCGGGCCCAGGGAGTGCTCGGCGTGCTCGCGCTCGGACTCGGAGAAGTCATGGGCCCGGCGGCGCAGGCCGCCCTCCCGCGGCTTGCTGTAGCCCGGGTGCTCCGGATCGGGCACGTGGCCGATCGTCCTGGCGTGCATGCCGGGCCCGGCGCCTTCCTCGCCCGGGTTGTGCAGGTGACGGCATCCTTCCGCGTTGCAGGGCTCGGTGCGGTGCGCCGGGTGCGGGCAGCCGTAGCACTGGGCCGCCTGGGCCTGGAGCGACGCCTTGCTCACCATGAAGCTGGTCTGCGCCTCCCCGGTGTTCATCGGCTGGCCGGAGTCGCCGCCCATCGAGCGGGGAACGTCCTGGGCCGCGCCCTGCTGGGATGCCTCCGCGTAGGCCTCGGCGTAGGCCTTGACGTACGGGGAGACCATCGAGCTGTTGTCGGCGAACGTTGCCCGGTCCCCGTTGCGGGCGTCCTCGGCGCCGTCCCGGGCACCTGCCGCGGCGTCGGCGTCCCCGGTGCTCGACCACGGGTCCGGGGTGGTCTCCGCCGTGTTGTACGGCGGGTTCGTGTCGTCGGTGGACTGGTGCGGCCTGGTCATGAAGTCAGCGGTCCTGCGCTGGCCGAACACCGGGTCCATGCCGGTCCCCTCGTGCTGGTGCGGGCCGCCGGTCTCGCGGTCGGCGGTCACCCCGTCGTGGAAGCGCGCGTGCAGCTGGACCAGGAACCTCGGCGAGGGAGCCTTGTCGCCGCTGTATGTCACCCCGTGCCGGGCGGCCATGTGATCCATCATCTCGCCGGGGTCGCGCGGCGGCGGGACGTAATCATGCGGCCGGGACCGGGCGGAGTCCTCCTGCGCCTGGCGGCGCACGCCCTGGCTGGTCATCTGGTCCTCCCCGCCGCCGAGCCGGTTCCGCGCCTCGGTGAACGCGCCGAGGTAGACGCCGTGCAGGTCCCCGCGGCCGGTCATCTCGTGGAAGCTGGCCTTGCTCATCGGCTCGCGCTCGGCCAGGGTGCCGTCGATGACGCCCCGGGTCTCGGCGTAGCCGCGGGTGTACTGGCCGTGCGCCTTGCTGCTGAACGGGTAGCCGTCCTTGTGCCGGGCCGGCCTGCCCTCCATGGCGTCCATCCGGCCGAACATCTTGACCGCGCCGGACGAGGGCGTCATCGAGCTGCGGGCCGCCTCGGAGGTCTTGCCCTTCGGCTGCGCGCCGCCGGGACCGGTCTCCCACTCGGCCTGGAAGGGCTCGTTCAGCGGGAAGGCGACCTCGGTGTTCAGCTCATCGGCCTGCGGGGTCGGCACGTCGTGGCTGTCCACTGTCTGCTGCACCTGGGGCAGCGAGCTGGCGCCCTGAACGCGGTACCGGGAACCGCCGCCGCCGTCATCCTCGTCGGGCCTGGCGAAGTAGGCGTCGTGCACCTGCGCGCCGTACTGCTGCGTCACCCAGTGCCGGAACCGGCGGCGGTCCTCGTCGTTCGGCTCGCGGCCGAGCGCGCCGCCGTCCGGGTCCCGGTTCCACAGGTCGTGCATGACGTGCTGCGGGATCACCCCGCGGGTGGAGGCCGGGACGTAGCTGTAGGAGCCGGAGTCAACCGCCTGGCCGAGCCTGGCCAGCTCGGCATTGGCGCGGGCCAGGTCGCGGGCGGACAGCCGGATCAGGGCGCCCTCCTTCTTGCCCTTGTCCTCGGTCTTGTGCTTGATGTACCCGCAGTACGCGTCTGGGTCGTCTTTGTCGCTGTTGGCCCTGGTGCATGCGGCGAAGTCCTCGTAGCCGGCGAACGGGGCGCCCTTGCGCATCGCTGCGGTGTGCCCCTGAGGGGCGTCAGGAAAATCCAGGCGGCTCCCCGCCTTGGCCACCGAGTGATCGCAGGTGCACGTGCCGCCCGAGCAGTCCGCGCAGTCGCCGTCCTTGCACCTGGCGCACTTGCCGGCGGTCACCCGGCGGCTGGCGTTCTTCCGCTTGCCCTTCTTGCCCTTGCCGAACGGCGGGGCCTTCTTGCCGCCGAACCCGTCGTCCTCGTCCCCGTCCTCGTCGTCATCGCCGACCCCGTGACCGGGGCCGCCGGGCTCGGAGGACCACGGCCGGTCCTGGGCCAGCACCGGGCGGACCCGGGCCAGGTAGCCGTGCAGCCAGGCGATCTCGTCCTCGGAGCGGGCCTCGGCCCGGAATGCCCCGGCGATCGCGTTGTGGTGGGCGGCCAGCTTGGCCAGGCTGCCGCACGAGCGCAGCGCCAGGTCGCCCTCGGCCATGCCCTGGGCCTCCAGGCGGGCCCGGCGGGACCAGTCCTCGGCGCTCATCGTATAGCCGACCGCCACCGAGGCGGTGTGCGCGCGGCCGTTGCCGCAGTGCTCCTCGGGCCAGTGCAGCGAGCCGCACCGCTCGTGGTAGGGAGCGCCGAAGCTGTCCTCGACCTCGGCCGCGGTGCGCCAGCGGTAGCCCAGCGAGTCCGGCCGGGTGTAGGCGGCGGCCTGCACGGCGTTGCGCCGCTGCTCGGCTCCCTCGTCCTGGTCCTGGCCTTCCATCGGGGTCGGCGCGGAGGACGGCTGCGACGGCATGGGGCCGGGCGCAGTCGGGATCTGGCCGGGCGGCCCGAGCGGGACCTCGGCATAGGAGTCGGCCGTGTCCATCTGGGTGGTGTGCGTGGCGGGACGCTCCGGGCCCGAGCCGAAGCCGGAGCCCCCGGCGTTCTGCCGTTCCAGCTCCTGGATGCCCGGCGCGATCTCGGAGCTGATCTGGCTCTGATGGCCAGGGCTCTCGACCGCGGTGTTGAGCGGGTGCTGCTCGGGGGCGAAGTTGTCGAACACCTCGGCCGGGTACGGGGTCGGCGCCGGGTTGTCCTGCGGGTCGCGCTCCTGGTCGATCTGCGGCAGCCCCGAGGCGGCCTGGCGGTAAGCTCGGCCAGCGTGAGGGCTAGGCCCGGTACCGCTAGTCGAGGCATCGTAAGGCACCGCTTGCCTGGCCCTCACCAAAAAGCCGACGTAGGACATGAACACCCGGCGGGCGTCCAGGGCGGCGTCCCCGTACTTGCCTGCCGCGGTGTAGGCATGCCCGAGGGCCTGCTCCTGGAACTCCTCCGGGTCGGTCATCAGGTCCCGCGGGATGCCGCGGTACCACCGGGCCGCCTCGGCGACCATCGCGGTGTGGTAGTCCGTCGGCACCTCGATCTCGCCCAGCCAGTCGGTCGCCGCGGTATGCCGCTCGTAGGCGGGCAGCGGGCTCAGCGTCGCCCTGACCGCGGAGGCCGACATGTCCAGCTCGCGGGACTGCGCCAGGGCAGCCGTCCGGCGCCGGTCGTGCTCGTCGAGCGCGGCCACGGCGATCGCCAGCTGGTCCCCTGAGCCAGCCTTCTGGATGGCTCGCACCAGATCGTCGCGCTCGGCCATGGTGATCCTCCCGGGTGGCTAAGGCTCCTGCTTCTTCCCGGGAGAGGGACGCCGCGTCGATGAGCGCCTTGAGGTGAGCATGGCTTATCGGCGGCGTCCGGCCGGTGTCCAGGGCGTCCAGGAACATGCCGGAGATCTCGGCCGGGGACAGGCCCGCGTCGACCCGGGCCGCGGTCCAGCCGGGGATCCTGGCGTACCACCTCACGCCGCGCAGGCCCCGGTCAGGGCGGCGGACGGGCTCGGCGCAGGCCAGCAGGCACAGGGCCCGCAGGTCCTTCTTGGCGATGGCGACCCGGCCGCCCGCGGCGATCGCGGACCTGGCTGCCTGCACCGGGTCACCGGAGCTGCCGTTGGGCCGGCGGGCGCACTGGGGGTGACGGCCGTACAGCACCGGGGCGCCGACGTCGATCTCGTTCCCGCAGGCCGTGCACGCCAGGCCCTGCTCCCAGTTCTGGCCTAGCAAAATCATCGACCCCCCTTCATGACTTCCGGGGGGACGGCAGGTTACGGCATGATGACGCCATGGCCGCCTCCCGTCCTGACCTGGCCGCGATGGTCCGCGAGCTGCGGTACAAGACGGGCTGGCGGTTCCTGCTGTCGGACAGCCCGACCACGACCGCCGGGCCGTGCAGCCTGATGTTCCCCGACGGCGGCCAGCCCAGCTACGGGCTCAGCGCCGTCATGACCTACCCGCCCAGGCCGCTGTCCCTGCTCATCTGCCTGACGGTCGAGGACACCTACCGGCCCGGGGAGATGGTCCCCATCGGGTTCTGGTTCGGCGTGCCGGATGACCCGGGGGTGCCCTGGCACAGGTGGCTGCTGGACTGCATCCAGAAGGTGGAGACCCACGAGATGTGCGAGGCCTTCCAGGTCGGCAGTCACCGGCCGTTCCACCCGGCGCACGGGTGGGGCGAGCCGCTATACGAGATCATCGACCACGGGCTCACGCCGTCCTGGGCGGAGCCGGCGGCGCGATCGGAGCGCTGACCGCGGGGGACTGGGTGACCTTCGGCCAGCCGAGCAGGCCGCGGTCGCGCAGCTCGCGCAGGCCGCGCGCCCGGTCGATGACCCAGTGCTGCCTGCACCAGTGCAGCTGCGGGTTGCAGTCCCAGGGGTCGATGCCGTCATCCCAGAAGATGCAGCCGCAGCTGGCATGGAGGAACAGCGGGCGCCAGGACGCCGTAACCATCCTTCGCGCAGCCCGGCGGGGTCAACGATGCTCAGGCCCTCCAGGTCATAGACCAGCCAGTCCTGGGGCTGCTCCTGGAGGTACTCAATCAGGTCAGCGACGGTCCTGACATCATCAAGGTTCATGTCCGGTGCTCACGGCGGCGCCGGTCGGTAAACGGCTGCTGCTCGGGCACCAGGTCCGGGCGGGCCTTGCGCACCTCGTCGGCGATGTGCTTCAGTCCGGCGCTCATCCGCTCCTGCGGAGTCTGCATGGCGCCGGGCTCGGGCGCCTCGATGCCGTGGTGGTCCAGGATCATCAGCGCCAGCTCCTGGCGGCGGTGCAGCAGCGCCAGGGTCAGGAAGTCGGTGAACACCTGGCAGGCGGCATCGTCCGCGGCGCCCTGCATCAGCGCGAGGACGCGCTGGATGGCCTCGATGTCCTCCATGATGTTGCGGCCCTTAACCGGCCAGGAGGCGACGGTGCGCCACTCGATCTCCGGTTCCTCGTCAGGGCCCTCGTAAGCCAGTCCCTCGGTCACGGGCTGCCTCCATCATGCGGGTCAGCGAGGACAGGTCCGCCAGCATCTTCTCGTGCACGATCCGGTCGCGCAATGCCGCCGCCGGGTGGAACGTCGGCAGCAGCGTGCAGAAGTGCTGGTGCGCGGCGGCCGAGCCGTCCTCGCCGGGGTACACCAGCTCGATGATGTCCAGCTGGCCGTGGATCTCGCTGACCGGGCCGGCCTTCGGCCGCAGCGCCCGCAGCGCGACCGCGCCCAGGGTGATGATCATGGGCGGGCCCACGACGTAGATCTCGGTCATCAGCCGCCTGCGTGAGGCGTGGATCTCGAACTGCTCCGGGGTGCGGTTGCCCGGCGGCCGGTACAGCACCACATTGGTCACGTAGCACAGCTGCGGCAGGATCCCGGCCCCGATCAGCATCTTGTCCAGGAAGTGCCCGGCCGGGCCGACGAACGGCTTCAGCTGCCTGACCTCCTGCTCGCCCGGCGCCTCGCCGATCAGCATCAGCGGGGAGTCCAGCGGCCCGCACCCGGGCACCAGCGGGGACTGGGCCCGGAGCGGTGCCAGGACCTCGATCTGCTCGTAATCCCGCAGCGCCCGCCGGAGTCTCTCCTCGGGTGTCAACGTCCTCCTCCTCGCCGTCAGGCCCGTCCGCCATTGCGGCGAACAGCGCGACCCACTCGGCTGCTGTCTCCTGGGCCCTGGCTATGCTCTGGTCGTAGTCGGGAAAATCCTTGCCCTGGAGCGCGGCCGTCGCCATGTTGGCCAGGTCCCGCATGTGCTCGGGGTTGAACGCGCCGCCGAAATAGTGCAGCCCGGCGACGTGCCGGATCCAGGTCAGCGTGTTCTTGTACCGCTGGTGCTCCACGGAATAGAGCAGCTCGGCATGCCTGACCAGGATCTCTGCCAGCGCGGCCATCACCGGCCCGTCATCAGAATGCTGCTTGCCAGCCCGGTCATGCAGAATCTGCTTCAGCTCCGCCGGGATCTGGTCCGGCGTCACGTCCGCCTCCGGTGCCGGGCCGTGCCGCCGGGCTGGGCCTGCACCCAGCCCTTCTGGATGACCTGGTGGGCGCCCGCGGTGAAGGCCTCCTGCTCGTAAGCCTCCAGCCTGGCCCAGGCCGGCAGCTGGGCGCCGCGGAACTTCCAGCCGAGCGCGGCGGCAAACGCCTCGTAGTTGAGCTGGCCGGTGGGCTTGGGCTGCTCGTCCCAGGGGATGATGTCGTTCTCGTCCTGGAGGCTCACTGGCTGCCCTGCTCCAGCCGCCGGGCGGTACGGGCGACCGGGGTCTGCTTGGTCTCCTTGCGCCACGCCGGGTAGTGCTGGCCGAAGACCTGGTTCACCTGGCCGTTGGTCATGGTGATCGTGTAGCCGGTCGGCCGCACCTGGAACGGCGCGGTGCACAGGTGCAGGTAATCGAAGGCGGACCCGGGCCCCGCCATCGGGTCGAACCAGGCGGGGCACAGGAAGTCGCTGACCGTGACGGACAGCTGGGACGCGCCCGTGCCGAGGGTGACCGCGTAAGAGTCGGACTCCACCGCGTCGCAGCCCTCCCGGGCGTAGGACGTGCCGCTGCCGGCGTCGGCCCACAGGTCGCAGGCCGGGTCGAGGGTCGTCTCGATCGCCTCGTGCGACAGCACCGAGGCTACGCTCAGCGGCTTGGTCAGCGCGTCGCCGCCGTTGTCGAGCACCGGCCTGGCGAACACCCGGCCGTAGACCACGCCCCCGGCCGACTCGGTGTGCCAGCCGAGCGCGTCGGCCTGGTCGGAGTCGTCCAGGATGCCGATCACCGCCGAGCCCGGCACGGTCGGCGCGGACTTCACGAACATCAGCATGGGCGGGAGCAGGCCCCAGGGCGGCGCGACATGATGCCGGACCTGGTAGTTCACGGCCAGCGACATGTTGTAGGCATCAGTATCGCTGACCAGTGTCGACTGGTTGACGACGGCGATGAGCATCAGGCTTCCTCCTTGGCGGGCACCGGGTTCAGGTGGGCGTTCTTGTCGGCCAGCTGGCTGGTGTTGACGCCGAGCTGCTCCAGGGCGTCGAAGATGACCGGGATGGCGTACCGCGGGTGCGGCCCGTCGCTGCGCGGGTCAGTCATCGCGGAGAGCCGCTCCCGGGCCAGCTCGAAGACCTGCGAGGCCAGCTCCCGGCGGTTCACGTACTCGAACCGCGGCGGGCCCGGCGGGCGAAGGGTGATGCCAGAGGAGCCGAAGTCCAGCCGGGACATCTCGATGCGCACCGGGTAGCCGAACTCATCCGGCGGGAACGGGATGTTCGCCAGCGGGTAGGCGTCATACCGGGTGAAGTACACCGTGGCCTCGCGCTGGCCGTACCGCACCGGCCAGCGGCGCCGGCACCAGGCCGGGAAGTGCTCCTTCAGGTGCTGCCACCAGGACGCCGGGAACTCGATGGAGACCACCTGGCTGTCGCTCAGCACCTGGGCGGCGAGCATGGACGCGCGCAGCTCGACGTGCATCTCCCAGGCCGTCCTCCGGACAGCCTCCAGCTTCATCGACGCCACGGCGAACCGGCCCAGGTCATCAGGGATGGTCTTGCTGACGCTGGACCGCAGCTGGCTCAGCAGGACGGGCTCACTCAGCGGCAGGGTCATGGCGTGATGTCCTTGAACGGGTCGTCCATGGTGCTGACCTTCTCCCAGCCGGGGTTCTCGGCTTCCCACTTGTCCCGGGCGGTCACGCTGCGCGGCACCGAGAACGAGGCGTGCGGGCCCGGGTGGAACTCCCCGGCGATCTCGCACGGGTAGTCCTGGAGATCGCCCTGGACCGGCCACCGGCAGCTGCGCTGCGGGTACTCGGCCTTCTTCATGACTAGGAATCCTAGTCGCGTTCATCCGGCTCGAACTCCCCGGCATGCGGGGACAGCACCGAGACATGCCGGTGGATCTCCTCCAGCAGGTCGGTGCCCCGCCGGATCGCGAGCACCAGCTCGTGCAGCTCGTCCTGCTGCTGGTAGTGCCGGGTAGCGCTGGGGCCCTCCAGCGGGATGGCGGGCAGCGGCGCCTGCCCCTCGGCGGCCAGGGCAGCCGACATCGCCCCGTAATCAGTCGCGAAATTGGCGTAAATCGAATAGATGAGCGTGATGAAGATGCCCCACTTCAGCCAGATGACCGGCAGGCCGAAGAACAGGTAGATCACCAGCGGGAAGTTGACCAGCCAGTAGATGACGCCCCAGTAGTGCACCCGGTACTGGGTCCTCGGGTTGGTCTCCAGGTCCTTGATGACGTGCCGGAGCCACATGTGACGGCTGGCCGTCGCGTGATGCTCGATGCGGTCCAGCCGGTCGTGCAGCGCGGCGAAATGCTGGTGCAGGACGTACAGCGGATCCCCGTTGTGCTGCGCCGGGTCCTCGGTCATGACGGCCTCCCTGGGTACAGGGCCCCTCTTAACTTCCGAGGGTCAGGCCTCCTTCAGCTCGGCCTTCCTGGTCTCGCTATCGTGCCACTCGCACAAACACCCGTCGCCAGCGCTCTCGCCCTGGCACCTGACATGCTCGGCGCGGCGCTGATCGTAGCTGAGCTTGGGGGAGCGCCATTCCTGGTGCATCAGGCAGCGCAGCGACAGGTGCTGCTCCGCGGCCTCCCGGGTGGCCCGCGAGATGGCCTGGGCCAGGAGATAGGCCCGCAGCTCCCGCCGCTCGGCCAGCGGCATGCCAGGGCGCATCCGGAGCCGTCCCTGTTCAGCTGTGACGTCTGGCATGCCGCTGACCTTACGCCTAGAACTGGTCGGGCGACTCGATCGCCTCGGTGATCAGGACGTCAGGCGGCTGGGTCACGTCGCCGCCGACCTCGCTGATGAACTGCTGGAGGTCCGGCCGGGTGAGGAAGTCGTGAAAAGCCTGCTCGGTCACCCACTCGTCGTCGACCAGGACGTAGCCGTCGCCGATGCCGAAACGGTGATGGACCGCGCCGGCCGCCTTCGCCTGCTCGGCGATCGCCCGGTACTCATCGGCCCGCTCAGTGAGGGACTTGGCGAAGATCTCCGTGTCGCCGTCCATCCTCATCTGCACGAGAACGGTCATGATGAATCCTCTCTGCCTCGGTGTGTATCAAGGAACCTTAGCAAGATCAGCCTGCCCTGGCAGAGGATTCCCGCTCAATGCCCAGATCGGAGTAGTCCGACGCGCCGTAGCCGCCGTGCCTGATCCTGATGTGCCGGTCCAGCGGGTGCCATTTCCAGCCCGGGTTGGTGCGCTCCGGGTGGTTCGGGACCAGGTAGCCGGGCGAGCCCGCCACGCCGCCCTCGTACTCCTCCGGGGTGTGGACGTAGGCGCCTTCGACCTTCACGTGGGCGCCCGGCCGGAACCGGGTCTCGGCCTCCCAGTCGAAGCTCATGTGCTTGCCAGACCAGATCGGGTGGCTGCGCGGGAAGGCCTGCTTCTCGTGGTCCTCGATGACGCCCTGCCAGACCACGTGCTTCTCACCGGGATGCGCCCAGCCGGTGATGATCGCGTCCGGGTTGGCCGACCAGTGCATGCCGGTCGACTCGATGGTCTCCGGCTCCTCGTCGGTGCGGCGCCGCTCGCCCCGCCAGACCCGGGTGCCCGGCGGCGGGTTCTTCCCCACCTGGGCGATCTGGTTGCGGTGCGCCCGCAGGTCCTCGACGTCGAACGCAGCCTGCTGCTCGGGCGGCAGGCTGCCCGGGGTGACCACGGCCTCCTTCGGCGGGAACCCGGTCCACTTGTTGCCCCGGCCCTTGTAGTGCAGCTTCAGCCGCTCAGGCGGGATGTCCTCGGCGGAGAAGTACGACCCGCCGACGTCGCGGAACTCGTACATGTTGCCCGTGTCATCCGGGTGGACGTGCAGACCGCGGGTGTCGACTTCCCAGATGTCCTGGTCCGTGTTGTGCTCATCAGGGCGGGGGCTCATGTAGACGCCCGGCTCGGTCGAGCCGTAGCCCTGCTCGTACTCCACGCCCAGGCCGGTGTCGCGGATGCTGTGCCGGTTCGCCGGGCTGGTGCCGTGGTAGAGCCGGTCGAACGACGGGTGCGCGTCCTTGTAGTGCCCGCAGGTCCCGCAGATCGGGCGCATGGGCTTGTGCCAGTCGATCGCCGTCTTGTGCACCCGGGGCCAGCTCTCGGCGAAGGCCGGGTGCAGGTCGCCGCGGTCGCCCATCTCCTTGATCTCGTCGGCGGTGTGCCAGCCCGAGCCCGCGGTCTCGAAGTCGGTCTCGCCGCCGCCGCGGGTGTTGAAGTGCTCCGGGGCGTCCATGACCACGGTGTGGTACTTCCAGTCGCCGTGATCGGTGGTGACGTCGGTGTGGTGATGCTTCAGGCTGCGCGGCAGCGGGCCCAGCTCCTCGCGGGCCTCGCGCATGGCGCCCCGCTCGGGGCTCTCGCCGTAGTGCAGCGCCCCGCCGGGCGTGGACCAGGTGTCCGGCTCATTGACGTACGGCGAGCGCTTCTGGAGCAGGTAGCGCATCTGCCCGTCCTGCCCGCGGTGCCGGATCAGCAGCCCGGCCGCGCCGTACGCGCCCCAGTGGAGGTGGCCCTGCTCGCACCTGACATGCCGGTCGCCCCGGCCGCCCGCGTAATGGTTCATTGAACCATTAGCCAGGCGGCTCCTGAAGTATCGCACCGTCGCCGAGACGGGAGTCTGCTCCAGGCCGCACAGCGCGCAGCCGGCCGCCGCCTCCTTCTCCAGGCCGCCCGTGCCGCCCGTGGGGATCTCCCCGCCGTTATCCAGGTCCCAGATCGCGATCTGGTCGTTCTTCTTGCCGTCCAGGGTGGCTTCCTCCAGGTTCCGGTGATTGCGGGAGATGTCCAGGAATACCTTGCCGGACTCCCGGTCATGCCAGGTGCCCAGGTGCGCCCGCGGGTGGCTCAGCTGGACGTGGTGCCCGGCGAGGTAATCCCGCACCAGGCGCGGGCCGCGCACGCTGTAGAACTCGACGGCATCCACGATATGGCCGGTGCCCTGCTGGCCGACCATGTAGCCGTGCCTGGGCTCCCGCCCGGTGCCCGGGTCCACCGACATGCCGCCGTTCTTCTTAGTCTGCTCGACCAGGCGGGCGGCGTCATTCAGCGAGACGTGCCGCTTCGGGACATAAGCGGCCAGCGCATCATGAGCGCCGTGCTTACCGCTCGCCGCATGCCTGGTGATGCCGTGCATGGCCGCGGGGTCGAGCACCAGGACCTCGGGGCCCTTGTCCATGTAGTGGGCGCCCGCCTGGCGGTTCAGGTCCGGGCTGCCGTAGGCGGTCTCGGCCGCCGAGACGCCGCGCACCGTGCCGATGCGGAGCACGGCCGGGGTGCCGCCGCCGTCAGCCTGGACGCGGCCCTCGGCGTAGCTGCGCG
>Ga0318553_10000077_pt1 | contig 25256 bp, 24 predicted proteins | sample GRESIP082b2f21_FD_203686 | JGI IMG/M metagenome (GOLD analysis project Ga0318553, IMG submission 203686) | Tropical soil microbial communities from Luquillo Experimental Forest, Puerto Rico - GRE.SIPMG.082b2f21 | ecosystem: Environmental > Terrestrial > Soil > Tropical forest > Bulk soil...
CCCGCGGCGCTCTCCGGCGCGGTCGTCGTGGCGCTCGTCGCCGCAGTCGTGGTCCTCCCGCCGATGACCTCGGTCGTACCGCGCTCGTTCCTCACCTCCCTCGGGATCACCCCGAGCGCCAACGAGGTCCCGAACTGGTCCGCGTACAACTACTCGGGGTACCAAGGGGTCAGGGGCTGGTCGACCTTCGCCAAGGACTGGCCGGAGTACCGCGCGGTCGTCGCGATGATGGCCAGGGCGGGCCGCACCCACGGGTGCGGCCAGTCGATGTGGGAGTACGACCCCGCGGAGACCGACTTCGGGACGACCGAGTCCCTGATGCTGCTCCCGTACTGGACGGACAACTGCATCGGCTCGATGGAGGGGCTGCTCTTCGAGTCGTCCGCCACGACCCCGTACCACTTCCTCAACCAGTCCGAGCTCTCCGTGACCCCGTCGGACCCGATGGTCGGCCTGCCGTACGGGCCGTCGGGCAGCCCCAACGTGGTGCTCGGGCTCCGGCACCTCCAGCTCCTGGGCGTCCGCTACTTCCTCGCCTTCACCCCGAGCATCGTGCGCCAGGCGCTCAGGAGCCGGCTCGTGGTCCCGATCGCCTCGACCGGTCCCTGGCGGTACCAGGGGCACGCCCGCACCTGGCACCTCTTCATCGTGCGCGACGCCCCGCTCGCCATCGGGCTCACGCACGTGCCGAACGTGATCACGACCCTCGGCCACAAGGGATCGTGGCTCTCCGCCACGGTGGCATGGTGGCTCGACCCGAGCCGCTGGGGGGTCTACCTGGCACAGGGCGGGCCGGCGAGCTGGCCCCGGCGGGCCTTCCCCGCCCACGTGGTCGCCCGGCCGCTGAAGCCGGTCGTCGTCTCAGACGCCGTCGCGACGGTCGACCGGGTCCGGTTCCGGGTCGACCGCCTCGGGGTGCCCGTCGTCGTCCGGGTGAGCTACTTCCCGCGCTGGCACGCCTCGGGGGCGAGCGGGCCGTGGCGCGTGAGCCCGAACCTGATGGTGGTGGTCCCCACGCAGCACACCGTGACGTTGACCTACGAGGGCTCGACCGCGACCACCGTGGGCTCGCTCGTCACGCTGCTCGGGATCGCCATCGCCGTCGGATGCCTCGCGGTCGCCTGGCGGCGCCGCGCGGTCGCCCGGAGGTCCCCCCGGTAAGGAAACTTCGTGTTTCGTCAGATCACCCAGAGTTCACCTCGGCGACACTGGGGGATCGGGGTGCGTTCATCGCCGTTCCGTACCGTGCGCGCGGCTCATGGAGCAGCAGACGCAGACAGGACGTGTCGGTCGCTGGCCATGGCCACCACCACCCATCCACGGAGGAGACTTCACACGATGAGATTCCCGGTTCGTCGGGTCACCGCGGCAGGCATCGCGGTCGGCGCGGCACTCACCCTGGCAGCGACGCCTGCGTTCGCTGCGGGCGACCCCTACCTCGCAGCCGACACCGTGATGAACAACGCGGCGTCGATCGCAGGTGGCGGCTCGACCTTCGCAGGTCCGCTGCAGAACGCCGCACAGGCGTACTACCAGGCCCGCAACGCCAACGCTTCGATCGCGGGCTACCAGCTCGTCGGCTCGGGCGCGGGCGAGGTCGGCATCCTCAACAACACCTTCAGCTGGGGCGGGACCGACGTCCCGATGTCCCAGACGGACATCAACTCCAACGAGCCCTCAGGCAAGCACTACACGGTCGGGCAGTTCCAGCAGATCCCCATCGGGCTGGGCGGCATCGCGATCTCGTACAACCTGCCGGGCTTCACCAACAAGATCCACCTGAGGTTCAACGCCACGATCCTCGCGAAGATCTACCAGGGCAAGATCCTGAAGTGGAACGACCCCGCGATCAAGGCGCTCAACAAGACGTACGCAGCGAAGCTCCCGAACCACGCGATCGACTACGTCGCTCGTGCGGACAAGTCCGGCAGCACGTACATCTTCACGAACTTCCTCGGGGTCGCTGCGCCAGCGCTGTGGACGACCGCGCCGTCGAAGGCACCGCTCACGCTCCAGAACTCTGGTGACCTCGCGGGCACCGGGAACCCGGGCATGGCGGCGGACATCGCCCACAACCAGTTCACGATCGGGTACGTCGAGTACTCCTACGTGCTCCTCAACCCGGCGCTGGCGAACGGCGTTGCCGCGATCCTGAACAAGTCCGGGGTCTACACGCTCCCGTCGATCCCGACGGTGGCGGCCGACGCCGCAGCCAAGCCGAACGTCTCGCCGGCCAGCCTGGCGACGTACTCGATCGTCTTCGAGCCCACCAAGGGTGGCAGGACGGCGAGGGTGCAGGCGTACCCCATCGCGGGCTACACCTGGGCGATCGTGTGGCAGCACCAGACCGACGCCAACAAGGGCACGCTGCTCGTCAAGTACCTCGACTGGCTCTCGCACTCGTGGCCGCCCATCGCGCACCAGATCGCGGGCCAGAACATCGCGGGCCAGCAGGGGTACGTGCCGCTGCCGGCGAACATCCAGCACCTCGCGCGCTTCTCCCTGCTTGCTGTGCGGGGTCCGGCCAGCCAGGTGCTGCTGACCACCCACGGCTGAGCTGAACCACGCTCCCTAGCATGGCGCAGGTGACGCAAGCGCCATCTGAGCTTGCGCCGAGCCCGGACCTGGCGCGGAAGCCTCGCTTCCGCGCCAGGTCCGACTCGCCGTACTGGGTCCTCCTCTACGCCGTCGGCGCCATCTTCGGGCTGCTGATCGTCGGCTTCCTGCTGAGCGTCATCAGCGAGTCGTGGCCGGCGTGGCAGAAGTACGGCCTCTCGATCCTCTACGGCACGACCTGGAACCAGTCGACCGGTCAGTTCGGCGCCGTGCCGCTCATCATCGGCACGATCGAGACCACCGCGATCGCGCTCTTCCTGGCCGTCCCGATCGGGATCGGGACGGCGCTCGCGATCGTGCACGTGCTGCCGGCTCGGCTGCGCACCGTCACCTCGTCGGTCGTGGAGCTCCTGGCGGCAGTCCCGAGCGTCGTCTACGGCCTCTGGGGCTTCCTCGTCCTCGGTCCGTGGTTCGCGACCACCGTCGAGCCCAAGATCCAGAGCTTCTGGCACGGCAACTTCCCGTTCCAGGGCCAGGTGGAGACCAGCTCGCTGCTGCTCGCGGGCTGCGTGCTCTTCGTGATGATCCTCCCGCTCGTCGTCGCGCTCTCTCGCGACGCGATCATGACCGTCCCGGACGAGACGATCGAGGGGGCGCTCAGCGTGGGGGCCACCCGGTGGCAGGTCTTCCGCAAGGTCGTCCTGCCCAGCGCGCGCGTCGGCATCGTCGGCGCGGTCACGCTCGCGACGGCGCGGGCGCTCGGGGAGACCGTCGCCGTCGCGATGGTCATCGGGCTCAACCCCAACATCGCGCACTCGCTGTACGCGCCGTCGGCGACGATCGCGTCCATCATCGCGACCGAGTTCCAGGACTCGACGCCGAACGAGGTCGCAGCCCTCTGCGCGCTCGCCGTCATCCTCATGCCCATGACGCTGGTCGTGAACCTGCTCGGACGGTGGCTCATCAACCGCGGCGCCGTGAAGGCGACGCCGTGACCGACGTCCTCGAGCAGCTCCCGAAGGACCCGATCCTCGAGCGCCGGGAGCTCGTGAAGGCCGTCTCGGCGCGAACGCTGCGGCGGCGCTCGTTGACCTCGAAGGGCATGGTGGGACTCTGCGCCCTCGCGTTCGTGCTCGCGCTCGTCCCGCTCGTCGCGATCCTCTACTCGCTCGTCTCGAAGGGGCTTCACTGGTGGAGCAGGGAGTTCTTCACCACGTCGCCGGCCGTGCCGTCCATCGGGAACCCCAACAACGTCGGAGGGTTCGCGAACGCAATCGTCGGCACCCTCGTCATCATCGGGCTGGCGACCTTGCTCGCCATCCCCGTCGGTCTCCTCGCGGGCCTGCTCGTCGCCGAGTCCGACTCGCGGTTCGCGCGCATGCTCCGCTCGACGGCCGAGATCATGACCGGCCTCCCGTCGATCCTCCTCGGCATCTTCGCGTACACGGTCCTCGTCATCGGTGGCGAGAAGTGGGGGATCACCTTCCCGACGATCGGGTACAGCGGGATCGCCGGCGCGTTCGCGATCGGGGTGCTCATGGTCCCGATCATCATGAAGGCCTCCGAGGCGTCGCTGCGAAGCGTGCCCCAGGTCGTGAAGGAGGCCGGCCTCGCGCTCGGCGCCCGTCGGTCGGTCGTGGCGCGTCGGATCATCGTGCCGACCGCGCTCCCGGGTCTCATCACCTCGGTCCTGCTCGCGGTCTCGCGCGGCGTCGGCGAGACCGCACCGCTCATCTGGGTCGTCGGCGCCTCGATCTACAACCCGCTGACCTGGAACCCCCACCACCCCATGTCGGCCATCCCGATGATGATCTGGTTGAACTACAACTCCCCGTACCCCGGGTTCCAGGACTCGGCCTGGGGGATCGCGCTGTTCCTGGTGGTCGTCGTCCTGTTCCTCAACCTGGGGTGCCGGCTTCTGGCAGCATTCATCCAACGAGAGAGGCGGTAGGCGTGAGCGAGACGATCTCGACGGCGGCACCCGAGAGCGTCGCGGCCGCGGAGGACTTCCGGCCGCTCCCGAAGGCCATGCGGCTCCAGGACGTCGCGGTCTCGTTCAGCGGGAAGCAGGCCGTCCGCGACGTCACCTTCGACGTGCCCGAGAAGCGGGTCACCTCGCTGATCGGCCCCTCGGGGTCGGGGAAGACCACCCTCCTGCGCGCGCTCAACCGGCTGCACGACCTCACCAAGGGCGCCACGGTCGAGGGCACGCTCCTGCTCGGCGAGACCGACATCTACAAGGGCGGGATCCCGCCGACGCTGCTCCGCACCCGTGTCGGCATGGTCTTCCAGCGACCGAACCCGTTCCCGACGATGTCCATCTACGACAACGTCGTCTCGGGGCTTCGCTTCAACGGGATCAGGAAGCGGGCGGTCCTCCAGGAGGCCGCCGAGTCGGCGCTGCTCGGCGCGGCGCTGTGGGACCGGGTGAAGGACCGGCTGAAGGCGCACGCCTCCACCCTCTCGGGCGGCGAGCAGCAGCGGCTCTGCATCGCGCGGGCGCTCGCGGTCGAGCCCGAGGTCCTGCTGATGGACGAGCCGACGTCGGCGCTCGACCCGATCTCGACCAAGCGGATCGAGGAGCTGATCGGCGAGCTCAAGGACCGCGTCACGATCGTGATCGTCACCCACAACATGCAGCAGGCCGCGCGGGTCTCGGACCAGTGCGCGTTCCTGCTGATGGGCGAGGACGGGGCGGGCCACCAGGTCGAGGTGGCGGCCACCCAGAAGCTGTTCTCCGAGCCGGACGACCCCCGCACCCTCGACTACATCCACGGCCGGTTCGGCTAGCGGCGATCGCCCCGCGCGACGAGGGCGTCGCGCACGACCTTCACGAGCTCGTCCCCGGTCTGGTCGATGGCGCAGACGTCCGTCGCCAGCACGAGCTCGGGGGCGATCGGCGGCTCGTAGGGGTCGTCCACGCCGGTCATGTGGTCGAGGGTGCCCGCGCGGGCCCGCCGGTAGAGGGACTTCGGGTCGCGCTGCTCGCAGACCGCGAGGGGGGCGGCGACGTGCACCTCGACGAACCGGACGCCCGCGTCCTCGTGCCGGGTGCGGACGGCCGCACGGGCGGCGCGCCGTGGCGAGACCAGGCTGACCACCACCACGTCGACCTGCCCGGCGAGGAGGAGCGCGAGCTCGCCCGCCCGGCGGACCTGCTCGTCGCGGTCCTCGCCGCCGAACCCGAGGTCCCGGCTCACCCCCGCGCGCAGCATGTCGCCGTCGAGCGACGCGGCGGTCACGCCGTCGGCACGGAGCGCCGCGAGCAGGTACCCCGCCGACGTCGTCTTGCCCGCGCCGGGCAGCCCGGTCAGCCAGACCGTGAGCCCCCGGGCGGCGTCCGACACGCGGCGATCATGCCACCTCGCGTCGCGTCCGACGGGCGGCCACGCTGCGGGTGGGTAGCCTCGTTACGTGCCGGGGCTCGACGAGATCTTCAAGGCCTACGACGTGCGCGGCACGGTGCCCGACCAGCTGGACGAAGACATCTGCCGCGCCATCGGCTCGGCGTTCGCGCAGTTCGCGGCGGCACCACGGCTCTGCATCGCGCACGACATGCGGACCTCGGGGGAGTCGCTCGCCGGCGCGTTCGCCGAGGGCGCCCGCGCGATCGGCACCGAGGTCGTGGAGCTCGGGCTCGGCTCGACCGACTTCCTCTACTTCGCCTCCGGCCACCTCTCCTGCCCTGGCGCGATGTTCACCGCCTCGCACAACCCCGCGCAGTACAACGGGATCAAGCTCTGCCTCGCGGGGGCGCGGCCCGTCGGCGAGGACAGCGGGCTCGGTGAGGTCCGCGAGGCCGCCGAGCGGTTCCTCTCGGCCCCTGCCGCCGGGAAGCTGGCGGGGACCGAGCGGCTCGATCTCCTGGGCGCGTGGGCGTCGCACGTGCGCTCGTTCGTGGACACCGCGGGCCTCCGCCCGCTGCACGTGGTGTGCGACACCGCGAACGGGATGGGCGGGTTCGTCGCGCCGCTCGTCTTCGACCCGCTGCCGTTCAAGGTCGAGTACCTCTACCAGGAGCTGGACGGGTCGTTCCCGAACCACCCGCCCGACCCGATCCAGCCCGAGAACCTCGTGGACCTGCAGGCCCGCGTGCGCGAGACCGGGGCGGACCTGGGCCTCGCCTTCGACGGCGACGCCGACCGGGTCTTCCTGATCGACGAGCGCGCCGAGGGCGCGTCCGGCTCGCTCACGACCGCGCTCGTCGCCACGGCGATGCTCGAGCGGCACCCTGGTGCGACGATCCTCTACAACCTGATCTGCTCCAAGGTGGTCCCCGAGACGATCGAGTCGCTGGGCGGGACCGCGCTGCGAACCCGCGTCGGGCACAGCTTCATCAAGCAGGTCATGGCCGAGACCGGCGCGGTCTTCGGGGGCGAGCACTCCGGGCACTACTACTTCCGCGACAACTTCCGCGCCGACTCGGGGATCATCACGGCGCTCGTGGTGCTCGCGCGGATCTCGGAGCGCGAGACACCGCTCTCGGAGCTCCTCGCCCCCTACCGCCGCTACGCCGACTCAGGCGAGCGCAACACGGAGGTCGCCGACCCCGCCGCGACCGTGGAGCGGATGGCCGCGGCGCTCGAGGGCACCGGCCCGAGCCTCGACCGCCTCGACGGGCTCACCGTCGACTACGGCGAGTGGTGGTACAACGTCCGTCCGTCGAACACCGAGCCGCTGCTGCGCCTGAACGTCGAGGCGAGGGACGCGGCCGCGCTCGAGGACCACGTCGCGACGGCGCTCGCCCTCATCGAGGCGAGCGCGGGGAGGAGCTGACCGTGCCGCTGCAGCCGCTCTTGATCGAGGTGCTCGCCGACCCCATCGACCACGGTCCGCTCCTGTACTTCGAGTCGCGCGACCTGCTCTACAACCCGCGGCGTCGCGTCGCCTACGGGATCACCGGCTCGATCCCCGTGATGCTCCCCGACGAGGCGCGCGCCGTCGACGACGAGGAGCACGACGCGCTGATGGCCGGCGCGGGGGCCGCGGTCGAGACCGGGACGCTGAAGCGCACCTGAGGCTGGAGACCGCCGCGCTCAGCGCAGCCGCTCGACCACCATGGCCATCCCCTGGCCGCCCCCTACGCACATCGACTCGAGCCCGATCGACGAGTCGGTGTCCTCCATCGCGTTGAGCAGCGTCGTCATGATGCGCGCGCCGGTCTGGCCGAAGGGGTGCCCGAGGGCGATCGCGCCGCCCTTCACGTTCAGCTTGTCCCACGGGATCTCGAGGTGGCGGGCCGACGGGATCACCTGGGCGGCGAACGCCTCGTTGATCTCGACCAGGTCGACGTCCTCGATCGTCATCTTCGCGCGCCTGAGCGCCTGGCGGCAGGCCTCGACCGGCCCGAGGCCCATGATCTCGGGGTCGAGCGCGGTCACCCCCGACGAGATGATGCGCGCGAGCGGGGTGACGCCGAGTTCGCGCGCCTTGGTGTCCGACATGACGATGACCGCGGCAGCGCCGTCGTTCAGCGGGCAGGCGTTCCCCGCGGTCACGCGTCCGCCCTCGCGGAACGCCGGCTTCAGCTGCGCGAGGCCCTCCATCGTCGTGCTCGGCCGGGGGCCGTCGTCCTTCGTGACCACGGTCCCGTCAGGGAGCGTGACGGGCACGATCTCGCGCTCGAAGAACCCGTTCTGCTGGCTGGCGACGGCGCGGGTCTGGGAGAGCAGCGCGAACTCGTCCATCTCCTCTCTCGTGACCTTCTCGAGCTCGGCGACGTTCTCAGCGGTCTGGCCCATCGCGATGTAGTAGTCGGCGAGCCCGCCCTCGAACGGGGTCCACGGGTCGCCCGCCGCGGGTGCGCGGGCCGCCGTGCGCACCTCGGCCGCGGCGAACGCGGTGTTGTGCGACCCGGTGTCCGAGGCGCCGTAGCGGTACCGGGAGACGGTCTCGACCCCGGCGGCCACGAAGACGTCGCCCTCGCCGGCCCTGATCGCGTGCGCCGCCATCCGGATCGTCTGCAGCGAGCTCGAGCAGTACCGGTTGACCGTGGCGCCCGGCACGTCGGCGAGCCCCGCGAGGATCCCGGCGGCGCGTGCGACGTTGAACCCTGCCTCGCCGGATGGCTGGGCGCACCCCATGTAGACGTCGTCGATGTCCTCCGGGTCGAGCTCGGGGACCTCGGAGAGGACGTGGCGGATCACGAGGGCGGCGAGGTCGTCGGGACGGCACTCGACGAGCGACCCCTTGTTGGCGCGGCCGATGGGGGTCCGCCCCGTTGCGACGATGACTGGCTCAGCCATGGTGCCTCCTACCCAAACGCGATCGGGCGAGCATACGACGCCGTCGCACGACGCCACCGGGCCGCACGCGAGCGCGGTCGTCCGACGGCGACCACCCGTAGGGTGCGCCGGTGGCCGCGGCGGACGACGTGACCGTCACGCGCCGTGACTCCGCGCGCGTCGTGGTGCTCGACCCTGACGGGTGCGTCCTGCTCTCGAGGGTCGTCGACCCGATGAGCCCGGTGCGGGTCGTGTGGATCACGCCCGGTGGTGGGATCGAGCCGGGCGAGTCGCCGCGGGACGCGGCGCTGCGGGAGCTCGCCGAGGAGACGGGGTGCGACGCGGACGGTGCGCTCGTCGGTCCGGTCGCCGTCACGCGCGGCGCCTGGTCGTTCCGGGGCCGGCGGCTCCTGAGCGTGGACTCGTTCTTCCTGCACGAGCGCGAACGGTTCGAGCCCGAGCCGCGCCTCCTCACCGAGATCGAGGCGGAGGTCCACGCGGGGTGGCGGTGGTGGCCGCTCGCCGAGCTCGACGCGCCGGCCGAGCCGGTGCTGCCCGGTGGGCTCGCCGATCTGGTGCGGGCGGTGCTCGCCGGGCGGTGGACGCCGGGTGCGGCGGCGGTCGAGCTCCCGTGGGTGGTGCCGCACGGGCCGGTGCCGAGCGCCGGCTAGGCGCCGACCTCCTCGGCGAGCCACGCGACGAGCGCCTCGCGGTTGCCCGCGTAGTCCATCTTCCCAGACGGCGACCGCCGGACGGCGTCCACGCGGACCCGCCTCGGCGCCTTGTAGGCGGCGAGGTGCGCGCGGACGTGGTCGATGAGCTCGGCCTCGGCGGGCACCACCGAGTCGTCGGGCTGCACGACCGCCATGACGACCTCGCCCCACCGCTGGTCGGGCACGCCGACCACGCACGCGTCCCGGACGGCCGGGTGGGTCTTCAGCGCCTCCTCCACCTCCTCGGGGAAGACCTTCTCGCCGGCGGTGTTGATGCACTGCGAGCCGCGACCGAGCAGGAGGATCGTGCCGTCCGCGCGGACCTTCGCCCAGTCGCCGGGCACCGAGTACCGCTGGCCGTCGATCGTGCGGAACGTCGCCGCGGTCTTCGCGTCGTCCCTGTAGTACCCGAGCGGGAGGCGCCCGCCGAGGGCGAGGAGCCCGGGGACGTCGCTGCCGGGGACCACGTCGGTCCCGTCCTCGGCCAGCACGCGGACCCCCTCGCCGAGGGTGAACTCCGCGGTGCGTCGCGTGATCCCGGCCCCCATGACCGAGCTGCCCATGCCGAGCGCCTCGGACGAGCTGAACCCGTCGACGAGCAGCATCGAGGAGTTGAGCTCGAGGAGCCCGCGCTTGACCTCCTCGGACCACATCGCGCCCGAGGAGATCATCCCGCGGAGCGACGCGACCCGGTCGCCGTGGCCCTCCGCGCGCAGCGACTCGAGCATCGGCCGCGCGAAGGGGTCACCCACGATGATGACGACGGCCGCCTCCACGCGCTGCACGGTCTCGGTGAGCTCGTCGGCGTCGAAGTGCCGCCCGGTGAGCAGCACGACCGTCCCCGCCTCGGCGAGGCACTCGAGCGAGCTGAACAGCCCGGTCCCGTGCATGAGCGGGCACGCCACGACCATCACCGGCCCGGTCCCGTCGCGCTCGAGGGCTTTGGTGAGGTCCTCGAGGGTGCCGTCGAGCTCGTAGCGGCGCAGCCCGCCGGCGTTCAGCCGCCGGAACAGGTCGTCCTGCGGCCACATGACGCCCTTCGGCATGCCGGTCGTCCCGCCTGTGTAGAGCAGCAGCAGGTCGTCGCCTGTGCGGCCGTGGGTGCGCCGCCGCTCGCGGGGCGCGGCGAGCGCGTCGAACGGCTCGGCCCACGGCGGGCACGGGTGCGTGCCGTCCTCGACGTGCACCCAGGTCGTGACCGCCGCGCGGCGCGGTCGGACGCGGGCGACTCGCTCGGTGAAGCTGCCGTGGAAGACGACGGCGGTGCAGTCGGCGTTCTCCCAGAGGTAGGCGAGCTCGTCGTCGCCGTAGCGGTAGTTGGTGTTCACCGGCACGAGGCGCGACCAGAGCGCGCCCACCGTCGCGACCAGGTACTCGGCGGAGTTGTAGCAGTAGACGCCGACCTTGTCCTGGGCGTTCGCTCCGCGCTCGAGGAGGCTCTGGCCGAGCCCGTCGGCCCTCGCCAGCAGCTCGCCGTACGTGAGGGTGGCGTCCCCCTGGCGGACCGCCGCGTGGTCGGGGTGCGCGATCGCGACGCGCTCGAGGACGTCGCCGTAGTTCCAGCTCGTCACCTGTCCTCCACGGGCGGCCACGATAGCCACGGCGCCCGCGGCTACCCTCGCGGCACGATGCACGACGTGCCCGACCGCGCCGGGTCCCAGAGGTGAGCGGCGACGAGCACGACGAACCCGCGGCGATCCGCGCGGAGGTCCGCGCGTGGCTCGAGGCGAACCCGGGCCCGAGCGGGGCCGAGCTCGCCGCGCGCGGGCTGGTCGCGCCGCACTGGCCGGCGCCCTGGGGCCTCGGGCTCGACCCCGCGGGTCAGCTCGTCGTCGACGAGGAGCTGCGGCGCGCGAAGGTGAGCCGTCCGGTCAACCCGATCGGGATCGGGTGGGCCGGGCCGACGCTGCTCGTCGGCGGCACCGAGGCACAACAGGAGCGGTGGCTGCCGGGGATCCTCTCCGGCGAGGCGTTCTGGTGCCAGCTCTTCAGCGAGCCAGACGCCGGCAGCGACCTCGCGGCGCTGCGCACGCGGGCGGTCGCGGACGGGGACGAGTGGGTCGTCACCGGCCAGAAGATCTGGACCAGCTACGCGCACGTCGCGCGGTTCGGGATCCTGCTCGCCAGGACCGACCCCGACGCCGAGCCGCACCGGGGCATCTCGTACTTCGTCTGCCCGATGGACCTGCCGGGGATCGAGGTGCGACCGCTCCGGGACATGACGGGCGACCACGCGTTCAACGAGGTCTTCCTCGACCAGGTGCGACTCCCCGCCGACCACCTCGTGGGTGCGGCGCACGACGGGTGGCGACTCGCCAAGGTCACCCTGGGCAACGAGCGCGTCTCGCTCTCGGCCGAGGGCGTGCTGTGGGGGAGAGGGCCGACCGCCGCCGACCTCGTCGCGCTCTCGCGAGGGCGGGCGCTCTCGCCCACCCAGCGCGACGCGCTCGTGCGGGTCTGGGCCGAGGGGCGCGTGCTCGCCGCGCTGCGGGCCCGGCAGGTCGCGGCCGTGGTCGCGGGTCGCGAGCCGGGGCCGGAGTCGTCGGTGCGCAAGGCGCTCGCCGACGACCACGGCCAGCACGTGATGGACCTCGCCAAGGACCTGGCAGCCACCGCCGGCGTCCTCGAGGCCTCGGGGCCGTTCGGCGAGACCGGCGCCGCAGCGCTGGTCTGGTCCCACGGGTTCCTCTACGCGCAGGCGCTCACGATCGGCGGCGGCACCGCCGCGGTGCAGCGCAACATCGTCGGCGAGCGGGTGCTCGGGCTCCCGCGCGAGCCGACCGCGTAGCGACCGTCAGCCGGTCGCGGTCGCGCGAGCCGACGGCCCGAGGCGCAGCGCCGCGTTCCTGGCCGTGATGTAGAGGGTGTAGCGGTGGCTCTGGGCGATGCCCGAGAGGGTGCACGAGAGCGAGATCGTCACGCAGGAGACGGTCGGCTCGTGCGCGCTGTGCGCGATGACGAAGAACGACTGGATCGGCGAGCCGCCGTAGCTGCTCGGGCCGTGCCAGGTCACGTTGAACGCGCCGGACCCCGAGGCGACCTCGATGCCCTTCGGCGCGCTCGGCGGGGACCCCGTGCTCGCGGGCACGACGACCGCCGAGTATGGGTACGCGCCGGCCTTGGTCGCCGAGAGCGGCGTCGTGGTGCCGACGACCTCGCACTCCCGCGTCGTCGGGCACGCGATCCCGGCGAGCACCGCCCCCGCGGACGGGGCGCCCGTCGCCGGCGCGCCGACGAGGGCGGGCTGCGTCCAGCGACCGCGCTGCCATGTGTAGGCGACCGGGAGCTGGCCGGCGATCCCGGCGTTGAGGGGTGCGGCCGTCATGCTCACGCCGGTCGAGATCAGCTCGCCCACCGCGACGCACCGCGTCGGAGATGGGCACGACACCCCCTCGAGCTGGCCGCCGCTCGTCGCGGGGGCGAAGTACTTGTACGGCAGGATCTTCCCGGTCCGCCACCTGCCGTCCACGTAGGCCTCGGCGAGCGGGGCGGCCTTCGCCGCGGTCGTGCCCCCCGATCCCGCGGCGATGCACAGCGTCGTCGTGGGGCAGGCGACCGACGTCAGCACGATCACGGTGCCAGCAGTCTTCGAGAAGAAGAAGAGGTGCGCCCTCCATCGCCCGCCGCGCTCGACCTCGGCGATCCCGAGCTGGGTGCCCGGAGACGCCGAGCTCGAGATCTCACCGACGACCACGCACTCGTTGAGCTTCGCGCACGAGATCGACGACGGGGAGATCCCGACCGGGTGGGGGAGGCCCGAGCTCGGGACCGGGAGCGTGACCGAGGGTTGCCAGGACCCGCCGACCTCCTTGTCGACGAACGCGCGGCTGTCGCCGCTGACGCTCTTCCAGAACGAGCCGGTGGCCACGCAGTTGCCGACGGAGCCGCACCAGATCGCGTCGAGCTCGGCCATCGTCGCGCCGGCGGGCAGCGGCACGGCGGTCGTCGCGGTGCCCCACACGCCGTTCGTCTGCGACGCGAGCATCGGCTCGAACCCGCGGCCCGGCGACGGGTCCCAGTACGTCCCCACCGCGACGCACGAGCTCTGCGTCGGGCAGGCGATGGACCGGAACCCGAGCGCGACGGAGATCGCGACCGCACCGTCCGGCAGCGCGATGGTCTTCGGCGGCGCCCAGACGTTCCCGTGCTCGGTGTCGGTGGCGGGGTGGTACGCAGCCGTCGAGTCGGTGTGCACGCCGACGACGGTGCACGAGCCGATCGAGTGGCATGCGATCGACGCGTACGAGACGTTCGGGTGCGGGTGGCTCCACGACGGGAGCACCGGCATCGTCGAGTGGCGCACCGTCCCCGGGACGGCCGCGGCGACGGCAGCGACCGAGAGCACGAGCGCGCACGTCAGAACGAGCGTCGCCCCCCGACAGCCGGGCCGTCGCACTTGCCGAGCCTCCTACGCCGCTGCCCCCGGGTCGGAAGCGTAGGCGAGCGCGAGGCTCGCAACACTGGCGCGGATCGTCGATCAAGGTGCAGCTGTCCGAACCGTTTTGCGACCAGTGGTGCCCCGTCGACGACAAAGACGACCAAGCCGACCACAAGAAGACGACGACTCAGACGGGAAGCGGCCCCGCGTCATCGAGACCCTGCCGCACGCCGGTCCCCGCGCGTCGTGTGAGCTGCTCGGGCTCGAAGAGCATCCAGTAGGCGTTCCGCGCGTGCTTTCTCGAACGGTCCTCGAAGACGCGTGCGAGGACGGCCGGGTCGTCCGCCTCGTCCTCGTGCACGAAGACCTCGAGGATCGGCGTCGAGGTGAGCAGCTGCGCGGTCATGATCCCCTGGCTCGCCTCGTGGGCGCACTGCTTGTCGATCGGCTCGCGGCCGGGCATCCCGAGGGCGACGACGATCTCGCATCCGTCACGCTCGATCAGCAGCTTGGCGGCGACGGCGAGGTCCTTGAACCCCGGGACGGTGCGCGAGACCACCTCGAAGGTCTCGCCGAACCCCGGGCAGGTGGCGAGCTCGGCGCGCGCCGTGGTCCCCATGTCGTAGCGGGAGAACATGGTGTCGACGACCCCGATCCGTCTCATCCCGCCCTCCCTCGCGCAGCTCGCGGGCGGGCAGCCGCACGGCAGGCTGCGCAGGTGCCGAAGATCTCGACGGTGTGCTCGACGTCGGTGTACCCACGCGCGGCCGCCTGCCTCGTCGCCCACCGCTCCACCTCGGCCGACTCGAGCTCGGTCGACCGGTGGCACGACCGGCAGACGAGGTGGTGGTGGTGCGGCCCGGCTCCGCAGGACCGGTAGACGAGCTGGCCGTCCGCACCCGTCACCGCGTCCACGACGCCGGCGTCCGCGAGCTTCTGGAGGTGGCGGTAGACGGTCGCGAGCCCGACCCCCTCACCGCGGTCCCGGAGCGTCACGAAGATGTCCTGGGCGCTGAGGAAGGAGTCGGCCTCGGTGAGCACCCGCTCGACCGCGATCCCCTGCCGCGTGGTGCGCCCCGGCGCCGTCGCAGGCCTCGTCGCGTGTGCCACGGCCCCAGTCTCGCCGATGCGCGGGCTCACAGCGCCGCCCGCCGCAGCTGGCTCCGGGCCGCTCCGGTCACCCGCGCCGCCACGTAGATCCCGAAGCTGACCGCGGCGATGAACACGGTGGGCTTGACCGTCGTCGACTCGAGGCTGAGCACCAGGCCGCCGTCGGCGGCGAGCAGCGCGAAGCCGATGGAGAGCGCGATCACCCGGGCCGGGCTCGCGCTCAACCGCTGCGCCGCGGCGGCCGGCGTGATCGCGAGGCTGAGGACGAGCAGCGTGCCCACGATCTGCGCTGCCTCCGTCACCGTGAGCGCGAGGAGGTAGACGAAGAGGAGCCCGAGCCCGCGGACCGGCACGCCGCGCGCGCGGGCGACGTCGGGGTCGACGGACGCGAAGAGCAGCGGCCGTCCGACCACGGCGAGGACCACGAGCACACAGACGCTGATCGCGGAGAGCAGCACCAGCTGTGACGTGCTGACCCCGAAGATGTTCCCGAAGAGGATGTTGGTCGCGGCCGACGCGAAGCCCTGGTAGTAGCTGAGCAGCAGCACCCCGAGCGCGAGCCCCGCGGCGAGCACGACCCCCGTCGAGACGTCGCGGTCGCGCTCCCGCACTCCGAGCACGCCGAGGAACGTCGCGACGACGAGCGAGCCGAGGAGCGCGCCGGCGATCGCGTTGTTCGCGATGAGCAGCCCGGCGGCCGCCCCGGTGAACGCGAGCTCCGCGGTGCCGTGCACCGCGAAGGCCATCGTGCGGGTGACGACGAACGTCGAGACGACGCCGCAGGTCACCGCGACGAGCGCCGCCGCGACGAGCGCGTGCTGCACGGCCGGGAGCTGGAGGTAGCTGAGGATCACCGCTCCGCCCCGTGCCGCGTGTCGTCGTGGGGGTGGTCGAGATGGTGGTGCCCGGCGTCGTCGTCCACCTCGGCGTCGCCGCCGACGATGAGGAGGCGACCCCGGACCTCGAGGACGTCGACCGGGGTCCCGAAGAGCCTCGAGAGCGTCGGGGCGGTCAGGGTCTCGGTCGGGGCGCCGACGGCGAACCGGCCGCCGGCGAGGTAGAGCACGCGGTCGACGTAGGGCAGGACCGGGTTGACCTCGTGGGTCACGAAGACGACCGCCGTCCCGTGCTCCCGCCGGCGCCGGTCCAGCAGCTCGGTGACCTCGCGCTGATGATGCAGGTCGAGGCCGAGCAGCGGCTCGTCGCAGAGCAGGAGCACGGGATCGGTGAGCAGCGCCTGTGCGATGCGGAGGCGCTGCTGCTCGCCACCGCTCAGCAACCCGACCGGTCGATCGGCGAAGCTCGTCGCTCCGACGGCCTCCATCGCCGTGTCGACACGGCGGTTGGCCGCACCGGACGCGACCGTGAGGCCGTAGCGGTTGCCGTCCAGCCCGAAGCGGACGAGGTCGCGTCCCCGGAGCGGGAGCTCGCGGTCCACGGCGTGGAGCTGTGGGACGTACCCGACGGCCCCCGCGCTGCGGCGCGGCGGCCCGCCGTCGACGAGGACGGACCCGGCGCTCAGCCGCTCGAGGCCGAGCACGACCTTGAGGAGCGTCGACTTCCCGGCGCCGTTCGGCCCGAGCACCGCGAGGAACTCGCCCGCGCCGAGCTCCAGGTCGAGCCCCTCGAAGAGCGTGCGGCGTCCGAACCGCATCGTCGCCCCGCGCAGCGCGAGGCGCGCCACGCTCACCTCGCGAGGGCGCGGAGCAGGCCGGTGTCCTGCATGAGCTGCCAGCGCTGGTAGGTCGGGTCGCCGGCGGGCAGCGTCTCGGAGATCCCGACGACCGGGATGCCGCTCGACGCCGCGAGCTGCCGGATCTGGGTGGTGACCGAGGTCACGGTCTGGACGTTGTAGAGCAGGACCGAGATGGCGTGCGAGGTGAGGAGGCGATCCATCGCCACCGTGTCCGCCAGGCCCGGCTCCACCCCGGCCTCGATCGACCTCGCGAACCCCTGCGGCGTCAGGACCCGCAGCCCCGCGGCCTCGAGGAGGTAGCCGGGGACCCGCTCGGTGTAGGCGACCGGCTGGCCCCCGTCACGCGCGGCGATCGCACCGATCATGCGGGTGATCGGGTCGAGGGACCTCTCGAACGCGTGCAGCCGGCGCTCGAAGGCCGGCCTCGCCTCCGCGTCCAGCCGCACGTAGGCCGCGGTCACCGCCTCCGCGACGGCTCGCACGGTGGCGAGGTCGTACCAGAAGTGGGGGTTGGGATCGGGACCGCCGGCGTGTGCGACCGACGCGACCGTGAGCACCCGCGGGGAGGTGCCCGACGCCGAGAGCAGCTGGCCCATGAACCCGTCGTATCCCGCACCGTTCACGATCACGAGCGCCGCGCCGTGGATCGCCGCGGCGTCGGCGGCGGACGCGGTGTACTGGTGCGGGTCCGCGGTCGGGCTCGTCACGATCGACGTGACGCGGACCTCCGGTCCGCCGAGCTGTGCGGCGATGCCCCCCCACACGTCCTCGCCCGCGACCACCGCGATGCGTCCGTGCGTCGACGCCACGGACCCGCACGCGCCGAGGAGCAGCCCTGCGAGCACGAGCGCGGCGACCAGGCCGCGGCGCCACGGCCGGCCTCGTGCGGTCATAACAGGAATGATATCCACTCTCAATAAGGTCCGCCATCCCGGCCCTCCGGGCCGCGGTGCTACGCATGGCCGACGGCAAGGGAGCGGCGATGGCGTGGGAGTTCGAGACGGAGCCGGAGTACGAGGAGCAGCTCGCCTGGATGCGGGGGTTCCTGCGCGAGGAGATCATCCCGATCGAGACGCTGGAGCTCACCTACGACCAGGTCGTGGCGCTGGTGCGCCCGCTCCAGGAGGAGGTGCGGCGCCGCGGGCTCTGGGCGGCCCACCTGCCGCCGGAGCTCGGCGGGATGGGGTTCGGGCAGGTGCGCCTCGGGCTCATGCACGAGATCCTCGGCCAGTCGCCGTACGGGCCGCTCGTCTTCGGGAACAACGCGCCGGACTCGGGGAACGCCGAGCTGCTCGCCGTCGGGATGGAGCTGACCGGGCGCGAGGACATCCGGTCGCGATGGCTCGAGCCGCTGCTCGCCGGGACGATGCGCTCGGCGTTCTCGATGACCGAGCCGAACACCGCGGGCAGCGATCCCAAGCTGCTCTCCACCCAGGCGGTGCGCGACGGCGACGAGTGGGTCATCAACGGGCGCAAGTGGTACACCTCGAACGGCTCGGTCGCCGACATCCTCATCGTGATGGCCGTGACCAACCCCGACGTGCACCCGTACCAGGGCTCGTCGATGTTCGTCGTGCCCGTCGGGACCAGGGGCGTCACGATCGTCCGCGACGTGGGATCGATGGACGACCCGAGCGTCACCTACGGGCGGTTCGGCAACCACGCCGAGGTCACCTACGAGGACGTCCGCGTGCCCGCCGACCACCTCGTGGGTCCGGAGGGCGGGGGGTTCGCGCTCGCGCAGGCGCGCCTCGGGCCAGGGCGGATCCACCACTGCATGCGCTGGCTCGGCCAGTCCCAGCGCGCCTTCGACATGATGTGCGAGCGCGCGCTCTCCCGGTACGCGCACGGCTCGCTGCTCTCCGAGAAGCAGACCGTCCAGAACTGGATCGCGGACTCGCGCGCAGAGATGCAGGCGGCGCGGCTCATGACGCTGCACGCGGCCTGGAAGATGGATCGCGAGGGCGCGGCCGCCGCGCGCGTCGAGATCGCGATGATCAAGTACTACGGAGCCCAGGTCCTCTACAACGTCATCGACCGCTCGCTGCAGGTCCACGGCTCGCTCGGGTACTCGACCGACCTGCCCCTCGAGGCGATGTACCGCTGGGCGCGCGCCGCACGGATCTACGACGGCCCCGACGAGGTGCACCGCCAGACGGTTGCGCGCCAGACGCTGAAGGCGTACGCACCCTCGGAGGTCCCGACCGAGTACATCCCGACGCGAGCGGCGGCGGCGCGCGCGAAGTTCGCAGAGGCGCTCGAGGTCCTGACCGCCGCGAACGCCTGAGCCCTCAGCCGAGCGGCGGCACCGCGTCGAACCCGACGATCGACTCCAGCGCGGCGGCGCTGCGCAGCACCAGCAGGTCGGCGTGCTGGGGCCCGACGAGCTGGAGGCCGACCGGCAGCCCGGCCGCGGTGAGCCCGGCGCACACGGTCGCCGCGGGGTTCCGCGTCATGTTGAAGGGGTAGGTGAACCGGACCCACGCCGGGGTCCGCTCGCCGTTCACCACCCCCTCGATCCCGTCGTCGACGCGCGGGACCGGCGCGGCGAGCGTCGGCGTGAGCAGCAGCCGCACCGACCGGAACCGATCGACGAGCCGGAGGTTGAGGCGATGGAACTCGTCGAGCGCGCGGACCACCTGCGGACCCGTCACGGTCATGCCGTAGGCGACGGTCTCGCGCAGCTGCGGGTGCAGCTCGCCGAAGCGCGGGTGGTCGCGGTACGGCGCGAGGTCGCGCGCGTGGCACGCGGCGACCACGTCGAGCCACGTCCGGACCGGGTCCTCCTCGAAGACGGGGTCGAGCTCGGCCACCGCGACCCCGTGGCCCTCGATGGACGCGACGACGCGTTCGCAGACCGAGAGCACCTCGGCGTCCACCGGCGCGTAGCCGAGCGTCGGCGCCCACCCCACGACCGAGGGGAGCTTCGCGTCGGTCACCGCATCGAGCCAGGATGCCTCGGGTCGCGGCAGCGAGCCGAGGTCGTCCTGCTCGGGACCGACCACCGCGTCGAGCGCGAGCGCCACGTCTCGGATCCTCCTCGCCATCGGTCCCTTCGCCGAGAGCGAGAGCCACCCCGGTGGCGTCGGACCGCCGACCGGCACGCGACCGAAGGACGGCTTCAGCCCTGAGAGCCCGCAGCACGCCGAGGGGATCCGGATCGACCCGCCACCGTCGGAGCCCGTCGCGAGCGGCACCATCCCCGACGCGAGCGCGGCGGCGGACCCGCCGGAGGACCCGCCGGCGGAGTGCGACGGAGCCCACGGGTTGCGCGTCGTGCCAAAGAGCGCGTTCGTCGTGCAAGCCGTCCAGCCGTACTCGGGTGTGTTGGTCTTGCCGACCACGACGCAGCCCGCCCGCCGGAGCCGCTCGACCAGGTGGCTGTCACGTACCGCGTGCGCCGCCTCGGCGTGCAGCACGGAACCGTGCGTCGTCGGGAACCCGGCCGCGTCCTCGAGGTCCTTCACGCCGACCGGGACCCCGGCGAGCGGGCCGGGGTCCGTGCCGGACTCGACGAGCGCGTCGACCGCCGAGGCCTGCTCGAGGGTCCGCGCGGGGTCCAGCGCCACGAAGGCGTTCAGCTCGGCGTTGCGCGCCCCGATCGTCGCGAGCGCCGCCTCGGCGGTCTCGACCGCGGTCTGCTCGCCGTCGCGGACGCGCCGCGCGACCTCCTCGGCGGTGACGTCGAGGAACGCCACCTACGCGGCCGGGGCGAGCCCGCGGATCGCGTCGCGAAGCTCGACGCCGAAGGGCACGACGGCCATCGCGGGGACGGTCACGCCCGCCTCGCAGTACGCCTGGACCTGCTCGCGGCACGCGTCGAACGATCCGTGCAGCACGAGGGCGTCGGTGACCTCGTCGGGGATCACCTGCAGGGCGCCCTTGCGGTCGCCGCCGGCCCACGCAGCCCACATCGGCGCCAGCTCCTCCCCGCGGCCGAGCCACCGGTGGAACGCCGCGTACGCCTCGACGTTGAGGTACGCGGCGATCATCCGCCGCCCGACCGCGCGCGCCGTGGCCTCGTCCTCGGTCGGCACGACGAAGATCCGCGCCGCCAGCTGCTTGCCGGGCCCGACCTCCTTCGCGCAGGTCGCGACGTCGTCGGCGGCTAGCCAGTTGAGGATGGCGCCGTCGGCCTCCTCGCCCGCCAGCCGCAGCATCCCGGGCCGCAGCGCCCCGAGCAGGATCTCGGGCGCCTCGGTCGGGGGCCGGGCCATCCGGTACCCGGTGACCGAGAAGCTCTGCGACTCGAACGAGACCTTCTCCCCGGTGAAGGCCTGCCTGAGGAAGCGGAGCGTGTCCCGCGTGCGCTCGTAGGGACGGACGTAGGGGATCCCGTTCCACCGCTGCACGACCGGGCTGCTCGAGGCGCCGAGCCCGAAGGTGAACCGCCCGGGGGCGGCCTCGGCCATCGCGGCGACCGACTGGGCGAGGAGCGCGGGCCCCCTTGTGAAGGCCGGGGTCACGGCGACGCCGAGGTGGAGCCGGGGCTCCCACGCCGCGGCGAGCGCGAGCGGCGTGAACCCGTCGGCGCCGTCCACCTCTGCGGACCAGACGTCGGTGTACCCGAGGTCGGCCAGCTCGCGGTACCACTCACGATGCTCTGCGAGGGTGACGCCGTCGAACGGGATCGTGATCCCCCAGCGCGCCGGCATCGCTGCAGTGTCGCACCCGCGCGCGCCACGCGCCACCGATCCGCACCGGCCTCGTGCGTTGCGCTGTGGCGGCGCTCAGCCGGCCGCGGCGCCCTCCCGGTCCGTGACGGGTTGTGCCGTCGGGGCCGCGGTCTCCGGTGGGCGCCCCGGGGTGGCGCGCGGCAGCGCGGTCGTCGGGTGCATCGCGTGGTACGCCGCTGCCGCGAGGATCCCGCCGACGAGCGGCGCGACGATGAAGAGCCAGACCTGCTTGAGCGCCGTCCCCCCGACGATGATCGCCGGGGCCAACGAGCGCGCGGGGTTCACGCTCGTCCCGTCGACGGAGATCCCGACCAGGTGCATGAACGCGAGCGTGAGGCCGATCACGAGCCCGGCGACCAGCGGGCTCGCGCCTCGCGCGGTGACCGTGAGGATCACGTAGACGAACACGGCGGTCATCACGATCTCGAGGAGGAACGCCCCACCCCAGTCGATGCGGATCAGCGAGGCGGAGGCGTAGCCGTTCGCGCCGAGCCCGGTGCTCGAACGGTGGTAGTACGGCGATCCGGCCAGCATCAGCCACAGCACGAGGGCGCCGACGATGGCGCCGACCAGCTGTGCGATCCAGTACCCGGCTGCCTCGAGCGCGGTCAGCCGGCCCGTGAGCCACGCGCCGAGCGTGACCGCGGGGTTCACGTGGGCACCCGAGACCGCGCCGACCGCGTAGCAGATCCCCGTCAGCACGAGGCCGAACGTGAGCGCGGTGACGACGACCCCGGCGGCCCAGTCGCCGGCGGCGTGGAACCCGAACATCAGCGTCGCCGCGCCGCACCCGAAGAAGACGAGCACCGCGGTGCCGATCCCCTCGGCAGCCAGCCTGCGAGTCATCGTTCCTCCCTGTCCGGCCTCGGTCGAGGCTACGGAGGGAGGGTTGACGGGCGGTGGACCCCTACGCCTCGTCGAACCGGTCGCGGAGGAACGATCCCGCCGCCTCGATCGCGTCGCGGGCGCCCTCGAGGATCTCGGGCATGGAGAAGAAGAGGTGCGACTGGTCGTCGTAGTGGCGCGTCTCCACCTGGACGCCGGCCGCCCGAAGCGCGTCGGCGTACCCGCGCGCGTCGTCGCGGAGCGGGTCGTACTCGGCGGTGATCACCATGGCGGGCGGCGTGGCCCCGAGGATCTCCGGCGTCGCGAGCGCAGGGCTGAGCATCGGGTCCCACAGGTCGGCGTCACCGGTCGCGCAGCTCATGAAGAACTCGATCGCCGCCCCGTCCAGCACGTACCCCTCGAGGTACGGGTACCGGGCGCGCGTCTCGTCACGGAGGTCGCACGCCGGGTAGACGAGGACCTGCGCGCACAGGTCGTCGACTCGCTGTGCAGCCACCGCGGCGAGGTTCCCTCCGGCCGAGTCCCCGCCCACCGCGACGCGCCGAGGGGCGGCCCCGAGCTCGGCCGCGTGCGCCGCGCACCACGAGGCGGTGACGACGGCGTCGAGCTGTGGCGCCGGGAAGGGGTGCTCCGGTGCCTGTCGGTAGTCCACGCTCACGGCACGGCACCGGGCGGCGACCGCCAGCCGGTCCACCTCGTTGATCGCGAGCTCTGGGCTGTTGATGACCCACCCGCCGCCGTGGAACCACACGAGGAGGCCGTCGTCGTGCTCCGGCGGCGTGAACGAGAGCGCCGGCCGGTCCTCGACCTCGATCGGCTCGACCGCGCAGGTCGTCTTCGGCGTGCCGATCGCGCCGATCAGCTCCGCGTACCCCACCCGCAGGGTCTCGACGGCGAGCGGTGGCGCGTCCTTCTTCGAGGCCTGGATGGCGTCGTTGATCTGGGCGGCGACCGGGTCGAGCGGCACCTGCACCCCCTGGCGACTCGTGCCCTCTGGTTGGGCGTCGGCGCAGCGTAACGCGGGGGTGCGAGGATCGCCGGGGACGATTCCGAACGGGAGGGAGGGTGCGATGCCTGGAGTCGCGGTGGTGTCGGTCCCGGTGACCGATCAGGACAAGGCGGCGGCCTTCTACAACGAGCACCTCGGGTTCCACACGATCGCCGACGTGGAGATGGGACCGGGGATGCGCTGGTTGCAGCTCGGGTGGAACGACCAGCCGACGTCGCTGACGCTCGTCACCTGGTTCGATCGCATGCCGGCCGGCAGCGTCGAGGGGCTCGTCATCGACGTGGACGCTCCGGACGCATGCCAGGCCAAGCTCGTCGCAGCAGGCGTCGAGTGCTCCGACGTCGGGGACGAGCCGTGGGGTCGCGCGTTCACGTGCCGGGATCCCGACGGCAACGGGCTGGTGGTGGCGAGGCTCGCCTCGCGAAGCTGACGGCCGGCGTCACGGGTCGACCCGCGCCCTCGCTCAGCGCGGGCCGAAGACCATGATCGCGCCGGTGTAGACGGCCACCCAGACGTGCCCGGTCACCGGGTCGTAGGTGATGCCGACGGGGTGCTGACCGGTGCGGACCGTCTGGAGCACCTTGAGGTCCGACGCGCGGAGCATCGACATGGTGTCGGAGAGGTAGTTGACGACGTACAGGGTCGTGCCGCTCGAGGAGATGGTCAGCGAGCGGCACGCATCGCCGGTGTGGACCGTCCCGAGGATCCGCCCCGTGCGGCGGAGGATCTTCACGACCTCGCCCGGCTGGTTGAGCGTCACGTAGAGGAACTGCCCGTTCGGGCTGATGACCACGTGCCGCGGGTTCGAGCCTGTGTAGATCGAGCCGACGACGCGGCGCGTCGTGAGGCTGACGACCGCGAGCGAGTCGCCGCCCATCACTGCGACGTAGGCGAGTCGCGAGTCCGGCGAGATGGCGATCCCCCGTGGGTACGGCCCGATCGGGATCCTCGCGACCTCCCGGAGCGTGTGGGTGCTGACGACCGAGAGGTCGTAGGAGCACCAGTTGCTGGCGAGCACCCACCGACCGTCCGGGGCGACCGCCACGTACTTCGGCACCCACCCGACCTTTGCGACCCCGTCGATCGCGAGGGCGCGCACCGAGACGCGGTACAGGTACGAGTCGGTGTAGCCCTCGGCGGCCCCGCTCCCCTGCGAGCAGGTGTCCGATCCCTCCGGGCCGAACCCGACGCCGTACATCGAGTAGTTCGAGACCCACATCTCGCGACGGTCGGGCGTCACCGCTGCCTCGACCGGCGCGCCGCGCGAGATGCCCGGGTGCCCGTGGACGCCGAACCGCGCGAGCACGACCGAGTCAGGGATCGTGCGGCGCAGCACGCCGTCGGACCGGTACACGGTCATCGTGTGCCGGTACATCATGTTCTGGGCGAAGACGAGACCGGTGTCCGTGGCGTCCACTGACTTCGGCGAGATCGGCCCGCCGATCACACGCAGCAGCCGGAGCGGCGCAGAGCCGGGCGGCGGCCCCGGCACGGTCGTCGTCGGTGCCGCGGGGCCGACGGTCTCGGACGACGGCGTCCCGACCGAGGGCGCCGACGCGCCGGCGCGGTGCGTCGTCGCCGCCCACGTCGCCGCGGCCACCACCGCCACGGCCGCGATCGCCGCTGCCGGTGGCCGTCGTCGCGCGTACCGGCGCGCGCGCCCTGCGCGCAGACGCCCCATGGGACCGAGACGCTACTGAGCGGCGCCGCGCTCGCCCTCGATGCGCGCGCTGACGCCCGCGGCGAGCGCTTCGAGCCACCCGCGTCCGTGCACCCGGTCCGGCTCGAGGTGGTTCCCCTCCGCCCACTCGTTCCACGACTTGACGATGAGCAGCCGTTCGCCGGGCGGGTTGAGCGCAGCGCGGGCGGTCGCCTGGCGGACGTGGCGCTCGAACCGGGCTGGCGACGCGTCCACGATCACGGCGCCGCGTCGTCCGAGCCGCGGCGTGTTGTCCCAGTTCGGGTAGACGCACGGGTGGACGACGCCTCTGAGCGACCTCGGGTAGTGGGGGAGGTCGGTGGCGTACCGGTACCGACCGGGTCCGAGC
>Ga0318553_10000080_pt1 | contig 24840 bp, 24 predicted proteins | sample GRESIP082b2f21_FD_203686 | JGI IMG/M metagenome (GOLD analysis project Ga0318553, IMG submission 203686) | Tropical soil microbial communities from Luquillo Experimental Forest, Puerto Rico - GRE.SIPMG.082b2f21 | ecosystem: Environmental > Terrestrial > Soil > Tropical forest > Bulk soil...
GGTGGAAGGGCCGCGACACCTGGACGAGGACTTCGCGCTCGTCGCCGAGACCTTCCACCGGTTCGCCGCGGAGCAGGTCCGACCGCACGCCGAGGCCGTCCACCGACGCAACGGCGACATCCCCGACTCGATCATCGAGGGGCTCGCAGCGCTCGGCGGGCTCGGGCTCAGCGTCCCCGAGGCGTACGGGGGGTTCGCGTCTGGCGGCGAGCGCGACTACCTCGGGATGGTGGTGGCGACCGAGGAGCTCACCTGGGGCTCGCTCGGCATCGGCGGCTCGCTGATCACGCGGCCGGAGATCCTGACCCGCGCGCTCGTCAACGGCGGGACGGAGGCCCAGCGAGAGGCCTGGCTGCCGCGGATCGCCTCGGGAGAGGAGCTCGCAGCCGTGGCGGTGACCGAGCCGGACTTCGGGAGCGACGTCGCGGGGGTCACGACGGCCGCGACGAAGGTGGACGGCGGGTGGGTCGTGAACGGGACGAAGACGTGGTGCACCTTCGCCGCGAGGGCGACGGTGCTGATGCTCCTCGTCCGCACCGATCCGGACCGTTCGAGGGGCCACCGCGGGCTCTCGCTCCTCCTCGTGCGCAAACCGGTGGGCGCTGCCGAGGGGTTCCGGTTCGACCAGCCCGCGGCCGCCGGCGCCGGACCCGGGCGGCTCGAGGGTCGGCCGATCGACACGATCGGGTACCGAGGGATGCACTCCTACGAGCTCAGCTTCGAGAACTGGTTCGTGGAGGACACGTGCCTCGTCGGCGGCGAGGCCGGCCTCGGGCGCGGGTTCTACCTGCAGATGGCCGGGTTCGAGAACGGCAGGGTCCAGACCGCCGCGCGGGCCATCGGGGTGATGCAGGCCGCCTACGAGGCGGCGCTCGAGTACGCGAGGGGCCGTCGGGTCTTCGGTGCCGAGCTGGTGACGTACGAGCTGACGCGGGCGAAGCTCGGACGGATGGCCGCGGTCATCCAGTGCGCGCGGCAGTTCGCCTACGAGGTCGCCCGCCGCATGGCGACGGGCGACGGCGCGCTCGAGGCGTCGATGGCGAAGGCCTACGTCTGCCGGGCGGCCGAGTGGGTGACGCGCGAGGCGATGCAGATCCACGGCGGGATGGGCTACGCCGAGGAGTACGCGGTCAGCCGCTACTTCGTGGACGCGCGTGTGCTCTCGATCTTCGAGGGCGCCGACGAGACCCTCTGCCTGAAGGTCATTGCCCGCCGGCTCACCGAGCGGGACGGTCGCTGATCAGGTCGAGCGGCGGAGCCCTGCGCGCTCCCCACGGGAGACGAACTTCACGGCCATCTTGCGGGACGCCTCGTCGATCATCTCGTCGCCGAACATGACCGAGCCCTTGTGCTCCTCGTCGGTAGCGACCCGGTACGCCTCGAGGATGTCCCAGGCACGGTCGAACTGCTCCTGGGTCGGCGAGTAGACCTCGTTCAGGACCCCGGCCTGGTCCGGCGTGAGGGCCCACTTGCCGTCGTAGCCGAGCATCTTGGTGCGGGTGGCGAACTCGCGGAGGGCGTCGAGGTCACGGACCTTGAGGAAGGGCCCGTCGATCACCTGCAGCCCGTTGGCGCGTCCCGCCATGAGGATCTTCATGAAGACGTAGTGGAAGTGGTCCCCGGGGTACTCGGGGATCGAGACGCCGCCGGTGAGGACCGGCATCTCGATCGAGGCCGTGAAGTCTGCGGGACCGAAGATGATCGTCTCGAGCCGTGGCGAGGCGGCGCAGATCTCCTCCACGTTGATGAGCCCGCGGGCCGTCTCGATCTGCGCCTCGATCCCGACGTGCCCGACCGGGAGGCCGCTCGTCCGCTCGACCTGGGTGAGGAGCAGGTCGAGGGCGACGATCTCGGCCGCCGACTGGACCTTTGGGAGCATGACCTCGTCCAGGCGCGGCCCGGCCGCCCCGACGACCTCGATCACGTCGCCGTACGTCCAGGGCGTGTCCCACCCGTTCACCCTGACGCAGAGGACCCGCTCATCCCACTCCTGCTTGACGACCGCCTCGACGACCTTGGCCCGCGAGGCCACCTTCTCGTTCGGGGCGACCGCGTCCTCGAGGTCGAGGAACGTCATGTCGGCGGGGACGGTCGGCGCCTTGGCGAGGAAGCGCTCGGAGGACCCCGGCGTCGACAGGCACGAGCGGCGCGGGAGGTCGCGGGATCGCTCGGACACCGCGCAAGGCTACCCAACGGCTCCGCCGAACCGGCTGGGCCGGTCAGCGGAGGTGCGTGTCGAGGAAGGCCGTGGCCCGCTCGAAGAGGAGCGCGGCAGCGCCGGCGTTGTAGACCTCCGGCCGGTCGTCGTTCGCGAAGGCGTGGTCGACGTCGTCGTAGACGTAGAGCTCCGCCTCCTTGCCGAGCGACCGGAGCCGTGCCGCCAGCGACTCGGCCGCGGACGGCGGGAACGAGCCGTCGAGGGCGGCGCAGTGGATCTGGGTGGCGGCGGCGATCTTTTTGTAGTCGGGCTGCCCCTCGGCCCACGGGTGCACCCCGTAGCACGGGATGACCGCCGCGACCGCGTCGGGCCGCCGCGCGGCGAGCATGAGCGCGAGCCCGCCGCCCATGCAGTACCCGATCACCCCGACGGCGGCCCTGCCGGTCCGAGCGGCCAGCTCGTCGACCGCCCCGCTGAGGTCCGCCGCGGCGTCGGCCACCTTCATGTCCATCATCGCCGCGGCGGCGGCGTCGGGCTCGGTGACCGGCACCTTCGTGCCGTCGTAGAGGTCCGGGGCGAGCGCCGCGAACCCGGCGGCGGCGAACCGGTCGCAGGTGGCCTCGATCTGGGGGACGACCCCCCACCACTCCTGGATGACGATGACCCCCGGGGCGCCCGCCGGGCCAGCGGCGAGGTACCCCGACGCCTTGGCGCCCGACGCCGTCGGGAACTCGATGGTGGTGCCCATCCGACAAACCTAGCCCCGACGTCCCCGACCGCCGAAAGGTCCGCTGACCTGGGGCGATGCGGTCGCGGGCGGGCTGAATTCGCATTGCGTTGCCCGGTTCGTCACCTATCGGCAAGACTGGCCGCGTTGTGACCGACGTCGAGCGCCAGGGGCGCCACTCGACGCCGCGGCCGACTCGGGGCGCCCGGCGCCTCCGGTGGGTGGTGGCACCCACGCTGGCTCTCCTCGCGGTCTCCCTGTGCGCGGTGGTCGGTTCGTCACGTCCCGCCTCCGCGGACTCGGTCGGGTCTGCCAAGGCACGCGCCAAGGCCCTCGAGGCCGAGCTCCAGACGATCGCGGACCAGCAGTCCGCGCTCAGCCAGCAGTACGACTCGTCGGTCATCAAGGCGAACCAGCTGGCCAACCAGATCACCGTGGACGTGCGGGCGCGGACGCGCGACGAGAAGGCGGTCGCCAAGTACCAGGCCACGCTCCAGACGGCCGCGGTCAACGCCTACGTCAACAGCGGGACGGTGGCCTCGACGAACCCCCTCTTCGCGACCAACGCCAACGACGTCGGGGCGACGACGGTCTACAACCAGATCGCCGAGGGCGACCTCGCCGGCTCCGTCGCCGGGTTCACCAACGCCCGCGAGGCGCTCGGCCGCGTGGTGAGCAGCCTCAACACCGCGGAGGCGGCGGCCCGGCAGGAGGGCTCGTACATCCAGAGCCAGAAGTCGCACCTGACCTCGCTCTCCTCCCAGGTCCAGCACGACCTCGCGGCCGCGAACCAGGACGTCCAGCACCAGCTCCAGCTGCTGCGCGCCCAGCAGCTGGCGGCCGCGAGCACCAGCTTCAGCCAGGGTGCCCCCACCGTCCCGAACCAGAACTTCCCGGCGCCGCCGCCGAACTCGGCCGCGAACATCGCTGTGCGCGCCGCGCTCTCGTACCTCGGGGTCCCCTACTGCTGGGGCGGCGCGTCGCGGTCGTGCGTCGACTGCTCGGGGCTCACGATGCTCGCCTGGGGGGCGGCCGGCGTGAACCTGCCGCACTTCTCGGGCGCCCAGATGGCGGACTCGACGCCGGTGCCGATCAACGACCTCCAGCCAGGTGACCTCCTCTTCTACGGCCCGGGCGGCGACCAGCACGTCGCGATGTACGTCGGGAACGGGACCATGATCGAGGCGCCGTATACCGGCGCGGTCGTCTGGCTCACGCCCGTCCGCCTGGGCTACGGGTTCGCAGGGGCAGGCCGGCCGTAATCTCGGGGCGTGCGCCCCATCCCGACGGCGTTCCACATCGGGCCTCTGGAGCTGCACACCTACGGACTCGGCCTCGCCGTCGCCTTCTACATCGCCTGGCGCTACCTCGTGGCGCGGACGCGTGCCCGCGGGTACCCCACCGAGTGGATGGGGGCCCTCGGGATCTGGGTCATCGTCTCGGCGCTGGTCGGCGCCCGCCTCCTCCACGTCCTCACGAACCTCTCGACGTACTCGGGCCACCCGTTCCAGGTGCTCGCCGTGTGGCACGGGGGGCTCGCCTCCTTCGGCGGCCTCCTCTTCGCGGTGCCCACGGCGCTGTGGGTCACCCACCGGCGCTGCCCGGAGGTCGGCGTGCTCGAGGGCCTCGACATCGCGGTCCCCGCCCTCGCGGCAGGCTGGGCGATCGGCCGCGTCCTCGGCCCCCAGCTCATGGTGGCCGGCGGCGGGCACCCGACGAGCTCTTGGATCGGGATGTACTACGCGGGCCAGGCCGGCCGACGGATCCCCGTCCCGCTGATCCAGGCGGTGGAGGACGCGGCGCTGCTGGCGCTGCTGCTCGTCGTGGAGCGCGCGCTCGCCAGGGTCGCCGCCGCCCACCCCGGCCGACGCCCCCCGACGGGGGCGCTGACCGCCATCTCGATGGTGGTCTGGGGCAACGTGCGCGCGCTCGACGAGCGGCTGTGGCTCGGTGAGGAGGGCCACCTCGGTTCGCTCCTCGTCCAGGCGGCCGGGGTCGCGCTCGCGGTCGGCGGGATCCTGATCGGCGTGGCCGTCATCCGCAACTGGCGCGCCTTCGTCGCCGCGCCCGCGGAGACCGGCGCGGTGGACCGGGCACGGCTCGCCGGTCCGTGACGACGACCTCGTCGAGGACCGCCACCGAGCAGGCCGCCGCGACCCCGCAGCGTCGCACCGGGCAGTTCGTCGAGCTCAGGTGGGTGACGCGGCACGAGTGGGCATGGCTCTGGTGCGTCGCCGCCATCGGGGCGGTCGCGCGGGTCGGCGGGTTCTCGAGCGGCACGCTCTACCGCGACGACGCGTGGGTGGCGCTCACCACGCGAGTCTCGCTCGCCACCGCCGCGCGGATGGTGGTGACGACGCCCGGGTTCGTCCTCGGCGCACGGGCCTGGATCGGGTGGTTCCCCCACACCCTCTGGCTCGAGCAGCTGCCCACGTTCGTCGCGTCGGTCCTCGGGATCGTGGTGGTCGGGCGGCTGGCGAGGTGGTGGGGGCTCTCGGCGCCCGCGTCGCTCGTCGCGGCCGGGCTCGTCGCGGTCGCCGAGAGCGACGTCCTCTACGCGACCCGAGTCAAGCCGTACGCGTTCGACCTGCTCGGCGCCTGCCTCGTGCTCTGGCTGGCGGAGCGGTGCCGCAGATCTGGGTTCCGCGGGGCGCCGTGGCTCGCGGCCGCCTCGATCGCGGTCTGCGCGATCTCCCTCACGCCCGTCCCCCTCGTCCTCGGCGTCTGGGTCGCGCTCGGTGCCGAGGCCGCCGCCCGCCGACGGCTCACGCCGCGTCTCCTCGGGTCAGCAGGCGTCACCGCCGCGGGCCTCCTCGCGCTCTGGCTGGCGGTGCGCGGAGGGATCTCGCCGCGGCTGCGGACGAGCTGGAACGGCTACTACCTGGTGGTCTCGTCCGCCCACGGGCTCTGGCACTCGGCGCGCACGATCGTCGACGGGCTCGTCGCCGGGTTCGGGGTCACGACGCCAGCCCTCGGGATCCGAGGGCTGGGGACGCTCGACCGGGTGGCGCTCCTGGCGCTCTTCGTGCTGGGGCTCGTCCGGTGGCGGCGCCAGCTCCTCGGCCTCGCCGCGATCGCGAGCGCCGTGGTCTGCACGATCCCGTCCCTCGTCCCGCTCGGGACCGGCCGGACCGACGCGTACCTCTACCCGGCGATCGCCATGATCGTGGCGGAGGGCGCGGCCATCGCCTGGCGCGGCGCGCGTCGGCTCGGGGAGCCCGTCGCGGTCGCCGCGCTCGCCGCGTCGTTGGTGTTCGTCGGGCTCCTCGCCGCCGACCGGGTGCTCCACCGTCCCAGCTACCCGGGCGGGGACTTCCGGCCGGTCTCCCGGCTCGTGGCCCGCCACCTCGCCGGCGGCGGGCTCGTCGTGATCGGGGGGACGGCCCGGTGGCCGTGGGCGTACTACGACGCGCACCCCGTCGTGATCCTGCACTCGGACCTCTACAACAACGGGTACTACCCCGTGAGCGAGAGCCCCCGCGTGATCGTGATCCCCGGCTCGGCGATCGAGGGCGGGTACCTCGCCGCGGCGGCGGCCGCGGCGAGGAGCGTCCGCGGGGCGTGCCGCCCGGTCCTCTACGTCGAGGCAGGCGACTGGCGGTCGATGCCGACGACGCTGCTCCGGACGCTCACCGCGACGGGCGGGCTCGCTCCCTCGGCGCCGCGCACGCTCGGGGGGTACCGGGTCTGGACGCTCTCCCCCGCGCACCGTTGCGACCTCCGGTCCATTGCAGGTCCGCGCCGGGAGCCGGCGAGCTGAGCCTCAGGGGAGCCGGATGATGGTTGCCCCGGTCGGTGGCCCCGGCGGCTCGAGGCTCCCGGTCCCTGCGGCGAAGCACGCACCGGCCCTGGGGCACGCGACGGCGTCTAGCGACCAGGTCGCCGGCGGGACCGCGACCGCGGTCCAGGTGCGCCCGCCGGTCGTGGAGCGGAGCACCGCCGCGGCCGTCGTCGCCGAGGGGTCGGCGGCCTCCTCGGTCTGCCCGACCGCGACGCAAGCCGACGCGGAGGCGCACGCGACGGCGAGCAGCGTCGCCGTGCCACCGGGCAGGATCACCGGCGACCAGGTCTGCCCACCGTCGGTCGTCCGTGCGATCGCGCCGCTCGCGGCCACCCCGGTGTGCAGCTGCGACGCGGCGACGCACACCTTGGCCGAGATGCACGCGACGCCGTCGATCGCCCGCAGCCCGCCGGTGAGCCGCGCGGGCTGCCACGACCGCCCGCCCGTCGTCGAGTAGTAGGCGACGCCCACCGCCGCGCCCCGCCCACCCACTGCGACGCACCGCGTCGGCGTCGGGCACACCGTGCCGTGCAGGTCGGTGGCGGTGTGCGGCATCGCGTGCACGGTCCACGTCGCCCCGCCGTTGGTGCTCGAGAGCACCGCGGTCCAGCTGCTCAGCAGGTACCCGACCGCCTCGCACCGCGTAGGGCTCGAGCAGGCGACCGCGTCCACCTCCCCCACCTGGGCCGGCAACCGGCCGGCCGTCCAGGTCGCCCCCGCGTTCGAGGTGCGCCACACCGCACCCTGGCCGTCGAGGTCGCCGCCGACCGCGAGGCACTGGGTCGCGGTCGGGCAGGTGACGGCGTCGAGCTGCGTGAGCGGCGTCGGCGTGGCGACGGCGGCCCACGTCGCCCCGCCGTTCACCGTCCGAAGGACGACCGGGTCGCCGTAGGGGTCGGCGCCGGCGACCTCGCACACCGCGGCGGAGGCGCACGTGGCGGCGACCGCCGTGTCGACGGCGTTCGCGGCGACCTCAGGAGTGAACGCCCCGGTCGAGGGCACGACCCCGAGCAGGAGCGCGCGGTCGGGATACCCGTCCGCGAGCGCCGACCCGACGACCTGGCACTCGGCGCCCGTCGCGCACGCGACGGCGGCCAGCGTGTCGCCGGCGAACCCCGGCGTCTCCTCGGACCACGTCTTGCCGCCGTCGGTCGTGATCACGAGGTTGGCCCCGTCGGTCCCGACGCACGCCGTCGCCGACCCGCACGAGAGGGAGGTGGGCACGAACGAGCCGTCCGAGATCGTCCAGGTGTTGCCGCCGTCCGAGGAGGTGACGATCCCCTCGGCCGGCGACGAGCCCACGCACGTGAGCGCCGTCGGGCAGACCGCCTCGGTCGGGAACCCCGCCGCGGGGAGGACCGGCCCCCACGTCGAGCCGTCGCTCGTCCCGAGGTACGAGGTCCCGTACGCGACGCACGCCGTCGGCCTCGCGCACCACAGCGCCTGCAGGTCAGAGGTCGTCTCTTTGTACTGGCTCGCCCAGGTCGCGCCGCCGTCGCCCGAGCTGGCGAGCAGCCCCGACGCGCCCGTCGTCCCGTCGTGGCCCTCCGCGACGCAGCTCGTGGCCGACGGGCACGCCACCGCCACGACGCTCGCGAAGGGGGCCGGCAGCGCCGCGGCCGCCCAGGTGCGTCCCCCGTCGGGGGAGTGGAGCACCGATCCCGACGTGCCGCCCGCCACGCAGACCAGGCCGGCGCACGCGACCGTGCGGAGCTGGGCGGCCACGTGCGGGACGACGACGGGGACCCACAGCGCGCCACCGTCGGTCGTGCGCAGCTCGAGCGGCGTCGGGTCCGCGCCGCCCGGGAGCGTCGACCACCCGACGGCGACGCAGCCCGTGGCGGTGAAGCACGCGACCGAGGCGACGTTCGCGACCGGCGGCGGGAACGCCGCGCTGACGCGCGACGGGCCGGGGGCCGCGAGGGCCGTCGCGGCGAACGCGATCGAGGCCGAGAGCGCGCCGCCCACCACCCAACCGAGTCGGGGGAGGAGGCGCCCGCGCACGCGCGGAGCGTACGGAAGAACCCACACACCGAACAGCGATCAGACACAGTTGATCGGCGCGTGTGGCGACGGCGTCTGCCCACAACGACGCACGCCGTGACCGCGCACCGGGGGATCAAGCGGCGGTCAACGCCGCTGCGCTCGCGAGGGCCCGGAGCGTGACGCGCCGGGCCGCGGCGTCACGGCGGCCCGGCGCGCATCGGCAAGCCCTACGCGCTGCTGGCGGACTCCTCGCCCCCGTACATGGAGAGGCCGTAGATGACCGCGACGCCGAGGCCGATGTAGGCGAGCGTCCACAGCGGGTAGTACGGCAGCCACCACACCGCGCTGATCGAGAGCACCGCGCCGGCTGCGATCCCGAGCCACCGGGCGAGCTGGGAGCCCGAGGCGAGGGCGAGCGCGACGAGGATCAGCGCGACCCCGACGAGCAGGTAGATCCACCCGTACGTCTTGAGCGAGGACCCGAAGAGCGCGCCGGTGAGGCCGTGGTAGCCGCTCGCCGACTGCGCCGTCAGGTCGTTCGCGTTGTGGATCATCCAGATGCCGTCGAAGACCCGCATGATCCCTGCGGTGAGCAGGACGATCATGGAGAAGAGGATCCAACCTCTTCCTTCGTTCTTCATGCGTTCCCCCCTGTCGTTCCGCACCCGTGGGACGGCGCGTCACAAGGGCGCACGCGTCCCACGGGGACCCGACCGTACTGCCGGCGATGCCGGGATTCGGGGATGCACGCCCGGATCAGCTGCTCGCGCACCGATCTGGACGCCTCCGTCGCCCGGGCGATCAGTACCCGGCCGCCGGGGTGTTGCCCGCGCCGACGGGCGACCCGTTCGTGCCGAGCGCGTACCAGGTGCCGCCGAAGCTCTGGACCCCCTGGCCGCTCGCCTGTGCGGGGCCGGTGTCCTGGACGTACTCGTAGAGCTTCCACCCGTTGTAGGTCGGCACGGTGCTCGCGCCCACCTTCGTCGTCGAGACCATGGCGGCGTTGAGGCCCTTGCCGACGACGACGCTCTGCTTCCCCGCGCCGAGGACGAGCGGCGGCCAGATCGCCGCGCACCCGCCGGTGCAGGCGACGTTCGTGCCGCCGGAGTCGAGCACGTAGACGGTGTAGCCGCGCCCGTCGACGACGACGTTGCCGAGGCCGAAGACGTGCGCGGACGAGAGGGTGCCGGACGCGGCGGCCGGGAGGGACGTGCCGAGCGTGGTGCTGGTCGGCGGCGGGCTCCCGTAGGACCGACCGCCCCCGCCGCACGCCGCAAGCAGGCTCGCGGCCGCGACGAGCGCGACGACGGTGACCAGCCCACGTGCGGCTGGCCGATCGAGATGGAACACGGCTCCCCCTTCCCTGGGGCGACTGCTAGAGGGAGGTACCGATGATCCACCCGCTGCGTTCAGCGCGCCAGGCGGCCCGGCGCCACCCGCCCGCCCCGCCGTTCTTGTGCGTCGGGCTCGGCGCGATCATGACCCCGGTGCTCAGATCGGGGTGACCGGGACCTGTCTGGACGGCGCACCCGCGCCGAACACGTTGGTGGCGACGACCGTGACCTGGTAGGTCGTGCCCGGGGTGAGCCCGGCGATGACGCACGACCGGGTCGTGGTGCCGATGATGGTGCCCGACGTCGAGCAGCTGTACCCGCCCGGGCTCGCGGTGGCCACGTAGCTCGTGATCCTCGCGACCCCCGTCGGGATCGGGGCGGACCAGAAGACGACCGCGGTGGCGAGCCCCGGGGTGGCGTGGACGTTGCCCGGCGGGCTCGGCACCCCGACCGTCGCGGTCTGGTCGGCCGAGGGGGCGGACGTGCCGCTCAGGTTCTTCGCGACGACGGTGACGTCGTAGACGACGCCGTTCACCAGCGTCGTGATCGCACAGCCGATGTGGTGGACGATGCACTTTCGCGTCGCCCGCCCGACCGCGCGGGCCGTCGCGACCCAGGTCAGCACCCCTGGGGTGCTCTCGGACCACGACACGAGCAGCTGCTTGTTGCCCGACGCGACGGTCACGCCGGTCGGCGTCGCCGGTATCGAGCGTGGCACGCTCCCGGCCGCCACGATCGGTGATGCCGCCACGACGACGGCGACGGCTCCCACGGCTGCGACTCGTCGCCACACCTGCCGGACGCTCATCGGGTTCCTCCCGTTGGTCTCTCCCATTGTCTCGGACGATCATGCCCCTGTGACGTCGGGGTGAAACCGCTGGCCCCAGCCCCCGCGTGCACGCGGTCGTGCGACCGGACGCGCTGATCGGCCCCGAGCTCGAACCAGACCGTCTTGGCGGCGCCGTCGTCGGACCACTCGACCCCCCACGCCGTCGAGAGCTCGTCGACGATCCGCAGCCCGCGTCCCCTCGGCGCGAGCGGCCACGGTCGCTGGGGCGCCGGGCGCCCGGTCCCGTTGTCGCTCACCCCCACGCGCACCCGGCCCGTCCGTTCCGCCGCGGCCACCGTCACGTCGAAGTCCGATCCCGCGTGGAGCATCGCGTTCGTCGCGAGCTCCGAGACGAGGAGTGCCAGCACGTCACGGTGGTCCTCGTCGAGCCAGGGGACGGACTCGAGCGCGAACGTCCGCGCGGCGCCCGCCGAGCCGGGCGTGCTCGGGAACGCGCGCGCAGTCGTCGTCTGCGCCGGGTCGAGCGCCCGCCATGCAGGGGGTACCGGCGTGTCGGCGTCGCGGACCGCGCCGCCCGGTGCGGGCTCGAACCGGACGCCGAGCACCGCGAGGTCGTCGCCGGCGTGCTCGGGGGCGAGGCGATCGAGGATGACCGAGAGGGTGTCGTCGATCGACGTCGGACCCGCGGCGACCGCCTCCCGGAGGCGCTCGAGCCCCGCGTCGAGGGGCTGGTCCCGCCGCTCGACGAGCCCGTCGGTGTAGACGACGAGCGATGCACCTGGGGCGACCACGAGCGAGGTCGAGGCGATGCCACCCGGGCACGCGACGCCGACCGGCGTGTTCGGCGGCGTCTCGACGAACCGCGCCTCGCCGCCTCCGATCACGAGCGCAGGCGGATGGCCGGCGCTCGCGACCTGGATCCGCCGGCTCGAGACGTCCGCGGCCACCACCAGCACCGTGGCGAAGCACCCGTCGCGCCCCACGTCGACGAGCCCGTCGAGCTTCCGGACCACCGTGGGTGGGTCGTCACCCTGGATCGCGTACGCCCTGATGGCGTGGCGCAACGAGCCCATGACCGTGGCGGCCCGCAGCCCTCGGCCCGAGACGTCGCCCACCGCCACGACGAGGTGCTCGTCGTCGATCCGGATCACGTCGTACCAGTCGCCCCCCACCTCGAGGTCGTCGGTGCCCGAGAGGTAGCGGCCCGCCACGTCGAGCCCGGGGACGACCGGTCCGGTGTCGGGGAGGAACGAGTGCTGGAGCGTCTCGGCGATCCCGCGCTGCGCGGCGTACTGGCGGGTGCGCTCGCTCGCGACGGACTCCGCGGCCTCCCGCCGGCGCATCAGACGCTCGGTCACCGTCGAGGCGGTCGCCGTGAGCGCCAACCCACCCACCGCGATGAGCCATGGGACGGCTGGGGGCAGGACGCCGGGGCGGCCGACGAGCGTGGCCAGGATCGTGACCTGCGCGCTGCCGAACGGGACGACCGTGCGAGCGATCGGCGGCTGCGCGGGCAGCCCGATCGTCGTCTCCATCAGGGTCGACGGCGCCGGCCTCGGCCCGAAGTAGAGCGCGAAGGTGAGCCCCGCGAACGGGGAGCCGGTCGGGAACGCGACCTTCGTGGTCGTGGGGAGCGTCGTCTCGGCGTACACGACGCTCGAGGCGCTGCCGTGCAGCCGCTGCGCGAGGCCGAGCCCCGTGACGTGCCCCTCGGAGAGCGCGGTGACCGTGAGGATCGGTCGGACCGGGACCGAGCCGAGGAACGCAGCCGCTGCGCCGGGTCGCTCGAGGAGCTCAGGGGTCGCGCCTACGCGCGCTTCGAGGACCGGGCCGCGCGGCGTGCGGCGCCACAACGTGACCGACCGGAACGGCGCGCCGGTGCCGACGTTGGCCTGTGCGAACGACTCGAACGCGGCGATCCCCGCTGAGCTGGCGATGTGGGTGGCGACGACGAGTGGCTGCTGCACGGCCGGGATGACCGCCTGCACGGCCGCAGCGACCTGTCGCAGCTGCGAGCGCAGCAGACGGTCCTCGGTGTCGTGGATGGACACCACGCTCCCGACCGTGAGCGTGACGGTGACGGCCACCCCGACCACCGCCACGATCACCGTCGTCCAGTGCAGGCGGCGCGGCGCTGCCGCAGCCGTCCCCTCCCGGCTCCGCGGGGCGGCCGGCGCCGGCGCGTCGCCGGCGGGCGCAGCCCGCGTGGTCACGGCGCCTCGGTGGCGTCGCCCAGCGTGTCGAAGACGGGGAAGACCGCCATCAGCCCGGTGACCTCGAGGACCCGGAGGATGGAGGGGCGCGAGACGACGAGCCGAAGCTCGGCGCCGTCCGCGGCGCCCAGGCGCTGCCGGGCCTGCAGCAGCACCGCGAGGCCGCTCGAGTCGAGGAACCCGACCTCGGAGAGGTCGACGACGACGTGGCCACCCGGGTCGATGCCCCCGAGCGCCTCGTCGAGCTGCGGGGCCGTCGCGAGGTCGAGCTCGCCGCGCACGCGCACCACCGTGCTGCCCGAAGCCTCGGTCACCTCGACGTCCATGCTCCGGCCCCCCGCTCCTCGCGACGGTTCTGCGTGATGCTAAGCCGCGACCGCCCGCCCGGGAGGCGGGCGGCGGCGGCGTCGGGGAAGATCGTAGGATCCGCGAGTCGTCCGACCGGATCGGGTAAGCCCGGATGACCCGGTGGCCCTGAGGCGCGGAGGAGCGGTGGCGCAGTTCGTGGACGTCTCGGTCCCGGCGAGGCCCCAGTTCCTCTCGCTCGTCCGTCTTGCCCTCGGCTCGGTCGGCGCGCAGCTGGACCTCACGCTCGAGGAGCTGGACGACCTCCAGCTCGCGGGCGAGGAGCTCTGCCTCTCGCTGCTCCGACGACCGAGCGGTCCCGACGCGCGGCTCGAGCTGCGCCTCGAGTGGGAGGGCGACGCCATCGAGGTCCGGTGCCGGCTCGACGGTGCCGCGGCGCGTCCGGACGGCGCCGAGGACGAGCACGCGATCGGCGAGGCCCTCTCCGAGCAGATCCTCGACGCGCTCGTCGACGACCACGGCCGCGCTGCAGAGGACGGCGCCGTCATCGCCTGGCTGCGGAAGCGGAGGGGGGAGCGCCTCCCCGCGCCATGACGGAGCCAGGCGGACGCGCCGGCGACGCGGCCGGCCCCACCGGGCTCGACGCCTCGGCGCGCGATCGGCTCATCGAGTCGCACCTGGGCCTCGCGGCGTACCTCGCGCGGCGCTACTCAGACCGGGGGGAGCCACCCGAGGACCTCCGCCAGGTCGCTTCGCTGGCGCTCGTCAAGGCCGCACGGCGGTTCGACCCATCCGTCGGCGTCGAGTTCTCGACGTTCGCGACCAGGACGATCGTCGGCGAGCTCAAGCACCACTTCCGCGACCACGCGTGGGCCGTCCGCGCGCCGAGGGAGGTCCAGGAGCACTACCTGGAGGTGAGCGCGGCCGTCGGGGAGCTCTCGCAGCGCCTCGGCCGCTCCCCAACCCTGCGTGAGGTCGCCACCGCCTGCTCGCTGCGAGAGGACGAGGTGCTGGTCGCCATGGAGGCGGGGCAGGGGTACCGCACCGCGTCGCTCGACGCGCCCGAGTCCGCCAGCGACGCCGTCCTCGACCGGTTGGCGGACGAGGGCGACGCCGAGAAGCTCGAGCAGCGCGCCGAGCTCGCCATGCACCTTCGCGGGCTGCCCGATCGCGAGCGGGAGATCGTCCGGCTCCGCTTCATCGAGGAGCTGAGCCAGTCGCAGATCGCAGCGCGCGTGGGGATCAGCCAGATGCACGTGTCGCGGCTCCTGCGCCGAGCGCTCGAGCAGCTCCGGCAGGCCTACGAGGCCGACGCCTGATCGACCGATGCGGTGGCGCTGACCGGCCACCGGCGCACCTACGGCAGCGGTGCGACGAGGTGGGGGTCCGGCGCGCTCCGCACCGACATCGTGTAGAAGTCCCTGGTCCACCACGACTCGAAGTAGCGCGAGGGGTCGCCCGCCATGCCGCCGAGGAGGCTGGCGCCCTGGCTCGGGCCGGCCGGGTGGTCGGGCGCCGCGCGGTAGGTGGAGAACTGCACCCAGTCGGGGTTGATGTCGAGCTCCATCGCGCGGACCGCGCCGGCGTCGGCCAGCAGGTTCGCGAGCGACGTGATGGCGAGGCTCGGGCCGCCCACGTAGACGAGGGCGCCGTTGCGGGTCACCCCGATCCCGGACCGCCAGACGAAGTACCCCCCGCCGAGGGTCGCCCCCCACTGGGAGTTGTCGTTGGCGAGCAGGCCGGGGACCGGGTGCCCCCCGTTGACGATGAGGGCCAGGTTCTGCCGGACAGAGACGACGTCCGGCGCCATGCGCACCTGGGAGCCCCAGGCGCCCACCGTCGCCGAGCCGTCCGCGTACACGACGAGTGACGCCGCGCCCGGCCGGAGCGGGGCCACGGTCCGGTGCTCGGTGTAGTAGCCCCCGTTGGCGTCCTGCGTCCTGAACCCGGCGTTGAACGCCCCGTCGAGCGTCCGCGACGCTGCCGTCGAGATCGGCGCCGAGAAATGGTACGGCCCGCCGCCGGGGATGTACGAGCCGGAGTAGAGCTGGGCGCGAAGCAGCCGGGGGTCCATCCAGGCGACGCCGACGACGTAGCTGGTGTGGATGGCGTCCGGGCGGACCGTGGTCGTGAACATCGCCGGCACGCCGTCGACGAGCCGCCCCACCGGGTGCCAGACCCCCTCGCCGGGGATCCATGTCCCCGCCGGGGAGTGAAGCCGTGACGGCGTTCGGAGCGCGAGGGACGACGGTCGCACGTCGGGCGTCGTCCCGCCCGTGAACGCGTTCGTGGGCGGCGCGCCGCCGACGCGCGGCGGGTGCAGCCGATACCACTCCTCCTCGACGGCGGTGACGAACCAGCCGAGATGGTTGTCGCGCCCCCACTCGGCTGCGCGGGACATCAGGGACGTGCCGAGGGCCGGGTCCGAGAGCGCCAGTCCGAAGCTGATCCCGAACCAGGTCAGGAGCACGACGAGGAAGACGGCGAGGCCGCGCCGGACGCGGCGCATGATCCGACGCCGGCGGCGCGACGGGACGCCGCCCCGCCGGCGGGGCGGGGCGGACCGGTGCCGGGCCGAGGTCGGCGGCTTGACCGAGTACCGCCGCGCGACGGGCGCCGAGGGTGCGCGAGCGCGAGTCGGGGTGTCGTCGCTCGTGGTGGTCACGGTCCGATCATGGCAAGCGGGCGCACCTGCTGACGGGGTCTTTTCCGCCATTCTCGGCGGTTCTTAACGAATCCTTGTCCTGGAGGACCTGCGTCCGCCCCAGGTCCTGTCGGAGACTTGACCGAGTCGCACCGATCCTCAGGCACCGGCGCCGTGCGTCCGCGAGTACCTTCCCACGGATGCCCGTCCTGACCCGACGCTCGAGTCTCGCTCGCGTGCGGGACGTCGCCGCCATCCTGGCGGCGGGCCTCCTCGTGAGCTGTGCGCAGGTGCGGGTGCCTGGCCGCGCCGGAGCGCCCACACCGGCACCGAGGGGCACGGCGGCCACATCGAGCGCCGCGCGTGCTGCGCCGGGATGGACCGTCGTCTCGCGGGTCCACGCCACCGTGCTCGCCGACCGTCGGACGTTCCACGAGCGCGACGGGGCGGTCGTCACGATCTACCGCTTCTGGTTCGGTCGCACGACGTACGCGCTCCACACCGGGAGCGAGGACCCGCCAGGCGTCGCCTCGCTCGTCGGGCCGGCAGCCGGACCCTCGATCGCGCCCGCCGAGGCTCGACGGATCATCGGGGCGTTCAACGGTGGGTTCAAGGTCGCGAGCGGGAGCGGCGGGTTCGAGGTCGGCGGCCGCGTCTTCGTCCCGCTCCGTCGAGGACTCGAGAGCCTCGTCATCGACGCGAACGGCACCGCGCACGTGGCGGCGTGGGGGGGCGCGGTCCCGTCCCGGAACGAGCGCGTCGTCGCAGTCCGTCAGAACCTCCAGCCGCTGGTCTCGGCCGGCCGCCCGAGCGCGCTCGTCGGCGACCTCGCCGCGTGGGGCGACACCCTCGGTGGCGTCGCCGCCCCGGCACGGAGCGCGCTCGGACAGAACGCGCGCGGTGACCTGCTGTTCGCAGGGAGCATGCAAGCCCTCCCCGTCGACATCGCCGACGCCCTCGTCGCTGCGGGGGCCGTTCGCGCGATGGAGCTCGACATCAACCCCTACTGGGTCCAGCTGGACTCGACCCCGCACCCTGGCGGCCGGCTCGTCGCCGGCATCCCGAGCCAGGAGCGACCCGGGGACCAGTACGTCGTCGGCTGGACGCGGGACTTCGTGACTGTGCTCGCCCGGACCGCGCGCTGACCTGACGGCTCAGCGAGCCGAGTGGAGCCCCACCACGGCACCGGTGCCACCGGTCGGCACCGCATCGAGCCTGCACGACCCACCGGAGGCGCGCACGAGCTGCGCGACGATCGCAGGTCCTGGACCTCGCTCGTCCGGCGACGGTGAACGGATGGCCGGGCGCCTCGCGTCCGACCTGCTCCTCGGGAGCGTCACGTCGATCCCTTCGCGGACGAGCCCCTGGGCGAGCGGCTCGGCGATGGTCTCGTCGTCCGCGACGATGCGCACGTGCACGCGGGGCTCCATCACGCCCGAGCGCGAGCGTCAACGACGTGGAGCCCACGGCGGTAATCCGTACTGAATCCTTACATCGGGCTGGGCGTCCGCTTAAGCCGGCGCCCGTACCGTCCTCTCGATGAGAGCGCTCGCGTGCCGACCGTGACCGCACGTCCGCGGCGGCCCACGGCGACACGGAGCGCGGGCAAGGCGGTCGCCACGCGGTCCGCGCCCCGCCCCCGACCGGTCGTGCTCCGCGTCGCCGTCGTCGCGCTCGGCCTCGGGTTCGGTGCCACGCTCGCCCTCGGCGTGACCGCTGAGTCGTGGTCGCAGGTGCGGGCGCCCGGCGGGGTCGCGATGTTCCTCGGGAGCATGACCGGGCTCGCCGGCACGTACCTGGCGCTCGTGATGGTCCTCCTGGTCTCACGTGTGCCGATCGTGGAGCGCGTGCTCGGCCAGGACGGGCTCCTCCGCGCGCATCGCCGCCTCGCCCCGTGGCCGCTCTCGCTGATCGCGGCGCACGTCGCACTCCTGACGCTGGCGTACGCGCAGGCGGCGCACACCGGGCCGGTCCGCGAGCTCGGCGTGCTCGTCGGGTTCCCGGATGTCGCGCTTGCGACCATCGGGTTCGGGATCATGATGGCGATCGGGCTCGTCTCGATCCGCGCGATCCGACGCCGGGTCCCGAGGGAGCGCTGGTGGGCGCTGCACCTGCTCATGTACCTGGCGCTCGCCCTCTCGTTCGCCCACGTGATCGCGCTCGGACCCTCCTTCGTGAACCACCCGCTGACCCAGCTGATCTGGGGTGCCCTGTGGGTCACGACCGCCGGCCTCGTGCTCGCGTACAGGGTGGGCCTCCCGCTCGTCCGGACGCTTCGCCACCAGCTCGTCGTCTCGGAGGTCCACGAGGAGGGACCGGACGTCGTCTCGGTGATCCTGCGCGGACGCCGTCTCGACCGACTGGCGGTGAGCGGCGGTCAGTTCTTCGAGTGGCGGTTCCTCACGCCGTCGATGTGGTGGCAGGCGCACCCCTTCTCGCTCTCGGCCCGGCCCCGCCCTCCGTACCTACGGCTCACCGTGAAGGGGGTCGGCGACTTCTCCTCGGCGCTCCGGCACCTCCGGCCCGGAACGAGGGTGGCGATCGAGGGCCCCTACGGCGCGTTCACGGCGGAGGCGAGGGCTCGCGCGAAGGCCGTGCTCATCGCCGGAGGGATCGGCGTCACCGCGGTGCGCGCGCTGCTCGAGGACCTGCCGCCCAAGTCCGATCCTGTCGTCGTCCTCCGAGCGTCGAGCGAGGACGACCTCGTGCTCGCCGACGAGGTCGCGGAGCTCGCACGTCAGCGCAAGGGTCGCGTGCACGAGCTGGTCGGCTCGAGGTCGATGGTCAAGATCGAGCGGCTCGACGAGCTCGTGCCGGACCTCCACCAGCGCGACGTCTTCGTCGCAGGCCCCGACGCCTTCGTGCACCGGGTCGTCGCGTGGGTGCGGCGCCTTGGCGTCCCTGACGGCGCGATCCATTACGAGGTGTACGCGCTGTGAAGCTGCGCGCTGCGCTCATGGGTTCGACCGCCGCGGGGTTCGCCGCAGTCCTCGCGCTGCACGGAGGGGCGACTCCGTCCGTCGCGGTGGGACCGACCCGGTCCCCGACCCCGACGACGACCCCGAGTCAGGTCCCCAGCGGGACGAGGTCCGCCACCGGACCGATCGAGCAGTACGGCTACGGAAAGCTCGCGGTCACCGTGACGGTCAAGGGCCACGCGATCACCGACGTGCACGTGGTCGGGCTCCAGACCGCGGAGCAGTACTCGCAGTCGCTGGCACAGCAGGTGGTCCCGATGCTGCGCAACGAGGTCCTCACCGCGCAGAGCGCGCAGGTGAACGGCATCTCGGGCGCCACCTACACGGCCCAGGCGTACCTCACGTCGCTGCAGGCTGCGCTCGACACCCTCCACGTCTGATGACGACCGAGGTCCTCGCGACGGTCCGCCATCACGAGGAGGTGATGGGGACGGTGGTCTCCTTCGAGGTGACGAGCGCGGACGGGGCACGGTCGCGCGATGCGATCGCACGCGCGTGCAGTCGGCTCCACGAGCTCGACGCGGTCCTCAGCCTCTGGATCCCCGAGAGCCCGATGAGCCGTGTGCGGGCGGGGGTCCTGCCGCTCGATGCCGCGCCGCCGGAGATCACCGAGGTGCTGACGCTCTGCCGCGGTGCGGTCGCGCTCTCGGAAGGCTGGTTCGACCCCTGGGCGATGCCCGGCGGCGTGGATCCAACCGGGCTCGCAAAGGGATGGGCGCTCGAGCAGGCGATCGCCGTCCTGGCGGAGTCGGGGTGCGAGGCGGCGATGTGCAACGGCGGCGGTGACGTGGCGCTGCTGGGCGCACCTCCGGGCAGCACCTCATGGCGCATCGGCATCCAGCACCCGTGGCGCCGAGATGCGCTCGCCGCCGCGATCGAGGCGACCGCCGGCGCGGTCGCGACCTCGGGGAGCTACGAGCGCGGCGCGCACCTGATCGATCCGCGCACCGGCGAGCCCGCGCTGGTGGCGGCCTCCGCGACGGTGGTCGGGCCGAGCCTCGCGATCGCCGACGCGCTCGCGACGGCGCTCGCGGTCGGCGGGGACCCCGTGCTCGACGCGGTGCGGCGCCTCGACGGCTACGACGCGTACCTGATCCGGCTGGACGGGTCCGAGGCGTCGACCGAGGGCATCCACCTCGCCTGATCGCCGCTCGTCGCCATCGAGCGCATCAGCGCGCGGGGCACGACCGACGGTTCCCTGGTGGCCGCGACGGACGGCTCGATCACGCGGTCCCCGAGCCCGAGACGTCGGCCCCCCGCCAGGCACGAGCGCAGGTGGCGCCGTGGACGATCACCCCGACCGCCGCGATCGCGGTCGCGAGCACGCCCAGCGCCGCACCGAGCAGCCTGGTCTGGCTGCGCCCGAGGAGCGCGACGTGCGGCCGGGTGAGCGCCGCCGGGACCGGGATCGTCGGGAACCGGCGGACGAGCACGACGACGCCGGCGACGAGGACGCCGCAGCACACGAGCGAGAGCGCGACGGCGACGCGAGACCGTCCGAGGCACGCGATCAACGTGGCGAGGAAGAGCCCGGCGACGACGAGCCACCCCGGTCCGCTCGCGGTCACCCTGCCGACCACCGAGAGCGTCGCCGCGGTCGGGGCGCTCGAGAGGGATCGCCCGTACCACGGCAGCGCGCAGCTCAGGAGGAAGAGCGCGAGCCCTCCCGCAACGATCGCGCTCCCGGCATCGAGGCGCTCCGCGCTCGGAGCATCAGACGCCGCAGCACGCACCCTCGCACGCTACCGATCCATCGCACGAAGAGCGGGGTGATCAGATCCGGCGTCGCGACTCGCGCAGCCGACGGAGCACGGTCCCGCCGACGTCGCCCAAGCTCGCCACTCGACCGATCGGGGCCGAAGGTACAGTGCCGACGTGGTCGTGCGCGCGGCGGCGGCCGTCCTCCTCGTCGGCGTCCTGCTCGCTGGATGCGGCTCGAGCCCCACTCCCGCGATCGAGTGGGGAGGCGTGACGAGGTCGCAGTGGGCGGAGTGCAACACCGCGCTCACCGTGGTGCAGCACCCTCGTTCGATCGGCGAGCACGGCGCGTCGCGGGATCGCGGTTGGGCGCATCGACGGGGTGTCGCAGCGGTGCTCGCCCGCCGCGGCGCCCCGGTCTTCAGGCGGTTCCAGTCGGACCTTGTGCGCGCCGAGGTGCTGACGATCGGGGGCGATCGCGCCGCAGCCGCGGCCGCGTGGTCACGCGCGATCTCGGCCTGCGGGGCGCTGCACCGACCGGCACCACGAGGGTGATCGAGCGCTCGACGTCCCCCGCCTTGCCTACTCCCCTGTCGACCCGTCGATCGACTCCCGGATGAGATCGGCGTGCCCGTTGTGGCGCGCGTACTCCTCGACCATGTGGAGGAGGACCCAACGGAGGCTCGGTGTCCCGCCGTCGCTGAGGGACCGCTTCGCCACCTGGTCGAGGCCAGCAGCTGCGAGCGCCTCCTTCACGTTGGCGCGCGATCGCGCCACCGCTTCCCCCCAGACCTCCCGGAGCCACTCCGGGCTGTCGTCCGCCGCCGAGTGCCACTCCCAGTCGCGGTCGGCGTCCCAGTCGACGTCGCGCCACCAAGGCGCGGCCTCGGTGCCCATGAGGCACTGCGCGCACCACCAGTCCTCGACGATCGCGAGGTGCTTCATCATCCCGCCAAGGGTCATGGTGGACGCGGCGGCGGTCGCGCGAAGCCCGACCGCGTCCAAGCCCTCGCACTTCCACCCGAACGTCCCGCGCTGATACTCGAGGAACCCGACCAGCGTCTCGACGTCGTTCCCGTTCATGGGCGGGTCCGAGCGCCCGTGTTGGGCAGCGGTCGTCACCTCCGGGACGCTACCGGTGGTTCGTCACCGCGCTCGAGGCACGCCGCTCACCGTGCGGGCTCGAGTCCTCGCCCACCGTCCGGCAGCGCGCCAGGCTCGACACCGAGGTTCGCGGCGACCCGACCCAGCAGCAAGAGGAGCGTCGAGCGCTCGGGCTCCGAGAGCCCGGCGCACAGCTCGCCCTCGCGCCGAAGCCCGATCTCCACCGCGCGGGCGAGCCTCGCCCGCCCCTCCTCGCTCAGCTCGATGACGTGCGCGCGACGGTCCGAGGTGCGCCGCACCCGGGTCACGAGCCCGCCGCGCTCGAGCCCGTCGACGATCCCGACCATCGTGCTCGCCGGGATCGCGAGACGGTCGGCGAGCGCCTGCTGGGACTCGCCCGCGAACTGCGCTGCGGCCTGGAGCACCGCGAACTGCCGGGGCTCGAGCCCGATGGCCCCGACCAGCCGCGCGAAGCTCCGCGAGGTCGCGAGCCCGAGCTGGGAGAGGGTGAACCCCACGCTGACCGGGGCTCCCCCTGGGCCGGTCAGCTCGGGCACCTCAGCACTTTACAACGTGAATGACTCATGCTAGAAGTGTTCGACTCCGAATCATTTTGGTGGGAAGGAGCCAATGCTTGCCGCACCCCCCATCCCGGATCGGACCGTGGGCGCGACCGGGTCCAGCGCCTTCGGCCGCATCGGCCGGACGGTCCTGCGCCACCGTCGCGTCGTCGCCGTCGTCTGGTTGATCGCGCTGCTCGCCGGAGGGTTCGCCGCGTCGAGGATCACCTCTCGGCTCAGCTACGACTTCTCGCTGCCAGGTCAGCGGGCGTACGAGACCGCCGCCAAGATCGCCTCAACGTTCGGGAACGGGGGGACGACCTCCCCGACGATCGTCGTCGTCACGGTCCCCGCCGGCCAGACGGCCGTCGGGAGCGCGAGCGCGATCGAGGCCGGGTTCACCCGCGCGGCGCAGGCGAACCCGCGCGTCCGGCTTGTCGTCCCGACCGGGCCGGGCCTCGCAGGGTTCTCCACGACTGACCCACGAACCATCTACGCCCTCCTCTTCGCACCCGAGAACCACAGCCTCGGCGCCGACCGAGTGACCGACGCGGCCGTGGCGAGCGTCGTCGGCTCGCTCCGCGGTGATCGGGTCGTGACGACCGGCATCAACCAGCTCGCGTCGGGAGGGTCCTCGAAGGGCCCTGGGGTCCTGCTCGAGACCCTCGTCGGCGGCGTCGGGGCGCTCCTCGTGCTCCTGTTCGTCTTCGCCTCGGTCCTCGCGATCCTCCCCCTCATCATCGCGGCCGTCTCCATCCTCTCCACGTTCCTCGTCCTCCTCCTGCTCTCGTACGTGACGCCGGTCTCCTTCGTGGTCCAGTTCCTGGTCGCACTCGTGGGGCTCGGCGTCGCGATCGACTACTCGTTGCTGTTCGTCACGAGGTGGCGCGAGGAGCGCGCCCACGGGCGGGAGAACGAGGACGCCGTCCTCGCGGCGATGGAGACAGCTGGCCGGTCGGTCTTCGTCTCGGGGCTGACCGTCGCGGTCGGCCTGCTCTCGCTCGTCGTCCTGCCCGTCCCGTTCCTGCGGAGCACCGGGATCGGCGGCGCGCTGATCCCGGTCATCTCCGTCTCGGTCGTGCTCACGCTGCTCCCGGCGATGCTCGCGTCCGTCGGTCCGCGCTGGGACTGGCCGAGGATCAGGAACGAGGACCGGCCGAGCCGTGCATGGCTCGCGTGGGCACGAGATGTGGCCAACCACCCCGTCCTCAGCCTCACAGCGGCCGCGGTCATCCTCGGGCTCGCGATCCTGCCGGTCTTCGGGCTGCTCGTCGGACAGACCTCCGCGGCGGCGGAGTCGCAGACCGGGACGCCGCACGCCGTCTACCTGCAGCTGCAGCGCGATGGCGTCTCGCCGGGGGTGATCACCCCCATGGAGGTGCTGGTCTCGCAGCCCCACGCCGGTGCGGTCCTCGCGACGGTCCGGCGCGTCGACGGCGTCGCAGTGGCCGTCCTGCCCCCCGGCGCCGCGGGCACGCGCGGCGGTTACGCCGACGTGGTGGCGGTGCCGGCCATCGAGACGGTCAACAGCTCGACGCTCGGCCCGGTGCGCGCGACCGAGGCCGCCGTCGACCAGATGCCGGGCGTCGTCGGCGTGGCAGGGGCTGGCCCGGCCCAGCAGGCGTTCACGTCCGCCGTCTACGGCAACACGCCGCTCATGGTGGCGATCCTGGCCTTCATCATGCTCGTGCTGCTGACCCGCGCGTTCCGGAGCGTGGTGCTCGCGATCAAGGCGGTGCTGGTCAACCTCGTCACCCTCGCGGCGACGTTCGGGATCCTCACCTGGTTCTGGCAGGACGGCCACGGGTCGTCGGCGGTCTTCGGGATCCCGGCGACCGGGGCGGTCACGTTCTGGGTCCCGATCACGATCTTCGCGTTCCTCTTCGGGCTCTCGATGGACTACGAGGTCTTCCTGCTCTCTCGCATCCGGGAGGCGCGCGACGCCGGACACACGACGCACGACTCCGTCGTGGAGGGGCTGGGTCGGACCGGCCGCTTGATCACGTGCGCCGCGCTCATCCTGTTTCTCGCGTTCGCCTCCCTCGCCTCCGCGCCGATCACCGACATCAAGGTGCTCGCGACGGGGCTCGGGATCGGGATCCTTCTCGACGCGACCGTGGTGCGCGCGCTCCTCGTGCCATCGATCGTGGTCCTGCTCGGGGACGTCAACTGGTGGTTCCCCCCGTGGCTCGCGCGCCTGCTCCGCGTCCCCCCGGCCGTGCGCCCTGCGGCGTAGGCCGGCTCACGAGGTCAGATCCCGACCGGCACGCGGCGGGTCCCCGAGGCGGGGACGTGACGCGCGCAATGATGGGGGTCGGCGAGGCAGGGGGTCAGATGCGCGGGTTCGCGGTCGCAGCGGGCGGATGGGACGAGCAGCAGGCGACGACGGCGCCGCTTCGCCTGGTGGGCTCGGACGCTCTCGAGACGGTCACGCTGCCGGCACCTGCGTCGGTCGTCGACCTCTCACAGCACCGCGACCGCGGGCACGACGTCGCTGCTCGGGCCCAGGCGGTCATCCTCGCCTGGTAGGGGCCGGCCCGGCTACTGCTGGTAGCCCTCGA